>Ga0160430_100605_pt1 | contig 18302 bp, 16 predicted proteins | sample HID1971I_E0MG_FD_108274 | JGI IMG/M metagenome (GOLD analysis project Ga0160430, IMG submission 108274) | Enriched millipede-associated microbial communities from UW Madison campus, WI, USA - HID1971I_E0 MG | ecosystem: Host-associated > Arthropoda: Insects > Digestive system > Unclassified ...
CCGAGCTCGGTGACGAAGTCGGCGTCGAGCCACGGCTTGTAGATGCGCAGACGAGGGTTGGCGAGCAGGCCGTAGCGGTAGAACCGCTCGATGTCGTTGCCCTTGTACGTGGAGCCGTCGCCCCAGATGTCGACGCCGTCCTCCTTCATGGCGCGCACCAGCATCGTGCCCGTGACGGCGCGGCCGAGGGGCGTCGTGTTGAAGTAGGTCTTGCCGCCGGAGCGGATGTGGAACGCGCCGCAGGAGAGGGCGACGAAGCCCTCTTCGACCAGGGCGGTCTTGCAGTCGATCAGGCGCGAGGCCTCGGCGCCGTACTCCAGCGCGCGGCCCGGGATCGACGCGATGTCGTCCTCGTCGTACTGGCCGAGGTCGCCGGTGTACGTGTAGGGCACGGCGCCCTTCTCGCGCATCCACGCGACGGCGACGGAGGTGTCGAGTCCTCCGGAGAAGGCGATGCCGACGCGCTCGCCGACGGGCAGGGACTGGAGGACCTTGGACATGCCCTCCAGTCTATCGGCGGGCGGCGTGTCGCCCTGTCTCGCCTCAGACGAGGTCCACGGTGACGCCGAGCGCCGCGTACGTGCCCATCGCGTGTCGTGCGCCGTGTTGTCTTCGAGGAGAGCCGCTGCGGCGCTCGTGTCGAGGAGGAGGTCAGCGCTGGTCGGCACGGCGGAGCTCGCGGACGTCGTCGGGTGTGAGCGTGGTGCCGGAGGCTCTGATGACGAGCCGCGCGTCCTTCTCGATGAGGTTGTCCGGAGCGCTCCATACCCGGCATGCGCGCAGGGTCGATCGATACATTGCTCTCATGCAGAGAGCGCTGACCCGGAGATGGTGGTGGTTCATCGCAGGAGGCGCGGTTCTCGCCGTGCTCGTCGTCGTGGCGGTCCAGGCCTTCCGGGGGTCGACGCTCGCGCGGCAGGACATGGCGGCGCACCTGGCGTTCCCCGCGACGTATCACGCCTTCGAAGAGGCCTCGGAACTCGCCGGGTTCACACTCAACGAAGACGGCACCGCCGAGGTGTCGGCGTTGATGCTCGGGTCGGAGGAGCGCAAGCTCGATGACGGGCGCGTGTGTCTCGACGGCGACGTGATCCCGGTCAGGGGGGACGCCACCTGGCGGACGGACGATGGGGGCTGGGTCGTCATCGAGGCGGGTGAACGGCGTACGCGGTTCAGTCAGGACGATCCGTTGTCCATGGGCTGGGGCTGGGGGAAGGTGTACGTCCTGACTCCCTGCACCGAGGAGTACACGGCGACGTTCGTCACCCCGGACGCCGACTACTCCGACTGAGCGACATCCTCGTGACGCGCCACGCGCAGCGGCGAGAAGAGGACGATCGCCGCCGCCGCCACGAACACGACCACGCTCACCCCGATCGTCACGCGGTAGCCGAAGACGGTCGCGAGACCTCCGGCGATCAGGGCGCCGACGAGGAAGGCGACCCGGTTCACGGTGCGGATCGAAGCGTTCACCCGGCCCTGCATCTGGTCGGGCGCGACGGCCTGGCGGTATCCCATCTCGTTCGGGTCCTCGAGCCCCATCCCGAGACCGAACAGGAACTGCCCCACGCCGAGGGGGATCGCCACGACGAGGAGAGTCGAGTCTTCGGCGTGCGGGATGACGAGGACCGCCGTCCACGCGAGCGCTGAGAGGAGCCGCCCTCCGAGGACCGCGCCGCCCACACCGAATCGTCGACCCGCGGCCGGCGCGAGGAGCGCACCGAGCAGGCCCCCGACGCCGCCCATCGCGAGCACGGCGCCGAACATCAGCGCGCCGAGGTCCAGTTCCCTCAATGCATACGGGGCGAAGGCGGTCAGCGCGATGCTGTTGCCGAGGAACCAGACGTTGATCGAGGCGGCCATCGGGGCGAGCGTGCGGTGGGAGTAGGTCCAGCGCAGGCCCTCCATGATGTCGTGGCCGATATGGCGGCCGTCCGTCCGGCGTGCCGCTTTCGCCTCCTCGACGCGGATCCGGCTCAGGAGGACCGCGCTCACGAGGTACGCGACGGCATCGATCAGGATGGCGAACGGTGCTCCCAGCCAGCCGACGAGCGCGCCGCCGAGCGCCGGTCCCGTCGTCTGGGCGACGGTGCCCGCCTGCCCGAGCCGAGCGTTCGCGGCGACCAGCTGATCGCGAGGGACGAGGCGCGGGAGCATCGGCTGCGCGGCGGAATCGGCGATCAGGGTGAGCGCGCCGAACAGCAGGAACAGGGCACCGAACGACCACACCGTCAACGTGCCCGTGAGCCACAGCACCGGCACGAGCGCGAGCGTGAGAGCGCGCCCGATGCTCGCCAGGACCAGCGCCGGCTTTCGTCGCCAGCGGTCCATCAGGGCACCGACGATGAGGCCGAACAGCAGGTAGGGCACGACGTTCGCCGCGTTGAGCACGCCGATCTCGAACGGGGAGGCGTTCAGAGTCGTGACGATCAGCACCTGGAAGGCGACGGCGGTCACCGCACCGGTGAAGGCGCCGAGCGTCGAGGAGGACCAGAAGAGGGCGAATGCCGGAACGCGCAGCACCTCGACCGGTCTGTCGCTCATCCCCGCTCCGCTCCGTCTGCCCGTGGCTTCTGTCGTCGTCGTCATCCTATTCACCGGCTCCCCGCGGCCGGGTGCGGCGAGAGGCACGTGCAGGTGGGAGAGTGGCCCCACGGAGGTAGACATGGGCGGAGCAGTGCTGTGGGGTGCGGTCGCGGCGGCGCCGCTGTTCGTGGGCGCCGTGCTGGCCCTGCTGCGGAAGTGGCCGCCGCGCTGGCTCGGCATCGTCCTGGGCTTCGGCGCCGGTGCGCTGATGGCCTCCATCGCCTTCGAGCTGTGGGAGGAAGGGCTCGACCTCGCCGGCCCGATCCCGCTCGTGGTCGGTGTCGCGGCCGGTGCGCTCAGCTACTACATCGCCGACCGCATCCTCGATGCCCGTGCCGCCAAGAAGAAGCAGCAGGCGGGCGGCGGCCAGCTCGCGGTCGGCGCCCTGCTCGACGGCATCCCGGAGCAGCTCGTGCTCGGCATCGGACTCGCGTCCGGAGAGCCCGTGAGCATCGCGCTGGTGGTGGCCATCCTCGTCTCGAACCTGCCGGAGTCGATCGGCTCGGCGGCCGACCTGCTCGAGGGCGGCATGGCGAAGTCGCGGGTGCTGCTGCTGTGGGCCGGCGTCGCCGTGATCTGCGCGGCGGCGACCGTCGCGGGTTTCGGTCTCGCCAGCATCACCGGCGACGAGTTCCGGTCGGCCGCGAGCGGATTCGCCGCGGGGGCGCTGCTCGTGATGCTCGTCGACTCGATGATCCCCGAGGCGCAGTCCAAGGCCAAGGAGTCGACCGGCCTCGCGACCGTGCTCGGCTTCGCGCTCGCCGCGGGGCTCGCCCTCGCCTCCTGAGCGACGGCGCTCGACGACGACGGGGCGACGCCGGCGCGTCAGATCTTCCCGCGGGAGGAGTCCCGTCGCACGCTCCGGCCGGAGATGCTCTCCACGCTGAGCGTCAGCGGAAGAACCCGATCCTCGCCCGCCCACGGATGCACGCGCGCGACGATGGCGGCGGCCTCGTCCTCCGCTGCGCGGGAGAGGGTGCCGTACGCCAGCACGCTCCATCCGGTGCTTCCGAGCGGATCGTGATAGTCCACCTCGAAGGAGACCTCCGCCGGCTCTCTCGTCAGCTCGGCCAGCAGGCCGTCCGGCGAGGTCCGCAGCAGCAGCTCGTGTCCGGAGACGGCGAAGTTCACCGGAAGGATCTGCACCCGCCCGCCGTGGACGAAGCCGATCCGCCCGATCGTCGTCGTGGTCAGCAGCTCATAGGACTGCTGCTCGTCGAGTTCTCGGATCATGCGCGCACCCCTTCCCTCCGGCGTCAGGCTATCCGGCGGGGGACACACCATCAAGGGAGTCGCCGGATGCCGGGAGCGGCGGCCCCGCCACCCGGCGGACCGGCGGCATCGGATCGGCCCCGGCTGGCGGGTTATCCTCGGGTGCGGCGTGAGGAAGGCTGGCTGGACGCTGCCGCGCAGGCGGCCGGACAACCGCGAACAAAGGAGTTCCGATGACTGACACGACCCTGGCCCGACCGCCCTTCGATCCCGAACTCGAAGCCGCACTCGTGCTCGCCGGAGCAGAAGTGCCCACCACGCTCACGCTGGAGATGATCCCGCTCATGCGTCAGTCGGTCGTCGGCGGCGAGAACGAGATGGCCGACCTCCTCGCCGCACGCGGATTCGTCTCGCGCGACGTCACCATCGAGGGGCACGACGGCGATGCGATCATCGTCTCCGTGGTCGAGAAGGAGGGGCGGACGGGCACGGGCCCCGGGTTCTTCCACACGCACGGCGGCGGGATGATCGTCGGTGACCGCTGGCTCGGCGTCGAGGGGCTCCTCGGCTGGGCGGAGCGCTTCAACGGCGTCATCGTGGCCGTGGAGTACCGACTGGCCCCCGAGTTCCCCGATCCCTACCCCGTCGAGGACTGCTACGCCGGTCTGCGCTGGACGGCCGACCACGCCGAGGAGCTCGGCATCGACCTCGACCGCCTCCTGATCACGGGCGGCAGTGCCGGGGGAGGGCTGGCCGCCGGCACGGCGCTGCTGGCGCGTGATCGCCGCGGGCCCGCCCTGGTCGGGCAGCTCCTCCTCTACCCGATGCTCGACGATCGCGATGAGAGCGTGTCGACCAAGCAGATCGACGGCGTCGGCCTCTGGGACCGCGCGTCGAACGTGATGGGCTGGACGGCGCTGCTGGGCGAACGCAAGGGCACCGACGACGTCTCGATCTACGCCGCCCCCGCACGCGCGACCGATCTGTCCGGTCTGCCGCCCGCGTTCATCGACTGCGGCAGCGCCGAGGTGTTCCGTGACGAAGACGTCGCGTACGCCTCGAAGCTCTGGGAAGCCGGCGTCCAGGCCGAGCTCCACGTCTGGGCCGGAGGCTTCCACGCCTTCGAGGCCTTCGCCCCGCAGAGCGCCGTCGCGCAGGCCATGCTCGCCGCGCGCGACAGCTGGGTGAACCGCCTCCTCGGCTGAGTCCGCTCCACCCTCCGGGGTCGTCCGTCGACCCCGTAGGGTGGAATTCCCGCGCGATGGAGCCCGACATGCAAGATCTGCTGGGGCGGCTCACCGCCCTCGACCCGGATGCCAGCGAGACGCTCAAAGTCGTCTCGTACTTCGACGCCCTCGTCGCGCGCTCCGTCGGCATCGAGAGCATGCTGCGGGGCGCGGCCGTGCTCAGCGGGGCGACCGTCGGCCAGCGCGACGGTCGCCAGATCGTCCGGGTGCGCGCCGACGGAGTGCGCATCGATCCGGTCGAGCCCTCCTCGGCCTGGCCGATCCGGGAGAGCGGTCCGGATTCGGTCGCCTGGATCGAGCGCGAGGGCGAGCCGCACACCAACGACGCGATGATCCTCGAGAGGCTGGCCCTCGCGCTCGGCATCATCCGCGCCCGCCGTGCGGTCGGCCCGGAGAGCGCGGTCGAGCTCGCCATCAGCTCCTACGCCGGTGCGGATGAGCGCGCCGCCGCGCTGCCCCGCCTCCGGATCGCCGCCGACGCCCTCCGGCTGGTCGCGTCCCCGCCGGATCCGGCGCCGCTGCCGCAGCATCCGTCGGCCGTGGTCGCCACCCGGCACGGACTCACACGCGCGACGATCCTGGACGCTCGGACGGATGCCGTGCAGGCGTGGCCGGAAGGATCGGCGCTGCGCCTGGGGCTCGGCACCGCCGGGCCGGGCGAGCGCCTCCCGCAGTCGTGGTCGTCCGCGCTCGTGGCCGTGCGCCTGACCGGTCCCGCGGAGCCGGTGGTCGACGCCGCCGACCTCGGAGCGCTGCTGCTCGTCGCGGAGACCGCGGACCAGGGTCCCCTCCATCCGGATGCCGTCGCGCTGGGCGGCCTCGACGAGCGCGGCCGGGAGCTGCTCGACGCCGTCGCCGAGGAGCAGAGCGTGCGAGCCGCGGCGCTGCGTCTCGGGCGGCACCACTCCAGCGTTCAGGAGCGCCTGACCGCGCTCGTGGAGACCCTGGGCTACGACCCGCGGACCCCGCGCGGACACGCGCGCTACGTCCTCGCCCGGATGCTGCTCACGCTCGGCTCGTGAGCTGCCGTCGGGCCGGAGCCGGGGCCGGGGTCGGAGCCGGGGCCGGGGTCGGAGCCGGGGCCGGGGTCGGGGCCGGGGCCGAAACGGAGAGGTTCTGCGTGCGCGGAGGCGTGTCGTCGTCCGACCCGCCGAAGGACGCGAGGTCGTTCCGGGTTCTCGCCCCGAGACCCCCGACGCTCACTCGAAGCCCGGGTACTCCTGCAGCTTCGCCTCGAACTCCGCGCGGTCGGCCTCGCTGAGCACGCCGCTCGCGATCACCACGAGCTGCAGGCCCTCGAGCGGCTCTCCGGTGCGCGCGTTCTGCGCCTCGCGGGCGGCCCGGAAGCCGCCGTCCCGATCGTTGGAGAGGTCGTAGATGTTGGCGTAGAAGCGCAGCGGATCGGGGTAGTTCTCGGTGTAGTACTCCCAGGTGGTCTGCGTGCGCGGGTCGTCGCTGCCGTAGAGCTTCGCGATCATCGCGGAATCGATGCCCGACCCCGCCGGATCGTTGAACGAGTAGAGGTCCCACAGCCCGTGCTGGACGACGACCTCATTGATGACGGCCATGACCTCGAGCTTGCGGTCGTAGTCCTGGATCGGCTCGGTGGTCGCCCAGCCCGACGAGGTGAACTCGACGAGCATCGACTCGCCGCCGTAGCCGTTGCGCTCGGGCCGCAGGTCTTCGTCGCCCACCGGCGTCCAGGTGTAGCCGAACTCCTCGGTGAGCCGCGTGCGGATGTCGGCGAACAGCGCCTCGGACTGCGCGCGCACCTCCTCCAGCGACTGCTGGGAGAGCGTCTGCTGCGGATCGGTCCCCTTGATGCCCGGATACGCCTCGGCGTGCTTCTGCTCGGCGGTCTTGGTGCCCTGGTAGTTCCCGGAGGCCGAGGTCTGCAGGGCGCTCATGCCGCCGACCGTGGCGACGTTGAACAGGATCGTCACGACGAGCGCGATCGCCCCCAGCATCCGCCCCCGAGGCGAGAACAGGGCGGCGATGACCGTGGCGACCACGACCAGCTGCAGGGTGAGCATCGTGATGCCGTAGAGCAGGTCGGTGCCGCCGGCGATCAGGGTGCCGAGCAGGATCAGTGCGAACAGGATGGCGGCGGTGAGCGCGATCCAGCCGAGCGCGTTCGCCGGCTTCTTCGGCTCCTGCGCCGGTGCCGCGACCGGAACGGCCGGAGGCGGGGTGGGGCCGTTCGCCTGGCGCCGCGCACCGCGGTAGCCGCCGGGAGGGGGCACCGGTGGTGCACCCTCGGTGTGGGACACGTAGCGCGCCCGCTGCTTCTCGGGGTCCATCACCACGGCTTGTCCGTCCCCGAACCGCCCGGGTCGTCGCCCTGCCGCTGATCGCGCTCCTGCGTGCCCTGCTCGAGCTTGTCCTGGAGGCCCTTCAGCTTGTCCTCGGAGGGCTGCTCGTCCTCACCGGGCTGCGGTGGGGGCTGGGGCTGCTGTTCCTGCTCCTGCTGCTGTTGCTTCTGCTTCAGCCGGTCCTCGGTGCTGTCGAGGGAATCGGACATGTCACGCTGCGGATCGGAGGACTGCTGCTGCGCCTCCTCGCTGTGGCACTCCTCGGGGGTCTCGACCGTGACGGTCAGGGCCTCGCCGTAGAGCTGGGTCGCCGTCGCGCCGTCGCCGTCGGCGCGCGCGGCGTCGCCCATCCGCTCGATGACCAGGGCGAGGTTGATGCGCACGCCGCACACCTCCAGTCCCGTCGCGAGGTCGAGCGCCTCCTCGAGTTCCGCCCTCGCCTCGGGCAGCTCCTCGGCCGCCCCGAGTGCCGTGCCGATGTTGAACGGCGCCTTGTACGGCTCGAACCAGTTCAGGAAGTCCAGGCCCCGTGCCGACGCCTCCGAGCCCGCGAAGTCGTCCACCACATAGGCCGTGATCGCCTGATGGGCGAATGCGTACATGCTCAGCAGCTTGCCGACGAAGAGCAGTGCGGCGAGGGTGAGCGGGAGCGTCCCGATCGCGACCCAGCGGCGGACGCTGCGGCGGCGACGGTTGGACCGCAGGAGCGCGGCCGCCCGGTCATCCGGAGCCGATGCTCCGACGGGCCCGAGATCGGGGCGTGTCGAAGAGCCCGTCACACCCCACCCCCTCACCGTTCGACGGCCGCGGTGCTGGAGAAGAGCGGTCCTCGGAGCGGCACGACGAAGCGCTGAACATCCTATCCGCGGAACCTCACGGACTCATCCAGCCGGCCCCGGGTCCACCCCGGAGCCGGCCGGATGCCGTCGGGCCTACTTCGACATGCGCAGCGTGAACTGGGACGCGGTGGTCGGCGCGGCCGTGCAGGTGTTCTGGATGAACTCCGCACCGTCGGCGTTGCTGCCGCCGGCGACGAAGAGGCACTTGCCGGAGTGGGAGGCGAGGAGCTGGCTGTAGCCGCTGCCCGCATCCTTCAGACTCCACAGGAAGTGCGGCTCATTGGCGCACGTCCACTGCAGCACCTTCGCGGCGTCGGCCTGGCTCTGGCCGGAGACGGCGAGGCAGGCTCCGGTCGCGGCGTTCTTCAGCTGGAACCGGCCGTCGGCCCGCGGAACCATCGTCCAGCGCTGCGAGGAGGCCCCCGAGATCGTCTGCTGGACGGTCTGGGCGGCGGTGCCGGACACCCCGACCGCCTTGCCGCTGCCGCGGGCGACGATCGTGGCCTGGCCGGCCGCGCGCAGCGTGAACTGCGAGGAGGTCGCGGGCTGGGCCGCGCAGTCGTACTGGACGAACGGGGTGCCGTCTGCGGTGTTGCCGGCCCTGAGCGTGAGGCACTTGCCGGAGTGCGAGGCGACGAGCTGGCTGTAGCCGTTCCCCGCATCCTTCAGGCTCCACAGGAAGTGCGGCTGGTCGGCACAGGCCCATTGGAGCACCGGAGTGCTGTCGGCCTGGCTCTGACCGGAGACCGCGAGGCAGGCTCCGGTCGCGGCGTTCTTCAGCTGGAAGCGACCCTCCGCCTTCGGGATGACGGTCCAGCGCTGCGACGGCGAGTCCGTGATCGTCTGCTGGACGGTCGCGGATGCCGTGCCGGACACGCCGACCGCCTTGCCGCTGACGGGGGCGATGATCGCGATCTGTCCGGAGGGGAGCGCGGCCGCCTTCTGCACGGCAAGGACCGCACTCGTCGCGGTGTTGCCGTCGCCGTCCCGCGCGACGACCGTGTACTGCAGTGCGCCCGCGGGCGCCGCCGTGTCGACGAGGTTCACGGCCGGACGGTTCCACCAGGTCGCATCGGCCGTGGCGGTCGCGACGGGAGCGCTCGTGTCGGAGCGGTGGAGCTCGTAGGTGAGCGTCAGGTCGTCCCGGTCCCAGTTGGCGGGGATGGAGACGCTCACGCGGCGGGCGTCGTCGGCGCTCTGCGTCGCGGTGCCCGTCCAGGTGTCGCCCGCGAGGCGCGGTTTGTCCTTCGCGCCTCCCGGAGGAGCGGTCGAGAAGCGCACGAGCCCTTCGAACTGGCCGTTGTTGACCGAGCGGAACTCCCCGCCGACGGAGATCATGTCGCCGGTGCCCGTGATCGACAGCCCGGCCTGTCCCATTCCGGTGGTCACGCCGACGGCCCAGTCCGGAGTCCAGGCGTACGGCGACGGTGCGGGCGTTCCCGCCCAGTCCTTGTACGCGGGCGCTGCCGGCTGGTGCCCCAGGGTTCCCCGGGCGTCGGCCGTGTACGCCTCGGAGTAGCGGTGCGTGCGCGGGTTCTGCTCCGGGTGGAGACCCATGGTGCTGCAGGCATGGGTGTGGCTCGTCGTGTAGACGACCTTCCCCGTGGAGTACACGCCGTAGTGATCGCCGAGGCAGTCCGCGATCCAGCGGACCTTGCCGGTGCCCGCCTCGGCCGCGAACGTGCCCTCGAGGTTGCCCACGTCGGCGTTGGCGTACACCCAGCCCGTTCCGTAGACACCGGCGGAGTCGGCCGCGAGGCCGAAGATCCCCGCCTGGCCGGCGTTGGTGCCCGTGTTCGATCCGTTCTTGACGGTCTTGGGCAGCTCCCACCCGGTGTCGACCGCGCCCGTCGCCCGATCCACGGCGCCGATCCCGCGCAGGGAGGTGTTGCCGCTGATCTGCGAGAAGCGGCCGGCGATGACGACGTCCTTGCCGGCCGGGTCCAGCACCATGGCGTCCACCTGCAGGTCGGTCTGCGGCGTCCACGGCAGCAGAGCGCCGTTCGAGGCGTCGAACGCGGTGAGGTTCTTCCTCGCCGTGCCGTTGGCCTGCGTGAACTGTCCGCCCGCGAAGACGCTCGAGCCGGACGTGGAGAGGGCGTACACGCCGGAGCCGCCGATGGACGGGATGAACCCGGGCACCAGCTCGCCCGTCGTCGCGTCGAGGGCGGCGATGTTCCACCGGTCCTTGCCGTTGACCGAGTTGAACGATCCGCCGATGTAGATGCGGCTTCCGTCGGGTGAGGCCGTGACGGCCTTGATGACGCCGTTGACCTTGGGGGCGAACGGCAGCAGCGTCCCGGTGCCGATGTCGTAGGCGAGCACGTTGGAGCGCGCCGTGAGGGCGGTGCCGGGCGCGGCCTTCGGCTCCCGCGCGTTGTCGAACTTGCCGACGGCGTACACGGTGGACCCGATGGTCGTCTGCGCCCACACGTACCCGTTGTCGATCTGCACGGTCGGGATCGGATCGGACGTGACGACGCCGTCGTCGCGTTGCAGCAGGGGAGGTGGTGCCGACGTCACCGCCGCCGTCGCTGCTCCCCCTCCGAACGAGACCAGACCGGCCGTGACGAGGACGCCGATGACGGCCCCGACGACTCCCTTGCGAGCGCGCTTCAGCGCGATTCTCTTCCCCATGATGTGCTTCCCCAGTCATCTGACGCCGACGCTCCGTCGGCGCGACATCGCAGCGCGATCCGAACCGCGAGAGCTTCCCCGAGAATGCTCATCTGAACCGGCCGGCGCGCGACTGCGAACCCCATGCAGCACGATAGCGCGCAATGCGTAACACAATACCATGGGTCCGGCGCCGCCGACACAGTGGGTCGGAGGCCTACTCGCCGGGGCGGGAGGCGCCGGGCTGGCGCGGTGCCCGCAGGTTCCGGAGCTTGGCGATCAGCATCGCGGCGCGCGTCAGCTCCACGCCGAGGATCGCCAGGATGACGAGCGCCGCGATCCAGTACAGCTCGGTGACGTTGCCGACCTCGCCGGACTCGGCGTAGCTGGTCGTGGTCGAGGGGGCCTCCGGGAGCGCGGGCGCGGCGTCCGCGGTGCGGTGCTGGTACTCCACGCCGAGCTGCTCCGCGATCGCCTGCAGGTTGGCCTCGTCGATGACGGACAGGGCGTCGGCGCCCTCGTACTGGATGTAGCCGGCCCCGTCCTCGGAGACGCCGCCGGTCGTGATCCGCATCGGTCCGCCCTCGGTGGTGCCGTAGCCGAACACCCCGCCCGCGTCGGTGTACTTCGCGCTCGCGTCGAACGACTCCGGCTCCGTGTCGACCGTCTGCTCGCCGTCGCCGAAGTAGAAGACCATGCGTGAGCGGTCGGGGGACGACGAGGCCGCCGAGGCGAGGGTCTCCGACAGCAGCGGAGCCGCGACGCCGATCGAGCTCCCGCGGGACTGGCTCGTGACCTCGGGGCGCAGCACCTCGAGCGAGCCCATCAGCGCGGTGGTGTCGGTGGTGAGGGGCATCCGCAGTTCGGCCGCCGCATCCGAGGTGATGAGGGCGAACCTCGCGCCCGGGTACTCCTCGACCAGCGCCCGCACGTCTTCGCGGATGCCGTCGAGTCGCGGTTCGTCGTCGCCCCAGTCCTCGGCCACGATGCTCGCCGTGGTGTCGACCACGAGCACGATGTCGGTGTCGGTCGCGAGCGTCTGGGTGGCGCCGCCGGGGATGCCGGGACGCAGCAGCAGCACGGCGCACGCGAGCACCAGCACCACGCGCATCGCCCACAGGGCGCGTTGCCCCGCGAGCGCGCGCGGATCGGCGGTGGCGACGCCGGCGGACTTCGGCGGTCGCACCAGCATCCAGACGGCCAGCGCGAGGACGGGGACGCACAGCAGGGCGATCAGCAGGGGGTGGAGGACGGGCTGGAAGATCACAGTCGCACCCTCCACAGCACCACGACGAGGCCGAGCAGGCCGACCGAGAGCAGAACGATCCAGAGGTTCGGCGTGTCCGTCCAGACCACCTGCGCCTCGCCGCGCAGCTCCGTCGCCTCCTGCTCCTGCACCTGGGCGACGATGTCCGCGACCGTCGTCGTATCGCGCAGACCGAAGGCGGCTCCGCCGGTGGCCTCGGCCGCTGCGGAGAGCTCCGCGCTGACATCGGCATCCTTGCCCTGCACCGGGTTCAGCGCGAAGACGCGCACGTCCTTCGACGCGGCGTAGGCGGCGGCCTCTTCGAGGGTCACGATCGAGGCGCCGTTCACCTCGTTGTCGGTCGCGAAGATCACGGAGCGCGAGCGCTCGTCGTCCGGGCGGTCGAAGCCCATCGTGCAGGCGGCCAGGCCGTCGCCGATGAGGGACGCGCCGTCTCCGTTGAGCGTCCCGACCCAGTGCTCGGGGATCTGGTCGACGTAGTCGAAGCTCTCCGTCATGCTCGCCAGGTGCTCGCGGATGAAGTCGTAGTCGTCGGTCAGCGGGAAGATCTGCACCGGGGAGCTGTTGAAGATCGTCAGTCCGATCCGCTCGCCCTCGAACCCGTCCAGCAGCTCGTCGAACACCGTCAGCACCTCGACGTCGACCTCGGTCATCGACCCCGAGACGTCGAGGCACAGCATGATGTCGCGGCTCGTGTTCACGGGCTGGATGGTCTGCGCCGACATCGGCCGGGCGGCCACCACCCCCGCGACGACGGCCGTCAGCGCGCCCAGCGCGAGGATGCCGGAGAGCGCGACGGCTCGACGGGCGAGCGCGCGGCGGAACGTCGGGAGGGCGCGCAGCCGCTCGGCGCGGGCGACCCGGGCCGCGTCGCCGCCGCGGACGCGATCGCCCCTCCGCAGTCCGAGGATGAGGCCGACCGTGAGCGCGATCAGCACCACGGCGACCGCGGCCACCAGCATCCACACGTTCGCTAGTGCCATGTGTGCACCACCGTCCGCGCGGCCTCGGCGCCGGCGACCGGATCGATCGCGGGCCCCTGGCGGAAGATGCTGGGGTAGTAGTGCCGGCCCATCGCGTCGATGAGCGCGGGGTGCACACCCCGGGCCACCAGGTCGTCGAGCGCGAGCACCGGGGCCTCCAGGCCGCTGTACTCGTTCACGAACGTGCGGACCACCCGGCTCAGCTCGAGGTTCGCCTGCCGGGCGGACATCCGGCGTTCGCGGTAGTCGGTCTCGATCTGCTGGATGCGGGCGAGGTACTCGGTGCGCAGCTGCGAGAGCACGTCGATGATCAGCGGAGGGTTCCCCGAGTTGTCGTCGGCGGGCGGGAGGGTGCGGCGCGGACGCGTGAGCACGATGAGCAGCCAGGCGCCCAGCACCAGGAGGGCGAGGACGCCGATCGCGAGCAGCATCCATCCCCACCCGTACTGCGCCGGAGGGTAGAGCTCGTCAGAGCCGGGCATTCGACCTCCGATTCAGCAGCTGCAGCAGCTGCGTGACGGCGTCGTCCTGCCCGTCCAGGGCGGAGTGACTGATCTCCAAACGCGTGAGGATCTCGGCGAGGTGCGCGGCATCAGCCTCGCGCTGTGCGGTCAGCTCCTGCACGATGCCGTGGTCGCCCTGCACGAAGTCCGGCACCTGCCAGCGGCTGTCGACGTCGCTGCGGATGCGGCCGGTGGCGTGGTCGAGCACGGGCTCGGCGTCGCGCAGCGTGAGCCACAGCACGTCGTGCTGCACGCGCAGACGGCGCAGCATCCGCTCGGTCTCGCTCGTGACCGGGGCCTCGTCGGTGATGACCACGACGATCATGCGGCGGGCGATGGTACGGGTGACGAAGGAGAGCAGGGCGTCGCGGTCGCTCGGTGCGGAGCTCTCGTCGATGGCGCGGTCGATCGTGCGGAGCGCGTGCTCCAGGGCGCCCTCGCTGCGGCCCGGGGCCAGGCGGCGCACCTTCGCGGTGTCGCCGTAGACCGTAGTGAAGTCGTCGCCGTGGCGCAGCGTCAGCACGCCGAGCACGCCCGTGGCGAGGATCGCCAGCTCCTTCTTCGACTTCTCGTCCGCCGCGAGGGCCGACATGGAGCGGCCGGTGTCGACCACGAACATCACGGTGTGCATGCGGGTCGCGCGGGAGCGCTTCACCAGAGGTGTTCCCAGCCGGGCGGTCGCCCGCCAGTCGATGTCGCGCACCTGATCGCCGTACTCGTACTTGCGCAGGTCCTCGAAGTCGAGGCTCCGACCACGCAGCAGCGACGCGTAGGCGCCGTCGAGCGCGTGCAGCGACTTGCGCGTCGAGTGGATGAAGAGCTTGCTCTTCACCTGCGTGATCAGGCTGGCCATGGACGGATCAGGGCGTGGGGACCGACGCGAAGATCTGGTCGATGATCTCCTCGCTGCGGATGCCCTCGGCGTCGGCCTCGAACGTGAGCAGCACGCGGTGGCGGAGCACGAGGTGGCGGAGTTCGCGGATGTCTTCGGGCAGCACGTGGGAGCGGCCCTTCAGCAGCGCCAGCGCCCGCGAGGCCTGCAGGAACGCGATGCTCGCCCGGGGGCTCGCGCCGTACTTGATGAACCGGGCGCGCTCCTCGCCGATGTACGGCGCGGGGTTCCGGGTGACGTAGGCGATCGACACGATGTAGTTGCGGATCGCGGGGTCGACGTAGATGCGGCTCGCGACGTCCTGCAGCAGGTGCACGTCGTCGAGGCTGACGGCGCTGGCCACGTGCCGGTCGGGGTCGAGCACGCCGGAGTCGATGCGGCTCAGGACCTCGAGCTCCTCGGCCGGGCTCGGGTACTCCACGATCTCCTTGAGCAGGAAGCGGTCCATCTGCGCCTCGGGCAGCTCGTACGTGCCCTCCTGCTCGATCGGGTTCTGCGTCGCGATCACGAGGAACGGCTTCGGCAGGTGGTGGATCTCGCCGCCGATCGTGTTCTGGTGCTCCTGCATCGCCTCGAGCATCGCGCTCTGCGTCTTCGCGCTGGAGCGGTTGATCTCGTCGAGCAGCACGAAGTTCGCGTGCACCGGGCCGAGCACGGTGCGGAACGAGCCGGTCGCCGCGTCGTAGATCTGGTTGCCGGTGATGTCGCTCGGCAGCAGGTCAGGGGTGCACTGGATGCGCTTGAACTGCGCCTTCACGGTGTCGGCGAGCGTGCTGGCGGCGGTGGTCTTGGCGAGGCCCGGGACGCTCTCCAGCAGGATGTGGCCGCCGGCGATGAGGGACACCAGCAGGCTCGTGCGCAGCCGGTCCTGGCCGACCATCTTCGCCGAGTACGAGGCGGAGATGATCCGCAGCACCTCGGTGGCCCTGGCCATCTCGGCACCGGTCGGCGCGCCGTTCGCGGCGACCGCGGCCGGGGCGGGCGGGGGAGGAGGAGCGGGGGTCGTCCGCTGGTCAGGCGTGGAGTACTCGGTCATCTGGTTGCTCCCTCGTTCCGGGACGCACGTCACGGCCATCCCCCGCGGACCAGCGTAATCGCATCCGCTCCACCCCCTGCTAACGTCGAAGAGCAGCCGCGTTCCGGGCAGGTCGAGCATTCCGCTCCCGCCGGGACAGAACTGTTCCTCGCTCGGATGCGGCCGCGCCCGATACATGACTGAAGAGTATGAGGACAATACGTGACGAGTAGAGAACGAGTAGCGATCATCGGCGCCGGCCCCTCGGGCATGGCGCAGCTGCGGGCCTTCGAATCCGCAGCCCGCGCGGGGGCGGAGATCCCCGAGCTGGTCTGCTTCGAGAAGCAGGCCGACTGGGGCGGCCAGTGGAACTTCACCTGGCGGACCGGACTCGACGAGTTCGGGGAGCCGGTGCACTCCAGCATGTACCGCAACCTGTGGTCGAACGGCCCGAAGGAGGCGTTGGAGTTCGCGGACTACAGCTTCGACGAGCACTTCGGTCGCCCGATCTCCTCCTATCCGCCGCGTCCGGTGCTGTGGGACTACATCGCCGGGCGTGTGGAGAAGACCGACGTCCGCGACCTGATCCGCTTCCAGACCGTGGTGCGCTGGATCGAGTTCGACAGCGAGCGCGAGGTGTTCACGCTCACCAGTGAAGACCTGCCGACCGGGCAGTCGGTCACGGAGGAGTTCGACCGCGTGATCATCGCGAGCGGGCACTTCTCCTTCCCGAACGTGCCCGACTTCGCGGGCATCGAGACGTTCCCCGGCTACATCAGCCACGCGCACGACTTCCGCGGCGCGGAGGCGTTCGAGGACAAGGACGTGCTCGTGATCGGCGCGAGCTACTCCGCGGAGGACATCGGCAGCCAGGCGTTCAAGATGGGCGCCCGCTCGGTGACCGCGAGCTTCCGCTCGGCGCCGATGGGCTACGACTGGCCCGAGGGCATCGAGGAGCGCCCGGTGATCGAGCGCTTCGAGGGCAGCACCGCCTTCTTCTCCGACGGCACCTCGAAGCACATCGACGCGGTCATCCTGTGCACCGGATACCTGCACAAGTACCCGTTCCTCCCCGACGACCTCGCGCTGTCCTCGCCGAACAACGTCTACCCCGACGGCCTTTACCGCGGCGTGGTGTGGCAGGGCAATCCGCGTCTGACCTACCTCGGTGCGCAGGACCAGTGGTTCACCTTCAACATGTTCGACGCGCAGGCCTGGTACGTGCGCGATCTGATCCTCGGCCGCCTCGCGCTGCCCGACGAGCAGGAGCGCGCCGCATCTATCGCCGAGTGGCGCACACGATTCGGGCAGATCGACTCGGCCGCCGCGGAGATCCGCTTCCAGGCCGACTACATCCGCGATCTGCTGGAGCTCACCGACTACCCGGAGTTCGACATCGACCGGGTCGTCGAGATCTTCCTCGCGTGGAAGCGCGACAAGAAGGACGACATCATGGGCTACCGCGACCGCGTGTACGAGTCGGTCATGACGGGCACCATCGCCGTCGTGCACCACACGCCCTGGCTCGAGGAGCTCGACGACTCCCTGGAGCGCTACCTCGACGTGGATCCGGATGCCGTGGAGCCGACCCGGAGCATCGGCGGACTGCCGCACGACGACGACCGCGAGGTCCTCGCCACGGCCTGACCGCCCGGCGGATCGACGACGCCCCTCCACCCTTCCGGGTGCGAGGGGCGTCGTCGTGCGTGGGGTCAGGCGGGGGCGACGGTCTTCGCTCCGCGGGCGCGGCCCACCCAGACGACGCCCGCGGCCACGCCGATGATCGCGATCGCGATACCGACGATGTACCCCGAGACGCCGAGGTAGCCGCCGGGCACCTGGTGCGGGTCGAGGAACGGGTACGGGTACCACCAAGCGTTGCCGGTGAGGGGAGCGGTGATGAGGTTCGCGCGGATCAGCGTGTACCCCGCCCACACGAGCGGGAAGATCGCGGCGATGAAGATCGTCGACCACGGCAGCGCCCGCCGGCGCGGCGCGAACAGCACGTCGAGGAGCATGGCGAGCGGGAGGATGACGTGCATGCTCTCGTTGGTCCACACCTCCGAGACGCCGTCGAGGGGGATGTTGCGCAGCAGCAGGTTGTACACGATGCCGGTGACGATCATGTAGGTGCTCACGCACGCGAACAGCGTGGCGAGCCAGCGCGGCTCCGGATCGTTCCGTCCGCGGGTGCGCAGCATCCACACCGCGCCGATCACGAACGTCACGACGGCACCGATGTTCGAGAGCACGGTGAAGTAGCTGAAGAAGTTCGTCACGACCGTGGGGAGGTGACTTCCCCACCCCGTCGTGGACGCCTGAGCGTTGCCGACGCTCTGCGCCAGCTGGCGGATCAGTGCCGCCGTGCCGAGAAGGGCTGCGGCGATGCGCAGATAGGGCCACCAGGTCGTCATTTCGCCTCCGTCGGCAACTGTAGTGGCAGGTTTCGATAGACCGCGGCACCGATATATCGATATCGTCGGACCGTTCACGCAGAACGCGCATGGCGGAGGGGCATATGAGCGAAGGCGGAAGCAGCACGATCGACGCGACCGGAGCGAAGAAGCGACGGTTCCGTCGCGCCGGTCTCAGCATCCAGTCCAAACTCCTCATCATGCTGCTGGGGGTGAGCCTGGTCTCCTCGGTCATCGTCGGTGCGATCGGATTCGTGAACGGGCGGCAGTCGCTGCACGAATCCGCGGTCGACCAGCTGACCACCATCCGCTCGATGCGTGCGGCGGAGATCACGACCTTCATCGAGAGCGTGCGGCGAGATGCCTCTCTGAACAGCCGCAACCTCAGCGCGCAGAGCATGTCGACGGCGATCAAC
>Ga0160430_100611_pt1 | contig 18174 bp, 19 predicted proteins | sample HID1971I_E0MG_FD_108274 | JGI IMG/M metagenome (GOLD analysis project Ga0160430, IMG submission 108274) | Enriched millipede-associated microbial communities from UW Madison campus, WI, USA - HID1971I_E0 MG | ecosystem: Host-associated > Arthropoda: Insects > Digestive system > Unclassified ...
GCGGTGTAGGTTTCCGCCGCGCCTTGCAGCAGGCGGGCATGTACGACCCGGCGCTGGAGCTTTTGACACCCCGCCCCTCCTCAGTGGGCCTGGGCGGCGAACTGTTCCTGCAATTGCTGGCAGCGCATCCGATTGTTGATGCGATCTTCTTCGGTAACGACGACCTGGCCCAGGGCGCCCTGCTCGAAGCCCTGCGCCATGGCATCAAGGTGCCTGAACGCGTGGCAGTGCTGGGCTTCAACGACTTGCCTGCATCGTCATTCATGGTGCCGCGCCTGAGCAGCATCAGCACGCCACGAGAAGCCATTGGCCGCAGGGCGGCGGAGCATTTGTTGACCATCATGGCGGGCAACAAGATCGCCAAGCCGGTGGTGGATATGGGGTTTGAGTTGCAGGTGCGGGAGAGCACCTGACCCGCTCGTTCCCACGCTCTGCGTGGGAACGATCAGAAGTCTGCCTGTGTTAATGGCGGCTGTGCGTAGGACACTTTCGGGTGCGCCGGCTTTGAGTGTCCACCGGTCTACTAACCTGCGTACAGCTGCCACCCTCGTTTAACTCGCTGCTCGGCAAGGCCATGGACCAGCACACACCACGCTGCTGAGACCTTACTCGGTCCAAATGTGGGAGGGGGCTTGCTCCCGATTGCAGTGGGTCAGCTATCTGTAAGTTGACTGACCCACCGCTATCGGGAGCAAGCCCCCTCCCACATTTTTTAACCATGCCCGCTTGCGCCCTGCTAGATTGACCACTTTCCATCGCCAGGGAAGAACCATGGGACATTCACTGAAAATCTTGGGCCGCACTTCCTCCATCAACGTGCGCAAAGTGTTGTGGACCTGCCAGGAACTGGGCATCGACTATGTGCGCGAGGACTGGGGCATCGGCTTCAAGCCCACTCAGTCCACCGAATTCCTCGCCCTGAACCCCAACGCGCAAATACCTGTGCTGATCGACGACCACGGCGTGCTGTGGGAGTCCAACACCATCTGCCGCTACCTCGTCGGCCTTTACCAACGCCACGACCTGCTGCCTGTCGAACCGGCGCCACGGGCCCGTGTCGAGCAGTGGATTGACTGGCAAGCCACGGAACTCAACCGCGCCTGGAGCGATGCCTTTACCGCCCTGGTACGCAATAACCCGGACGGCCTCGACGCTGCGCAGATCGCCGCCGCGGTGCAGGTATGGAACGACAAGATGGGGATTCTCGAACAGCAGCTGGCCAAGACCGGAGCCTATGTGGCCGGCGAGGAATTCTCCCTCGCCGACATTTTGATCGGCCTCTCGGTACACCGCTGGCAGGCAACCCCCATGCAGCGTCCGCCCTACCCAGCCATTGCCGCCTACTATCAGCGGCTCAGCCAGCACGCCGGTTTCAAGACCTTCGCCCTCGACGGCCACAACTAAGCACAGGGACCCCACGTGAACGGACTCAACGTACTACTCACCGGCGCCTGCGGCAGAATCGGCAAGACATTTTTCCAAGCCTCGCAAGACCGCTACCGCTTCACCCTCACCGACCGCATCGCGCCGGATTTCGACCTGGGTGGACACCGCTTCGTACACGCCGACCTCAGCGATAAATCCAGCCTGGCGACCCTGCTCGAAGGCATCGACGTGATCGTGCATCTGTCGGGCATCCCCCACGCCAGTGCCTCGTTCGACGAATTGCTGCCCAACAACATCCTCGCCACCACCTACCTCTTCGAAGCCGCCGTGGCTGCCGGCGTGCAGCGCCTGGTGTTCGCCAGCAGCGCACAAACCATCGAAGGCTATCCGGTCGACCGGCAGATCACCCCCGGCATGCAGGTGATGCCCGCCAACCTGTATGGCGTGAGCAAATGCTATGGCGAGGCGTTGTGTGGCTACTACGCGGCCAAGACGCCGCTGTCGACCATCGCCCTGCGCATCGGCGCTTTTGAATTCCCCGAAACCCACGACCTGAACAACGCCCGCGACCTCAGCGCGTGGCTCAGCCCGCGGGATGCCGTGCAGCTGTTGCAACGCTCAGTGGAAACCGTCGGCGTGAAGCACCTGATTGCCCACGGCATTTCCAACAACCGCTTCAAGCGCCTGGACCTGAGCGAGACCACGCGTGTGCTGGGCTACCAACCGTTGGACGACGCGTTCCAGGTATTCGAAATTCCCGTCACTTACTGAGTTTTCACCATGCCTGCACACGCCACCAAAGACGGCCTCGACCCGCTCCGCGCCGCCCATATCAGCGCACGCATCGACCGCCTGCCCGCCGTGGCCACCATCTGGCGCCTGGTGGCGCTGCTGTCTATCGGGGGTTTTTTCGAGCTGTATGACCTGTTCCAGACCGCCTATATCAGCCCCGGCCTGATCAGCGACGGCATTTTCCATACCGGCAGCCAGGGCGTGTTTGGCTTCTCGGACCAGGCCGCGTTCGCCTCGGCGACCTTCCTCGGCCTGTTCCTCGGTGCCAGCCTGCTCAGCCCCATCGCCGACCGCTTCGGGCGCCGGGCGATCTTCACCTTTGCATTGATCTGGTACACCGTCGCCACGGTGCTGATGGGTATTCAAACCTCCGCCCTGGGCATCATCTGCATGCGCTTTCTGGTGGGCATCGGCCTGGGCATCGAACTGGTGACTATCGATGCCTATCTCTCGGAACTGGTGCCCAAGCGCATGCGCAGTTCGGCGTTTGCTTTTGCGTTTTTCATTCAGTTTCTGTCGGTGCCCGCCGTGGCTTTAATGTCGTGGTGGCTGGTGCCCCAGGCGCCATTCGGCGTCTCCGGCTGGCGCTGGGTGGTGCTGAGCAGTGCGGTATTTGCGCTGTTTATCTGGCAATTGCGCAAGCGCTTGCCGGAATCGCCGCGTTGGCTGGCACAGAAGGGCCGTTTCGAAGAAGCCGGTGCGATCATGGACAACCTGGAAACACGCTGCCTGAAAGATCACGGCAAGCCCTTGGATGAGCCGGAGCCCGAAGCCGTCAGCGTTCAAGGCCGCGGGCGTTTTGCCGATATCTGGCAACCACCGTACCGGCGCCGCGCCTTGATGCTCATCGTGTTCCATGTGTTCCAGGCCATCGGTTTTTTCGGCTTCGGCAATTGGTTGCCGGCGCTGCTGTCGGGCCAGGGTGTCAGCGTGACCCACAGCTTGATGTACGCCTTTATCATCACCCTCGCCTACCCGCTGGGGCCGTTGCTGTTTGTGAAGGTGGCCAACCGCTTTGAAAACAAATGGCAGATCGTCGGTTCCGCCATGGGCGCGATGATCTTCGGCAGCCTGTTCGCCCTGCAAACCAGCGCATTGGGGCTGGTGTCCTGCGGGGTGATGATCACCTTCTGCAATGCCTGGCTGAGCTTCAGTTATCACTCGTACCAGAGCGAATTGTTCCCCACCAATATCCGCGCACGGGCCGTGGGGTTCTGCTATTCGTTCAGCCGCCTATCTACGGTGTTCAGCAGCCTGTTGATCGGCTTTATTCTCGAACACCTGGGCACGCCAGGGGTGTTGGCGTTTATCGCCAGCAGCATGCTGATCGTGATGATCACCATCAGCTGGTTCGGGCCGCGTACGCGTAACCTGGCGCTGGAAAATATCGCCCACTGACGGCAATGCTTGGCCGCCAGCGGCAGCATGCTTGCCGCGGCAGCCAAGCCATTCTAAGTAAACATTGGGGTTTGCACACACGGCACGCTATTTGCTCCAGCTGTGGCACCGACCATTTGCACAGGTGACCGATCATGCTGGTTAACAACAACACCCAAGCCATGTCGACCGTCCAACAGATCAAGCGACCCGACATGGACCCCGCCAACGCCGCCGCCAGCGCGTTGTACAGTGGTGCCCTTCAGACTGCGCAGCAGAACATCACAGTGCCAGTTGCGCAGAAGGAACTGGACAAGGCCAGCGATCGCATTGACGAAGCGTTTGCCAAGACCCGTGTGCAGCTGCAAGCCACTGCGCCGAACAGCGATGTGCCGGCCACCAGTGTCGCCGGTTCAGCACGCAGTGAGTTCACCGATTACATGACCAAGACCCCGGCCGAGCGCATTCGCGATCAGTTGCTCAAAGAACGCGGCCTGACACTGGAGCAACTGAACGCCCTGCCGGTGGAAGAGCAAAATGCCTTTGCCAAGGCAGTGTCCGAGCGGCTCCAGCAACAGCAACAGCAGCAGGTTGCAGCAAAGACGGCTGACCCACAGGCGCAGACCGTGAAAGAGACCCTGGCTGCGATCTAGTCGCCCAGGGAATCCATGACCTGAGGCCGACCTGTAGGCGCTATTGGGGCTTTAAGACGACTTGCTGCACATCGACCTTTCTCGGGATCAGGCCGTTGGCAAAAAACAGGTCCGCCGTGCGCTGCTGATTGGCGACGTCGATCGCCTGCAAAGGACGGATCGGCGCGGGCGAGCGATGCTCGAAGTAGCTTTTGACCACCGCCGGTGGCAGGCCAAGGGTGCCGGCCATCAATGCAATGCTTTCATCGGGTTGGTCGAGTGATAGTCGCTGCGCCTTGCCGAGGGTCTGGATAATGGTGGCAATGGCCTGGGGATGTTGCTGGGCGAACGGGCCGTTGACCACAAAGAAACTGCCAGCCGGGTTAAGACCCTGACCATCACCCAGCACGCGAGCGGAGCCGTCGACCACCGCGGCCGAGTAGTACGGGTCCCAAACCACCCAGGCATCGACCTTGCCTTGTTCGAAGGCGGCACGGCCGTCGGAAGGTGACAGGTACACCACGTTAACGTCCTTCCATTGCAAGCCGGCGCGCAGCAGGCTCTTGAGGAACAGGTTGTGTGCGCTGGACCCCTTGAGCAACGCCACGCGCTTGCCCTTGAGCTCGGCGACGTTCTGCACCGTGCTGGCCTTGGGGACCAGCACGGCTTCGGTCTTGCCGTCGTTGGGCTCGACGGCAAAGTACTGCAAGTCGATGCCAGCCGCCTGGGCAAAGATCGGCGGGATGTCGCCAATATTGCCGATATCCAGGCTGCCCGCATTGAGCGCCTCGATCAACGGCGGGCCGCCGAGGAATTCGGTCCATTGCACCTGGGTGCCGGGCAGCGCGGCTTCGAAGAGCTTGTGCTCGCGGGCAAGCACCATGCTTACCGAACTTTTCTGGTAGCCGATTCGCAGGGTGGGAGGTTCGGCGGCGAGCGTAGGCTGGGCCAGGACGGTGAGCGCCAGCAGTGAACCACCTAGCAGGTTTTTCAGTTTTTTCATGGTTGCCTCATGGTCGTGATCGTGGGCGAGTTGGCCGTGTGCAGTGAGTCAGGCGTGGTGTTCATTCCAGGCGCAACCGCAGGCGACCGTTAAGCGCGCGGGCCATATAATCACTGACCGAGCGCGGGGAAATTCCCAATTCGGCGGCGATCGCGGGATACGTCAGGCCATTGAGTCGGGACAACAGGAACGTCGCCCTGACCTTGGCCGGCAGGCCGTCGAGCCACTGGTCGACGACTTTCAGCGCCTCGCACGTCTGGGCCAGGTTTTCGGGGGACGGCACGCTGAAGGCTTCATCGTTATCCAGGACATCGAGATAGGCGCGCTCCAGGTCACGTCGCCGCCACAGCTGATACATCAGGCGCTGGGCAATGGTAGTGAGCAAGGCGCGAGGCTGGCGGATCGGGGCGACGTCGAGTGCGCTCAGGAGCTGGACAAAGGTGTCGGCGGCGATGTCTTCGGCGTGTGCACGGGAATCGAGTTGATGATACAGGCGGCTGCACAGCCAGGCGTAATGGCTGCGGAACAGTGCGCCCACGTAGTCGCGGTGAGAGGTGTCGGCGCCGGACATAGTGGCTCCTGTCGAGTAGGTTGCGCGTTATGTCCGGTGTTCCGGTGGAGCGATCCTAGCAAAGCCGCTTATTCTTTAATAATATTAAAAATGCATTTTAATATATCTTTATTGAATATTCGTGTAACCAAGGCTTGCGGCTTGCCGTTGGTAATCCAACAACACCTGATAGTCGTCCTCGCTGGCGGGGAGCACGGCTTGCACACCGAGGGTTTGCACCACCTGCGGCAGGTCTTGCAACGCCAGGTTCATGGCTTCGCGAACCTGCTCCTGCTGCACATCGCTCAAGCCCAGCGGGCCGATATAGGGCAAGGTCGGGCTCGACGCGCTGCGGGTAACGATGCGCAAACCCGCGACCTCTTCGGGCGCGAAACGCGCCAGGTAGTCATAGGTAATGCTGTCGATGGCGGCGAGGTCAGCGCGGTCTTCGCGCAGCCAGCGCAGGCTCTCACGGTGGGCGCCGCTGATGGCGATGCTGGCGAAGAAACGCCCATCGCGCTGCAACGGTGCCAGGCAGTGGCGCAGTAGGTTCATGCCACTGTTGGAGTCGTGGCCGTTGATCACCCCGCGGCTGTTGTAAAACTGCGCCAGCATAGTACGTGGGTTGTCAGCGCGGCTCAGCAACAGGCTGCAGTGTTCGCCATTGCTGCTATGGGGTAGCTCGTAGCGGGGGCGACCGATAACGCGTACCTGGCCGCGCAGTTGGGTCATCAGCGGGTAGCCGCAGGTTTGGGCGACCAGCAATTCAGGCGCCAGCCACAGGCTCGGCAAGTCGAGGTGGTCGGCGTTGAGACGACGCAGGCCCAGGCGTTCAAGGATGCGCGCAAGCCACTGTTGATTGGCCCGCTCGATGGGCTCCGGCGCGACATACATGCGCAACTCGGCGTAGTGCTTACTCATGGGCATATCTCAGGCAAAAGGGTGCCGAGGGCTGTCGATGGCCTTGAGGCCGTGGCGACTGATCAACTGGCCGTAGCCCTGCACCAGGAACCCACCGCTACGCGCCAGCCATTGCTCGCGACGGGCGCGATATACCGTGGGTAGCAGGTACCAGGGAAGTTTGGGCAGGTCGTGGTGCACCAGGTGCAGATTGTTGTTGAGGAACAACCAACGCCAGGGCCAGGACGCTTCATTGAGCACCGTGCGTTGTTCCGGCCGGGGATGCGGGCGGTGTTCATAGTAGGAACGGATCGACGCCAAGGACATGGCCGGTACGCTGACCAGCAGCAGGTAATGCCACACCGGCAGAACGCTGTAATGGGTGATAAACCCCAGCATCAACAGGGTCACGACGCCGTGGGCCAACCACATCGGCCAAACCTCTGGCAGGCGTTGCCATTGATCGTGCACCAACCGGCTGATGGCCAAGGGTGCCGCCAGCAGCAAGCGACCGACTACCGTCTTGGTCAACCAATGCACGCTGCGTTGCAAGCGCGAGCTGGCGTCCCACTGCTGTTGGTTAAGGTAGCGGCTTTCGGGGTCGATGCCGGGCAGGGTCAGGTCTTCGTCGTGGTGATGCAACAGGTGGCTGTCGCGGTACAGGGTGTAGGGGTACCACACGGCAAACGGCGCGTAGCCGAGCAGTTTGTTCACCAACGGGAAACGGGTGGGATGGCCGTGCAGCAACTCGTGTTGCAGCGACAGCCAAAGGGTCACCAACGGGATCAGCAACAGAGTGCTGCACCATAGGCCCAGCCATTGGCTGGCAAGCAACACACCGAACCAGCCGATATACACGCCGAGCAACAACAGCCAGGTGGGCCATTCGGTCTTCGCGGTAAAACTTGCAGCCAGGGCCTGGATTTCCCGGCGGTGGGTCAGGTCAAGGTAGTTGGCCATCGGCAGCTCAGAGCAGGTGTTTCCCACTCTGTGCCGCGAAGCGCGCAAATCTTGCAGATCCTTTGGTTCTAAGCTTGTAACTCAGTGACCGAACAGGCCGGTCTCGGACTTCTTGGCTTTCTTGTCCGCGCGTTTTTCATCGGCGGTCTTTGCCGGTTTTTTCTTCGCGGCTTTCTTTGAATCCATACCTTTGGCCATGATGCATGCTCAACTGAAAGGGGATGTAGCACTGGGTATACCACCTATTGCCCGGCAGAAGGCGCTTATAATCCCCGCCCCCTGACATTGCTGGCCAAAAGACCATGCCCGAACTGCACATCGAACCGCTGGCAGAGCCTCTGTGGCCACTGTTGAACAAGTTTTACCGCAGCCACAACTCTTCGATGAAGGTCCTCAAGGGCGGCCGTTTGTGGGTAGCTCGCGACGGCGAGATCGTGGCCGGTTTGTGCTTGAGCCCGGTGGTGGGTGGGCAGTGGCTGACGGGGGTGTTTGTCGATCCGGCCTATCGCGGCCAGGGGTTGGCGGCACGCTTGATTGAGCAGGCGGTAGCCGGAGTGGAGGGTACGGTGTGGCTGCTGTGCCATCCGGATCTGGAGGGGCTGTATCAGCGTATGGGGTTCAGCCAGGAAACGGTATTGCCGCAATCGCTCAGTGAGCGCTTGGTGCGCTACAAACGCAACAAGCCGATGATTGCCATGGGGTTCTCAATCATCTGAATGATGCCGGGCAAAAATGTGGGAGGGGCGGTGCAACGATTCGACTCGCCCACTCCCACATTGGGATCTCAGGTAGCCTGGTGTTTATTCGTCAGCTGTTGGGGCCATTTCCGGGAACATGACTTCGATAAACCCGAATTTGCTGAAATCGGTGATCCGCGATGGGTATAACCGGCCAATCAAATGATCGCACTCATGCTGTACCACTCGCGCGTGGAAGCCATCGGCAAATCGTACAATCGGTTCGCCTTTGGGATCGAAACCTTCGTAGCGAATTTGCTGGTAACGGTCCACCGCTCCACGTAAACCCGGCACAGACAGGCAACCTTCGTAGCCCTCTTCCAGCACCGGGCTCAACGGGGTAATCAGCGGGTTGATCAGGATGGTCTGCGCCACCGGCGGCGCGTCCGGGTAGCGCTCGCTGGCTTCGAAACCAAAGATCACCAGCTGCAGGTCAACGCCAATCTGCGGCGCGGCCAGGCCAACTCCACCTACATGTTCCATGGTCTGGAACATGTCGTCGATCAGTTGCCACAGCTCCGGGCTGTCGAACATTTCCGGCGGCACCGGCGAGGCGATACGCAGCAGGCGCTCGTCGCCCATTTTCAGGATTTCACGGATCATCGCTCTGGCACTTCATCAGGGGTGGGCTTGGAGTGGTCCCGGCCTAGGCCCGAGACGTGCTGTTTTTCACTGGTGTCACTGGGTTCGTCGAATTCCTTTTCACCGGGCTCCTTGCCTTCGGCGGACATGTGTTCGATCACGGCATTCATCTCCGCGCCCAGCAGCAACACGGCGGCGGAAATATAGAAGTACAGGAGCAGGACGATAATCGCGCCGATACTGCCATACATGGCGTTGTAGTCGGCGAATGTCTTGACGTAATAGCCAAAGCCAAGGGAAGCCACGATCCACACCACCACGGCCAATACCGAGCCTGGAGTGATAAAGCGAAACTTCTGCTCCACGTCAGGCATCACGTAGTACATAAGCGCCACGGCGAACATCAGCAGGATCACGATCAACGGCCAGCGCAGAATAGTCCACAAGGTGACCACGAATTCCTGCATGCCGATCTGCCCGGCGAGCCATTCCATGACCTGCGGGCCAAGCACCATCAACGCCGCGGCGGCAAGCAACATGCCGGCGATACCCACGGTGTAGAAAATCGACAGGGGGAAGCGCTTCCAGATCGGCCGCCCCTCGACCACGTCGTAGGCCGCGTTCATCGCACTCATCATCAGGCGTACGCCCGCAGAGGCGGTCCACAGCGCGATGACAATACCCACCGAGAGCAGGCCGCCCTTGGACTGCTGCAACTGGTCGATCACCGGGTTGACCTGCTCCAGCGCCTGGGGAGGCAACACCAGTTCCGATTGCAGTCGCAGCCAGGTAAAGAAGTCCGGCAGGTGCAGGAAACCGATCAGGGCAATGAGGAACAGCAGGAAGGGAAACAGTGAGAACAGCATCTGGTAAGCCAGTGCCGAGGCGTAGGTAGGCATCTCGTCATCGACGAATTCCTTGACGGTGCGTACCAGCACCTTGTGCAGCTTGAGACCTTCGAGTACCGGAAAAATCATAGCGTCTCCTTTCGCCGCAAAGAGGTTGAGTTCGTGGGCGACTCAAGGGCCGTTTTCTACATCAAAGTAGCCCATTTGGCGACTTTGAAACAATTTCCAAAGTTTAGTTGCAACCGCTCACATAAAAACGGCCATCCGTGGATGGCCGCAGGGCTGCGAGAAACCAGCCGGCGAAACAGGATTATTTGGTGGCTTTCTTTACCGCGTCCTTGGTATCGCCGACCGCTTTCTGCACTTCGCCTTTCTTCTCTTGAACCACGCCTTCAGCGCGCAACTTGTCGTTGCCGGTGACTTTGCCGACACCTTGCTTGACGTTGCCGACTGCTTCGTTAGCCAAACCTTTTGCCTTATCCGATGCACTGCTCATGGTATTTCTCCTGGAACAATCGAGGGTTTCGGTCATTACGTAGAGGTTGACCCGGGGCCATGTGGCAGAGTTTCAATTATTTTCGGCAGGCATTTCATCGCAGGCCGCAGGTTTGGCTTTATGTTTTGCCCCCAACCCACGAGAATGCCCGGCACATTCAGGCTACACGGCTGAATAACAGATCCCGTAGGAAGGTTATGAAACTCAATAAAGCGCAGGCCATTGCCCGTAGAAACCAGGAACTGGGCGGTGCCGTACTCGGCGTCAACAACTGCCACTTCACCGACCTGGACCGCAAACGCAACATCTGGTGGTTCGACCTGCCAGTGGCGCGGATTGCCGTGGGCCAGTACGAGTGGATCCACCTGTTGATGCACAACGCCGAGACCGACCAGTTGCTGCACCTCAAGGTGCCGACCGTGTTCCTGCGCGAAAAACTCGAAGGCCTGGTGGTGCGTAATGCCGGCAAGCGCAAGCCGGAGATTACCCTGGAGCTGAGCGCCGACAAAGATTCGTTCCTCAAGGATGTGCGCCCGGCGGGTGCGGGCGTGAGCTTCGCGCAGTTCGCGCTGTAACCTGGCAGGTAAAGGGCCGTGGGCGAGAGCGTTACGCCCTCGCACCTTCGCTCCTTTTCAGGCGGTTGCCACGGACCGGCTGGCAATACGCTGGGCCAGGGCGATGGCGAACAGGCAAAACAACGCCATGACCAAAATTCCCAGCATCAGTCCCATCGCCGTGCTGGTGTGCCCCTCAGAGAAAAAGTACAGCGCCAATGCAGCACCGGCCATCTTGATAGCCCCCTGCAGTGCACTCCCGGTGCCGGCGTGTTTGGCCTGGCCATGCAAACTGATCCCCAACAGCAGCGGTGAGGACAACCCACAGCCAAGGGCGACCAAAAAGCCGTACACCACTATCGCCGGCGCCGTGACCAGGTTGAATGCCTGGAGCACCAGCGGCGCAAGCGCTGCCAACCCCGTCAGCGCAACCAGGGACGCCATCAGGATCCGCTCAGGCGAGTAGCGATTCAAGAAACGCTTGGTCAGGTAAGACCCCAGGACAATACCCGCAGAGTAGCCAACGAATAGCAGGCCGTTCTCCTGGCTCTCCAGATGGAACTGCAGCTGATAAATAAACGGACTCGCGGTGAAATAGCCGATGGTGATCGCAAACAGCACCGCGGAAACCAGGCTGTAGACCATGAAGTTGAAGTCCCGTAGCAGCACCTTGAAGCCCTCGAGCCGCTTGGCAGGCACACCGTGGAGTGGAGCCGTTTCAACCAATGTAGTTTTGATAAATACCGCGCCAAGCAGCGTGATCAAGGTGAGGGCGTAGAAGTTGTATTGCCAGGGTAGCGCTGCAGTAATAAAGCCACCCAGCACGGGCGCAATCGCTGGCGAAACCTGGGACGCCATGGAAAAAACCGTCAGTGACTTGGACAGTTCGGTTTTATCCTTGAACGTATCGCTCAAGATTGCCCGGCTTATTACGGGGCAACCGCCAGCACCGATGCCGGTCAACAAACGAAATAGATAGAGCGCCTGGATACTGTCTGCCGTCGACGTCAAGTAATTGCCCAAGGCGCCAAGGGCCAGGGACACCATAATCACCGGCACCCGCCCTTTTCTATCGGAGATCGGCCCATACACCAGTTGCGACAGTGCAAAGCCCGCAAGATAGAAAACCACCAGGCTTTGGGACTGTGCGTCCGTCACCGAAAATACCCGTGCGATTTCGGGCAAGGCCGGGTTGTACAGGTCGATTGAAAACAATCCCAATACCAGGATCAGGCAGGAGTTGGTGATGACCATTTTTGAATTCACAACAGGCTCCTCACAGTAAGGGGTGATCTTTCAGGCGTGAGCTGTATTCGCTGTTGGGCGTGGCATGTCGCCCGTCGCACTTGATTTCAATGAGATGAGGCCGAGCCGCGCTCATGATGCTTTCAATACAATCGTGCAATGCCTCTGGGGTACTGACGCATGTCGCGCTCACGCCCAGGCTCTCGGCAAACAGGCACCAGTTGTAGTCAGGGATTTGCGTCAGCGCAGGCAAGTTATCTTTGTTATTGAAGTAACTTGCCGAATACGACCTGTTGTTGAACACGACAAAGACGATATTCAACCCATGTTTGGCGGCGGTGGACAGCTCAAGCCCTTGCATCAACATGCAGCCGTCACCGGTAACCACCATGGTCTTGCCATGGGCACGGGCGAAACTTGCACCTATGCCCGCAGGGATACTCCAGCCCATCGGGCCCAGGGTGGTTGCCGATAAATAAGCGCTGGGGCCGCGGGCGGTCCAATAGTGACCGAAGAACGAGCGATGCGATCCCGAGTCGACACACACCACGCCATCACTGGGGAAATACGACTGCAGCACGGGGATATAGGCCGCGGGATGGTCTGCGATATTGCCTGTGGCCTTGGCATCGACCGGATAATGCAAAGGCACCCGCTGAAGATCATTCGACCACTTGGAACGACTTTCCTGTGTGGCGGCCAGCTCCTCTGCATGAACCTCGCAAACCAGGCGCAAGAACCCATCCCCCGTCGCCACCACGCCGTGATCGATATCGAGAAAACGCCCCAGGTAATCCGGGCTCTCGTCCACCTGGATAGCACCACATGCCGGCCTTAACTCATGGGACCACAGCATGGTGCTCCATTGAGTGGTGTCGAGCCCCAGTAAAATTACGCCATCCACACCGTTCTTGAAGGCTTCAATGGCGCGTTTATTTCCTGAATAACCGTAAACCCCGAGTGCATTGGGGTGGTCTTCCGGAAACAGGCCTTTGGCGCTCAAGGTGGTGGCGACCGGGATCGAAAAACGATCGGAAAACGCCACGAGCGCGGCTGCCACCTTGGCGTTCTTGCAACGCAGCCCCGCGAGAATGACGAGATTGGTCGAGCGCTTGAAGACTGCCTTGATCGCAGCACTTTTGATCTTTTCGACGGCAAGCGCTTGATTGCTCCACGACTCCAGTACGCTTGGAGCGATATCAACGCGAGTCATGGACTTTTCATACAGCGCTTCTTTGCTGACAGCCAGGTAAGTCGGGCCTTTTTCCACGCCCCTCAATAGCCGGACCGATTCGCGCAGAAAGGCCGGCAAGGGTTGCCCGGCCTTGACTTCAAGGGCACTGCGGGTGATGGGTTTGAACACATCGCACAGATTGACGCCCGTTTGGCTGCCGTCCTGGAGCACGTTCTGCATTTCCAGGGAGGAAGCAATCTGGCCTGACAGCAGCAAGACCGGTTGGTGATCGGTATAGGCAGACGCTATCCCAGTTAACGCATTGGTGACTCCCGGGCCGCCGATGACCAGGCACACCCCGATTTTTTCACTGGCCCGGGCATAACCTTCCGCCATATAAGACGCACCTGTTTCGCAGGCAGTGACGACCGGCTCAATCTCCAGCGTTCCGGAACCATCATTGGGATAACAACGCATAAAAGCATTGATCAGTTTGCCGGGCACCATGAAGAAGTGCGTGACGCCAAAAGACTGAAGTTGGCGAAGAATGTAATGTGCACCGGTTTCGCCAGTACTTTGCAAGTCCATTGCAATCCCCTGTTCAGATTTCAATAAAAGCGATGCTTTCGCGCTTCATCTTCAATACGGCATCCTGAGAAAAAGAGGATGGGTATCGCACATTGGGCATATCGGCAAAATACGGCTTAGGGCTATTCGGCAAATAGTCGGACACATGCAGACTGCGTTCTGCCCGTGCGCGCAAGTAGGTAATATAGGAAGCGTTATGCTTGGTCGACGCGGAGACAGTCCATTGAATGGCCAACTTCGTCGCCACGGGTGTTTCATCGGGTGCGCTGCTGCGGTGAGTAACTCGATTATCCCAAATGACCAAGTCGCCAGCCTTACTCATGACGGTGCGCTCAAAGGTCGCAGGGTCGGCAAGCCTGAGTTTGACTTCATCCTTGCTGAGTTTATGCGAACCGGGTAATAACGTAATACCGCCGCCCGCGACTGAGTCATTATCTTGAAGATAATAGGCACACTGCAAAAACTCAGGAGATGCACTGGGCTCAATTACTTCTTCAGGCAGAAAATAAGCATCGTTATGCCAAGGTATATAAACACTTTCACGCACCGTAAAATTGGGCAACAAAGAGAAATCCGACTGGAATATCTCCTTGATAGCGTCGACGGCTCGGGGCTCGAACAGCGCGTTGATCATGTCACTGAATTGTAGAAAGGCCGTTGGCAGCAGCGTGCTTTGCTGAGTCTGCGCCAAACTGCGAGTATAAGTCTCACGCAATGTGGCCACTTGATCGCTGGAAAGAACTTTCGGAATAACGACATACCCTTCTTGTTGAAGCTTTTCTCGATAATTCATGTTTTATAGTCCGTTATAAAGAGGGTAACCCGGTCACCCTCACTTTATTTCATGGATGATCAATCAGACTTCAAGATGTTTGGCTGCTGTCGAAGACTCTTCAAATGACACGCCCAGGCGTTCAAACTCCTGGAAGAAGTCCGGAAAGGAACAGTGAACATCCTGATAGCCATCCAACTCGTTGATCTGTTGGCACCGCAGGGAGGCGACAAACAGCGACATGAAGATTCGATGGTCACCCCAGGCCGACAACACTGCGTCACCGGCGTAACTCGGTTCTCCACGAATGACGAAGCCGTCGTAAACGCCGTTTTTAAATAACGGCTCTATGGCCACGCCCATTTTTACCAGCTCAGTCACCATCGCTTCGATGCGTGGCGACTTGTGCAAGCGGGTAATGGAGCCGCCAGTGACCTTGAACTCGCCTTGCACATAAGCACCTATCGCCGCCAGCGTTGGCACAATATTAGGATAATCACTCGCATCAAAATGATATTCGCCTTTCAATTCGGCCAAGTTATTAATAATGCGCACTTCATTGGTAGCGTCATTAAATTCGACCTTTACCCCCAGCGCCTCGGCCACCTTAAGAATTGCACGCTCCCCCTGCAAACTCTTGCTGTTCATGTTTTTCAGGGTCAACGTACCGGGGAATATTATTCCAGCCGCAATCAAGTAGGACGAGGAAGTGTAATCACCGACTATCGTGTAGTTTGCACTCTGGTACTGACCTGGGTATACCTTGATCCGCGAATAGTCCGCGTTCACCTCAAAGGCAATCCCCGCTGTACCGAGTGTTTCCAGGGTTTGCTTGATATACGACAGCGACAGAATTTCACCACGGATATTGACCACCGTAGGTTGTTTGGCCAGAGGCGCGCAGAAAAGAATAGCGGTGATGAATTGCGAACTGATGTTGCCCTCAATCGTGCATTCCCCACCCTGATAGCCACCCCAATTGACGATAGGCGCCTTGCCACTGTGGTTGATGCATGAAATGTGTGCGCCCAGCCCTTCCAGCGCTACAAACAAGGGCTCCATGACACGTCCGCGCAGTACATCATCCCCGGTAATAACGGCCGGGGTCGTTGTAAAGCAGGTCAGCGCGGCAAACACTCGAAATACCAACCCGGAACCCAGCGCGTCGATCACCTTCTTTTCGGGCTTGATCAAGCCGCCGGTGCCCGTCACCACTAACCGTCCTGGTTGCTCTTCAATCACTGCGCCGATACTACGACAGGCTTTTTTCATTGTTTCGGTTTCGAGACAACGAAGGTCGTTGTAAATATAGGAAGTTCCTGATGCCAAGCTCGCGGCAATAATTGCCCGCTGCGTTTCAGGTTTTGAGGAGGGGATGGTAGCGATGTTGCCGATCGATGCAGTAGGAAAGACTTTCAAGCGTTTTTTGGTCGACATGCGTTGCTCCCTAAGACAGTAGATCCAACGTGATCGGCGAGTGGGCATAACACTCACCGGCTAGGCTGAAACATCTTGTTACAACCGCTTAAAAACCTAACCTAGGGATTGGAACGTTTCAAATAACAAAAAGGAATAAGATTGGATCCAATCTATGACGTGTTTTATTTTATTCTTTATTTTCAGGGCATTACGAACCACAAAAAAAAGACAAAACTCATAAAAAAACCGCCATTGCAGGCGGTTTAAAATTGGAAATCTTGAATAAGGCAGATGGCACAACGACACATATTGCTGTTCATTAGAAGATACCAGGGTATGCTCCACCATCAATAAGGAGGTTCTGCCCCGTCATATAGGCAGCCTGATGACTGCATAAAAATGCGCACAATGCAGCGAACTCAGCGGGGTCACCAAAGCGCCCCATGGGAATGCTCGCTAGACGACTTCCAGCCACCGCGTCGAAGGTTTTTCCTGAACGCTCTGCTGTCGCTTGAAGCGTGTGCTCCAGGCGTTGCGTCTTGAACGCTCCAGGTAAAATATTATTGATCGTGGTGTTTTTTGCAGCGAAGTCCTTTTGGCGTGCCAGGCCGGCAACGAAGCCTGTGAGCCCACACCGTACCGATGTTGAAAGCCCCAAGGCATCCAGGGGCGACTTGACCGCACCAGACGTTATATTAATGATGCGGCCGAAGCCTCGACTTGCCATTGCGTCGATCACCAACTTTATCAGCTCGATAGGCGCCAACATATTTGTGTCAATTGCTGAACGCCACTCGTCACCTGTCCATTCGCGAAAGTTTCCCGGCTTGGGCCCCCCGGCATTATTAATCAAAATATCAACTTGCGGCGCGGCATCGACCAATGATTGGCGAATCGATGGATCCGTAATATCTCCGATAACCGAGATGATTTCGACCTCCGGATTTCTTTGCTTCAAGCGTTGCGTGGCGGCTTGCAAGTCAACCGCGCCTCGCGCGTTGATCACGATGTTTACACCTTCGTCCGCAAGCGCCTGCGCACAGCTATAACCCAAGCCTTTACTGGCCGCACAGACGACTGCCCATTTGCCTCGAATCCCTAAGTCCATCATCACTCCTCGATCAGTGGTTCATCTTGCAAACCCGGGTATTAAAAACCCGCACTTGTCCATTCGATATCACAGATGTCCCCAGAGAAACAAGCAGGGTATTTCGCCTATAGAGAAGCAAAAAAATACCCCTCAGTGAGGGGTATTGTTCAAGTGCGGCAGGACGCTTGACTGAGCTATTTTTTAACGCCCAGTTTTTTCAACTCTTCATCACGCAGTTCGCGACGCAGGATCTTGCCCACGTTGGTGGTCGGCAGTGCATCGCGGAACTCCACGGCCTTGGGCACCTTGTAGCCGGTGACGTTGGCGCGCATGTGCTCCATGACTTGGTCCTTGGTCAGGGTGGCCCCTGGCTTGACCACGATGAAGAGCTTGATGTGCTCCCCGGATTTCTCATCCGGTACGCCGATGGCTGCGCATTGCAGTACCCCCGGCAAACCGGCCAGCACGTCCTCCAGCTCGTTGGGGTAGACGTTGAAGCCGGAGACCAGGATCATGTCTTTCTTGCGGTCGACAATGCGCATATAGCCATCGGGCTGGATGATCGCGATGTCGCCAGTCTTCAACCAGCCTTCACTGTCGAGCATCTCGGCCGTGGCGTCTTCGCGCTGCCAGTAGCCCTTCATCACTTGCGGGCCCTTGACGCACAGCTCGCCGGTTTCGCCCAGCGCCAGCTCGGTACCGTCGTCGGCGATGACTTTGCAAACCGTGGACGGCACCGGAATGCCGATGGTACCGATCTGGATATTCTGGATCGGGTTGACCGTGGCCACCGGGCTGGTTTCGGTCATGCCGTAGCCTTCGCAGATGCTGCAGCCGGTCACCGCCTTCCAGCGCTCTGCCGCTGCCAGTTGCAACGCCATGCCGCCCGACAGGGTGACTTTCAGCGCTGAGAAATCCAGCTTGCGGAAGCCTTCGTTGTTGCACAGCGCTACAAACAGCGTGTTGAGGCCGACAAAACCGCTGAACTTCCACTTCGACAGTTCCTTGACCATCGCCGGCAGGTCACGCGGGTTGCTGATCAGGATGTTGTGGTTGCCGATCAGCATCA
>Ga0160430_100613_pt1 | contig 18146 bp, 20 predicted proteins | sample HID1971I_E0MG_FD_108274 | JGI IMG/M metagenome (GOLD analysis project Ga0160430, IMG submission 108274) | Enriched millipede-associated microbial communities from UW Madison campus, WI, USA - HID1971I_E0 MG | ecosystem: Host-associated > Arthropoda: Insects > Digestive system > Unclassified ...
ATTGGCGCTTCGCTTCAATCAACCCGGCCGTGGGATCGGCCCCGGAGACTCCTGAATGACCCGTATTATCGAGTTCCTGATCGCCTTGGGGATCGTGGCTGGCCTGTTCGTCATCATTGGCGTTGTGCTGCCGGGCGAGCGTCACATTACCGAAAGCATCGAGACCAACCGCAAGATGACGATCGTGTACGACACGGTCAACAGCCTGCGCCGCTTCAAGGACTGGAACCCGCTCGTCCTGCGCGATCCCGCCGTTGAACTGAAGCACTCCGGCCCCGCCGCCGGCGTGGGTGCCCGCCTGGACTATTCCTCCAAGGAATCGTCGCTGGGCCAGGGCAGCTGGACGATCACCGAGTCCGAGCCGAACAAGCGCGTGGCCATCGCCATCGAGGACCAGACCAAGGGCCACGACAAGAAGACCAGCTTCACGCTTGAGCCGACCGGCAAGGGTGGCCGCAACGTCAAGATCACCCAGGACTACAGCATCAAGTACGGCTGGAACCTGTTTGGTCGTTACGCCGGTCTGTACGTCAGCCGTCACGTCGGTGACGACCTGAAGCTGGGTCTGTCGCGCATGGCCAACATGCTGGCTACCGTGCCGAACATCGACTACCGCACCGCCGAAGCCCCGCTGGTCGACCTGGCCATCGTCGATGCCCCGGCCGAAGACCTGCTGGTCGTCACCGCCGGTAACGTTGATCGCGGCGAAGCGACCATCACCAAGTCCATCAAGGACAACCAGGAGTGGATCAAGCGCGTGATGGAGGCCAATGACCTCGAAGCCGCCGGTCCGTTCCGCATCATCACCACTGACTTCGGTCAGGAGAAGTACGCCTTCGACGTGGCCCAGCCGGTCAAGAAGAAGGGTACTGCAGGCGCTTCGGCTGAAGCCCTGACGGTGAAGATCGATGGTGGTGCCCCGGTCAAGTACGTGCACGTTGCCCCGCACCGTACCGCCCACGCCAAGTACACCGGCCACATGGCTGGCCTGGACATCGCCCGCAACGCACTGCGTGCCTGGGCTGTGACCGGCGGCAACGAAGTGATCGATCGTCCGTACGAAACCTGGAACGGCGGTCTGGAGAAGTCGTTCACGCAGGAAGGTACGTACGACATCTACTGGGCCGTCAAGTAAACCGACGGTTGCCACGGATGTAACGTAGAACAGAAAACGCGCCGCTTCCTGCGGCGCGTTTTTTTTTGGAGGAAGATGCAGCCATGCTCAACCTGGAACGACGCGCGCGTAAACCTTCGCTGCTGGCCTGCCTGGGCGGCCTGTTGGCGGCCACGGCCGTGGGCCTGTCGGCCTATGCCTCGCACGGTATCGCCGAACCGCTGGCGCAGTCGCATGTGAACACTGCGGCGCTGTTTGCCTTCGGGCATGGCGTGGCCCTGGCCGTGCTGGGCCCCACCCAGCAGAACAGCGTGGGCAAGCTGGCGTTGTACGTGCTGCTGTTGGGCACGCTGTTGTTCTCCGGCAGCCTGGTGGCCGGCGCGTTGTGGCAGTTGCGCACCGGGCTGGCCCCGGTGGGTGGCACGGCCTTGATGCTCGGGTGGGTGGTGTACGCGCTCAATGCCCTGAGGCGCTGACATGCCGCGCTTCCGCCGGGGCTTTGATGTAGACGAGGCGCACGACTGGCTGTCGCGCCGCGACCGTCGGCTGGGCAGCTGGATGAAGCGGCTCGGGCCGGTGGCGGCGCCGCCTGGCTGGGCACGCAGTTTCGACCCGGTCGATGCCCTGGCCCGCGCGATCCTGTTCCAGCAGCTCAGCGGCAAGGCCGCCTCCACCATCGTGGGCCGGGTGGAGACCGCCATCGGCAGCACCCGCCTGCACGCCGACACCCTGGCCCGGATCGACGACCCCGGCCTGCGCAGCTGTGGTGTGTCCGGCAACAAAGCGTTGGCCCTGCGTGACCTGGCCCGGCGCGAGGCGGCGGGCGAGATTCCCGACCTGCGGCGGATGTCGGTGATGCCGCACGACGCGATCATCGACGCACTGGTGCCGATCCGTGGCATCGGCCGCTGGACCGTGGAAATGATGCTCATGTTCCGGCTCGGCCGCCCCGACATCCTGCCCATCGACGACCTCGGCGTGCGCAAAGGCGCCCAGCGGGTGGACAAGGCAGAAGCAATGCCGACCCCGAAGGAGCTTGCCGCCCGCGGCGAAAAGTGGGGCCCGTTCCGGACCTACGCCAGCCTGTACCTGTGGCGCATCGCCGATTTCACCGAAAGCCCGAAGGCCAGCACCAACCGCTCCCAGGATTGACCTGTCCCGCCCACCGACACATCGCCGCGCACGGACAATCGCGCGCACGTACGATCGCCGCGCACGGACAATCACCGCGTAGGGACACGCCATGCGTGTCCACGGGACGCCGAACGAAGCCCAGCCACGCAGGGCGTGGCTCTACATCGGCGCGGTGATCGCCCGTGGTGCGAGGTGCCACGCGCGGGCCGCATGGCGCTGTCGCGATCCATGCTGCTTACGCCCCGTTATTCGCGCGAAACATCAGCGATGGCAGGTTGCAGCTTGGGCGCAAACGCCGGGTCCTCGCTCAACCGCGTACGCGGCGGGCGGCTGCGCACCGTGCGCATATGCCGGTGGTAGCGGAAGGTGGCGAGCGTGCCGCGCACGCTGACGAAGGCGAGCAGGGCCGTGAAGCCAACGCCGCTCAACGAACCCTGGCCACTGCTGATGTTCAGCAGGGTGCCCAGTACGCTCATTGCACACAACACCAACACCGCGCAGGCAGCGGTCCGGCTGCGCTTGTAGACCCCGAATGTCGCCAGCCCATAGATGACGAACGTGGCCGCCATGACCAGCAGCAGGAAGCGGTTGGCCGGGTCGCCGGAAGCAAGCAGCCCAATCGTGCCGATGCCACCGGCGACGGCCCCGATGGCCAGCATGATCCACATGTGCCGGATCGGGCTGGTGATCTCACGAGGCGGTTCGTCGCGCCAATCGCGACGCGTGGCAGCCGCAGGTACGACGCGGCTGGCCTGGTACGGGCTCTGGTCTTCCATGACGCGCTCTCCCCCTGGATGATGCGCGAAGCTTAACGGCAGATGTACCGCTTGGGTAGAGCCACGCGCTGCGTGGCTGCGCCGGAAGCGGGATCAGGTCGCCTTCCAGCACCAATGCCACGGCTCGTACACGATGCCGTGGGGGTTGTCGCGCGGATAACTCAAGTGGAAGCCGTAGCTTCCCGCGTGCTCCAGCAGCCACGCGAACGCAGCGGTGGACTCGAAGCTCTCCTCGGCCGGCGCTTCACCCGGGCTGCTGATATCCAGCGCACGCCCGCTGTGGTGTTCGCTGTACCCCGGCGCGGCGTTGACCTGCAGGATCGCATCCACCTCCAGCCCGCGTGAGCGTTTGCGCGCGAAGATGCCCAGCTGGTAATCGTGGCTGCGGTAGCCCGAAATGGCCTCCAGCACGATGCCCTCGCGCGCGGCCTGCTGCTGCATGCGCTGCCAGGCGCGCGCGGCGCCCTGCTGCAGCCACAGCGGGCGGCGGTAACGGTCGAAGCCGGCCAGGGCCAGCCGTTCCGGTTCGGCTTCCAGCGCCAGTGCGGTGTCCTGCTCATAGCGCGCCGCATCGATGCCCAGCTGTTCCAGCCGGTCCTGCAGCCCGCTCAGCGGCAGCAGCGCATCGGCTGCATGCGCGCGCTGCGTGCCATGCAGGGCCAGGTCCAGGGCATCAAGCGCTTCCTCGATCCCCGGCTCGCGCATCAGGTGCGGCACCAGCGGCAACAGGCCGTGCGCGGTGGCGGCGGCCAGGTACTGCCCATCACGCTTGCGCCGCAGTACCCAGCGGGCCCGGGCCAGCGCCCGTGCATCGGCGTTGCTGCGCGCGCGCAGCAGGCCGCCGGGCCACAGTTCGATGTCGGCGGTGTTGATCAGCAGGGAAGGGTGTCGGCGCATGCGTACAGCTTATCGCGCAGCCTGCGCGTTCAGCGCATCCAGCAGCGCGCGCGGGTGCTCGGGGCTGAGCAGCAGCACGCTGGCATCGCGCAGCGGCAGGTACAGCACGCGGCTGGGATCGGTGACAAGGCAGAACGCCTTTTGCTTGCCCATCCGGTAGTGGCCGGACTGGAACCCGGGCACGCCATAGCCGTTGATCTTCAGGCCGGGCTTGAACTCGGTGTGCTCGGCCAGGTCCACGATGCGCGCCTTGTCCAGCTGCAGTGAGCCCACGGCCGTGCGTCGGCGGTAGAAGGTGGAAGTGACCACCAGTTCGCCGTCCTGCAGCTGGATGCGGCGACGGAAGAATGCCCAGCTGAGCACGCCCATCAGCAACACCAGGAAGGGCACGGTATAACCGAGTTCCATCGGCGTGCGCTGTTCGTGCTGCAGCGTGGTGCTCACGATCAGCACGGCGATGCCCAGCATCGGCACCCACAGCCACAGCAGACGCCAGATCGGCGCAGGCGCGACGGCGAACTCGGTGGGCATGGCTGCCATCTCACAGCTCCTTTTTGAAGAACAGCAGTGCCGAACCCAGCTGCAGGGTCAGCACCACGTTGACCAGTTCCCAGCCAAGCTGGCCGTGGCGGTTCATCTCGGCCTGCAATTCGTCGGTTTTCAGGCCTGTCCAGCTCGGCTTTACTTCGACGGTGAGATAGCTCCAGCGCTTGCTCATTCCTTGCTCTCCGGATCAGGTGCGGGTTTGGGAAGGCGTCCAGCCTTGCGCAGTGCGTCGCGCAGCACGTACTCGATCTGCGCGTTCAAACTGCGCAGCTCGTCATCGGCCCAGCGCTGCGCCGCTGCCAGCACGTCGGCATTGATCCGCAGCGGGTAGGCTTTCTTTTCGCTCATGCTCAGTACAACGAACCGGCGTTGACGATCGGCTGGGTGCCGCGGTCCGAGCACAGCACGGTGAGCAGGTTGCCCACCATCTGCGCCTTGCGCTCTTCATCCAGCTGCACCACGTTGTTCTTCTGCAGTTCGTTCAGCGCCATTTCGACCATGCCCACGGCACCGGCGACGATGCGCGTGCGCGCGGCGATCACTGCGTTGGCCTGCTGCCGCTGCAGCATCGCCTGGGCGATTTCCGGGGCATAGGCCAGGTGGCTGATGCGCGCATCGAGCACCTGCACGCCGGCATCGGCCAGGCGTTCGGCCAGTTCGTCCTTGAGGTGCTGGGAGATTTCGGCGGCGTGGCTGCGCAGGGAGAGCTGGCCGTCCTCGTGCTGGTCGTAGGGGTAGCTGGTGGCCATCGCACGCAGGGCGGATTCGGACTGGATGTGCACGAAGCTTTCGTAGTCGTCCACGTTGTAGACCGCCTCGGAGGCGTCCACGACCTGCCAGACGATGACCGCGGCGATTTCGATCGGGCTGCCGTCCAGTTCGTTGACCTTGAGCTTGCCGCTTTCGAAGTTGCGCACGCGCTGGCTGACCTTCTTCTTGCTGAAGAAGGGGTTGTTCCAGCGCAGGCCGTTGTCCTTGACCGTGCCGACGTACTTGCCGAACAGGCTCAGCACCGCCGCCTGGTTGGGCTGCACGGTGTACAGGCCGGTCAGGCTGAACAGGGCAATCAGGCCCAGCAGCACGCCGCCGAGGACCAGCAGCAGGTTGACGTTGCCGGGCTCGATCCCGGAGAAGAAGAGCCATGCGGACACCACCAGCAGGGCCAGCACGGCCAGCAGGAAGGGGATGCCGGAGAGGGAGGGGACGGGCTTTTCTTTCACAGGGGGCATCCTTTGCGGGCGGGTTTGGAATATTGATATCAAATTGATATCACTCCTGCAAGTGCCCCATCCCATAAAATGGCGTCCCGCCTCTGATGTCCGGAATATCGCCATGATCACGCTCGGCACGCCGCTGTCCCCCTCCGCCACCCGTGTCCTGCTGCTGGGCTCGGGCGAACTGGGCAAGGAGGTCGCCATCGAGCTGCAGCGGCTGGGGGTGGAGGTGATTGCTGCCGACCGCTATGCCGACGCCCCTGCCATGCAGGTGGCGCACCGGTCGCACGTGGTCGACATGCTCGATGCGATGGCGCTGCGCGCGCTGATCGCCGAGGAAAAACCGCACCTGATCGTGCCCGAGATCGAAGCCATCCACACCGAAACCCTGGTCCAGCTGGAGCAGGAAACCGGCCAGCGGGTGGTGCCGACCGCGCGCGCGGCGCGCCTGACCATGGACCGTGAAGGCATCCGCCGCCTGGCCGCCGAAACCCTGGGCCTGCCGACCTCGCCGTACCGCTTCGTGGACACCGAGGCCGAGTACCGTGCCGCCGTGGCGGCGATCGGGCTGCCGTGCGTGGTCAAGCCGGTGATGTCCTCCTCGGGCAAGGGCCAGAGCACGCTGCGCGACGAGGCCGACATCGCGCCGGCCTGGGAATATGCACAGACCGGTGGTCGTGCCGGTGCCGGCCGCTGCATCGTGGAAGGCTTCATCGATTTCGATTACGAGATCACCCTGCTGACCGTGCGCCATGCCGGGGGCACCTCGTTCTGCGCGCCGATCGGGCATTGGCAGAAGGATGGCGACTACCGCGAAAGCTGGCAGCCGCAGCCGATGTCGCCGGCCGCGCTGGCGCGTGCCGAAGAGATCTCGCAGGCGATCACCGATGACCTGGGCGGCTGGGGCCTGTTCGGCGTAGAGCTGTTCGTGAAGGGCGACGACGTGTGGTTCAGCGAAGTCTCGCCGCGCCCGCATGACACCGGTCTGGTCACGCTGGCCTCGCAGGAACTGAGCGAATTCGCGCTGCACGCCCGCGCCATCCTGGGCCTGCCGATCCCGCTGATCCGCCAGAGTGGCCCGTCGGCCTCCTGCGCGATGCTGGCGCACGGCGAAGGCGTGCCGGTCTTCAGCAACGTAGAGGCGGCACTGGCGCATCCGGACACGGCGCTGCGCCTGTTCGGCAAGCCGAGCGTTCATGGGCACCGCCGGGTTGGGGTGACCCTGGCGCGGGCTGAGTCCATCGACGAGGCGCGGAAGATCGCGCGCGAGGCGGCGGAAGCGATCTCGATCGAGTTGCCCGCGTAAGGCGTTGGCGTCTTTGTTTCCACGTGCTGGGGCGGCCGTCGGGCCGCCCCCGAGAGATGGCGTTGTGCGGAACGAACGGCAAGCATGGCCGCTAACGCATTGCAATCATCAACCCGGTAGGTGTCGACCGTTGGTCGATACGCTCTTACCGCACGTCCACCCACACCAGGTGGTGGTCGCTGCCATCGGCAATCTTCGCTTCGGGGCTTTCGTTGGCCGGCCAGAACACGCCGCTGCCGATGTACTCGAAGCCCACTGACGGCAGCACGTAATCCAGCCGCATCGTGCCGGATTTCGGGCCGAAATCGCCGGTGGCGTGGAACGGCGCACCTTTTCGCAGAATGCCCTTCTCGGCATAGGCCAGGCTGGTCTGCTCGGCACCCACGCTGCGCGGGGTCGGGTAGCGCAGCACGCGCGCGTTTTCGATCAGCTCCACGATCGCGTCATGGCGGCCATCGCCGTCGGCCGGGTCGTTGTTGAGGTCGCCCAGGATCACGAAGCGCGCGTCCCGTGCGAGCCCGCCGCAGGTGCCCTGGTCATCGCACAGCCACGGCTTGTCGCCGGCCGCCAGGTATTCCTGCCACAGCCGCAGTTCGTCGTGGTTGCGCGCCGCGTTGCGCTTTTCCGGGCCGTCGAACACCGGCGGGGTGGGGTGCGAGACCAGTGCGTGCACCACGCCGTTGGGAGTGCGCACCGGCACGTCCCAATGCGACTTGGACGACAACCGCAGCTGCGACCATACGTGGTCGTTGTAGAACGACTTGCCGCTGCGCGGGTCGATCGGGCGCAGCGCGCCGGGCAGCGTGCTCCACTTCAGCAGCTGGAAGCTGCGCACCTTGGCCTCGTCGATCGGGTACCGCGACAGCACCAGCATGCCGTACTGGCCCGGGTGCAGGCCGTAGCCCCAGGCATCGTTGCCGCGGTTGCGGCCGTCGCCGCCGATCTGGCCGTTGTTGTCCAGGTCCAGCCCGCTCTGCACGCCGGTGTTGACCGGGGCCAGGTAGCGGTAGGCGAAGTGCAGCGGCTCACCGCCGCCGGGCTGGGCCACTTCCAGGTAGCGCTGCTGGAACAGGTCGGCGGCGCGGTGGGCGTCGTCGTAGTCGAATTCGTTGAGCAGCACCAGGTCCGGGCGCACCTGCTGCAGCACCGCGGCGATCTTGCGCGCGTGCGCGCTGTCGCCTTCCAGTTCGGCGATCAGCCCGCCGGTCTCGTCGCTGTAGAGCGAGGTGTTGTAGGTGGCGATCCGCAGCGGCGCGGAGGTGGCTTCCGGCATGGCGGCGGTCTTGGTCGGGGTTTGGGCGCAGGCGCCGCAGAGCAGGGCCAGGGCGAGGATCAAAGGATGAGCTTTCATCCCGCTATTCTGCACGGGCGGGCATTGCAATGGCGGGTCAGATGCCGTCCAGCGCCTCGTCGAACTCGTGCCAGCGGCGGCCGTCGTAGGCCTCCAGCGGCCGGAAGCGGCGCTTGTAGTCCATCTTGCGGTGGTTGCGGATCCAGTAGCCCAGGTACAGGTGCGGCAGCTGCTCACGCCGGGCCCAGGCGATCTGCTGCAGGATCGCGAAGGTGCCCAGCCCGCGGTGGGCGTGGTCCGGGTCGAAGAAGGTGTACACCGCCGACAGCCCCTGCGGGGTGACATCGGTGACCGCCACCGCCAGCAGCGGGCCCCGGTGGCCATCTTCGGCCGGTCCGCGGATTTCCAGGAAGCGCCCCTGCGACCACTGCCCGATCAGGAACTGGTCGAACTCGTGCGGGCCGTGTTCGTCCATGCCGCCCTGGGCGTGGCGATGGGTCAGGTAGCGGTGGTACAGCGCGAACTGCTCATCGGTCTGCTCGGCAGCCACGATCCGCACTTCCAGGTCGTCGTTGCGCGCCAGGCAGCGGCGCTGGCTGCGGTCGGGTGCGAAACGGGCCACCGGCACCCGAACCGACACGCAGGCATGGCAGTTGGCGCAGTGCGGGCGGTAGACCAGGTCGCCGGAACGGCGGAAGCCCCAGCTGAGCGCCATCGGGTACAGCGTGCCCAGCCGCTGGTCGTGCGGGTCCAGCACCAGGTCGCGCGCAGCCCGCTCCGGCCAGTAGCCACAGGGATGGTCCCCGGTCTGGAACAGGCGCAGCTCGTCGTCGCGGTCGGTGTGGATCGCCATGCCCACAGCATAGCGCCGGGGCGTCGCAGGCGGCGCGACTGTCTGGCGAATGAACACGGCCGGTGGCGCTGTCAACGCGGCGGGCGCCCGCGCGTTTTCTCTCCCGTGGGTGCCAACGCACCGCACGAAACATCCCCCAAACACCGGAGTGACCCATGCGCAACCGCAAACCCCTTCTGCTGCTGGCCCTGCTGATGACCACCGGCGCTGCCGGCCTGGCGGTGGCCGCCGATACCCCGGCCACGCCCGCCAAGCCGGCCCGCGCGATGCTGGACACCAACGGCGATGGTTTCGTCGACCGTACCGAGGCCGCCAAGGCACCGCGCCTGGCCGAGAAGTTCGACAGCCTGGACACCAACAAGGACGGCAAGCTGTCCCGCGAGGAACTGCCGCGCTGGCAGGGCAAGCGCCACGGCCGTGGCCCGGGTGGCGGGCATGCGCGCCTGGAAAAGCTGGACGCGAACAAGGACGGCCGGATCAGCCGCGACGAAGCCAAGGCCGACCCGAAGCTGGCCGCGCGCTTCGACCAGATGGACCTCAACAAGGACGGCTACCTGGACAAGGCCGACCGCGAGCTGGGCATGAAGCAGCACCGTGATGCGTGGTTCGCTGCGGCCGATACCAACAAGGACGGCCAGCTGAGCAAGGCCGAATTCGACGCGGCCAAGGGCCCGTTCGGTGGCCCGCGCGGCGAACACCGCGGCGACAAGCCGCCGATGCCGCCGAAGGCAAAGTAACGTAGCGTCGGGCCGTGCCCGGCAACCCGGAAAGCGCCGGTCACCGACCGGCGCTTTTTTCATGCGTCAGATCAACCCGCGCTCGCCGGCCACGGTCAGGATCAGGCCGACGATCACCAGGTTGGTGATCAGCAAAGCAGGTCGTCCGTACATCGACTGGTACACCCAGCTGGGTCCCGTGCGTCCCTTGCGTGCGGCATCACGCGCGATCATCGGCGCCATGATCCGTTGCAGCGGCACCAGGATCTGGTAGTTCACCAGGGCGGTGCCCAGCACCATCGCGGCCAGCGACAGAAACACCGGTGCATCCAGCACCGTCAGCGCCAGCACCGCCGCGCAGACCAGCATCGCGGTGAACGTGCTGTAGTGCACGAAGCGATGCACCGCCGCGCGCTCGGCCAGTGTCTGGGTGTAGCAGAGCAGGTAGCGGCCACCGAGGTAGCTGCCGATCACGCCGCCGGCCATCGCGCCGATGGCGATCGTCCAGTTGAACTCCGGGCCAAGCAGGTGGCTCTGGCTGGCCGCCGCGCCCAGCGAGCCCATTGCCGCACCGCCGGAAAGGCTGGCACCGCCCAGGCCGAGCTTGCTGCTGCCCACGCCCACGCTGGTGCCCAGCAGGATCGCTGCGCTCGCCGTGCCCGGTGCGGCCACCATCACCATGGAAACCACCGCGGTGGCGAAGGCAGCGCTGGGCGCGCTGCCGCGCGCGAACTCGCCGAAGCGCCGCAGCATTTCCTCGCGCACGCTGGCGCGTGCCCGCGACAGGCGCTTGCGCACGGCGGCGTCGCTCAGCCCCAGCAGGTTGGCCACCTGCTGCGAGCTCTGGCCTTCGCGGTAGTACAGCAGCAGCGTTTCGCGGCTGTCCTCGGGCAACGCGGAGATGATCTCTTCGGCGGCCACTTCCTCCTCCGCCCGCTGCAGGTATTCCGGCGCGGAGGGGCCCGGGTCGGCGGCCATGCTGATGGCGATCTCGGCGGCCTCGCCCGACAGCGGCCGGCCGCGGTTGGCGCGCAGCCAGTCGCGGGCCAGGTTGCGGGTGATCTGGCGCAGCCAGGGCAGGAAGCTGCCGTGGTTGTGCAGCTGGTTGAGCTGCTGCCAGCCCTTGATGAAGGCTTCCTGCGCGATGTCCTCGCTGGCCTGCACGTCGCGGGTGATCGCCAGCGCGATCGCGGTCACGGTGTTCTGGCAGGCCAGCACGATGCGGCCGTACGACTGCTGGCAGCCGCCGGCGGCGGCAGGCAGTTCGCGGTCCAGCGTGTCGATCAGCGGCAGCGTGGTCATGGCGTCGGTCCCTGTGGGTGGTGACATCATGACGGGGTGGGGCGGGGAATGTGACCGGGCGGCGGGGCGGGGTCGCGCGAGGGGCGCGGTAGAGCCGACTGTCAGTCGGCTGCTCTTCGTTCGGGCATCATGAGCGCCTGACAGGTGGCTTCGGCAGGCGGTAAACGTCGACCACACCATCGGCGTGGTGCGTTACGGTCTTCGGACGCTTGGGCCGCGCTGGCGCGCGGTTGCCGACTGACAGTCGGCACTACGAGTTTTTACGTGCGCAGGGAGATCCGGATACGTCGGGTCGGCTCACGGTTGTTGGGTCGGAGGTGTGATCCGGACTCGGACCTCTTCTTCTTCTTCCTGCGCTGGCGCCGGTTCGGCTGCCGGGGCCTGGGGTTGTGCCTGTTGCGTCTGTACCGGCGCAGCCGTCGGGGCGGTGCGGTGGCGCATCACCACCACCATTGCCACGGCGGCGATGATCAGCAGCAGGCCGATGCGGATGCGCCAGGCCCAGTTGCGGCGTGGGGCCACGTCGTCGGCCTGGTCGCGGAAGGCGAATTCGGCGGTGGGGTGGTCGCGCCGGGTGGTTTCCAGCAGGCGGGCATCGCGCAGGATTTCGCGCGCGCGCGGCTGGTCGTTGGCGTGTACCACCCACAGGGTGGGGTGGGTGGTGGCCTTGCTGGTGTCCAGGTAACTGAACTGGCTGCCGCGCTTGCTGTGGTACGAGCGCCCGTTGGTGATGCGCACCTCGATGCCGGCATCGCGCAGCAGCTTGGCCACGCCTTCCACGGTTTCCACGCGCTGGCTGGTGAAGATCTGACGCATATCGAATTATTCCTTGGCCGGTACGGCGGCGGCCGCGGCACTGTCATCCACCACGCGGATCAGGCCTTCCTGCGCGGTGCTGGCAACCAGTATGCCGTTGCGGGTGAAGAACTGGCCACGGGCCAGCCCGCGCGAATCCTGCGCGCTGGGGCTGTCCAGCGAATACAGCAGCCAGTCGTCGGCGCGGAACGGGCGGTGGAACCAGATCGCATGGTCCAGCGAGGCCATCTGCACGTGCGGCTGGTAATAGCTGATGCCGTGCGGGAAGGTTGCGGTGCCGAGCAGGTGGAAGTCCGACGCATAGGCCAGCAGCGCCTGGTGCAGCTCGGGCGCATCGCCCACCGTTTCATTCAGGCGCAACCACACCTGGTGGTAGGGCGGGCGCTTGGGCGGGTGCAGTTCATCGCGCGGGTACACGTGGCGGAACTCGAACGGGCCGCCGCGCGAGAGCCAGCGCTGCACCTTGATCGGCAGCCGTTCCAGCACTTCCGGCGGCAGCGGCCGGTTCGGTTCGATGTCTTCCGGCTGCGGCACTTCGGGCATCTTGTGCTGGTGCTCGGCCCCGCTTTCGGCCTGCTGGAACGAGGCGGCGCAGAAGAAGATCACCTTGCCGTGCTGGATCGCGGTGACCCGGCGCACGGAGAAGCTGCCGCCATCCCGGGTGCGGTCCACGTCGTACACGATCGGGTGGTCGATGTTGCCGGCGCGCAGGAAATAGGCGTGCAGCGAATGCACATGCCGGCCGTTCTCGACCGTGGCCTGGGCCGCCGAGAGGGCCTGGCCCAGCACCTGGCCGCCGAACACGTATTTGGTGCCGATGTCGCGGCTCTGGCCGCGGAACAGGTTGTCTTCCAGGCGCTCGAGCGTGAGCAGGTCGATCAGCTCGGAAACGACGGGTTCTTGCGGCTGGGACAAGGCGGCGGCCTGGCGTTGGGACGGACGGGAATTATACCGGTGGTGGCCAGTCGCCAACTGCCGGCGCCGTGCGCCGCCGCCCGACCAACGGTCGGGCGCTACCGGGGACACCGCCCATCGCCGGTAGCACCCGACCGTTGGTCGGGTGTGCGATTGCTCAACCTTTCCCCAACCGCGCCGCCAGCGTGTGCAACGCCTGCTGCGCATCCGGGGCATACCAGGCCTCGACGAACCGGTCCAGCCGGATCAGGTCGGCATGCAGTGCTTCGTGCAGGTCTTCGCGGGCAATGGCGCGGGTGAGCAGCATCGGCTGGCGCGGCAGCTTCAGCAGGCGACCCAGCCAGGCCACCGCGCGCGGCACCACGTCGGCCGGGGCGGCCAGCTCATCCACCAGCCCGATCTCCAGTGCGCGTTCGGCCGGCACCATTTCACCGCCGATCAACAGCTGCGAGGCGCGGTGGTGGCCGACCACCCGGCGCATCAGGCGCTGGATGCCTTCCGGCGCCACCAGCCCCACCTGCACCTCGTTCAGGCCGATCACCGTGGGCTGGGCCGGGTCCGGGCTGCGCGCCAGGATCCGGTAATCGCAGCACAGCGCCAGCACGCAGCCGCCGGCCGGGGCGTGGCCGGTCAGCGCGGCCACCACCGGCACGCGGCTCTCGGCGAGGGTGCGCACCGCGCCGAAGAACGCCTGCCAGCTGTCCAGCAGCTTGTGCCGGTCCTCGCCGTGGCTGAGCAGGTGCGGCACGTCCATGCCGGCGCTGAAGATGCGTTCGCTGCCCGACAGCACGATGCCGTGCACGTCATCGGCCATGGCCTGGTTGATGTCGTGGATCAACTGACGGCACAGCTCGGTGTCCAGCGCATTGACCGGCGGGCGGGCCAGCCGCAGCTCGCGGATGGGGCCATGGTTGATCACCTCGATAAGCGTCGTCATGCTGCGATCTCGTTGCGGGCAGGGAACTGAGGCGATGATAACCAAACCATTCGTGTGCGTATTGTTGGCGATGTGTGCGGCTGCAGCATCGGCCACAGCGGCGGAGCCGTCGTGTGTGACGGTGCGCGAGGGCTGGGTGCGGTTGCCGCCGCCGGGGGTAACGATGGCGGCCGGTTACGGCGAGATCCATAACGGCTGCAGGACGCCGGTGACCGTGGTGGCCGCCGGCAGCAAGGCCTTCGGCGACGTTTCGCTGCATGAAACCACGCTGGTCGACGGCGTGAGCCGGATGCGCGCGGTGGAGCGGTTGCCGATTGCGCCGGGTGCGAGCGTGGTGCTCAAGCCGGGTGGCCTGCACCTGATGTTGATGCAGCCGGAAGTGGCGTTGGGCGTTGGCAGGACGCTGCCGTTGCGACTCAGCCTGGAAGACGGGGGCAAGGTCGACGCAACGCTGGTTGTGCGCACGCGTTGATCATGGCGCCCGGCGCGTTGCGCCGCCGCCCGACCAACGGTCGGGCGCTACCCGGGAGGGGTAGGTACCGACCGTTGGTCGGTACGCATTGGTAGGTACCGACCGTTGGTCGGCACACGCTCAACTGCAGGCCGCGCGCAGCGCGTCCGGCAGCGGGGCGCTCTTGCCGGTCTGGGTATCCATCCACACCACCACCACGTTGCCGTCCGAATACAACGTGCTGTCGTTCTTCTGGTCCACGATGCGGTGGCCGATGGTCACGCTGCTGTTGCCCAGCCGCTCGACGAACAGCTCCACCACGATGTCGTTGGGCCACACGATCGGCAGGCGGTAGTTGACGTTGGTCGCCGCAACCACCGGCGCGATCCGGTCGGTCATGGCAACCCCTTCCACGCCCAGCATCCAGCGTACGCGCGCCTCTTCCAGGTAGGAGATGTACTTGGCGTTGTTGACGTGGCCCATGCTGTCCATGTCGCGCCAGCGCACGCTGATCGGTACGCGGGCCAGGATCTTGTGTTCGTCGCTCATTACTTCTTCTTCGCCTTCGTGGTCTTGGCAGGGCTGGTCTTGCTGGGGGTGGTGGCGCGCGTGGCGGCCACCGCCTTCTTGGCCACCTTGGCCGGCTTTTCCGGCTTGGCCTTGCGCGGCGGGCGGGCGTCGGGCTTGTTGGCTACCGCCGCCGGGCGTTCCGGGCGCGCGCTGACCGAGGGCAGCATCTTGGCCAGGAACTGGCCGGTGTACGACGCCGGGTGCGCGGCCACGTCCTCGGGCGTGCCGGTGACCAGGATGGTGCCGCCGCGGTGGCCACCTTCCGGGCCCAGGTCGACAATCCAGTCCGCGGTCTTGATCACGTCCAGGTTGTGTTCGATCACCACCACCGTGTTGCCCTCGTCGCGCAGCTTGTGCAGCACGCCCAGCAGCGCTTCGATGTCGTGGAAGTGCAGGCCGGTGGTCGGCTCGTCCAGGATGTACAGCGTGCGCCCGGTATCGCGGCGCGACAGCTCCTTGGACAGCTTCACGCGCTGCGCTTCACCACCGGACAGTGTGGTCGCGCTCTGGCCCAGCTTGATGTAGCTCAGGCCCACGTCCACCAGCGTTTCCAGCTTGCGCGCGATGCTCGGCACCGGTTCGAACAGCTTCAGCGCATCTTCGACGGTCATCTGCAGCACGTCGTTGATGTTGTAGCCCTTGTACAGGATCTCCAACGTTTCACGGTTGTAGCGCTTGCCGTGGCACACATCGCAGGGCACGTACACGTCCGGCAGGAAGTGCATTTCCACCTTGATCAGGCCATCGCCCTGGCACGCTTCGCAGCGGCCGCCGCGTACGTTGAAGCTGAAACGGCCCGGCGAATAGCCGCGCGCACGTGCTTCGGGCACCTGCGCATACAGCTCTCGCAGCGGGGTGAACAGGCCGGTGTAGGTGGCCGGGTTCGAACGCGGGGTGCGGCCGATCGGCGACTGGTCGATGTCCACCACCTTGTCGAACAGGTCCAGGCCTTCCACGTCCTTGTACGGCGCGATCGGGTGCGAGGAGCCGTTGATCTCGTTGGCGGCCAGCGAGAACAGGGTGTCGTTGATCAGGGTCGACTTGCCCGAACCGGACACCCCGGTGATGCAGGTCAGCAGGCCCGACGGAATGTCCAGGTCCACGCCCTTGAGGTTGTTGCCGCTGGCACCGCGCAGGTGCAGCGTCATCTTCGGGTTCGGCTTGTGCCGGCGCGCGGGAATCTCGATCGCACGCTTGCCCGACAGGTACTGCCCGGTGAGCGAGCGCGGCGCGTCCAGGATGTCCTGCAGGGTGCCCTGGCCGACGATTTCGCCGCCGTGCACGCCCGCGCCCGGACCGATGTCCAGCACGTAGTCGGCCAGGCGGATCGCATCTTCGTCATGCTCGACCACGATCACCGTATTGCCCAGGTCGCGCAGGCGGGTGAGGGTGCCCAGCAGGCGCTCGTTGTCGCGCTGGTGCAGGCCGATGGAGGGCTCGTCGAGCACGTACATCACCCCGACCAGGCCGGCGCCGATCTGGCTGGCCAGGCGGATGCGCTGGGCTTCGCCACCGGACAGGGTGTCGGCCTTGCGCTCCAGGGTGAGGTAATCCAGGCCCACGTCGACCAGGAAGCCCAGGCGCTCGCCGATCTCCTTGACGATCTTGCCGGCGATCTCGCCGCGCCAGCCGGGCAGGGTCATGCCGCTGAAGAACTTCAGCGCCTCATCGATCGGCAGCACCACCAGTTCCGGCAGCGCGCGGTCGGCCACGAACACGTTGCGCGCGGCGCGGTTCAGGCGCTGGCCCTGGCATTCGGGGCAGTCGCGTTCGCTGATGTACTTGGCCAGCTCTTCGCGCACCGCCGCCGATTCGGTTTCCTTGTAGCGGCGTTCCAGGTTCGGAATGATGCCCTCGAAGCGGTGCTTGCGCTGGGTGCGGCCACCGGCTTCGGTGAAGTAGGTGAAGGTGATGGTTTCATCGCCGCTGCCGTACAGCACCGCCTTGCGCACCGGCTCGGACAGGCTCTGCCACGGCGCGTCAGTGTCGAACTTGTAATGCTTGGCCAGCGAGGCGATCAGCTGGAAGTAGTACGCGTTGCGGCGGTCCCAGCCGCGCACGGCACCGGCCGACAGCGACAGCTCCGGGTGCACCACCACACGCGAGGGGTCGAAGAACTCGGCCATGCCCAGGCCATCGCAGCCCGGGCAGGCGCCCACCGGCGAATTGAACGAGAACAGGCGCGGTTCCAGCTCCGGCAGCGAGTAATCGCAGACCGGGCAGCTGTACTTGGACGAGAACAGGTGGGCCGGGGCGTCCTCCACGTCCAGCGACTGCACCGAGACCATGCCGTCGCCCAGCTTCAGCGCGGTTTCAAAGCTTTCGGCCAGGCGCTGCTTGATGTCCTCGCGCGGGCGGAACCGGTCGATCACCGCTTCGATGGTGTGCTTCTGGCGCAGCGCCAGCGGCGGCACCGCATCGATTTCATGCAGCGCACCGTCCACCCGCACGCGCACGAAGCCCTGCGCGCGCAGCTGGTCGAACACCTGGGCATGCTCGCCCTTGCGTTCGCGGATCACCGGGGCCAGCAGCATGTAGCGCTGTTCCGGGTCCAGGGTCAGCACGTGGTCCACCATCTGGCTCACGGTCTGCGCTTCCAGCGGGTAGCCGTGGTCGGGGCAGCGCGGGCTGCCCACGCGGGCGTACAGCAGGCGCAGGTAGTCGTAGATCTCGGTGATGGTGCCCACGGTCGAACGCGGGTTGTGCGAGGTCGACTTCTGCTCGATGGAGATCGCCGGCGACAGGCCTTCGATATGGTCCAGGTCCGGCTTCTCCATCACGCTCAGGAACTGGCGGGCATAGGCCGACAGCGACTCCACGTAGCGGCGCTGGCCTTCGGCGTAGATCGTGTCGAACGCCAGCGAGGACTTGCCCGAGCCGGACAGGCCGGTAATGACAATCAACTTGTCGCGGGGCAGGTCGAGATCGATGTTCTTGAGGTTGTGCGTCCGCGCGCCGCGGATGCGGATGAAATCCATCGCCATGGGGGATCCGTTGAAAGTGGGGCAAGCGGAGACGGCAATCGGTCAGCCTACCGAGCTTGGGATTTGGGGGCAATCAGCGACATTGCCAGCCCCTTGTCTCATCTATTGAGACCGGCGGGCCCTGAACCTGAACGGGGTTCAGGGGAGGACGGCTCAAAGCAGGGGGTGGGTTGACCCGGGCTGGGGTGAGTCATTAAAATCCCGCTTCTGTCCGCCCTCGATGGCGGCAGTCCATAGACCACAATAACTACAGAGGAAGTCTGGTCATGTACGCAGTACTGGTAACCGGCGGTAAGCAATACCGCGTGGCGCAGGGCGAAACGC
>Ga0160430_100614_pt1 | contig 18092 bp, 14 predicted proteins | sample HID1971I_E0MG_FD_108274 | JGI IMG/M metagenome (GOLD analysis project Ga0160430, IMG submission 108274) | Enriched millipede-associated microbial communities from UW Madison campus, WI, USA - HID1971I_E0 MG | ecosystem: Host-associated > Arthropoda: Insects > Digestive system > Unclassified ...
CTCCCTCGAGGATTCGTTCAGGCCGTGCCGAACGGGTTGTCGACGACGTAGCGCCATCCGTGCTCTTCGTCGTGCACGGCGACATCCGCCGTCGTGCCGGCGAGGGCGATCGGCGACCCGTCGGGCCCGGTCCCGGTGATGGTCCAGTCCGCGATCGCGAGACCGGTGCCCGCGCTCTCGAAGACATGACGCACGGTCATCGTGATGGGCAGGTTCAGCCCGAGGAACTGCTCGAGGGCGCCGCGCACCGACTCGGCACCCGTCACGGGCGTTCCGGGAGCGGGGACGAAGACGACGTCCGGGGTGTTCAGCGCCATCAGGCCGTCGAGGTCGCGGGCGTTGAACCGCTCGGCGAAGGCCAGGTTCAGCTGGTCGAGGGAGGTCACGGGAGTGCTCATGGTGTTCCTTTCCGAAGGTCGGCGGATTGCCGGCCACTGCAGAGGAAGACGACACAGCCGCGGGAGTGTGACATCGGTCTCGTTCTCACCGCTCGTCGCCCTTCTCGTCGATCGGCGTCCCGGGGCGTTCACCGTAGACTTGGTGGATGATCGACCTCGCACTCCTCCGCGACAATCCGGAGATCGTCCGCCGCTCGCAGGCTGCTCGTGGAAACGACCAGAGCACCGTCGACGTCGCACTCGAGGCCGATCGATCGCGCCGCGCGGCTCTCTCCGCGTTCGAGGAGCTGCGCGCCGAGCAGAACGCCTTCGGCAAGCAGGTCGCGAAGGCGCCCAAGGACGAGAAGGCCGCGCTCGTGGCGCAGGCGAAGGACCTCGCCGAGCGCGTGAAGCAGGCGCAGCACGCGGCGAACGAGGCTGCGGAGGCGGCATCCGTCGCGCTCGCCCGCATCGAGAACGTCGTGATCGACGGCGTTCCGGCCGGCGGGGAAGCCGACTTCGTCGAACTGCGCCGCGTCGGAGACGTGCCCGCCTTCGACTTCGAGCCGAAGGATCACCTCGAGCTCGGGGAGCTCCTCGGAGCCATCGACATGGAGCGTGGGGCCAAGGTGTCCGGCGCACGCTTCTACTTCCTGCGCGGCATCGGGGCGCGTCTCGAGATCGCCCTCATGAACCTCGCCCTCGACAAGGCGCTGCAGAACGGCTTCGTGCCGCTGATCACGCCGACGCTCGTGCGCCCCGAGATCATGCAGGGCACGGGCTTCCTCGGCGAGCACGCCGACGAGGTCTACCACCTCGACAAGGACGACGACCTCTACCTCGTCGGCACCAGCGAGGTCGCGCTCGCCGGGTACCACAAGGACGAGATCGTCGACCTCGCCGACGGCGCCCTCCGTTACGCCGGCTGGTCGACCTGCTACCGCCGTGAGGCCGGCTCGCACGGCAAGGACACCCGCGGCATCATCCGCGTGCACCAGTTCAACAAGCTCGAGATGTTCGTCTACACGACCGCGGAGGAGGCCGAAGCCGAGCACCTGCGCCTCGTCGCACTGCAGGAGGAGATGCTCACCTCGCTCGGTCTCGCCTACCGCGTGATCGACGTCGCCGCCGGCGACCTGGGGTCGAGCGCCGCCCGCAAGTACGACATCGAGGCCTGGGTGCCCACCCAGGGCGCGTTCCGCGAGCTCACCTCGACCTCGAACTGCACGACCTACCAGGCGCGCCGCCTGGACGTGCGGCATCGCCCGGCCGTCGACCCGGCCGACACCGCCGCATCGGGGACGGCGAAGACGCAGCACGTCGCGACGCTGAACGGCACCCTGGCGACCACGCGCTGGATCGTCGCGCTGCTCGAGACGCACCAGCAGGCGGACGGCTCGGTGCGCGTGCCCGAGGTGCTGCGCCCGTACCTCGGCGGTCTCGAAGTGATCCAGCCCCTCGCCGACGGGCGGGCTGCACGGTGACGGCACCCTGGCTGGTCGGCCTCGACGTCGACGGCACGATCCTCCTGCAGGACGAGACCATGAGCCCCGGCGTGCCCGAGGCCATCGCGCGGGTGCGCGACGCCGGTCACATCGTCACGATCGCGACCGGACGCAGCTGGATGGCGACGCGGCGCTACGTCGAGGAGCTCGGGCTGACCGCGGACTACGTGGTGTGCTCCAACGGTGCCGTGACGATGCGACGCTCGGGTGACGAGTGGGAGCGCTGGAACGTCGAGACCTTCGACCCGACGCCCGTGCTCGGCCTGCTGCGCGACCGACTGCCCGAAGCCCGGTACATGGTCGAGCTCGCTTCGGGGCAGCGACTGTTCACCGAGCAGCTCGACGACTGGACCCTGGACGGCGGTCGACAGGTCGACTTCGACGAGCTCGGCGCCCTGCCCGTCTCGCGCATCGTGGTCGTCTCCCCGGGGCACGACGAAGACGACTTCCACCGTCTGGTGGCGGATGCGGGTCTCAACGAGGTGTCGTACGCGATCGGCTGGACGGCCTGGCTCGACATCGCGCCGCAGGGCGTCGACAAGGGCACCGCCCTGGAGCAGGTGCGCGTCGAGCTCGGTCTCGATGAGGAGCGCATCCTCGTCGCCGGGGACGGCCGGAACGACATCGGGATGTTCGGCTGGGCACGCTCGCTCGGCGGACGGGCCGTGTCGATGGGCCAGGCTCCCGACGAGGTGAAGGATGCCGCGGGCGAGGTCACCGCCGACGTCGAGGATGGCGGTCTGGCACAGGCGCTGGACACGCTTCCAGCACCTGCCCAGGTCAGCGCAGGAGAATAGAACTCGGCTAGACTCACGCCTTGTCGACAGATGCGTCTGTCGAGGAGGGTTGTCCGAGCGGCCGATGGAGCTGGTCTTGAAAACCAGTGGGCAGAGATGTCTCGTGGGTTCGAATCCCACACCCTCCGCATGCTGAGCACGGTGACCCCGCACCGGCGCTGAATCCGAAAGGGCCCGAGTGAGCGACAACACCCGACGCCGCCGCACCATCGCCCGACACGGTCAGCTGGGCACCCCGAACACGGTCAGCCAGCTGCTGAAGTTCATCGCGATCGGTCTGGCCGTCGTCCTCGTGAGCGGGTTCGGCGTCGGGCTGTACATCTACTACGACCTCACCAGCACCGTGTCCGCGAACGCCGTCGAGCTCGAGGGGCAGCAGGCGGTGCCCCCGGACATCGGGGAGTACAAGGGCGGGTTCAATCTCGTCCTCACCGGTGTGGACACGTGCGAGGAGAAGTACAAGGATCTCTTCGGGGATCGCTGCACCGGGAGTGATTCCGAGGGCACGCTCAACGATGTGAACCTGCTCGTGCACGTGTCCCAGGAGCCGCGTCGGATCACCGTCGTCAGCTTCCCGCGCGACCTGATGATCCCGATCCCGGAGTGCACCGACGACGAGGGCAACAACCACTCGGCGATGAACAAGCAGCCGCTCAACGTCGCGTACACGGACGGCGGTCTGAACTGCGTCGTCAAGACGATCTCGGAACTCACCGACCAGGAGGTCCAGTTCGCGGCCTCCGTCACGTTCGGCGGCGTGATCGAGATCACCAACGCCATCGGCGGCGTCGACGTGTGTCTCGCCTCCCCCATCAAGGACCGCTACACCGGCCTCGACATGAGCGCGGGCACGCACACGATCCGCGGCCTGGAGGCGCTGCAGTTCCTCCGCACCCGTCACGGCGTCGGAGACGGCAGCGACCTCGGCCGCATCGGCAACCAGCAGCAGTACATGTCCAGCCTCGCCCGCAAGATGATCAGCGGAGAGGTGCTCGGCAACGTGCCGGTCATGCTCAAGCTCGCGAACACGGCGCTCAACAACCTCGAGGCGAGCACCTCGCTGGCGAACAACCCGATGACGCTCGTGCAGATCGCCCTCGCGGTGAAGTCGGTGCCGTTCGAGGACATCGTCTTCGTGCAGTACCCGACCGGAACCGACCCCGACGACCGCAACAAGGTGGTCCCGAACTACGACGCCGCCACGGCGCTGTGGGACGCGATCGAGGCCAACGCCCAGCTGCAGATCACGCACCAGAACAACGGCAACGACGGTGTGGTCGTCAAGGAGCCGACGACGCCGACGACGGAGGCGACACCGGATCCCACGGCGACGCCGGACAACGTGGTCGCTCTCCCGGACTCGATCAAGGGAAACTCCGCGGCTCAGGAGACCTGCTCCAACGGCAACGGCTGAGCCCTCGCCCCTTGGTGCGCAATCCGTTTGCGCGTTCTTGCAAGAACTTGCGCGTAAGCTGACCCCATGTCGAAGCGACTCGCCGAGGTGGCGCGCAAGGTCGGTGTGAGTGAAGCCACGGTCAGCCGTGTGCTCAACGACAAGCCGGGAGTCTCCGATGCCACGCGGCAGGCGGTCCTGACGGCCCTCGACGTGCTCGGCTACGAGCGGCCGACGAAGCTGCGCGGCGAGCGGGCCCGTCTGGTGGGGCTGGTGCTCCCCGAGCTGCAGAACCCGATCTTCCCCGCCCTCGCCGAGATCGTCGGCGGCGCGCTCACCCAGAACGGCTACACGCCGCTGCTCTGCACGCAGAACGCGGGCGGCGTGACGGAGTCGGACTACGTCGACCTCCTCCTCGCGCAGCAGGTCTCCGGAGTGATCTTCCTCGGTGGGAACTACACGCAGGCGGATGCCGCGCACGAGCACTACGAGCGGCTGCGCCAGGTGAACCTGCCGACCGTGCTCGTGAACGCCCGCGTGCCCGAGCTGCAGTTCGCGACGGTCTCGACCGACGACGCGGCCGCGGCCGAGCAGGCGGTGCTGCACGTGCATCAGCTCGGACATCGGCGCATCGGGCTGCTGCTGGGGCCGGACGATCACGTCCCGTCGCAGCGCAAGCTCGAGTCCGCGCGTCGTCTGCTCGAGCAGCTCGGCGAGCCGCTCCCGGACGAGCTCGTGGTGCGCGGCATGTACTCGCTCGAATCGGGACAGGCGGGCGCAGCACGCCTCTTCGCCGCCGGAGCCACGGCGATCGTGTGCGCGAGCGACCCGATGGCACTCGGCGCGGTGCGCGCCGCCCGCCGAGCGGGGCTGTCCGTGCCGGGCGACGTGAGCATCGTCGGGTTCGACGACTCGGCGCTGATGAGCTGCACCGAGCCGCCGCTGACCACGGTGCGGCAGCCGATCGAGTCGATGGGTCGTGCCGTGATCGCGCTGCTGCTCGCGCAGATCGCCGGCACCTCCCGGCCGAGCGATGAGCTGCTCTTCGAGCCCGAGCTGGTGCTCCGGGCTTCGACGGGTCCACTGGCCTGACCGGAGGCGCTCCGGCGTCACCACGGGCCCTTCTGCGCGCCCGCAAGTCATCGCAAATTTCCAACAATCTGTTTAGTTCTTGCGTGAAGCACGCGGAAAAGCTACATTCGACTCATCGCCACCGACGACGAGGAGTTCCGTGGACACTGAAGTTCTGCGCAGCGCGGCACCTGCCCGCACCCTGACCATGCCCGTGGGCGAGGGGTGGTGGCGCACGGCCGTCATCTACCAGGTGTACGTGCGCAGCTTCGCGGACGGCAACGGCGACGGCATCGGCGACCTCGCGGGTGTGCGCTCGCGCCTCGGCTACCTCAAGAGCCTCGGGGTCGATGCGCTCTGGTTCACGCCGTGGTACCAGAGCCCGCTCGCCGACGGCGGCTACGACGTGCAGGACTACCGGCGGATCGACCCGCGCTTCGGCACGCTCGAAGAGGCCGAGCAGCTGATCGCGGAGGCGCTCGAGCTCGGCATCCGCACGATCGTCGACATCGTTCCGAACCACATCTCCGACCAGCACGAGTGGTTCCAGCAGGCACTGGCCGCGGGCCCGGGCAGCGCCGAACGCGAGCGCTTCTGGTTCCACCCCGGTCGTGGCGCCGACGGATCCGGCATCCCCACCAACTGGGTCTCCAGCTTCCAGGGCGAGACGTGGACGCGCACGCAGAACCCCGACGGGACACCCGGCGAGTGGTACCTGCACCTGTTCACCCCCGAGCAGCCCGACCTCAACTGGAACCACGCCGACGTGCGCGGCGAGCACGAAGACGTCCTGCGGTTCTGGTTCGACCGCGGCGTCGCGGGCGTCCGCATCGACTCCGCCGCGCTCCCGGTCAAGGACCCGGCGCTGCCCGACCTCCCCGCCGGCAGCGCTCCGACGGTCGGGCACCCGCACATCGACCGCGACGAGCTGCACGACATCTACCGGGACTGGCGCGCGGTCGCCGACGAGTACGACGGCGAGCGGGTGCTCGTCGGCGAGGTCTGGCTCGACGACGCCGAGCGCTTCGCCCGCTACCTGCGGCCGGGGGAGATGCACACCGCCTTCAACTTCGGGTTCATGACGCAGCCGTGGAGCGCGCAGGCGATGCGCGACTCCATCACCCGCACGCTCGCCGAGCACGAGCCGGTCGGAGCCCCGGCCACGTGGGTGCTCTCCAACCACGACGTGACCCGTCCGGCGACGCGCTACGGGCAGGCGGACTCCTCGTTCGCCTTCGAGCGCAAGCGCTTCGGCACCGCGACCGACGTCGAACGGGGATCGCGCCGCGCACGGGCCGCGGCCCTGCTCGTGGCCGCCCTCCCCGGAAGCCTCTACATCTACCAGGGCGACGAGCTCGGACTCCCCGAGGTCGAGCTTCCGCTCGACGTGATCGAGGATCCGATGCACTTCCGCTCCGGCGGCGTCGACCCCGGACGGGACGGATGCCGGGTACCGCTGCCGTGGGCGGGGGAGGCGAGCCCCTACGGCTTCGGCGGGACACCCTGGCTCCCGCAGCCGGCCGACTGGGCAGGACTCGCGGTCGAGGCGCAGGACGCCGACCCCGGCTCGACGCTGAACCTCTATCGTGCGGCGATCGCCCTGCGCCGACGCATCGACGACCTCGCCGGAAGCGACCTCGAGTGGCTCGAGCTCGGAGCCGACGTCCTCGCGTTCCGGCGCGGCGACGGCACGGTCAGCATCACCAACCTCGGCGCGGTGCCGGTCCCGCTGCCCGCGCACCATGAGGTCCTGCTCGCCAGCACGCTCCTCGACGGCGGCGCACTGCCCCCCGACTCCACAGCCTGGCTCGCCCTCCGAGCCGTTTCCGGGCGCTCCCCGCGAGCGCAGAAGTAGCCCTGCACCACCCGATCAGCACCACATGGAAGGACAGACAATGAAGTCACCAACGAAAGCCCTGGTCGCCGGGGTCGCCGTGCTCGCCACGGTCGGCGCCCTCGCCGGCTGCACGTCGAGCGGCGATGACAGCGCCGACGGCAAGACCGAGCTGCGCGTCGCCACGTTCCCGCCGGGAGCCGACGCGGCGGCCTACGAGGCGTTCGCCGCCCAGGAGAAGCAGTTCGAGAAGGAGAACCCCGACATCGACATCATCGGTGTCGAGTACGAGTGGGAGGGCCCGACCTTCGCGGTGCAGCTCGCCGGCGGCAGCCTGCCCGACGTGTTCACCGTGCCGTTCACCGACTCCAAGACGCTGCTCGAGAACGGGCAGCTGATGGACGTGACCGACGCCATCGAGAAGCTCGGGTACACCGACAAGTTCAACCCGATCATCCTCGACGGGGTCACCGGCTCCGACGGGAAGATCTACGGGTTCCCGCGCCAGGCCTACGCGGCAGCGCTGCACTACAACCGCGACCTGTTCGAGGCGGCGGGGCTCGACCCCGACAACCCGCCGCAGACGTGGGACGAGATCCGCACGGCCGCGAAGGCGATCACGGACGCGACGGGCAAGGCCGGCTACGCGCAGATGGCGATCAACAACACGGGCGGGTGGCAGCTCACCTCGCAGACCGTGGCCCGCGGCGGTCGCACGCAGACCGACAACGGCGACGGCACGGCCGAGTCGACGATCGACAACGACGCCACCAAGGCCGCGCTGCAGTTCCTGCACGACGTGAAGTGGGAGGACAAGTCCTTCGGCTCCAAGGTCGACCTCGACTGGGGCACGATCAACCAGGAGTTCGCGGCCGGCAACATCGGCATGTACACGTCGGGTTCCGACATCTACACCGCACTGGTGCGCGACTTCGGCATGGACTCGTCGATCTACGGCATGACCGTCGTGCCGATGGACGGCGACGACCCCGGCACGCTCGGCGGCGGTGACATCGCGGTGATCAGCCCGACCGTCGACGAGGCCACCAAGGCGGCGGCCGTCACCTGGATCGACTGGTACTACATGCAGAAGCTGATGGACAAGGACGCCGCCGTCCTCGACGCCAAGACCCTGAACGAGTCGGGTCAGGCCGTCGGCACGCCGCTGCTCCCGGTGCTCAGCCGCGAGCTGTACGACGAGTCGCAGGAGTGGATCGCCGACTACATCAACGTCCCGGTCGAGCAGATGGCGCCGTTCAGCGACCGCATCTGGGACCAGACGCCGGTGGGCGAGCCGAAGGTGAAGACCCAGGAGGTCTACGCGCTCCTCGACACCGTGGTGCAGAAGGTGCTCACCGATCAGAACGCCGACATCGACGCTCTGCTCGCCCAGGCGCAGACCGATGCGCAGGCGAAGCTCGACGAGTAACACTTCATGACGATGACGCTCTCCGAGCAGCGGGCGGCGGTGGAGGACTCTCCGCCGCCCGCTGTGCGCCGTTCCCGCCGCCGCTCACCGCTCACGTGGTTCCGCGGCGGCGGGCTCGCGAACCTCCTGTTCGTGCTCCCCATGCTGTTCGTGTTCGTGTTCTTCTCCTGGTCGCCGATCGTGCAGTCGGTGATCATGAGCCTGCAGAAGACGAACCTGATCGTCTCCGAGTGGGTCGGATTCGACAACTACCTCGCCGTGATCGGCGACCCCGAGCTCGGCCGCGCCGTGATCAACACGCTGTGGTTCGCCGTGCTCGCCCTGCTCTTCGGGTTCCCGCTGCCGCTGCTGATGGCCGTGCTGATGAGCGAGGTGCGTCGCGGCAAGGGCATCTACTCCGCGCTCGCGTACCTCCCGGTCGTGATCCCGCCCGTGGTCGCGGTGCTGCTGTGGAAGTTCTTCTACAGTGCCGATCCGTCCGGTGTGTTCAACACGGTGCTCGGATTCGTCGGCATCCCCCCGCAGCCGTGGATCCAGGACGCCGTGCAGGCCATGCCCTCGCTCGTGCTCGAGGCCACCTGGGCGGGTGCCGGAGGATCGATCATCATCTACCTCGCGGCCCTCCTCGGCGTCCCGCCCGAGCTGTACGACGCGGCGGAGGTCGACGGCGCCGGCATCTGGAAGAAGGTCTGGCACGTCACGCTGCCGCAGCTGCGCGGCATCCTCTTCATCATGCTGATCCTGCAGGTCATCGCGACCGCGCAGGTCTTCCTCGAACCGTTCCTGTTCACCGGCGGCGGCCCTGCCGGTGCGACCAAGACCGTGCTGCTGTACATCTACGACAAGGCCTTCCGCAACAGCCTGGGCGGCGACTACGGCGAGGCGACGGCCGTCTCGGTGCTGCTCGCGATCGTCCTCGCCCTGCTCTCCTGGCTGTACTTCAAGCTGACCGACCGTTGGAGCACGACGTGAGCCTCACCACCCGCCTCTCGACCCGTGCCGCGGAGAAGGCGGCAGAGAAGGCCGCCGACAGCGTCGGGGACCGCACGGTCATCTCGGATTCGGAGCGTCGGCGCCCCGGCATCCGCGTCGGGATGTCGGTCACGCACGTCTTCCTCACGGTCGGCCTGGTGGTCGCCGGACTCGGACCGATCCTGTGGCTGGCGAAGTCGGCCGTGACGCCGACGCAGGACACCCTGCAGCAGCCGTTCGCGCTGTGGCCGAACGGGATCGACTGGGAGAACCTGTCGACCGCGTGGAATGACATCCACATCGACCAGTACTTCTTCAACACGGTGATCATCGCGCTCGGCGCCTGGTTCGTCCAGCTGCTCATCGCGACGACCGGGGGCTATGCGCTCTCGGTGCTGAAGCCGCGGTACGCGCCGATCCTGAACGCCCTGGTGCTGGCGACGCTGTTCATCCCCGGCATCGTGCTGCTCGTGCCGCTGTATCTGACGATCGTCCACCCGCCGCTGCTGGGGAACGTGAGCCTGCTCAACAACTACCTCGCGGTCTGGCTGCCGATGGGCGCGAACGCGTTCAACATCCTGCTGGTCAAGCGGTTCTTCGACAGTCTGCCGCGTGAGGTGTTCGAGGCGGCACGGACGGACGGCGCCGGTCCGTTCCGGCTGTTCTGGTCGATCGTGCTCCCGATGTCGAAGCCGATCCTCGGTGTGGTGTCGGTGTTCGCGATCATCGCGGCGTGGAAGGACTACCTCTGGCCGATGCTGGTGCTGCCGGATCCGTCCGTGCAGCCGCTGTCGGTCCGTCTCCCCGCCGTGCAGTCGCAGACCGAGCTCGACGTGTTCCTGGCGGCGCTGGCGATCGCGACGCTCATCCCGATCGCGATGTTCCTGATCTTCCAGTCGGTGTTCCTGCGCTCGGCCGGGCTCGGGGGCGCGGTCAAGGGCTAGGGCGCGACGACGCTCGCGCTCCTCGACGGGACCCATCGCCGCGACGCCCGCGGCGGTGGGTCTCGCCGCGACTCAGACCTGCGGGGTGGGTGGCGCCGCGGGGTGCAGGGCGTCGATGAGAGCCGCCATGATGCCGGGCATGTCGACGGTCGGGTCGATCATCCACTGCAGCTGGAGTCCGTCGGATGCGGCCTGGATCACTCGGGCGAGGGTGTCGGGGTCGAGGGCGGAAGGTCGATCCTCGGTGCCGAAGTTCTCGACGATGGATCCGCGGAGGTGTTCGCTGCGGTCCAGGAAGTAGTTGTGGGCCGGATGCTCGGGGTCGGCCGCGTCCACCGAGAGGCGGGAGAAGAGGGCGACGAGTCCCGGGACCTCGGTGTTGTGGCGGATCACGTCGATGAACGCGGTTCTGGCCTCGGTGTCGGTGAGGCCGGCGGGGTCGAGGCCGTCGTGCTCGTCGCGCTTGCGGAGGACCTCGGTGAAGAGTTCCTCCTTCGAGCCGAAGTAGTGCAGCAGTGCGGCCGGGGTCACGCCGACCACCTCGGCGATCTCCTTGAGGGAGGCGTTCTGGTAACCCTTGCGCCCGATCACGTCGAGCGCGCTCTCCAGGATCTCCTCGCGTCGCGCGACACCCTTCGCGTATGAACCTCGTCGAGCCATGCTTCGAGACTAATCCTGAATGACGTTTGAAATCTAATACTGAAGGGCATAAGGTTTTCGCAAGGACATCGGCGTCGCCCGCGAAAGGATCACAATGACCGAGAACTCGGCTTCCGACCTCACCCTCGAGGAGAAGGCGTCGCTCACCAGCGGTGCGGACTTCTGGACCACGAAGGCCATCGACCGCGTGGGCATCCCCTCGGTGATGATGACCGATGGACCGCACGGTCTGCGCAAGCAGTCCGGCAGCTCCGACCACCTCGGCCTCGCCGACAGCGTCCCGGCGACGTGCTTCCCACCCGCCGTCGGCATCGGCTCCTCCTTCGACCCGGAGATCGTCGAGCGCGTGGGTGCCGCGATCGGGGTGGAGGCCGCGATCGAGAACGTCGCCGTCGTCCTCGGCCCCGGCATCAACATCAAGCGCTCGCCGCTGTGCGGACGCAACTTCGAGTACTTCTCGGAGGACCCGATCGTCTCCGGCATCCTCGGCGCCGCCTCGGTGCGCGGCATCCAGTCGAAGGGTGTCGGCACCTCGCTCAAGCACTTCGCCGCGAACAACCAGGAGTTCGACCGCATGCGCGCGAGCTCCGACGTCGACCCCCGCCCGCTGCGCGAGATCTACCTGCGCGGATTCGAGCGCGTCGTGAAGGACGCATCGCCGTGGACGGTCATGTGCTCGTACAACAAGCTCAACGGGGTGTGGACCTCGGAGGACCCGTGGCTGCTCACCAGCGTGCTGCGCGACGACTGGGGCTTCGAGGGCCTCGTCGTCTCCGACTGGGGCGCCGTGAACGACCGCGTCGCCGGCGTCGCCGCAGGACTCGACCTGGAGATGCCCGCATCGGGTGGGCGCACGGATGCCCAGCTCGTCGCGGCCGTGCGCGCCGGGACGCTCGAGGAGAGCGTGCTCGACACGGCGGCTTCCCGGGCCATCGAGCTCGTGCGCAAGGCCGGCGAGCGTCCGGCCGTGGACGGACCGCTCGACGTCGATGCGCACCATGCGCTCGCCCGTGAGGCGGCCGGCCGGTCGATCGTGCTGCTGAAGAACGAGGGCGCGCTGCTGCCGCTCGCCGCCGACCAGAAGATCGCCGTGATCGGCGCGTTCGCGACCGAGCCGCGCTTCCAGGGGGCGGGCTCCTCGCTGATCAACCCCACCCGGGTCGACAAGGCTCTCGACGAGCTGCGCGCCGTCGGCGGCGAGAACGTCACCTACGCGGCGGGCTTCGCGGTCGACGGTGGAACCATCGCGACCTCCGGTCGCACCGCGAACGACCTGCGGACGGAGGCCGTCGGCGTCGCCGGCGCGGCGGACGTGGCGGTGCTGTTCCTCGGTCTCCCGGCCGCGGAGGAGTCGGAGGGCTTCGACCGCGATCACATCGACCTCCCCGCCGATCAGCTCGCCGTGCTCGACGCGGTGCTCGAGGTGAACCCGCGGGTCGTCGTCGTGCTGTCGAACGGCGGCGTCGTGGCTCTGCCCTTCGCCGACCGCGTGCCCGCGATCATCGAGAGCTGGCTGCTCGGTCAGGCCGGTGGCGGCGCCGTGGCCGACGTTCTCTACGGTTCGGTGAACCCCTCGGGCAAGCTCACGGAGACCGTGCCCGTGCGACTTTCGGACAACCCCTCCTTCGGCAACTTCCCCGGTGAGTTCGGGCACGTCCGCTACGGTGAGGGGCTGCTGGTCGGCTACCGCTGGTACGACGCGAAGGGCCTCGACGTGACGTTCCCGTTCGGGCACGGCCTCTCCTACACGACGTTCGCGTACGGCCCCGCGACGGCCGAGGTCGGGGCGGACGGCGACATCGTCGTGCGCGTCGACATCACCAACACCGGCGACCGCGACGGCCGCGAGGTCGTGCAGGTCTACACCGCCCTCGAGTCGTCGATCGTGCAGCGGGCTCCGCGCGAGCTCAAGGCGTTCGCGTCCGTCGCGCTCGCCGCGGGGGAGACACGCACGGTCGAGCTCGTCGTGCGCCGGGAGGACCTCGCGTACTGGGACATCCGTGTCGACCGCTGGGTCGTCGAGGGTGGCGCCTACACGGTCGACGTGGCGGCCTCCAGCCGTGACATCCGCGCGACGGTCTCGGTCGAGCTCAGCGGTGACGAGGTGCACCAGGAGCTGACCATGAACTCCTCGATCGGCGACCTGATCTCGCACCCGATCGCCGGTCCCGTCGTGCAGCAGGCGCTCGGCGGGCTGATGGCCGGGCTCGGCGGCGACGCCGCCGGGGCTTCGATGATGGCGAACGACGAGGCGATGCAGAAGATGATGGCGTCGTTCCCGATCGGACGTCTCGCCGGATTCCCCGGGCTCCCGGTGGACTTCGAGCAGATCGAGCAGCTGGTGGCCGCGGCGAACGCGGGCGGTCCCGCCGCCGGCTGACCGCGCGCGGGCGGTCCTTCCGGAGCGACGTCGAACCCCCTCACGGATGCGTGAGGGGGTTCGACGTCCGTCGTCGCGGACCGCTCCGGTTCAGCCGGTCGTCGAGCGCCGCACGATCAGCTCGGGTGGGAAGACGGTCTGCCGGGGGATGCTCTCGGGGTCCGACGCCTCCTCGAGCACGATGCGCAGCGCCGTGCGTCCGATCATCCGGCTGGGCTGCCGGATCGACGAGAGCGGCACGGCCGCGGCGGCCGCGAAGGGGATGTCGTCGAAGCCGATCAGCGCGATCTCGTCGGGGACCAGCACGCGACCTCCGGCCACGAGGGACTGCAGGAGGCCGAGTGCCAGCAGGTCGTTCGCGGCGAACAGCGCGTCGGGCCATTCGCGTCGGGGGCGCGTGAGGATCCTCGCGCCGGCCGCCGCGCCCTCCTCCACCGTCATCGCCGACGTCGGCACGACCTCCAGATCGATGTGCACAGACGCGTTCTCGGCGGCGGCGCGGGCGCCGGCCAATCGATCCGTGACCTGGCGCATGTCGAACGGCCCGCCGACGAACGCGATGCGTCGACGCCCCGCATCGATCAGGTGGTCGACCGCGAGGCGTCCGCCCGCGACGCTGTCGACGGAGACGGAGGAGAATCCGCTGTCGGCGCTGAACCGGTCGACGAGGACGGTGGCGATCCCGCTCGCACGGAACCGTCGCAGTTGAGTCATCACGTCGCCGTACGGAGCGATCAGCAGCCCGCGCACCTGCTGCTCGCGGAAGAGGTCGAGGTAGACCTTCTCGCGGGAGGGATCGTCGTCGGTGTTGCCGTAGAGGATCGCGATGCCGTGACTCGACGCCTCGTCCTCGGCGCCGCGGACCACGTCGCTGTAGAACGGGTTCTGGCCGTCGAGGACCACGAAGCCGACCGTCGTGCTGATGCCGGCCCGCAGCTTGCGGGCGGCGTCGTTGCGCACGTAGCCGAGCTCCTCGATCGCCCGGGTGACCCTCGCGACCGAGTCGCTCGAGACCTCCTCCGGACGGTTCAGCACGTTGGAGACGGTCCCGACGGACACCCCGGCGCGGAGGGCGACATCGCGGATGCTGACCGGCACGGCTGTCCTCTCGTCGTCGGGTGGATCACGGTTCGGGCACCAGGGGTTGACCTCCGGCCCGCATCACATACACTAGCCTGAAACGCACCTGAATCGATTCAGATAGATTCATTCCGAACATCATCCCCCTCAACGGAGAGGAAAGCCAGTGGTCGACGAAGCACCCGCCCGCAGTGCTCCCCCCACCGCGCTGGAGCTGCATCGCGTCGTGAAGTCCTTCGGGCCCGTCATCGCGCTCCGCTCCGGAAGCCTCACGCTGCATTCGCGATCGATCCACGCCCTCATCGGCGAGAACGGCGCCGGCAAGTCGACGCTCGTGAAGATCATGGCGGGGCTCTACCGCCGCGACTCGGGCGACTTCCGCCTGCACGGCGAAGACGTCGACTTCACCAGCACCGCGCAGTCCAAGGCCGCCGGGATCGCGGTGATCTACCAGGAGCCGACGCTGTTCCCCGATCTGTCGGTCACCGAGAACATCTTCATGGGCCGGCAGCCGACCGGTGTGCTGGGCCGCATCGACCGCAAGGCCATGCGCGCGGAGGTCGACCAGATCTTCCGCCGCCTCGGCGTCGCCCTCGACCCCGACCGCATCACCGAGGGTCTGTCGATCGCCGACCAGCAGATCATCGAGATCGCGAAGGCCATCTCCCTCGACGCGAGCGTGCTGATCATGGACGAGCCGACCGCCGCGCTCAGCGGCGTCGAGGTCGACCGGCTGTTCGCCGTCGCGCGCAGCCTGCGTGACGAGGGCCGCGCGATCCTGTTCATCTCGCACCGCTTCGACGAGGTGTTCGACCTCTGCGACACGGTCACCGTGATGCGCGACGGCGCCTACATCGACACGACCCCCATCGCCGAGACCACGGTCGACGACCTGGTGCGCCAGATGGTCGGTCGTGACGTCACCGAGCTCTTCCCGAAGCAGGCGGCGGAGATCGGCGAACCGCTCCTCGACGTGCGGGGGCTCACCAGCCCCGGTGTCTTCCATGACATCTCCTTCACCGTCCGTGCGGGCGAGATCGTCGCGCTCGCCGGTCTCGTCGGAGCCGGCCGCAGCGAGGTCGCCCGTGCGGTCTTCGGCGTGGACGCCTACCGCGAGGGGGAGGTGCGGATGCTGGGCGCCGGCGTCCCGCGCCGCAGCCCGACCGCCGCCATGCGTCATGGCCTCGCACTGGTGCCGGAGGACCGCCGCAAGCAGGGACTCGTGATCGAGGCGAGCGTCGGCGGGAACATCACCCTCGCCATCCGCCGCACCCTCGCCAGGTGGGGACTGATCACCACCGGCATGGAGAACCGTGCGGCCAAGGTGTGGGCGTCGCGCCTCGAGGTCAAGACGCACGCCCTCGACACCGTCGCCGCGACGCTGTCCGGCGGCAACCAGCAGAAGGTGGTCCTGGCCAAGTGGCTGGCCACCGACCCGCGCGTGCTGATCATCGACGAGCCGACCCGCGGGATCGACGTCGGCACGAAGTCCGAGGTGCACCGCCTGCTCTCGCAGCTCGCGGGCGAGGGGATGGGGATCCTGATGATCTCCTCCGAGCTCCCCGAGGTGCTCGGCATGGCCGACCGCGTGCTCGTCATGCGCGAGGGCCGGATCACCGCCGAGATCCCCCGCGAGGACGCCACCAGCGAGAACGTCATGTTCGCCGCCACCCACGCATCGGAGCAGCACGCATGAGCACCACCTCACTGGCGGCATCCGCCCCGGCGATCGCCAGGAAGCCCGGCGGCATCGGCCGCGCACGCGAGCTCGGCATCTTCGCCGCCCTCGTCCTCGTCGTCGTCGCGGCCACGGTGAAGAATCCGAACTTCCTGTTCAGCACCGACGGCTGGCGCGACCTGCTGCTGACACCGTCGATCCTCGTGCTCGTCGCCGTCGGCCAGGCGATCGTCATCATCACCCGCAACGTCGACCTCTCGGTCGGCTCCGTCATGGGCCTCACCGCCTTCCTCACGGGGCGACTGTTCATCGACGTCCCCGGCATCCCGATCCCGCTCGTGGTCGTCGCGGCCGTGATCTTCGGCGCTCTGCTCGGCCTCATCAACGGTGCGCTGGTCGCGTTCGCCAAGGTGCCCGCGATGGTGATCACGCTGGGCACGCTCTACGCGTACCGCGGCATCAACGTGCTGTGGACCGGCAGTGACCAGGTGCATCCCTCCGACCTGCCGAAGGACTTCCTGAAGCTCGGCACGCAGCAGATCCTCACGATCCCGGTGCTGTCGATCGTCGCGATCATCGTGCTCGCGCTCGCCGCCTGGTACATGCGCAACACACGCGGCGGTCGCGAGTACTACGCGATCGGCTCCGATCCGGCGGCCGCCGAGCTCTACGGGCTCAAGACCACCCGCCGCGTGCTCAGCGCCTTCGTGCTCTCCGGGGCGCTCGCCGGACTCGCCGGGGTCTTCTACGTGACGCGGTACGGATCGGTCAGCTCTCAGGTCGGCTCCGGCTGGGAGCTGGATGCCGTGGGAGCGGCCGTCATCGGCGGGATCGCGATCACGGGCGGTGTCGGCTCCGTGTGGGGTGCGGCCATCGGGGCGATGCTGCTGATGACCATCAACAGGGCGCTGCCCATCCTGGGCATCCCGGACTTCTGGCAGCGCGCCGTGGTGGGTGTGCTCATCATCGGCGCGATCGTGCTCGACCGGCTGCTCGCCGTGAGACAGAGACGGCAGCTCATCGAGGCAAGGGACGGATCATGACCACCACGACAGCCTCGACCCGGGTGATCCGGGACTACGACCGACCGGCATGGCGGCGCATCCTCGTCAATCGCGAGTTCGCGATCATCGCGCTGCTGGCGCTCGTCGTGATCGTGTCGGCCGTGTCGATCCGCGGCTTCGCGCAGCCCATCACGGTCAACTACCTCCTGCTCGACGTCGCGCCCATCCTGCTCATCGCCCTGCCGATGACGCTCGTGATGATCACCGGGGAGATCGACCTCTCCGTGGGTTCGATGGTCGGCCTCGCCAGCGTCGTCACCGGCGTGCTCACCGAATCCGGGGCCCCGTTCGAGGTCGCAGCCCTCGCCGCGCTCGCCGTGGGCGTGATCGGCGGAGCGTTCAACGGGTTCCTCGTCACCGTCGTCGGGCTTCCCTCGCTCGCCGTCACCATCGGCACCCTGGCGCTGTTCCGCGGCCTCGCGGTCGGGCTGCTCGGGACGACCGCGGTGACCGACTTCCCCGAGATGTGGACGGCCCTGGCCAAGGCCAAGATCGCCGGCACCACCATCCCGTACATCGTGATCCCGTTCCTGGTCCTGCTCGCGATCTTCGTCGTGGTGCTGCACTTCACCCCGTTCGGCCGCGGCATCTACGCGATCGGACTCTCGAAGGATGCGGCCCGGTTCTCCGGCGTGCACGTCGAGCGGACGAAGTTCATCCTGTTCATCCTCTCGGGTGCGGTGGCCGCCTTCGCCGGCATCTTCTACACGCTGCGGTTCGGCAGCGCCCGCGGAGACAACGCCACCGGGCTGGAGCTCCAGGTGATCGCCGCGGTCGTCCTGGGCGGGGTGTCGGTCTTCGGGGGGCGCGGTCATCTGCACGGCGTCGTCGCGGCCGTCCTCCTGATCGGCGTGCTCGGCAGCGGCCTTCGCCTGGCCGGGGTCACGTCCGACGTCATCAACATCATC
>Ga0160430_100618_pt1 | contig 18003 bp, 20 predicted proteins | sample HID1971I_E0MG_FD_108274 | JGI IMG/M metagenome (GOLD analysis project Ga0160430, IMG submission 108274) | Enriched millipede-associated microbial communities from UW Madison campus, WI, USA - HID1971I_E0 MG | ecosystem: Host-associated > Arthropoda: Insects > Digestive system > Unclassified ...
CAGCGCGAGTGGTCGAGCCAGGGCGTGCGCAATGCGATGAAGAAGGCGCCCGACAACGACAAGATCAAGCGCAAGGCCTCGGCCGAGTCGAGCGAGAAGCAGGCGCAGAAGGTGCGTCAGATGGAGAGCCGGATCGCCCGACTCGAAGAGGTCGAGGAGCCGCGGAAGGAGTGGCAGCTTGAGTTCACGATCGGCTCGGCTCCGCGCTCCAGCTCGGTGGTCTCGACGCTGAGCTCGGCCGTGTTCCGCCAGGGCTCCTTCCAGCTCGGACCGGTGTCGCTCCAGGTGAACGCGGGGGAGCGCATCGGCATCACCGGCCCCAACGGCGCCGGGAAGTCGACGCTGCTGCGCGGGCTGCTGGGGCGACAGAGCCCGGACGAGGGCTCGGCGAGTCTCGGCGCGAGCGTGGAGATCGGCGAGATCGACCAGGCGCGCGCACTGCTCGTCGGTGCGCAGCCGCTCGCCGCTGCCTTCGAGGCGCTGGTCCCCGAGATGGCTTCGGGGGAGGTGCGCACGCTCCTCGCCAAGTTCGGTCTCAAGGCCGATCATGTGACGCGTGCCGTCGACGAGCTCTCGCCGGGCGAACGCACGCGGGCGGGACTGGCGCTGCTGCAGGCGCGCGGCGTCAACCTGCTCGTGCTCGACGAGCCGACCAACCACCTCGACCTGCCCGCGATCGAACAGCTGGAGCAGGCGCTCGAGTCCTACGAGGGGACGCTGCTGCTCGTCACCCACGATCGCCGGATGCTCGCGACCGTGCAGACCGACCGGCATTGGCGGGTGGAGTCGGGACAGGTCGTCGAGGCCTGACGAGCGGCGGGCGCTGTCGACCGCGAGTGTCCCGATCAGGCGTAGGGCTACGCGCCCTATGACGTTCACCTCATCGCCCGGCTCGGCGGCGCCGCGGGCGAGCCTGTGTTGCGGCCGAAGCGGGGGACGCGCCACAATATCGGTCAGGATGCCGGACGGTGACGTCGTGGAACTCCTCGCCATGAGTCACAAGCGCTCGTGGTGACCTCTACGAGCAGAAGGCCCTCATGACCTCGTCGCCCACGGCACCGCGCACCAACACCCTGGCTCTCGTCAGCTTCATCGCGGCCTTCGTCATCCCGGTCGGAGGATTCATCCTCGGGGTGTTCGCCTTGCGACAGCTGCGGGCCCCCGGGAACACCGAGTCCGGCGCAGGGCTTGCCCGATGGGCGCTCGTCATCGGCGCGCTCGGCACGCTGTTCGCCGTGCTCTTCTTCATCCTGTGGGGCACGCTGTTCTTCTCGGCGCTGGGCGGCCAGCCTTTCGGACGCTGATCCGGGCGTCTCCGTCTCGCTGACGGCCCGCTCGGGATACGCTGGGACACGGCGGCTCGAGCCGCGGTCCGGTCGCTGGCGTCCGCCGTGGACGTTCCGCCTGAGTTCCTGACACCGACGGCACGAGGAGATTGACGCCGATGACCGACACCCAGATCTTCGAGCCGGACGGCCGCGCGATCCCCTTCGTCGACGAGGGCGACGGGCCCGTCAAGCTCGTCCTGATCCAGGAGCGCGATGTCGCGGCTGACGTCCTCGGCGTCGTCGCGCACTACCTCGCCGAGGAGGCGGGCTTCCACGTGCTGCGGATCGGCCACCGCGCCGATGTCGAGGGCGCCGAGCCCTCGCTGGAGGACCGGGTGGAGGATGCACTCGCCGTGATCGACCACGTCGGCCTCGGGGACACCTGGATCGGCGGACATGGATTCGGCGGCACCATCGCGCGAGCATTCGCCGTCGCCCACGCCGACCGCGTGAACGGACTGGCGCTGCTCGGCGTCGAAGAGCATGACACGGCCCTCGCGCCCGTGATGCCGGTCCTCATCATCCAGGGCACCGATGACGCGACCACCCCGTTCGCGAACGGCGAGCGTCTGCAGTCCACGGCCCCGGAGCGCGCCAGCGTGAAGAGCATCGACGGGGGAGACCACCTCTTCCCGATGACGCACCCGATCGAGACCGCGGTCGTCATCGAGGAGTACCTCGACTGGGACTGAGTCCCTAGCGGCCCTGTCGCTTCTTGTACGGCTTCGGCTGTCCCTTGACGGCGGGAGCACGGCCCTTGCCCTTCGAGGCCTTGGCCTTGCCTCCCGCCGGCGCCGGGGCGTTGCGGACCGGCTCCGGAGCCGCAGCGACCTCTGCCTTCGCCTCCACCAGGAGGAGTTCGCCGACGTGCGTCAACCGGGTCGGCCCTTCACGATGGACGATCGGATGCCCGACCTCGGCCTCGAGCTTGTCGATCGACGTGTAGAGCGATGCCAGCGGGATGCCGAGCTTCTCGGCCGCGCGCGGAAAGTGCAGCTCCTCCGCGAGGACGACGAAACGGCGGAGCAGAGAGATCTTCACGGGGGCCCTTCGACGGTTCGCACGGGTTGCGAGCCTCTCCAGGTTACGCGCTGCACCGCGGGATCAGAGATCGCTGAAGTCGTTCGCGGGGGCGTTGATCCGCGTCACGGTGTCGCCCTCGAGAGAGAACAGCACGTAGAGGATGCCGACGGAGCCGGGATGCGTCAGCGACTCCGTGTCCGGAACCTCCTGCTCGCCCAGCCCGAGATCCGCAGCGGTGGCGGCGTCTTCCGCATCCACCAGCGCCCACGCGCCGGCGTCGAGGAGGTCTGCTCGGGTCGAACCGACGTGCAGGCCCTCCGCCGTCTGCACCGGCACTCCTCCCACCTCGGCGGCGGTGATCGAGACCGCCGCGGGGACCTCGCCCTTGCTGTCTGCGAGCACGATCAGTCCGTCCCAGTCGTAACGCTGCATGGGAGTGGTGTCGCCCGGGACGACCTCGATGTTCTCCGGCTCCGGAAGCACGCCGGTCGTCTTCTCGAGGAGCGCGAGCAACGCGGGCGAGTCGTCGAAGGCGACGCTGGTCGTCCCGGATTCGTCGGTGACGGTCAGACCCTCGAGAGATACGACGATCTGCGGGTCGACCTCCGGCGTCGGGCTGGAGGACGGCGACGACGATGCGGAGCTCGTCGCGCTCGGTTCGGCGGATGTCGAGGGAGCACACCCGATCAGCAGGAGGGCAGAAGCGGCAAGGGCCAGGACCGGAGCAAGAGATCGTCGCATGCTCAGATGCTAGGGGAGCGCCGACGCGTTCCACGAGAAGCCGACACGGCGGTGGAGCGAATCGTTATCTCACCGAAGTCCTCGCCCGCGTACGACGGATGCCGCGACCGAGTCGGCCGCGGCATCCGGAATCCTTCGGTCAGGCGACCTGGGGTGTGACCGCGAAGGACACAGAACCCTCGTCGTCCACGCCGGCGTCGAGGACCTTGTCGTCGAGCGCGGCAGCTGCGGACTCGTCGAGGAAGAGCCGGGTGCCGGCGACCTCCACGACCTGGTCCTGAGGCTCCGGGTCGGCCGCGACGAGCACGGCGAGACGCGCACCGCCCTCGGCGTTCGGGGCCTCGGTGGAGTGGATGCGCAGTCCGGCATCCGGGGCGTCGGTCTGGCGACTCACGAGGGTCGTCACGATGGCGGAGGCGTTGTCGGTGAGGGTGAGCACGAGACTCTCCTTCCGGTTGGGGCATGCCGCGGTCGCGACATGTCCGGGCTACGATTCCCGACCCCGCCGACGCCTTCAACCCCCTTGCGCGGATTCGGAGGAGGCTCTTACCCTGCTCGCAGGTTCTTCCGCAGAAACACCTGCTCGGTGCCGTCGCCGTCCGGCACCCGCTCGTGCTCCTCGTAGCCGCACGCCTCGTACAGGCGGATGTTCGCCTCGCTCAGGCTCCCGGTGAAGAGCTCGGCGACAGCGGCCTCGGACGACTTCTCGGCGCTCTCCAGCAGCAGCCTCCCGACTCCCTCGCCCTGCACGTCCGGGGCGATCGCGATCCTGCCGATCAGGAGCAGTCCGTCCCGTTCCACGTAGCGGATCGCCCCCACGAGACGCCCGTCGATCCGCGCGGTCAGCCCCGACTCGGAACGCAGCTCGGCCTCGAGCTCGGAGAGGGTCTGCGTCAGCGGAGGCATGTCGACGCTGCCGTAGATCGCGGCCTCCGACACGAAGGCCGCGCGCTGCACGGTGAGCACCTCGCCGGCGTCGTCGTCACTGATGGGGGAGATCACGATCTCCGGGTGTGCTCGGTCCTGCTCTTCGGTCATGGTGGCGCCTTTCTCGTCCCGAGCCACGTTCGGGGCTGGCCCCTTCCGGTGTCAACCCCCTCGGCCCCGACGCTCCGTCGGGTTAGCGTCGCACCCAGGAGGTCACACACCATGGCTGAAAGCACGACCAAGAAGACCGGCGGCTCGACGAAGAAGGGCGCCGTGAAGACGACCAGGCAGCAGAACGCGGAGAAGGGCTTCACCGCGTCGCCCACGCTCGCCGCGAACCTGCAGACCGTGCTCGTGGATCTGCTCGAACTCGCGATCCAGGGCAAGCAGGCGCACTGGAACGTCGTCGGCCGCAACTTCCGCGACACGCACCGGCAGCTCGACGAGATCATCGACGACGCACGGACCTTCAGCGACACGATCGCGGAGCGGATGCGTGCCCTGCATGCCGTCCCGGACGGGCGGAGCGCGACGATCGCGAAGACCACGTCGCTTCCCGAGTTCCCCGCCGGCGAGGTGTCCACCACCGAGACCATCGACCTGGTCACCGAGCGTCTGGAGGCGGCTGTCGCGACGATGAGGGACGTCCACGACGCCGTCGACGAGGAGGACCCGACGTCCGCCGACCTGCTGCACGCCGTGATCGAACGGCTCGAGCAGTTCGCGTGGATGGTCAGCGCCGAGAACCGGAGCCCGGCGGGACGCTGAACACGCCCCGTCCCGCGGGCGCCGTGGTCAGACCGGCCCGGCGCCGCGGGTGAGGGGGCGTCCGCGCATGATGCGCGGCAGGGCGATCCACAGCGCGAGCACCAGCACGAGCGCCGCGACGAGCGCGACGATGCCCGCGGTGCGATTCACCGTGAAGTCGACGATCAGTGTGGTCACCCCGATGGTCAGGGCGCCGATTACGATGAGGTCGATCCGGACGATGCGGGCCGCGATGCGCACGAGGTCCGGCTTCCGGCGACGTCCGAACAGGGCACGGTGCATCCCCACCGGCGCGAGAGCGAGGATCGTGGCGACAGCGGCGAGCCCTACGAGGACGACATACAGGTCGCGCTGGAGCTCGTCCATGTCGGTGAACCGCGGCTGGAACGCCACGGCCAGGAGGAAGCCGGTCAGGATCTGCGTTCCGGTCTGCATGACGCGCAGCTCCTGCAGCAGCTCGTCCCAGTTGCGGTCGGCACGTTCGTTCGCGGTCTCGTCGCGCCCGTCCGCACGGTCGTCGAGTTCGTGGTCGCCAGCCGGGAGGTCGGATGTCATGATCTCAGTGTCGTTTCCGCTCTCGGGTGCTGTCCAGACTCTTGCACCCACAGATCGAAAGAAGGCATCATGACGCTCCCGCCGATCAAGGACTGGTGGTCAGAGCTGTCTGAGGACGCGCGCCGGGCCGTGCTCGACAGCGGCTCGCCGCATCTCGAGGAAGATGTCCGCGAGGAGATCAGGGTGATCACCGGCGCGGTCGTCGGCATGGTGGAGTCCCTGTCCGACGATGATCTCGACTATGCCCGGGCGCACGCCGAGGACTGAGGCCGTCTCACGCGCCGTCGGGCGTCGGCGCCGGATGCTCCTCCCGCAGCCGCGGCTCTGTGCGCCGTTCGGGACGGACCCCCGACTTGTCGGCGTAGAACGCGCGGATGCGATCCATGTCCGCTGCGACGTCGCCGGTGAGGTCGATCGTGGGACCGAGGCCGCTCGTCATGGTCGTGCGATCGACGAAGCCCAGTGTCACGGGCATACCCGTCTCGCGGGCGATCCGATAGAACCCGGACTTCCAGTACTCGTTGCCGCCGCGCGTGCCGTCCGGGGTCACGACGAGCCCGAACACGGTTCCGGCGTGCACCTGTCCGACCACGTCGTTCACGACGCGCGCAGGGTCGGAGCGATCGACGGGGATGCCGCCCAGGCGACGCATGAGCGGCCCTCGCCAGCCGTGGAAGAGGCTCTTCTTCCCGAGCCAGTGCACGTCGATGTCGAGCCGCCACGCGATCGCCAGCATCAGGACGAAGTCCCAGTTGGAGGTGTGCGGTGCGCCGACCAGGACGGTCGGGCGCGTCGGTGCGCCCTCGCTCACGAGCGTCCATCTGCTGAACGCCCAGAACATGCGGGCGAGGAGTCGTTTGAGCATGCGTCAACCGTAGGGGAGAGCGGCTTTCGATGCGCTGTCGGTGCCGGCCGGGCGGGTTCCGCGCCACCCGCTCCGGGCAGGCGTACCATCGAGGGATGAAGAAAATGCAGCAGGACTCCGTGCAGCAGGAAGCGCCCGTCGGGCTGCAGCCGCTCCTGGACTCCCTGAACCTGCTCGAGGGCGACGCCGTCGGCTACTGCAGCAATGGCGTCTGCCAGTTCCCCGCTCCGAAGAGCGCGTAAGAGGCAGACGCCATCGCGGGCCGTCTACGGACGGTCAGTGTCCTCCGTGGAAGCCCTCGCCGGCATCATCGGCGGGCTTGCGGACGAACGGGCTGAGCGCCACCGCCGCGAGCGAGATGATCGCCGCGATGAGGAACGCCATCCGTGCACCGGGCGCACCGGCGACCGCGGTCGACAGGCCCTCCTGCTCGCCGGCGTGCAGGATCGAGGAGTACGTCACCAGCAGCACCGCCACACCCGCCGCGCCACCGACCTGCTGCAGGGTGTTCAGCACCGCCGATCCGTGCGAGTACAGCGAGCGCTGGAGTGACCCGAGCGAGGCGGAGAACAGCGGCGTGAACGACATCGCGAGTCCGACCGACATGGCCGCCTGCACGATGATCAGCACCCACCACACGGTGTGCTCGCCCACGGTCGAGTAGAAGAACAGCGAGGCCGAGACCAGGATCGTGCCGGGGATGAGCAGCGGACGGGTGCCGCGTGCGTCGTAGACACGACCCATGATCGGTCCGAGCAGACCCATCAGCAGTGAGCCGGGGAGCAGGATCAGGCCGGACTGGAGCGGGTTCAGGCCGGCGACGTTCTGCAGGTACTGCGGAAGCAGCGTCAGGGTGCCGAACATCGACAGCGCCAGGATCGACATGATGATGACCGACAGCGTGAAGTTGCTGGAGCGGAACACGCGCAGGTCGAGCAGCGCGTCGTCGATGCGCTGCAGCAGGAGCTGACGCCAGACGAACAGCCCGAGCGACACGGCGCCGACGACCAGCGAGATGATGCCGGCGGTCTCGCCCGATCCGCCCTCGCCGCCGAACTGGCTGAGTCCGAACACGATGCCGCCGAATCCGAGGGCCGCGAGCGGGATCGAGAGCACGTCGAGCGGCACGGCCCGGGTCTCGCCGAGGTTCGTCATCCACTTCACACCCATGAAGAGCGCGATGAGGGAGATCGGGAGGATGATCGCGAACAGTGCGCGCCAGCTCGCGAGTTCGAGCACCGCGCCCGCGAGGGTCGGGCCGATCGCGGGAGCGAGCGAGATCACGAGGCCGACGCGACCCATCATGCGACCACGCGACTGCGGCGGGACGACGTTCATGATCGTGGTCATCAGCAGCGGCATCATGATGCCGGTGCCGGCCGCCTGGATCACTCGGCCGACGAGGAGCACGGCGAAGCCGGGAGCGACGAGCGCGACCAGCGTGCCGAGCGAGAAAGCGATCATCGCGGCGATGAAGACCTGGCGCGTGGTGAACCGCTGCAGGATGAATCCGGTCGTGGGGATCACGACGGCCATGGTCAGCATGAAGGCGCTGGTGAGCCACTGGCCGAGCTCCGGCGGGATGCCGAGGTCGGTGTTCAGGTGGGGGATCGCGATCCCCATCGTGGTCTCGTTGAGGATGGCGACGAAGGCGGCGACCAGCAGCAGCCAGATCACCCGCATGTCCTTGCGGGAGATCTCACCCCCTGCCGTTGCGGGGGTCGTCGAGATGGAGCCGGTATCGACGGCAGACATGGGCGGCCTCCAGGGCGAAGAAGAAATGGATATCGCGAGAGTTCGCAAGAGTCATTCAGCGTAACGGCGGCCACGGACATTTCATTCCGAACTCACAGATATCCGCCCACGGCGGATTCGCCGTCCTCGATGTCCTCGTGGCTGAGTACGCTGGCGCCATGAGCATGGGCGGCGGAATGGGCGGTGGACCGCGCGGCGGTGGCTTCCGCGGGGTCGACGAGAACGCGCAGCGGAAGCTGAACGCCGAGGCGCCGCGGATCAGCGGTCTGGGCGCCCGGGTGATCTCGCTGTTCCGCGCCTATCGCTGGCGGATCTTCTTCACGGGGATCCTCGTCGTCGTGGGCGCGGCGATCGCCGTGGTGCCGCCGCTGATCGTGCAGCGTATCTTCGACGACGCGCTGTTCCCCGTCGTCGGAGGGGGTCCGCATCTCGAGCTGCTGGGCTGGCTCGTCGCCGCCATGGTGGGTCTCTTCCTGATCTCCGCGGTCCTCGGCGTCGCGCAGACCTGGTTGACCTCGACGGTCGGCAACAGCGTCACCGGCGATCTACGCGTCAAGCTGTTCGAGCACCTCCAGGCGATGGAGCTCGGATTCTTCACTCGCACCAAGACGGGCGTCATCCAGTCGCGACTGCAGAACGATGTCGGTGGCGTCTCGGGAGTCCTGACGAACACCGTCACCAGCATCCTGGGCAACGTCGTGACCGTGATCGCCTCGCTCGTCGCGATGATCCTGATCGACTGGCGTCTCACGCTCATCGCGGTGATCATGATGCCGTTCCTGATCTTCGTCCAGCGCAAGGTGGGCCAGGTGCGAGCCCGGATCGCGGGGGAGACCCAGGAGTCGCTGTCGGAGCTGACCTCGATCACGCAGGAGACGCTGAGCGTCTCGGGCATGCTGCTGTCGAAGGCGTTCAACCGGCAGCGCACCGAGTCCGAGCGCTACCAGGCCGAGAATCGCAACCAGGTCACGCTGCAGGTGCGCCGGGCGATGAGCGGCCAGGGCTTCTTCGCGGTCGTCCAGGTGCTCATGGCCAGCGTGCCCGCGGTCATCTACCTGGTCTCGGGCTACCTGATCGCGGGAGGCACCGGCGCGATCACCGCCGGAACCGTCGTCGCGTTCACCACGGTGCAGGCGCGACTGCTCATGCCGTTGATGGGACTCATGCGGGTCTCGCTCGACCTGCAGACGTCGTCGGCGCTGTTCGCCCGCATCTTCGAGTACCTCGACCTGGTGCCCGAGATCCAGGACGCCCCGGATGCGATCACGGTGGACGATGCCCCGGGTCCGCGCGGGCGCCTCGAGTTCGCGGAGGTCGTCTTCCGCTACCCGGATGCCTCTGCCGACGCCCGGCCGACGCTGGACGGTGTCTCGTTCGTCGCCGAGCCCGGTCAGCACGTCGCGTTCGTCGGACCGTCCGGTGCGGGCAAGACCACGATCCTGTACCTGGCTCCGCGCCTGTACGAGGTCAAGGGCGGGGCCGTGCTGTTCGCCGGCGCCGACGTGCGCGCGCTCACGCAGGAATCGATCATCGACCACGTCGGCATCGTGTCGCAGGAGACGTATCTGTTCCACGCGACGATCCGCGAGAACCTCCGCTACGCCAAGCCCGACGCGACCGAGGAGGAGCTGATCGCGGCGTGCACGGCCGCCAACATCCACCACATCATCGCCGGGTTCGAGCAGGGCTACGACACCGTGGTCGGCGAGCGGGGGTATCGCCTGTCCGGCGGGGAGAAGCAGCGCATCGCGATCGCCCGGGTGCTGCTGAAGGATCCGCCGGTGCTCCTTCTCGACGAGGCGACCTCGGCCCTCGACACCGTGTCGGAGCGCGTGGTGCAGGAGGCGCTCGACGAAGCGGCGAAGGGCCGCACGACGCTGTCGATCGCCCATCGGCTCTCCACGGTGATGGGGGCGGACGTGATCCACGTGCTCGAGGCCGGGCGCATCGTCGAGTCGGGGACGCACGCCGAGCTCCTCGCCCAGGGCGGGCTCTACGCAGAGCTCGCCGCGGAGCAGGTCGCGGCATCGCGCGTGCTCGACACCGAGGCGGTCGTCGAGGAGGTCGTCACCGGGGGAGCCCCGGCGCCGTTCGCGGATCGTCGTGCCGATCGAGCGCCCGTCGACTCGGCGGGTGCCGACGCCGTCGCGGCGATCACCGCCGCGGTGCCGCTGCTCGCAGAGCCGCGTCCGGACGAGCGGGTCTATCCGCCGGAGCCCTGAGCCGGGCCGCGCGGCCTCAGTGCACCGACAGGCCGCCGTCGACGAACAGCGAGTGTCCCGTCACGTAACCTGAGCCCGCTCCGGCGAGGAACACGGCGGCGCCGGCGAAGTCGCTGGGCAGCCCGTTACGTCCGATCATGGTGCGGGCCGCGAGATCCGCGACCTTCGCCGGGTCCTCCTGCAGGCGCGCGTTCAGCGGCGTGAGCACGAATCCGGGCACGAGCGTGTTGCTGGTCACTCCGGTGCCGCCCCAGGCCTCCGCCTCCGAGCGCATGAGCGACTCGACCGCGCCCTTGGAGGCGCCGTAGACGCCGCTGCCGACGAAGGCGCGGTGGGCCTGCTGGGAGCTGATGTGGATGAGCCTGCCGTAGCCGCGTTCCGCCATGCCCGTCGCGTAGCGCTGACCGAGCAGGAACGGGGCGAGGGCGTTGACCGTCATCGTCGCATCCCAGTCGTCCTCGGTGATCTCCGGGAAAGGCGGGCGGATGTTGATGCCCGCGGAGTTCACCAGGATGTCCGGCTCGCCGAAGGGCTCTGCAGCGGCCTCGGCGACCGCGTGGATGCCCGACCGGTTGCTGAGGTCTCCCACGACGCCGGCGACACGGCATCCGAGCGCCTGGAGCTCGTCGACGGTCTCCCGGATGCGCTCCTCGCCGCGGGCGGCGACGACGGTCGCGGCTCCGGCGCGGGCGAGGGCGGTGGCGATGCCGCGGCCGATGCCGGAGCTGCCGCCGGTCACGACCGCGGTGCGGCCGTCGAGGGAGAACAGGGAGGAGAGGTATTCGTTCATGCGGTCACCGGGGGCAGGGGGCGGGAGCGGGCGTCGGAGGTCAGGGGTCACCACGCGAGCGCGGCGGCGATGGCGGGGTCGGGAACGGCGTCCGCGAACTCGGGGAGTGCCCGCAGCTCCGCGATGAAGGCGTCGACCTCGGCGGCGTACGCCGGGTCGGGGTGGCTGCTCGCGATGTCGAGGAGCGGGGCGACGTCCATGGCGAGGATCAGCTCGAGACGGGCGGTGACCGAGGCGCGGGCGCCCGCGTCGGTCAGCACCCGGATGCCGCCGCGCAGGGCCGTGAGGTAGTCGCGCAGCACCGGGAGCTGCGCCTTGCTCTGCGTGATGGAGGTGCCCTCGGCCCGGAGGCGCCACCGGACGACGACGTCGGGGATCACGTCGAAGGCGCGCGCCCGCGTGTACATCAGCTGTGCGACGACCTGGTCTTCGTAGGCGACGCCCTCGGGGAAGCGGAGGTCGCGCCAGAAGTCGGTGCGGCTCACCTTCGACCAGGCGACGATGTTCGAGACGGCGCGGGGGTGCGCGTCGAGGGTCGTGCCGAGCTGTTCGGGCGATGTCGCGGCAGCGACCCAGGGCTGCACGCGTCCGGCGACGTATCCGTCGCCCTGCAGCCGAGAGCGCACATAGGCGCCCGCGACGAAGTCGCTCCCGCTCGCGACGAGGGTCCCCGTCAGACGGGCGAGGGCATCGGGAAGCAGCTCGTCGTCGGCGTCGAGGAAGCCGAGGTACGGGGTGTCGACCCGGGCGAGGCCGACGTTGCGGGCGGCACCCAGGCCGCGGGACGCCTCGTGGCGGATCGTGGTGAAGCGACGGTCCGCGCTCGCGGCCGCGTCGAAGATCGCCCCCGTGTCGTCGGTCGAACCGTCGTCGATGAGGATCGCACGCCACCGGGGTTCGGTCTGTGCACGCAGGGAGTCGAGGGCGGCCGGAGCGTACGCGGCGATGTCTCGGCCGGGGACGATCAGCGTCACGATCGGGGCGGGGGCAGTCACCAGCCGAGTCTATGGCCGCGCGTCATCCCCCGGCCGTGCGCACGGATTCCGCGACGAGTGCCGCCAGTCGCTCCGGAGCGTCCTCGGGCAGGGGCTCCCGGCCGAAGGTGAATCGCACGGACGTCTGCGCGACCTCGGCGGGCACGCCGCACGCCACCAGCACATGGGAGGGCTCATCGCTGCCGGCGGCGCATGCCGACCCGCTCGACGAGATGACCCCCCGACGCTCCAGCTCGAGCAGCACCGCCTCCCCGCTGGTGCCGGCGAACGTGAAGCTCGCGGTTCCGGGCAGCCGCTGCACGGGGTCGCCCGTGAGCGCGGCTTCGGGGACGGCGGCGAGCACCCGAGAGATGAACCGCGTCGTCGCCGACCCGACGCGCGCGGCCACCGTCTCCCGTTCCTGCTCGGCGAGCTCCAGGGCGGTCGCCAGCGCCACGGCCCCCGCCACGTTCTCGGTGCCCGACCGTCGTCCGCGCTCCTGTCCTCCGCCGTGGAGCAGCGGCTCCAGGGGCACGCGGCCGCGCACCGCCAGCGCGCCGATGCCCTTGGGTGCCCCGAGCTTGTGTCCGGCGATCGACACCGCATCGGCGCCGGGGTCGCTCAACGGAAGCCACCCCGCGGACTGCACCGCGTCCAGGTGCAGCGGCACCTGGACGGCGCGAGCGACCGACGCCAGCGCGGCCACATCCTGCACGGTGCCGATCTCGTTGTTGGCATGGCCGATCGAGACCAGCGCGGTGTCGTCCCGGAGCACCGCGGCGAGATCGTCCGGTGCGATCCGTCCGTGCGCGTCCACGGGAAGGAGCGTCACCTCGACCGCATGGAAACGTCGCAGATGCTCGGCGGACTCCAGGATCGACTCGTGCTCGATCGGGGAGACCACGAGGTGCCGCCGACCGGCCTCGAGCGCGGCGAGCACGATGCCCTTGACCGCGAGGTTGTTCGCCTCGGTGCCGCCCGCGGTGAACACGACGTCTCCGGCCCGCATCCCCAGCACCCGGGCGACCCGCGCGCGGGCATCGTCGAGCGCGCTCGCCGCAGCCTCCCCGGCCGTGTGGTGGCTGGAGGGGTTGCCGAACACTCCGGTGAGGTAGGGGCGCATCGCCTCGAGCACCTCCGGTCGCACCGGGGATGTGGCGGCATGGTCGAGGTACAGCACGGCGCTCAGTCGATCCGCAGGTCCAGGCCGAGGTCGAGCGCACGGGCCGAGTGCGTGAGAGCCCCGACCGAGATCACGTCGACACCGGTGCGGGCGATGTCGCCGACCGTGTCGAGGTTCACCCCGCCGGATGCCTCGACCGTCGCGCGTCCGCCGATCAGCGCGACGCCCCGGCGCAGGTCCTCGAGAGAGAAGTTGTCGAGCAGCACCGTGTGGGCGCCGCCGTCGAGGACGGCCGGGATCTGGTCGAGGCGATCGACCTCCACGACGACGTGCGTGGTGTGCGGGAGGCGGGAGAGCGCCTCGCGCAGCGCCGTCGCGAGGTCGAGGCCCGAGCGCGTGAGCACGGCCAGATGGTTGTCCTTCGCCATCACGGCATCCGACAGCGAGTAGCGGTGGTTGCGGGCGCCGCCGGACTCGACGGCGTGGCGTTCGAACGCGCGCAGACCCGGGGTGGTCTTCCGGGTGTCGGCGATGCGTGCGGCGGTGCCGTCGATCGCGGCGACGTAGGCCGCGGTGAGGGTCGCGATGCCGCTCATCCGCTGCGTGAAGTTCAGGGCGACCCGCTCGGCGGTGAGGATGCTGCGTGCCGTGCCCGAGACGGAGGCGAGGACGTCGCCGGGAGCGAACTCGTCGCCGTCCCCGACGTGGACGTCCACCGCCAGAGCCGGGTCCGTCAGGGTGAACGCGGCGGTGAACACGTCACCGCCGCTGAAGACCCCGGGCTCGCGGGCGACGAGGTCGGCGGTGGCCGTGGCCTCTGCCGGGAGGAGCGTGGTGCTGGTCAGGTCTCCCCAGGGGGCATCCTCCTCGAGGGCGGCTCCGACGACGCGGGTGAGGGTGGCGCGGGTGAGCATCAGACGGTCTCCAGGATCGCGGTACGGGGGCGTGTCGTGGTGGTGGTCCGCACCTCGGGTGCATCGACGCGATGATGCGCGCCGACCGACGTCGTGCGGCGCAGTGCCGCGTCGGCGGTGGCCTCGGCGAGCAGCAGCAGGTTGGCGTCCTCGTGCTCGGCGACGCCGGTCGGCGCGGGAGCGGCGGCGGCCCAGGCGCGCACGGTCTCCAGAGCGTGCGCGAGTCCGGTGCCGGTCCGCAGCAGTCCGACCTCGTCCCACATGAGCTGCTGCAGGGCGGCGCGGGTGAACGCGGGGTGCGTTTCGTCTCGTCGCTGCGCTCCTCGCTCAACGACCGGAGACGGCACCGATCCCGCCGGCCCCCGGTCATCGGACGAGCGCTCGGCCCCCCGGTCGTTGAGCGAGCGCTCGGGCCCCTGGTCGTTGATCGCGTGCTCGGCCCCCCGGTCGTTGAGCGAGCGAAGCGAGACGAAACGATCCGTCGTCAAGGCGACCGCGGCACGGGCCCCGAACACCGCGCCCTCGAGCAGCGAGTTCGACGCCAGGCGGTTGGCCCCGTGCACGCCCGTGCGCGCGACCTCGCCGACGGCGAAGAGCCCCGGTACGGTGGTGCGGCCGTCGAGGTCGGTGACGACGCCGCCCATCAGATAGTGCGCGGCCGGGGTCACGGGGATCGGCTCGCGAGACCAGTCGAATCCCCGTTCACGCGTGACGCGGTCGATGGTGGGGAACCGGCGGCTCAGTGCGGCAGCTCCCAGGCCCGTCGCATCCAGTCGCACGGGAGCGCCCTGGGCCGCCGCCCGACGAGCGATCGCCCGCGACACCACGTCCCGCGGGGCGAGTTCGCCGTCGGGATGGCTGTCGAACGTGAAGCGGCGCCCGTCGTCGTCGATCAGAGTGGCGCCCTCGCCCCGTACCGCCTCGGAGATGAGGAACGCGGGACCGGCCGCCAGGACCGTCGGATGGAACTGCACGAACTCGAGGTCGGCGACCGCCGCGCCGGCGCGCAGTGCCACGGCGATGCCGTCACCGGTGGCGCCGTCCGGGTTCGTCGTGTGGGCGTAGAGGTGACCGGCGCCGCCGGTCGCGAGGATCACGGCGTCGGCCGCGAGCTCGGTCGGCGTGCCGTCGATCAGCAGCCGGACGCCGCGGGCCGCTCCCGACGTCAGGAGGAGGTCGGTGAGCAGCGCGCGCTCGACGACGGCGATGGAGGTCTTGCCCACGGCGGCGATGAGCGCGGCCGAGATCGCGGCTCCGGTGGCGTCGCCGCCGGCGTGCACGATACGGGCGTGCTGGTGCGCGGCCTCACGCCCCAGCTCCAGCGCACCGTCGGTCGTCCTGTCGAAGGCGACGCCGCGGGCGATGAGCTCGGCGATCCGCTCGGCACCCTCGGTGACGAGCACGCGCACGGCCGCGGGGTCGGAGAGTCCTGCGCCGGCGTCCATCGTGTCGGCCGCGTGCTGCGCCGCCGAGTCGCCGGGGCCGTAGATCCCCGCCACACCGCCCTGCGCGAGTCCGGTGCAGCCGTCGCCGAGCACGCCCTTGGTCGCGATCGTCACCCGGTGACCGGCTTCGTGCGCACGGAGGGCCGCGGTGAGCCCCGCGATGCCCGAGCCGACGACGACGACGTTCATCGCGCGCCTGCGACCACCGGGGGCTTCGCCGCGAGCATCCGCTCCAGCGCCACGCGCGCGGGGTCGGCGACGTCCCCGGTCACCGTGATGCGGTTCGGGGTGCGGCCGGCGACCAGCTCCTCCAGGACCCAGGCGAGGTAGCCGGGGTGGATGCGGTACATCGTCGAGCAGGGGCACACGACGGGATCGAGGCAGAAGATCTCGTGCTGCGGGTACTGCGCGGCGAGTCGGCGCACGAGGTTGATCTCGGTGCCGATCGCGAAGGTCGTCGGCTCCGTGGCGGCGTCGATCGCGCGGCGGATGTACTCGGTCGAGCCCGCCTCGTCCGCGGCGTCGACGACCTCCATCGGGCATTCCGGGTGCACGATCACCTGCACGCCCGGGTGCTCGGCCCGGGCCTGGTCGATCTGACCCACCGTGAAGCGGCGGTGCACCGAGCAGAATCCGTGCCACAGGATCACGCGGGAGTCGAGGAGCTCGTCGGCCGAGGATCCGCCCAGCGCTCGCCGCGGGTTCCACATCGGCATCTGCTCGAGGGGGACTCCCATGGCCTTGGCGGTGTTGCGGCCGAGGTGCTGGTCCGGGAAGAACAGCACTCGCCGTCCGCGCTCGAAGGCCCACTCGAGAACCGTCTCGGCGTTGGAGGAGGTGCACACGATCCCGCCGTGCCGTCCGACGAAACCCTTGATCGCTGCCGAGGAGTTCATGTAGGTCACGGGGATCACGGGCACGCGCCCGTCGGCGTCGATGGCCTCGAGATCGCCGAAGACCTCCTCCAGCTGCTCCCAGCACTCCTCGACCTGGTCGATGTCGGCCATGTCGGCCATCGAGCACCCGGCGGCGAGGTTCGGCAGGATCACGGCCTGCTCGGGCCGCGAGAGCAGATCAGCGGTCTCGGCCATGAAGTGCACGCCGCAGAACACGATGGCTTCGGCGTCGGCGCGCCCCTTCGCCGCGGTGGCGAGCTGGAACGAGTCGCCCACGTAGTCGGCGTGCTGCACGACCTCCTCGCGCTGATAGAAGTGCCCGAGGATCACGACCCGGTCGCCGAGGGTCGCCTTCGCCGCACGGATGCGACGATCGAGGTCCTCTTCGGATGCCTCCCGGTACGCGGCGGGCAGTTCGCCCTGACGCGGCGCCCCGGTCGGGATGACGTCGCCCATCGACGAGCCGGGTCCGTATCCCGGTCGGGTGTCGAAGTCCCAAGGCCCGACCGCGAGGTCGGTGGTACAGGTCGCGTCGGTCGATGAGCCGGAGACGATCGCCTGGATCGCGTGGTCCACCGAGGCGTCCAGCGGGGGAACGGCGGGAGCGGGTACGAAGGTGATGCTCATCGGGTGCTCGTTTCTTCGGGGCCGAGGGGGCCGCGATCGGCCAGCTCGATGTCGGTGTTGTCGCGGTACAGACGTGCGGGACGGTGGCTCCCGGTGCGGAAGCGATCGGTTGGGAGCAGGTTGCCGGCGGCCTCCACCTGACGGCGGAAGTTGGCCGGGTCGAGGGTTCGGCCGAGGATCGACTCGTACGCTTCGCGCAGCTCGGCGAGGGTGAACTCCTCGGGGAGGAAGCCCTGCGCCACGCGGCTGTAGCCGACCTTGTTGCGCAGCCGCCAGAGGGCGTACTCGACGATCTCGGCGTGATCGAAGGCCAGCGGCGGGAGCTGGTCGACGTCGAACCACCGCACGTTCTCCGGGGCGCGGCCGGAGGCCTGGTGCGCGGCGATCTGCGCGGTCACGTCGTCCTGCCGGAGCAGCGCCCAGTACACGATCGACACGACCCGGGTGGGGGAGCGGTCGACGGCGCCGAAGGCGTAGAGCTGCTCCAGATAGCTCGGCGCGAGTCCGGTGGTCTCGGCCAGGGTGCGCGCTGCCGCGTCGACGGGAGACTCGGCGACCGTGAGCCAGCCCCCGGGAAGCGCCCACTGCTGCGCGAAGGGCTCGCGCGTGCGCAGGACGAGCGGCAGCGCGAGCACGGCCCGTCCGTCCTCGGTGCGCCGCAGCGTGAGGATGACGGTCGAGACGGCGACGCGGATCGCACTGCTTCGAGTCATGGGGACTTTAACCTCCTGCGTCCGATCTTAGTGTCATCGAGACTCTTAGTGCGCGCATATGACGCGTATTCCTGCCGAGTCCGAAACGTTATCTGCGGGGCGCAAGGAAGCTTGTCCACCGGTGCAGGGTTTGTTAGGTTACTGTCCTAACAAACCCCTTCACGGTGGCCGACCGGTCGCCTTCCGGGGCCGCGAACCCCGACACCGGGGTTCCGCTCCATCCGGAGCGATCCCTCCTGCAGTGCAGCACCGAGAGGAAACAAGAGAAATGATCCGTAACGGAAAGCGCAAGCTCGCGCTCACCGCGGTCGCGGGGGCTTCCGTCCTCGCGCTGGGC
>Ga0160430_100620_pt1 | contig 17975 bp, 18 predicted proteins | sample HID1971I_E0MG_FD_108274 | JGI IMG/M metagenome (GOLD analysis project Ga0160430, IMG submission 108274) | Enriched millipede-associated microbial communities from UW Madison campus, WI, USA - HID1971I_E0 MG | ecosystem: Host-associated > Arthropoda: Insects > Digestive system > Unclassified ...
GCTCGACCAGCGCGCGCGGCGCGCGCCGTTCGTCGGCGCCGAGCAGGGGTTGTGCGCGCGCGGCCATGGTCAGTCGGTTCCCCCGCCGTAGCCCGCGCAGTCGAGCAGGGCGCGCGTCATGTGGTGCTCGACCGCCTTCTCGCTGATCTCCATGTGGGCCGCGGTCTGCGCATAGCTGAGGCCGTGGATGCGCACGAGCAGGAAGGCATGGCGGCGCTTGCGCGGCATGGCCTCGAGCAGCGCGACCAGCCGCTGCAGTTGCTGCCGGGCCGCCACGTGGCGTTCCACCGAGGGCGCGCTGTCGGGCGCGACCAGCGCCAGCGTGTCGAGCATGCGCAGCTCGGCGGCGCGCCGCGTGGCCTGGGTGGCGAGCAGGTTGCGGCCGGTCTGGTAGAGCAGCGCGCGCGGTTCGAGCACCAGGCCGCCCGCGTCCTGGTGGCCGAGCACGCGCGCATAGGCTTCCTGCACGAGGTCGGCGGCGGTGTCGCCATCGCCGGCCTTGCGGGTGAAATAGCGCAGCAATTCTCTGTGGTAGCGCTCGAGCACGGTACACCTCAGCCGGTGTGGAAACAGGGAACTCCCGTCTTGGCTGAGATGTGGCGGCGGCTGATCCGTGGCGCGGGAGAGGGAGCGGAAATTATAGGGAGCGGCCGTGTCAGCCCGCCTTGCGCTGCATCTTGCGCGCCGTCTCCACCACCACCGCGCGCAGCGACTGCACCATCGGCTGCCCCTCCAGTTCCTTCAGCGTGAAGAAGCTCACCGGCGGCAGGTTCCAGCTCAGGCGATAGGGAAGCGCGGCCCAGTGGCCGGCCTGTTCCATCTCGGCCACCACGTCGCGCGCGAGGATGGCGATGGCGTTGGGCTCGGTGCGCAGCACGGTTTCCATGCTGCGGATGGCGGTGGTCTCGAGCATCGGCACCGGCGGCTGCACGCCGGCGCCGACGAAGATCGCGTTGTAGGTGCGGCGCATCGGCGTGTTCGGCGGCGGCAGGATCCAGTCGAGCTGCGCGAGCCGGGCCCAGTCGAGCGGCCCGCGCGAGAGCCGCTTCGCGCTCTTGGCCGACACCACCAGGCAGGGCTCCTGTTGGTGGATCGCCTCCTGCACCAGGCCGGTGGCGTCGCCGTCGTACGAGCGGCCGATCGCGCAGTCGAGCTCGCGCGCGAGCAGGCCGGCCACCAGTTCGTCGGTGGTGCCCTCGCGCGTCATCACCGCCATGCGCGGCGTGCGGTCGAGCAGATGCGCGAGCGCGGCCGACAGCAATTGCTGCGGCACCTGCTGCGTGAGCCCCAGGCGCAGGCGGCCGCCGCGGCCCGCCTCGAGCGAGGTCAGCACGCGCGTGGTGGCCTCGAGCTCGGCGAGCCAGCGCCGCGCGTAATGCAGCACCGCCTCGCCGGCCGCGGTGGGCACCAGGCCGCGGCTGCTGCGCTCGAACAGGCGGTTGCCGAAGATGTCCTCGGTCTCGCGCAGCGCCTTGGTGATCGCGGGCTGGCTCAGCCGCATCTCGGCCGCCACGCGGCCCAGCGTGCGGTGCCGGTCGATGGCCTGCAGCAGCGAGAGCTGGCGCAGCTTGAGGCGCGAGAGCAGCGCGTGCTGCAGGTCGGCGGCGGGGTCGCGGGCGGTCGGAGAGGCCATAACCGTCAGGTTATCGCCCGATCAGAATTTAGTCCACTTTGGTGAATCGCGAGGCCTAGACTTTTCTCCATGCCCACAGCCACCGCCACGACGCTCATGGCCACCTTGGCCGATCTCCTCGACGCGCTCGACGCAGCGCGCGACGCCGACGAGGCGCTGCGGCGGATCGATCGCTGCCGGCGCGAGCTCGTGCCCGGCAGCATCTTCAGCATCCAGCAGAACGTGACGACCAAAGACGATCCGGCCGGCGAGATCCGGCTGCGCCGCTTCTATTCGTCGGAGGCGCACCGCTACCCGGTCAATGGCGCCAAGCGCAAGACGCACACGAGCTGGACCGACCGCCTGTTCCGCCAGGGCCGCGTGTTCGTGGGCGAGGGCGCCCAGGTGCTGGCGCGCCACTTCGACGACTTCGAGCAGATGCGGCCCGCGGGCCTGTGCAGCGTGGTCAACGTGCCGCTGCTGCGGGGCGCGCTGTGTTTCGCCACCTTCAACGTGTTCGGCATCCGCGAGCGCTGGCAGCCCGAGGAGGTGCTCGGCATCCGCATGCTGGCGCTGGCCGCCGCGCGCTGGGTGCCGGTCGCGCCCGGCCTCGCCTACCGCTTCGCCGCCGACGCGGTGCCGATCGACTTCCCCGCTCTCTCTCCTGAAGTGAAGGCCTGACCATGCAATCCAAGAACCTCGTCGTGATCGTTGGTGGCGGGCCCGTGGGCCTCTCGATGGCGATCCTGCTGCAGCGCTTCGGCGTCGACTTCGTGCTGCTCGAGCGCAGCCCGACCACCACCGACCATCCGAAGGCGCGCGGCACCTACACGCGCACGATGGAGATCTTTCGCCAGTGGGGCATCGACGGCCTGATGAAGCGCCATGCGCTGCCCGACGGCGCCGACTTCTTCGCCTTCTGCGAATCGATGACCGGCCACGAATGGGGTCGCACCAACCCTGAGCCGAACCTGGGCCATTCGCCGTGCTGGAAGATCATCCAGTCGCAGGACACGGTGGAGCAGGAGCTGCTGGCCCATGCCAGGAAGAGCGAGGTCGGCCGCTTCCTGTTCGGCCACGAGTTCCTGCACTACGCCGAGAGCGCCGACGGCATCGCCGTGACCGGCCGCCGGCTCGACACCGGCGAGACGCTGACCTGGCAGGCGCAATACCTGATCGCGGCCGACGGCGCCGCGAGCTCGGTGCGGCGCCAGGCCGACATCGAGATGCGCGGGCCGGCCACGCTGGCCGTGATGGCCAACGAGTTCTGGCAGGCCGACCTCTCGCAGGTGCGCGATTCGGCCACCTGCGCCGGCTGGCGCGTCTACGCCAAGGAGTCGCCGTACCCGATCACCACCGTGCTCAACACCAACGGAAAGGACCGCTGGCTCAACCTGCTGCCGGTGGGCCGCGAGACCGACGAGCGCACCGGCGCGCGCAGCGACGCCGAGGTGGTGCAGCTCGCTCGCACCGTCTCGGGCGTGCCCAACCTCGAGGTGAAGGTCATCAACCGCTCGGTGTGGCGCATGAGCCGCCAGGTGGCCGCGAACTTCCGGCGCGGCCGCGTGCTGCTGGTCGGCGATTCGGCGCACCGCTTTCCGCCCAATGGCGGCTACGGCATGAACTCCGGTATCCAGGACGCGCACAACCTGGCCTGGAAGCTGGCCTTCGTGCTCAGCGGGCGTGCCAGCGCACGGCTGCTCGACAGCTACGAGAGCGAGCGCCGGCCGATCGCCGAATCGAACGCCGACTTCAGCCTGCACAACGCGATGCGCTTCAACCACTGCGACGAGGCGCTGCGCTCGGGCAACCGCGAGCGCATCGAGTTCTGGATCCGCGACAGCGACAACCACATCCACAGCATCGGCCAGTCGCTGGGCTTCTGCTACGAGGACGGCGCCGTGATCCCCGACGGCACCGGCCGCCACGTGATGCGCGCGCGCTGGTACGAGCCGGCCGACAAGCCCGGCATGCGCTTTCCGCATCTGTGGCTGGACCTCGCGCGGCGCCACACCACGCTCGACTGGTTCGACCGCGAGTTCGTGCTCGTGGCCGGCCCGCGCGCCGATGCCTGGATGGAGGCGGCGCGGCAGGTGTCGGGCCGCAACGGCCGCGTGGTGCAAGCGCGCCAGCTCGAGGACGCGCACGAGAAGGACGGCCTGCTGCTGGGCCAGCACGGCGCGGTGCTGGTGCGGCCCGACGGCCACGTCGCCTTCCGCATGCCGTGGACGCCGACGGACCCGGCCGCCGAGCTGTCGGCCGTGCTGTCGAAGCTGCTGGACTGACGCCATGCCCGTCACCGCGCTGCACCACTTCACGATCCGCTGCACGCCAGCGGAGCTGCCGCCGCTGCTGGACTTCTACACGCGCGTGTTGCGCCTGGAAGCCGGCGCGCGGCCCGAGATTCCCGCGCCCGGCGCCTGGCTCTATGCCGAGGGCCAGCCCATCGTGCACCTGTTCGCCCACCTCGCGACGGCCGATGCGCCGCCGCACCCGCCCACGGGCCACGTCGACCACATCTCGTTCCGCGCCCACGGGCTGCGCGAGATGCGCGTCCACCTGCGCGCGCTCGACGTGCCCTTCGCCGAGGCGCCGATCCCGGGCTGGGACATCCACCAGCTCTTTCTGCACGACCCGCGCGGACTGAAGATCGAGATGACCTTCTGGCTGGACCGCGAGGAAGAACCGTGGGAGGAAGCGGCATGACCGAGTTCGTGCAGGCCGGCGAGGTCCGCATCGCCTTCGACCGCGCGGGCCAGGGCCCGGCGCTGCTGCTGATGCATGGCGCGGAAGCCTCGCGCCAGATGTTCGCCGCGCTGGTGCCGCATCTGGCGAAGCAGTTCACCGTGATCGCCTACGACCAGCGCGACTGCGGCGACACGGAAGCGCCCGAGCGCGCGGCCACGTTGGCGGACCTCGCAAACGACGCGCAGCAGCTCGTGAAGGCGCTGGGCCTCAAGCGCGCGCATGTGTTCGGCTCCTCTTTCGGCGGCCGCGTGGCGCAGGCGCTCGCGCTGCTGCATCCGCGCGCGGTCGACCGGCTCGTGCTCGGCAGCACCTGGCCGCTACCGCGCCCCTATGAAGAGCTGTGCCCCGATGCGCACCGCCTGGCCGAGCTGCGCCGCGGCCTGCCGGGCACGGCAGAGGAACTCGCGACCTGGTTCTTTCCCGAGGCCTTTCTCGCGCAGCGCCCCGAGCTGCGGTGCGTGTTCGCCGCCGCGCGGCCCGAGACCGCGCGCTCGGCGCGGCGCATGGCGACCGTCGCCACCACCTTGCCGCAGGGCGTGGCCGACATCGTCGCGCCGACCCTGGTGCTCGCCGGCGAGCTCGACCGCGTGGTGCCTCCGACCGTGACGCTCGCGATGGCCGGCCGCATCCGCGGCGCCGATGCCGTGCTGCTGCCCGCCATCGGCCACGTGACCGCGATGCAGGCGCCCGAGGTGCTCGCGCGCCACATGGTCCGTTTTCTGAACCCCGAAGGAGTCCACGCATGAATGCCGTCCTGGAACCCGAGATTGCCTCCGCCGCACCCGTCGTACCCGCCGGCAAGGAGGACTACATCCGCGTCGAGGGCCTGTCGAAGACCTTCGGCGGCGGCAGCGAGGGCGTGCTCGCACTGAAGCAGATCGACTTCGGCATCCGCCAGGGCTCCTTCGTCACCATCGTCGGCCCGAGCGGCTGCGGCAAGAGCACGCTGCTGCGCATCCTGGCCGGCCTGCTCGACTACGAGGTCGGCACCGTGCTGCTCGACGGCCAGCCGATCCGCGGCACGCGGCGCGACGTGGGCGTGGTGTTCCAGAGCTCGATCCTGCTGCCCTGGCGCAGCATCCTCGAGAACGTGATGCTGCCGGCCGAGGTGCTGGGCCTCGACAAGGCGAAGGCGCGCGAGCGCGCGATGCAGCTGCTCGCGATGGTGCGGCTCGAGGGCTTCGAGCACAAGCTGCCGCGCCAGCTCAGCGGCGGCATGCAGCAGCGTGCCTCGATCGCGCGGGCGCTACTGCACGACCCCAAGATCCTGCTGATGGACGAGCCCTTCGGCGCGCTCGACGCGATGACGCGCGAGCGCATGAACCTCGAGCTGCAGCGCATCTGGATGGAGAGCGGCAAGACCGTGGTGCTGATCACGCACTCCATTCCCGAGGCCGTGTTCCTCGGCGACCGCGTGTTCGTGATGTCGCCGCGCCCCGGCATGCTCGAGCGCGTGCTGCCCATCGACCTGCCGCGCCCGCGCGGCATGGAGGCGATGTCGCATCCGGCCTTCGCGGCCGCGGCCGCCTCGATCCGCGAGCGCTTCTCGCATGCCGCTTCCTTCGATTGAGAGAAAGGCCGACGCCATGACCACCGCCCTGTTGAGTTCCGAGGCCGCACCGCTAAAGGCGAAGCCACCGCGCCCGCGCCGCACCAACCCGCTGGCCTCGCCGCGCGTGCAGTCGATCCTGCTGCTGATCACGCTGCTCGGTTCGTGGGAAGGCGCCGTGCGGCTGTTCAAGGTGCCCAGGCACCTGGTGCCGCCGGTCAGCGACATCGCGATCGCGCTGTGGCGCGGCCTCGCCACCGGGCCGTTTGCGAAGGACGGCTTCTGGTACCACGGCGGCATCACGCTGGCCGAGATCCTGCTGGGCTTCTTCGTCGGCGGCGGCATCGGTCTCGCGATCGGCATCGTGGTCTCGCAGATGCCGCGGCTCGAGCGCCTGCTCGAGCCCTACGTGGCCGCGCTGCAGAGCGTGCCCAAGGTGGCGGTGGCGCCGATCATCGTGGTCTGGCTGGGCTTCGGCATCAGCTCCAAGGTGATGATCATCTGCCTCTTGACCTTCTTCCCGGTGCTGGTGACCAGCATCGCTGGCTTCAAGGCCGTGGACCCGGACCGCATCGACCTGCTGCGTTCGCTGTCGGCCACGCCGTGGCAGATCTTCCGCAAGGCCAAGTTCCCGAGCGCGCTGCCCTACATCTTCGCGGGCCTCAACATGGCCGCGGCCTTCAGCGTGGTCGGCGCCGTGGTGGGCGAGTTCGTCGGTGCCCAGGCCGGGCTCGGCGTGCTGATCCTGCAGATGGAAGCCCAGGCCGACAGCGGCGGCAGCTTCGCCGTCTGCGTGGTGCTCTCTGTGATCGGCATCGCGCTGACCAGTGCACTGCGCCGCGTGCAGCAGCGCGTGCTGCACTGGATGCCGGCCGATGCCTCGCAGCGCACGGTCAACGTCTGATCCCTTCCTTCCCCTTTTTTCTCTTTCCATCTAGCAACGTCCGGCGCGACGCCGGTGAGGAGCGAACCATGTGGACACGACGCGATTTCAGCCAGGGCCTCGGCGCCCTGGGATTGACGGGCAGCCTGCCGGCCCTGGCGCAGAAGCTGCGCGTGATGAAGGTGGCGAACACCGCCGGCGTCAACGACCCGCAGCAGTGCTTCGTGACCGCGGGCCAGCATCCGCGCCTGAACTTCTACAAGCCCGAGGGCGTGGACGTCGAGTACGTCAACATGTCGAGCATGACGCAGGCGCTGCAGAGCCTGCGCGCCGGCCACGTCGACTACGGGCCGGCCGTGCCCGGCATCCTGCTGCCTGCGATGGCCAAGGACCCGGGGCTCGACCTCGTGAGCGTCTACAAGTGGCTGCCGCGCAATGCCAATGTCGTCGTCGTCAAGCCCGGCAGCCCGATCCGCTCGGTGGCCGATCTCGCGGGCAAGCGCATCGGCGTGCGCAGCCAGGGCGACACCGGCATCGTCGTCACCCGCACCATGCTGGCCGAACTGGGCCTGAAGGACGACCGATGCGAATACATCGCCATCGGCGACGGCGCGCCGGCCGGCGCGGCGATCGACAACGACCGCGTCGACGCGATGGTGGCCTTCGACACCGCGGCCGCGCGCGTCGAACTCGTCGGCACCAAGCTGCGCTATGTGCCGCTCACACCGAAGTTCGCGCAGTTCGGCTCGGGCTGGCTGTGCGTGCCGCGCGAGCTGCTGAAGAAGGAGCGCAAGGCCCTGGTGGGCCTGTTCCGCGGCATGGCCAAGTCCACCCTGTTCGCACACCACAACCTCGAGGCCGGCATCGACCTGCACTGGGCCGTGTATCCCGAGAGCCGGCCCAAGGGCCGCAGCGAGGACGAGGCACGCAAGGAGCTGGCCTTCATCCTCAAGGACCGCCGCAACAGCTGGATGCGCCGGCCCGACGATCCCGATCAGCGCATCGGCGCCTCGTCGCTGGCCGAGTGGAAGTCCAACATCGAGATGGCCGTGGACGGCAGCAGGAACCCGAAGCTGGCCGACGAACTCGGCGATCCGAACCGGCTGTTCACCAACGAGCTGATCGACGAGGTCAACGCCTTCGACAGGCAGGCGGTGGTGGAGATGGCGAAGTCGTTCAGGTTGTAGCCGACCCGGCTCAAGCCACGTAGCCGAGGTCGCGGATGTCGGCGCGCACCGACTCGCGGTCGGAGCCGTACAGCGGCAGGCTGGCCAGCAGCTCGAGGCGCCGCCGCAGCGAATAGAGGATCTGCAGCGCCTTGTGCGCCGCTTCTTCGGGATCGTCGATGACGGCCGTGTCGGGATAGGCCCACAGCGCGGTGTGCGGCTGGCCGGGCCAGGCCGGCTGCAGGCGATCGATGTCGGCATCGAGCGCGATCACGAACTCGGCCTCGAAGCCGCGCGCGGGCACGAACTCGTTCCAGCCGCGCGGCTTGATGTCGGGTAAGGGAATACCCGCGGTGCGCAGCGCGGACACGGCCGCGGGATCCACCGCCGTGCCGACGCGCAGCGGCAGGCCGCAGGAGCGGGCGTGAAAGCGTTTCTCGGCGATGTGGGTGAGACAGGCCTGCGCCATGATGCTGCGCAGCGTGTTTCGTCGGGAGACGAAGAGCACGTTGATTTTTCTGTGCATGACTGCGGAATGTAGCGCGGGCTTGGCGGGCGTGCTGCGGCGAGCTCGGTCGACGGACCGCGCGACAGATCGGTGGGCTTGTGTTGCAACACGAGCGCCGTAGTGGCCGAGGCATCGACCCAGCGATGCAGCTGCGCGGGTGGACGGATCCCGCGCACCGGCCTCGCCATGCCCACTAACCCCGCAGCGCCAGATTGTTCAGTTTGTCCAGGCGCTCCGGCAAGGTGCCCTCGTTCGCCGACTGCAGCAGGATGCGCGTCCACGCCACCCAGGCTTCCCATTGCACGCGCTTGTCCCAGGCATTGCCCCACTGGCTGAAGAGTTGCAGCGCGCTTTCGGCGGCCGCGCGCGCCTCATCGCGCCTGCCGGCCGACAGATACAGCTGGGCCAGCACCATCTGCGGTTCGCCCACCCATGGGTTGTGGCGCACCGCCTGCTCCAGCACGGCGATGGCGGCGTCGGCTTGCACCAGCGGCTGGTCCTGCTGGATCACTGACCAGTACAGCGATGTGGCCGCGGCTTCGTCGGCGGCGGTCAACGCTCGCGTGCAACCGGCGAACATTGGCGGCAGCGGCAACAGGGCGCTCAGCGCGGGATGTCGCAGTGCCTCGCCCAGCCGGGAGATCCGATGAACCATGCGCGCGCTCGGCCGCATGGGGCCGGGCCACAGCGATGCCATCCAGTGCACGGACTGCGGCCGGTGCGCCACCTGCGGAAAGCCCGAGAAGATGTCGTCCTGCCAGCTGAACCATTGCTCCATGAAGTCGGCCATGCTGACGACGAGGAAGGCCGCCACTTCGTACGCGCCGAGGCGCACGGTGCCTTGCGCCTGGCCGATGCGCTCGACCGAGACGCTGCCGTCCGCCTCGACCTCGCCGGCCAGCAAGCGCTGGGTGAACTGCGCGCGGTTGACGGTGCAGAACAGGTAGACCAGCTGCTCGGCCGTGTCACCGACCAGATCGCGCAGCCGACCGCGCTCGTGGCCGGCGTCGAACTTGACCAGGTCCACGAACGCATTGCCGTATACGCTGTGCAGGAGCCCCAGCAGGCGCACGTCGCGCGGCTGCTGCCATTGCGCGAGCGAACGTGCAACGCCCACCAGGTGATGGCGGAAGGTGCCGGCCTTGTGCCAGTCATGCCCGACACCACGCGCCAGCACCACGGGAAGCACGGGCGCCAGATCGGCGTCCTTCGCGAGCCAGTCCTCGTCGAGCAGGGATCGGGCGCGCCCGAACAGCGACGGTTCTAGCGCGTGCAATGGAAGAGGTGTCGTCATGCTGAATTTCTCGGGAGACTTTCCGAGGCGCAAGCGGATTCCGGGGCGCCCGAGTCACTGAGGTTCAATCTTCCGTCTCCGAAGCCGTGATCGCGCTGACCGATCCCGCCCGGGTGCGGAGATCGAATTTTTGAATCTTGCCCGTGGACGTCTTGGGCAGTTCGCCGAAGATCACGGTGCGCGGCACCTTGAAAGCTGCCAGATGCCTGCGGCAGTGCTCCACGATGTCGGAGGGCGTCGTCCGAGCACCGGCCTTGAGCTCGACGAAGGCGCATGGCGTCTCCCCCCACTTCCTGTCGGGCATCGCAACGACTGCTGCCGCCAACACGTCGGCATGCTGATAGAGAACGTCTTCCACCTCGATGGACGAGATGTTTTCTCCCCCGGAAATGATGACGTCCTTGCTCCTGTCCTTGATCCGGATGTATCCATCGGGATACTGAACGGCGAGGTCTCCGGTGTGGAACCAACCGCCGGCAAATGCTTCCTGCGTGGCCGCTGCGTTCTTGAGGTAGCCTTTCATTGCGATGTTGCCGCGAAACATGACTTCACCGATGGTGTGGCCATCCGTCGGAACGGGGCTCATGGTGAGAGGGTCGATGACCGTTGCAGCCTGCTGCAAGTGATAGCGGACGCCTTGTCTACCGTTCAGCCGAGCGCGTTCGGCAATGTCCGTCTCGTCCCAGCTTTCGTGCTTCGCGCATACGGTCGCGGGACCGTACACCTCGGTCAACCCGTAGACATGAGTCAGATCGAAACCGAGGCGCTCCATGCCCTCGATCATCGAAGCCGGGGGCGACGCACCAGCCACCATGGCCTTGACGCCGCGCGGCAGATCGTTCTTGAGTTCCTGGGGGGCGTTCATCAACAGGTTGTGAACCACCGGAGCGCCGCAGTAGTGAGTGACGCCGTGGCGCGCGATGGACTCGACGATGGCTCGGGCATCGACTCGGCGCATGCAAACGTTCACGCCCGCGCGCGCTGCCAGCGTCCAGGGAAAGCACCATCCGTTGCAATGGAACATGGGCAGCGTCCACAGATAGACCGGGTGCTTGGGCATGTCCCATTCGAGAATGTTGGAGATCGCGTTCACGGCGGCGCCACGGTGGTGATACACCACGCCTTTGGGATTGCCCGTGGTTCCGCTCGTGTAGTTGAGCGCGATGGCGTCCCATTCGTCTTCCGGCGGCTGCCAGGCGTAAGAGGGGTCGCCTTCGGACAACAAGTCTTCGTAGCTCAGATCGCCGATGCGTTGTCCGGCGCCAGCGAAAAGCGAATCCTCCGCGTCGATCACGAGCAGCGGTTCCCGGCTCTTGCGAAGTCGGACAGCGTCGTCGATCACCGCGGCGAATTCCGGATCGACGATGACGACCTTCGCTTCGCCGTGATCGAGCATGAAGGCAATGGTCGCCGCGTCGAGTCGTGTGTTCAGCGTGTTGAGCACGGCACCGGCCATCGGCACGAAGAAGTGCGCCTCGACCATCGCGGGCGTGTTCGGCAGCATGACCGCCACCGTGTCGTTGCGCCCGATCCCCCGTGCTCGCAGTGCGCTGGCAAGGCGCCTGCATCGTTCGTAGGTCTGGGCCCATGTTTGCCGCATCGCGCCGTGGACGACGGCTGGATGGTGCGGATATACCTGCGCCGAACGTTCGAGAAATGCGATCGGGGTCAGTGGCGTGTGATTGGCGGGGGTTCGCGGGAGGTCGGTGTCGAAGATGGATTTCATGGGCTGCTCTCACGCGCTTGCAAGTTCGAGTGCCGGCAACACTTCGCCACGACATTCGCCGAAGCCGATGCGTGCGGCGCCTGGTTTTTCGCACCAGCCCTTGATCGTGACGCTGTCGCCATCTTCGAGGAAATGCCGCGTTTCTCCGGTCCCGGGAAGCAACACCGGCCGCGTGCCACCCCTGCTCAGTTCGACCAGCGCGCCAGCTTCGTCTGGCGCGGGACCGGAGATCGTGCCGGTGCCCATGAGGTCGCCGCTGCGCAGGTTGCAGCCGCCAATGGTGTGCTGAACGAGCATTTGCGCGATGGTCCAATACTGGTGGCGAAAGCTCGTGGCCGTGATGCGGTCGCCAGCAAGATGCTGTGCGCGATGCAGCCGCGACTGCACCGACACCTCGAGATGCACGTCGAAGCTTCCGCTGGCGCGCTCTGTGGCATCGTCGAGATAGGGCAAAGGCTGCGGCTCGGTTGCAGGGCGATCAAAGGCGACGCGATACGGCTCCAGCGCCTCCATGGAAACGATCCAGGGCGAAATGCTGGTGCAGAAGTTCTTGCCCAGGAATGGTCCGAGCGGATCCATTTCCCAGAACTGGTGGTCGCGCGCCGACCAGTCGTTCAGCAAGCACATGCCGAAGATGCGATCGCGCGCTTGCGAGAGCGACAAGGGCTCGCCGAGCGTGGTTTCCTGTCCGACGAAGAAACCCATTTCAAGCTCGAAATCGAGTCGTCGACAGGGACCGAACGCAGGAGCGCGGTTGTCGGTCGGTCTCGATTGGCCGTTGGGCCGGCGGAATCCCGTGCCGCTGAGCACCACGCTCGATGCTCGGCCGTGATAGGCAATCGGCAGCCACTGAAAATTGGGAGTCAGCGGATTCTCGGGGCGCATCACGCGACCCACATTGATCGCGTGGTGCAGGGAAGTGTAGAAGTCCGTGTAGTTGCGCACCTCTACCGGCATCTTCATGGTGGCGTCGCTCATCGGCAGCATGCATGCGCGCACTTTTTGCTGCGTCGTTGCATCCATTTCCGACGACAGCAGCTTGAACAGAGCATGCCTCAACGGTTGCCAACGCTCGCGACCCATTGCCATGAAGGCGTTGAGTGTCGAGTCTGCGGCGACGCAGCAGGCTGCCCTTGCCGGCTCCATCAGCAGACCGCTGACGGCCAAGTGAGCGAGGTCCAGAACCTGGTCACCGATGGCAATCCCGCCGCGGGGGGCTTTGTCGCTCCCTTCGCGCACGAAGATGCCGAACGGCAGATTCTGCAGTGTGAAGTCACAGCCGGGCGCCTGTGCCGAGTCGACCCAGCTTCGAGCGGCCGGGTCATGGGTGAAGTTAAGCATGTGGAAGCGATCGGTTTTCGGGCTGCAAGGCATCGTCGAAGATGGCGACGGCTCGCGTCCATCCGGCAGAAGCGCCGCGTATCTTGTGTGGAAAGCAGCTGATGAAGAATCCGTTCGCGGGCAGCACCTCGAGGTTGTGCAGTTTTTCGAGATGGCAATAGCCGATGTCTCGTCCCGCTTTGTGACCTTCCCAGATCAGCGATGCATCGCGCGTGGCCTCGTATCTCTTTGCCGTGTGCACGAAGGGTGCGTCCCAGCTCCAGGCGTCCGTGCCGGTCAGCCGCACGCCGCGCTCCAGCAAGTACATCGTTGCTTCATAGCCCATACCACAGCCGGACGAGACGTAGTCCGGCTGGCCATACCTGCTGCCGGCGCGCGTGTTGACCACCACGATCTCCAGTGGCTGGAGCGTGTGATCGATGCGCCCGAGTTCTTCTTCGACTTCCCTCGCGGTGACGACGTGGCCATCGGGAAGGTGCCGAAAGTCCAGCTTGACGCCGGGCTGGAAGCACCACGCGAGCGGAACTTCGTCGATGGTGGTCGAGCGCTGTGCGTTGCCCAGCGCCTTGTTCATCGTGCTGTGGAAGTGATACGGCGCATCGAGATGCGTGCCGTTGTGCGTCGACAGCCGCACGGTTTCCGCCGCCCAGCCTTCGCCATCCGGCAGATCGCCTTTGCGAAGCCCGGGGAAGAAGGCGGCAATCTGCTCCGGAGAGTCCTCGTGCGTCACGTAGTCGATGTGCGGCGCGAACGCGGGAGGGTCGCTCAGGACGTCGTTTTCCAGATAGATGGACAGGTCAACAAAGCTGCGCGGCATGTCAATCGATGGTGATTTTTCGGGCCTTGACCAGGTCGCCCCAGGTCCGCTTCTCCTGGCTCAGCAGGGTCGACATGGCATCGATGCTTGCACTCATGGGCTCGCTGCCCGTCTCGGCGATCTGCTTTTGCACATCGGGTGTCTGGGTGATGCGCGTGAGCGCCGCATTGAGTTTCTGGACCACATCGCTAGGCACCCCTGTCGGCGCCCAAATGCCATGCCAGCCGACAACGGCAACGGCCGGGTATGTTTCGGAGATCGTCGGTACATGGGGAAGCTGAGCGTGGCGATGACTGCCGCTGTAGGCAATCGCGCGCACCTTCCCCGCGTTGATCATGGGAATGGCCGAAGCAGCGGGCTCGACGCACAGCGGAATCTGTCCCGACACGACGTCTATCAGTGGAGGGCCTTTGTACGGCACGTGCAGCATCTGCACCTTGGCGCTCTGGTTGAACAGCTCCATGATCAGGTGGAGGAAGCTTCCGACGCCGTTGGTGCCGTAGGCCAGCTTGTCGGGGTGCGCGGTGGCGTAGTCGACAAGCTCCTTCACCGTCTTGAAGGGCATGTCGTTGTTGGCGACCAGGAAGGCGCCCTGCGACAGCAGCGGCGAAACGGGTCGCAGCTCTTTCTCGGGGTCGAACTTCAGCTTGGAGTAGAGCCAGGGATTGACCGTGAAAGAGCTCGACACGGTGTACAGCAGCGTGTAGCCGTCCGCGGGAGCCTTGGCCACGTAATCCGATGCGATGTTTCCCGCCACGCCCGGCCGGTTCTCGATGATCACCGGGACGTTCAATGCCCTGGACAGCCTCTCCGCGTAGATCCGGTTGTAGGTATCGGGCGCGGTGCCGGGCGGCCCCATGTTCACGAACCGGATGGTGCGCGATGGCCACGCCTGCTGCGCAGACGCAGCCTGCCAGGGTCGAAGGGTTGCAACCGCGCATGCGGCGGCTGCGCGGGCGATGATCGCGCGGCGTTTGATGGCCATGGGGATTCCTTTACGGCTTGGCCGGCACGACAGGTAGCAGCAGGAACGATGGATGCGCGCCACCGGTGTGGATCGTGATCTCTCCTCCGAAGCGCTCCGGCGTCCGGTCTTCAGGGTGGTCGTGCAGCAGAACGGAAGAGCCTCGCAATGGCTTGCCGTAGATTTCGGGCCAGGGTCCCGGGAGGTCATGCTGGAAGTCGGTGCTGCCAACCGTCAGGACTAATCGCCAGCCCTTGGGGAACACGAAGGACATCGGCCAGATTTCGACCTGCAGTTCATAGATCACCCCGGGTTCGAGAAACTGGAGTTCGTCGTGGACGAGCACGGGCTGCCACGGTCGCGACTTCACGGGATCGAGCTTGCGGTGGGAGGCACGCAACCAGCCTTGCGCCATCGGCGCGTTGAACTCGGAAGCCGCGACGATCAGATGCTCCTTGCCGGCCGTGTCGTAGGCGCGGACCGTCAAGAACAGATCGGCGTCCTTTGCCGTCGTCGATACATGGAGCGTGGCCGCGATCGGACCCGTCACTTCCGTCTCTTGCTCGAAGGGAGCGGTGCTGAAACTTGCCTTGCCGTCCAAGCCGTCGAATCGCGCTTGCGCATCCACGCCGGAGGGCTCGCTCGTCAGGCGGAATTTGCTGGCGTCCAGATAGCTTCGTGTCCACAGCGTACGGGCCAATGGCCACTCCTGCTCCGCCCTTTCGACGAAGCCATCGACGTGCCGCACCAGCATGCTGATCGGCGCCTTCTTGTCCCAGCCGTTGTCCTCGCCCTTCAGGAAATGATCGAAGAACTGCTTCTGAAGGGCGACGCCGTAGTCCGTGTAGAACTCGGTCCAATGCTCACGGCCGTGGAACTCCATCCACTTCTGCCTGGATCCCGCACCCAGCCAGCCCTGGATGTTGCCGCGCAGGTGGACACCGTGGCCGCCCCAGTTGCCGCAAGAGAGCACCGGCACCTCGATCGCCGCCAGGTCCGGCGTGCGTTCCTTGTAGTAGCTGTCGTCCAGGAGTTCCGCCGACAGCAATTTGCCCGGGATGTCCCTGCGGTTGGCGCGCAATGCTTCGTCGCTCAGTTCGTCGGGCCCGGCGATCGAGACCCCGGTGTTCGGATTGACGCGTGCGCGCGAGCCCAGGCCGTTCTGGACGTTGGCGATCTGATTCGGATACCAGTTCATCAGGAAGGTGTTCAGTATTCCCCCGTGCCGGCACGCGTCGCGGTAGATGTCCGTGTAGCCCTCGAACGGGCAGATGGCGGCCAGATGCCGGGGGCGCCTGGCGGCCACTTGCCACTGGGTGCTGGCGTAGTACGAGACACCCGCCAAGCCGACCTTCCCGTTGCTCCAGGGTTGCGTGCCGGCCCATTCGATGCAATCGCTGAAGTCATCGATCTCGCGGGGCGACCAGCAGTCGATGAACCCGGGCGAACGACCGGCTCCACGCGAATCGACGCGGATGCAGACATAGCCGAAGGGCACCCACCGTTCGGGGTCGACAGTCTCCCAGTTGGCATAGCGGCCTGTGCTTCCACGCAAGACCTCGGGATAGTCGGATGTCAGGCCCTTCCACTGCATCGGAAAGCCTTCGCCGAAGTGCAGGCCCTTGGCATAGGGACCGCATGACATCAACACCGGGAAGGGGCCTTCGCCGTCCGGACGAAAGATGTCGGCACGGACGACCGACCCATCGCTGGTGGCGATCTCGATATCCCAATCGATCTGCATTCGGGCACTCCAATCAGTTGTATGAAACAAGCGTTTAATTTAACAAGACCTCGCGCCGCGGGTACTGGTACAAACCCAAATCCGATGTTTCAAACAGCGGTTTAAAATACCGCGAATGAAGTCTCGATCGACACCAGCAGCAGGACAAGGTGCGAGCGATGTGCGCGAGCGCATCCTTGTCACCGCGGAACTTCTTTTCGCACGGCAGGGGGTCGACAAGACCTCGACGCGCGACATCACGACGGAGGCGGGCGTGAATGTCGCTTCGGTCAACTACTACTTCCGGTCCAAGGAGGCCCTGGCCGAAGAAATCTTCATGCGCCTTGCTCAACGAGTCACGGTGCTCAGGCTTGCCGACCTCTCGAGGGTCATGGACGCTTCGCGTGAGAACAGGACCGCGCTGCGGCTGGAAGATCTTGTCGACTGCTTCATCAGGCCCTATTTCGAGCCTGGGGTCCACGGCGCCTTGCTGGCACGATTCATCCTCCAGCACAGGTTGGATCCGAGCGAGATGACTCACCGGGTTTTCGAGCAGTATCTGAACCCCTTCGCCATGGAGTTCATCGAAGCGCTCTGCCTGACGGACAAACGGATCAGCAGGGTTGACTGGCTGTGGCGCTACACCTTGCTGACTGGCACCGTGATGCTTGCCATGACGGATGTCGGCCCGAAGAACCGCATGTCCGCCTTGTCGGATGGGCAAGCGGATGCCTCGCGCACCGAAGATCTAAAGCATCAGTTGGCGGACTATCTTTGCCGTGCGCTGAGAAGCGGCTAGGCAGCAGCAGGCGATTCGGCACGTGCCGAGCGCGCCGACACGATCGCATGCTCATCGGCCCGCAAGACCGAGCCCGGCGTCGCCGACTCGGCACGGCGCGCGCGCCGGCATCGACCGCTTCCTCGTGCCCGCCACCTGCGTCGGCGTGCGGCCGGGCGAGCTCCATGCGCCGCATGGGCTGGAACTGCTGTACGAGGGCGTGCTCACGATGAATCCGCTGACGCCGCACCGCGAACTGTTCGAGCGCAAGGCGGCCTCGTACCGCGCGCGCTGGCCGTGGTTGCGCATCGAAGCCTGAGCGATGCGCTAACATCCGGCCCGCGGTTGCAAGCCGCGCCCGGGCCCGCGGGAAGGGTTGAACCCACTTGCCTTCGCACGCTGAGCAACCAGCCGTCCTTTGTGCAGCCGAATTTGCGGGTCTTCGGCGTCGATGCACGGAGGTTCCTGTGAAGCGCATCCCCCCTCGGCCCGACCTGGGCCATCTCAAGAAGCAAGCCAAGACGCTGCTGTCGTCCTACCGCCAGGGCGACGCGGCGGCCATCGCCCGGTTTCGCGCGCACCTGCCGGCCGCGGCCGCCAAGAGCGACGCGGCCATAGCCGCCATGGCCTTTCGATTGCACGACGCGCAGTCGTGCATCGCGCGCGAATACGGCTTCGTCTCCTGGACCGACCTGCAGGGCTTCGTGCTCGCGCGCCAGGCGGCCGTGGCCGATCCCGCGAAGGCGTTGCGGCATTGGCTCGGCCTGGTCTATGCAGGCGACGTGGCCGGCGGCACGAATCGCGCGCGGCCCGCGGTGGCCGAGCGATTGCTCGCCGAAACGCCGCAACTGCTGGGCGACGATCCC
>Ga0160430_100626_pt1 | contig 17817 bp, 19 predicted proteins | sample HID1971I_E0MG_FD_108274 | JGI IMG/M metagenome (GOLD analysis project Ga0160430, IMG submission 108274) | Enriched millipede-associated microbial communities from UW Madison campus, WI, USA - HID1971I_E0 MG | ecosystem: Host-associated > Arthropoda: Insects > Digestive system > Unclassified ...
CGTCAGCATCGCGTCCATGATGTACAGGCGGCCATCGGCATCGGTACCGAACTCGAACTTGGTGTCGGCCAGGATGATGCCGTGCTCGCGGGCGTAATCGGCGGCGAACTTGTAGATGCGCAGGGTGGCATCGCGCACGCGCTCGGCCAGGTCCGCGCCGACCGCCTTCACCATCGCATCGAAATCGATGTTCTCGTCATGATCGCCCACGGCGGCCTTGGTCGAGGGGGTGAAGATCGGCTCGGGCAGCTGCTCGGCCTGGCGCAGGCCGTCGGGCAGTTCAATGCCGCTGACCTTGCCGGTGCGCTGGTAGTCCTTCCAGCCGCTGCCGATGAGGTAGCCGCGGGCGATGGCTTCCACCGGTACGGGCTTGAGCTTGCGGGTCACCACCGCGCGCTTGGCGTACAGCGCCGGGTCCACGCCCTCGGGCAGCACGCTGGCCACGTCGATGCCGGTGAGGTGGTTGGGCATCAGGTGCGCGGTCTTGGCGAACCAGAAGTTGGACACCTGGCAGAGCATTTCGCCCTTGCCGGGAATCGGATCGGGAAGCACCACGTCGAAGGCCGACAGACGGTCGGTCGCGACCATCAGCAGGTAGTCCCCCGGCGGCGTGCCGGCGGGCAGCCGTTCGCGCGGAATGTCGAAAACATCACGCACCTTGCCGCGATGGCGCAAGGGCAGGCCGGGGAGATCGGATTGCAACAACGTGGTCGGCACGGGCACTCCTGGGGCTTCGTCGAGACGGCTGTCCAGGGCACCCGGAGGGCCCGCAGGGACAGCGGGCGGCCTAGTGTAAAGCGGGTTGGGGCCGCTGTGACGTAAAATGAGGTTCCTTTGTTGCCCCGGCCGCCCCGACGACCATGCGCTGGTACGGAAAACTGCTTGGATTCATCGCCGGCGCCCTGCTTTTCAGGCCCAATCCGCTGTTTGGTGCCGTGGTCGGCCTGCTGATCGGCCATGCCTTCGATGCCGACTGGTTCCGGCTGAACAGGGAGAACCCGTACCGGGAGCTGGGGCTGACCTCCGAGGCCACCGATGCCGAGATCGACCTGGCCTACCGGCGGCTGATGTCCCAGTACCACCCCGACAAGGTCGTCGGCGCCGCCCCCGAGCTGCGCCAGCAGGCCGAGCGCAAGTCGCGCCAGCTCAACGCCGCCTACGACCGCATCAAGACCCTGCGCAGGCGCTGAGCGCGCGCGGCCCCTCTCCACGTCCTGAAGGCCCCGGCCATGTCCAACTGCATCATCGCCCCCTCCATCCTGTCCGCCAACTTCGCCCGCCTCGGCGAAGAGGTGGACAACGTGCTCGCCGCCGGTGCCGACTGGGTGCATTTCGACGTGATGGACAACCATTACGTGCCGAACCTGACCATCGGCCCGATGGTCTGCCAGGCGCTGCGCAAGCATGGCGTGACCGCCCCGATCGACGTGCACCTGATGGTGGAACCGGTGGACCGCATCATTCCGGACTTCGCCGAGGCCGGCGCGACGTACATCAGCTTCCACCCCGAGGCCAGCCGCCACGTGCACCGCACCATCCAGCTGATCCGCTCGCTGGGCTGCAAGCCGGGCCTGGTGCTCAACCCGGGCACCCCGGTGGACATCCTGGACTGGGTGCTGGACGACCTGGACCTCGTGCTGCTGATGTCGGTCAACCCCGGTTTCGGCGGCCAGGCCTTCATTCCCTCTGCGCTGGACAAGCTGCGCGTGGTCCGCCAGAAGATCGATGCCAGCGGTCGCGACGTGCGCCTGGAGATCGACGGCGGGGTGAAGGCCGACAACATCGGCGCGATTGCCGCGGCCGGCGCCGACGCCTTCGTGGCCGGCTCGGCGATCTTCAACGCACCGATCAGCTACAAGGACGTGATTGACCAGATGCGTCATAACGTAGCCAAGGCGCGGGGCTGAACATGGGTGCGCCGGCGCTGCAGATCCGCGAGGCCACCGCTGCCGATGCCGCGCTGATCCTGCGCTTCATCCGCGAGCTGGCGATCTACGAAAAGGCCGAATCGTCGGTGCAGACCGACGAGGCGGGCATCGTCGCCAGCCTGTTCGGCGAGGGCGCCAAGGCGCGCGCGCTGATCTGCGAAACCGGTGGCGAGGCGATCGGCTACGCGGTGTATTTCTACAACTACTCTACCTGGCTGGGCCGCAACGGCATTTACCTGGAAGACCTGTACGTGAGCCCGGCCAGTCGCGGGAGTGGCGCCGGCAAGGCCCTGTTGCAGCACATCGCACGCCTGGCCGTGGCCGAGGGCTGCGGCCGCTTCGAATGGTCGGTGCTGGACTGGAATGAGCCGGCAATCAAGTTCTATGAAGCCGCCGGTGCCAAGCCGCAGAGCGAGTGGACGGTGTACCGCCTCGAGGGCGAAGCCCTGAAGGCATTCGCGCAATCCCGGTAGGTATCGACCGTTGGTCGATACGGAACTGCAAGCGGAAAAAAAAGACCGCACTCTTGCGAATGCGGCCCTGGGAATAGCGGGAGGCTGATCCTGCCTCCATCCATCGTCCCTGCTATGGACTTCCATTCTCCGGGCAATCAGTGACCGTTTGATGACGTTCACTGCCCCTGAGCCACCGGGCTGATAGCCTGCGCCTCCCCCTCCCATGGAAGTGCGGTATGCGTGGTCCTCGCTGGCGTCTGATCCTCAATGGCAAGTCCACGGGCAACGTCGAGCTGCGTGAGGCGGTGCATGCGCTTCGCGAGCAGGGGGTGACGATCGAGGCCCGGGTCACCTGGGAAGACGGCGACGCCGAGCGTTACGTGGCCGAAGCCATCGAGCACGGCGTGGATACCATCATCGCCGCCGGTGGCGACGGCACCCTGAGCGAAGTGGCGGAAACCCTGGCCCACCGCGACGAGGCGGCGGATGCGCTGCCGACCCTGGGGCTGGTGCCGCTGGGTACCGCCAATGATTTCGCGACGGCCGCCGGCATTCCCGAGGAGCCGATCCAGGCGCTGCAGATGATCCTGGCCCAGCCGGCATGCCCGCTGGACCTGCTGCGCATCGACGCCGACGGTGACCTGTGGTGGTGCGCCAACGTGGCCAGCGGCGGTTTCGGCACCGAAGTGACGGTGGAGACCGACGAGGGCCTGAAGAAGGTGCTCGGCGGGCTGGCCTATCTGGTGACGGGCATCTCCCGGCTGGGCCGGATCGAACCCATCCAGGCCCGACTGCGCACCCCGGACTTCAACTGGGAGGGCGGGTTCATCGCGCTGGGCATCGGCAACGGCCGCCAGGCCGGGGGAGGGCAGGTGCTGTGCCCCGAAGCGCTGGTCAATGACGGCCTGCTCGATCTCACCGTGATCCCGGAGCTGAGTGGCGAAGTCGCCTCGACGCTGGGCGCATTGATCCGTGGCGGCAAGCAGGGCGCGCTGGAGCAGGTGGCCGAGCGCACCCGCGCGCCGTGGGTGGAAATAGACGCCGACGAACCGATGACCCTCAACCTGGACGGCGAACCGGTTCGCGCGCGCCGCTTCCGCATCGACTGCGTGGCGGCACGCGTGCGCATGCACCTCCCGCTCGACAGCGCGCTCCTGCAGTAGGCTGTTGCCGCACCGCTCGCCGTAGAGCCGGGCCCTTCCGGGCTGCTCAGAGCAGCGGAATATCCTCTTCCCTGGTCGGGAAGCCAAACGCCTCCCGCTTCTTGCGAATGTGCTCAGGCATCGGCGGACGCGGGATGCTGCGCGCGATCAGCCATTGCTGACATTTCTTCTGCCACGGCAGAAGATCGGGCGTGGTGACACCCCAGTAAATTTCCTCAACCATCAACTGTCGCGATGGAAGGTTGGACCCAGCAGGCGGGCGCGACGGGATGGTCGGGTCTGCGCCATGCTCCAGCAGCCAATAGGCAGAATCAAATCCACCTCGGCTGGTGTACCAGCTCAGAACGGTGTCATCTCCCTTGCTGAGGTTGGATTCGTTGATGTCCGCGCCGTGCTCCACCAACGTCTGGATGTTCTTCCATTGATTGCCGCTGAGAAACGCCTGAAGCATCAGCGTTTCGTTGGCAGAATTGCGCGTGTTTGGATCTCCACCATGCTTCAGGAGCAACTCCAGAAATCGCGTGTCTTCCATCTTCGCGGCGTAGACCATCGCGTTGTTGAAGTGAATCTCCCTGCCGTTCATCTGTTTCACTTCGCGCGCATTCGGATCAGCTCCGTTGTCGAGCATCGCGCGCAATCCTTCCACGCTGCGGGTGCGAAGCGGCCATGCCAACAGTGGAATTCCGTCACGCTTGGCAAACTCGACGTCCGGGTCGACCCCCTTGTCCTTGATCAAGCGTCGCACTTCGTTGGCATCACCGCGTTCACTGGCATTGGCCAAAGCCAGTGCGTTGCCTTCGAAATACTGTGCTGCGCCGTGCGGAGATGATGCTGCACAACCACTGACCATAAGCACAGCCAGGAACGCCATGACGGCGAGTGCAATCTTCTCGACAACGGTCGTTGCAGGGGGCGGAAGTACTCTCAACTCTGGTGCTCGAAAGGGTGCAGGTTGGGCAGATATTCAGAGAAGAGGGACGTCCTCTTCTTTCGTTGGGAAACCAAAGGCTTCACGCTTCTGCCGGATGCCATCCGGCATGGGCGGCCGTGGAATATCCCGAGCGACGAGCCACTGCTGACACTTCTTCTGCCAGGGCAGGAGATCTGGCGTGGTCACACCCCAATAGATGTGCTCCGCCATGATCATTCGACTGGGCTTGCCCGATGTTTTGGGCGGGGTAAACATGATCGTCGGATCCGCACCATGCTCCATTAACCAGTACGCATGTTCGAAGGCGCCGCGAGTGGTATACCAGCTCAACACCGTATCGGCGCTTCCCCGATTCGCCTCATTGATGTTCGCCCCATTCTCGACCAGGAGTTTGATGTTCTTCCACTGATTGCCAGAAATGAAGGCCTGGAACAACAAGGTCTCGTTGGCAGAATTCCGAGTGTTGGGATCCCCGCCATGCTTGAGCAGCAGCTCAAGGAAGCGTGGATCGTCCATCTTGGCGGCGTAGACCATCGCGTTGTTGAAGCGGAGTTCGCGACCCTCCACTTGCTTCACCTCACGCGCGTTCGGGTCGGCGCCGTTGTCCAGAAGTGCGCGCAGTCCGTCAAGATTCCCTGCGCGGAGGGGCCATGCCACCAAGGGAATGCCGTCGCGCCTGGCGAAGACACTGTCGGGATCGACCCCTTCATTTTTGATCAGGCGGCGAATGGTCTGCATATCGCCGGTTTCGGTCGCTGTAGCCAACTCCAATGCCTTTCCATCGAAGTAGTCGCCGGCACCATGTGTAGACGATGCAGCGCATCCATTTACCAGGAAAAGTGTGAGCCATGCCGCACTTATGATGGTATTTGTCATCAAGTTGTGAAGACTAATGCGCATGATCGTCCTGATGTTGAACCCCTGAAGGGGTGACATTAGCAAACTGTTCTGCTATTCGATAAGAAGCGCGGCTCGGGGGGATCGCGCACCTTCACTGTGCAATGGAGCTTGCCATGAGCGGTCCCGATATTGAGGCGCGCGCCCGCGCCATCCAGGAACAAAACCTTCTTGTTCAACAGTTGCGTGAAAGCGGCAACGATAACGAAGCGAATCGTCTGCAGGAAACCTATCACGCGCGGGAGATGTCTGGTCTTGCCGCGGATGTCTACCTTTCTGCGAAGCGGGATGGATCGCCACCCACCGGTTGGACCCGAGCGACGAGCGACCCTGCCGCCCTACGCGCTGCAGGTATAGACATGACCGACGACCAGGTGAGGGACTTCCTTCAGCCGCCCCAGTCTGGCTTCCGTGCCGAGATCTATATTCCCGACAAGCGTGTGTTCGGTGACGACGCCAAACCTGTGGTCGTATACAAGGGGTCAACCGGCAAGATCATCGATCCATTCGCACCGGGCGGGTGGCGCGAGTCGGGCGGGGAAGACTTCCTCAACAATGGTCAGCAGGGCATTGGCATGCGCAGCGATTACTATGATCGCGCCATGGATCTCGCGACCCAGATGAATGACCGGGTCGGCGGCAACTTCGAAATCGCCGGCCACTCCCTCGGCGGCGGCATGGCGTCCGCCGCCTCCGCCGTCACCGGTGCCCGCGCTACTACCTTCAATGCGGCCGGTCTGCACCCGGATACGCCGGCGCGCTATGCCAAAGACAACGGCCTGCCCACCTTCAACCCGCAGCAGACCGTACACACCTACCAGACCAGCGGTGAGGTGCTCAACGATGTGCAGAACGGGATGCAGCGCCTCAACGAACAACAGCGACACGCCTACGGGCTGCTGGCCAACGAAGCCAGCATGCTGATGCGCGAGCCGCTGATGCAGGCCAAGGTGGCCGAGAAGATGCGCGAGATGCTGCCGCCCGGTGCGCAGACCGCAGCCGCGCAATTCGTCGAACAGTTGGCCACCAAACCGGGCTACGAGGCCCTTCGCGATATCCCGGTCGCGGCGGGGCGCATGGAATTGGTGCTCGATCCCAAGACCCGCGATGCGCAGGAGCGGCTGGTGGATCGCGCGCGTACCGATGCCCCCAGCCAGGTAGCCGAGCTGGCCGGACCGTTGTCCAAGGTGCTGCACTCGGCCGCGCATGGCATGCACAACGGCCGGGTAGTGGGCGAAGTGGTGGAGAAGGGCGGGGCAACCGCCGCCCACGTCCTTGACCGCACCGGCGACGCCGTGGAGCAGGTCGCCCGCGTGCAGGGCATGGTGGTGGGCAAGGTAGTCGACATGGGCTCGACCACGCTGCAGGTGAGCGCCAAAGCCACCACCACCGTGTATGCCCAAGGCCGCGAACTGACCGGGATGATCGAGTCCACGGCGCATCGCGTGGAATCGCGCGCGCAGTCCGGCATTCTGTCGGTGGCCTCATGGGGCGCCGGCAAGCTGGGGTTCGACAACGTCGCCAGGGATCTCGACAGCCGCGCCGATGCTGTACACGCCGCCGGACAAGCGCGCGCCACTGCCGCAACTCGCGATGCCCGGGAGGACGCCGATGCGGCCCGCACCGCCGGCCAGCGCACCGCCGAGAGCATCGACCGTGACGGCCAATGGGTGGCCGGTAAGCTTCAGAATGGGTATGCCACGGCCGGCGCCCATGTCGACCAGGGCTATGACTTTGCGGCGCACCACATCAAGAACACCACGGCGCAGGCGCCGGCGGTGTTTGCCTCGGTTGGCGGGGCAGTGGCGGGCCTTCGCGGCGCGGCCGCTACCTACGTACCCACGGCGCTGACGCCGCAGAACATCGGCAACATCATCGAGACCAAGCGCCTGGTCGAAAACATCGGCCCGGCATTTGGCGAGGCTGTGCAGCGCCACGGGATGAAGGAAACGGTCATTCCCAGCCTGGACGCCGAGCTCATCAAACAGGAAGCGCAGGCCCGCGCGCTGCTGGAACAGCACGAACGCATCCAGCACCCGGCGGAGAAGCACGCCGCCGTCGCCCCCGAGCCCTCCACGCTGGTGGTCGGCATCAATGATCCCGGCCACAGGCAGTACCACATGTTCCAAGGCGCCCAAGCCGGGGTGCACGGCATTGATGCCGCCCACAACCGCGTGCCCGACCTGCAGAGTGACCAGTTGGCCGGTGCGCTGGCGGCCAAGGCCACGCAGGAAGGCCTGGAACGCATCGAGCGGGTCGTGCTCAGCGAGGACCGCACCCGCGTGTTCGCGGTAGATACCCAGGACCTCACCTCCGTGCACCGCCACCTGGCCCAGGTGGACGTGGTGGCCGGCCGGCAGCAGCCGCTCAGCGTGAGCACCGAGCAGGTGGCCGAGGTCAACCGCCAGCAGGAACGCGCGGCCGCTGCCCCGGCGCTGGTGGCCGACCTGGGCGCCGAGCAGCAGCGCGAGCAGGAGCAGCAGGCCGCGCGGCGGATGGGATGAGACGGGACGGGTGGGTGCTGGAACCGGCGGCGGCCGCTGGAACGGCGGGAACGCCGGGATTGGTTGGAACGGCGGGACCGGCGGGAACGCCTGAACGGCTGGAACGACTGGAACGACTGGAACGGCCGCAACGGCTGGAACGGCCGCAACGGCTGGACCGGCTGGACCGGCTGGACCGGCTGGAACGGATGGAACGGATGGAACGGATGGACCGGCTGGAACTGCTGGAACTGCTGGAACGAGGGTAGCGCCGACTGTTAGTCGGCTGCTTGACCGGGCAGCCGACTAACAGTCGGCGCTACCTCCGCCACCTCCGCCTGAGGCCTTTGTCCATCCGGCCGCGCCACGGCCACGGGTTCCATCCGGTGCCGCCAATGCGGTACAGTCCCCGGGTGTCCATTCTGACGACCCCGCATACCCTTTCTTCCGCTCGCCGTTGGTGGCGATGGTGGCCTGTTGCCGTCGTCCGTCCCGCCACCGCCGTTTCCCGGAAGGAAAGTCGTCTTGATCACGCTCGAGCAGTTCCAGCAGCAGGCCGCTGAAGGCCACACACGCATCCCCGTCGTCCGTGAAGTGCTGTCCGACCTGGACACGCCGCTTTCGGTCTATCTGAAGCTCGCCGACGGGCCGCATACCTACCTGTTCGAATCGGTCGAAGGCGGCGAGCGCTTCGGGCGCTATTCCATCATCGGCCTGCCGGCCCGCCGCGTGTACGCCTTCCACGGCCATACCCTGACCGTCAGCGAAGCTGGCCAGGTGGTGGAAACCCGTGAGGTGGCAGACCCGTTCACCGAAGTGGAGGCGCTGCGCAGCGCCCATTCGGTGCCCAAGCTGGCCGGCCTGCCGGGCTTCACCGGCGGCCTGGTGGGCTGGTTCGGGTTCGAGTGCATCGGCTACATCGAACCGCGCCTGGCCCCGCCGCGCGGCCGCGACGAGCTCGGCACCCCGGACATCCTGCTGCTGCACTCCGAAGAACTGGCGGTGTTCGACAACCTCAAGGGCCGCCTGTACCTGATCGTGCACGCCGACCCGGGCCAGCCCGGTGCATGGGACGAGGCGCAGGCGCGGCTGGACGGCCTGGTGGCCAAGCTGCGCGCCCCCGGCGCGGGCTACCCGGTGCCGATCACCCGCGACGTGCTGGACGAGAACGACTTCGTTTCCGGCTTCACCCGCGAAGGCTTCATTGCCGCCGTGGACAAATCCAAGGAATACATCCGCGCCGGCGACATCTTCCAGGTGGTGCTCAGCCAGCGCCTGAGCGTGCCGTTCAAGGCGCGCCCGGTGGATGTATACCGTGCGCTGCGCGCGCTGAATCCGTCGCCGTACATGTACTTCCTCGACACCGGCGATGTGCAGGTGGTCGGCTCCTCGCCGGAAATCCTGGTGCGCCTGCAGGACGGGGAAGTGACCGTGCGCCCGATCGCCGGTACCCGCCCGCGCGGCGCCACGGTGGAAGAGGACAACGCACTGGAAGCCGAACTGCTGGCCGATCCGAAGGAACGCGCCGAGCACCTGATGCTGATCGACCTGGGCCGCAACGACGCCGGCCGCGTGTCCAAGGCCGGCACGGTGGAAGTGGGCGAGCAGTTCGTGATCGAACGCTACAGCCACGTCATGCACATCGTCAGCGAAGTGACCGGGCAGCTGCAGCCGGGCCTGAGCTACGCCGATGTGCTGCGTGCCACGTTCCCGGCCGGCACGGTCAGTGGCGCACCGAAGATCCGCGCGCTGGAAGTGATCCGCGAGCTGGAGCCGATCAAGCGCAATGTCTACGCCGGCAGCATCGGTTACATCGGCTGGCACGGCGATGCCGACACCGCCATTGCGATCCGCACCGCGGTGATCAAGGACGGCCGCCTGCACGTGCAGGCCGGCGCGGGCATCGTCTACGACTCGGACCCGGGCAAGGAATGGGACGAGACCATGAACAAAGGTCGCGCACTGTTCCGCGCCGTCGCCCAGGCCGCCAAGGGCCTGTAAGTCACCCGGTTGCCGGCCAACGGCCGGCGCTACCGATTCCGTATTGCATCCTTGATTCCAGGAATTTTCCATGTTGTTGATGCTCGACAACTACGACAGCTTCACCTACAACCTCGTGCAGTACCTGCAGACGCTGGGTGCCGATGTAAAGGTGGTGCGCAACGACGCCCTGAGCGTTGACGAGATCGCCGCGCTCGCGCCCGAGCGCATCGTGATCTCACCCGGCCCGTGCACGCCCAACGAAGCGGGCGTGTCGCTGGAGCTGATCCGGCGGCTGGGTCCGACCACGCCGATCCTGGGCGTGTGCCTGGGCCACCAGGGCATCGGCCAGGTGTACGGCGGCGATGTCATCCGCGCCGGTACCATCATGCACGGCAAGACCTCGCCGATCCGCCACCTGGGCAAGGGCGTGTTCGCCGGCCTTCCGGACCGCTACCAGGCCACCCGCTACCACTCGCTGGTGGTGGACAAGACCACGCTGCCCGACTGCCTGGAAGTGACCGCCTGGACCGAGAACGACGACGGCACCATGGAAGAGATCATGGGCCTGCGCCACCGCGAACACCCGGTGGAAGGCGTGCAGTTCCACCCCGAATCGATCCTCACCGAGCACGGCCACGCCCTGCTGAAGAACTTCCTGCAAAGGACAGCCACATGACCTTCTCCCCCCAGGAAGCCCTGCAACGCACCATCGAGCACCGCGAAATCTTCTTCGACGAGATGGTCGATCTGATGCGCCAGGTGATGCGCGGTGAGGTGTCGCCGGTAATGACCGCTGCGATCCTCACCGGCCTGCGGGTCAAGAAGGAAACCGTCGGCGAGATCGCCGGCGCGGCCACGGTGATGCGCGAGTTGGCGCTGGCCGTGCCGGTCGAAGACCGCACCCACCTGATCGATATCGTCGGTACCGGTGGCGACGGCTCGCATACCTTCAACATCTCTACCTGCGCGATGTTCGTGGTGGCGGCGGCGGGCGCGAAGGTCGCCAAGCATGGCAACCGCAGCGTCTCGTCCAAGTCCGGCAGTGCCGATGCGGTCGAAGCACTGGGCGCGATCATCGAGCTGCGTCCGGAGGAGGTGGCCCGCGCGATCAGTGAAACCGGCATCGGCTTCATGTTCGCCCCGATGCACCACCCCGCCATGAAGGTGGTGGCCCCGGTGCGGCGCGAAATGGGCGTGCGCACCATCTTCAACATCCTTGGCCCGCTGACCAACCCGGTGGGCGCCACCAACGTGCTGATGGGCGTGTTCCATCCCGACCTGGTCGGCATCCAGGCACGCGTGCTGCGCGAGCTGGGCGCCGAGCGCGCGATGGTGGTGTGGGGCCGCGACAACATGGACGAGATCTCGCTCGGCGCCGGTACCCTGGTCGGCGAGCTGCGCGACGGCAAGGTGCGCGAATACGAGATCCACCCCGAAGACTTCGGCATTGCCATGTCGGCCAGCCGCAACCTCAAGGTGAGCGGGCCGGAAGAATCCATCGCGATGCTGCGTGGGGTGCTCGATGACCAGCCCGGCCCGGCGCTGGACATCGTGGCGCTCAATGCCGGCGCGGCGCTGTACGTGGCCGGCGTGGCCAGCAGCATCGCCGACGGCCTGGCCCGTGCCCGCGCGGCCATCGCCGACGGCAGCGCACGCCAGCGCATGCAGGATTACGTGGATGCGACCCAGCGCATCCGGCGCGCGGGCTGAGCCCGATTTCACGCTTTGCTGCGGGCTGGCCGATAATGGCCGGCCTGAAGGACCTTGAACGACATGAGCGACAAGAGCGACATCCTCGAGACCATCCTGGCCCGCAAGGCCGTTGAAGTGGCCGAGCGCCGTGCACGGGTCCCCCTGGAAGCACTGCAGGCACGCCTGGCCGGCGCCCCGCCGGTGCGCGGCTTCGCCGATGCACTGCGCACCTCGATTGCCGCCGGCAACCCGGCGGTGATCGCCGAGGTGAAGAAGGCCAGCCCGTCCAAGGGCGTGATCCGCCCGGACTTCCACCCGGCCGATATTGCGGTGAGCTACGAGTTCGGTGGTGCCAGCTGCCTGTCGGTGCTGACCGACGTGGATTTCTTCCAGGGCGACGATGCCTACCTGCAGCAGGCCCGCGAGGCCTGCACGCTGCCGGTGCTGCGCAAGGACTTCGTGATCGATGCGTACCAGGTCTACGAGGCCCGCGTGCTGGGTGCCGACTGCATCCTGCTGATCGTGGCCGCGCTGGAAGACCGCCAGCTGGCCGAGCTGTCCGACCTGGCCATGCAGCTGGGCATGGACGTGCTGGTGGAAGTGCACGACATCGATGAACTCGAACGCGCCATCCAGGTGCCGGTGCCGCTGATCGGCATCAACAACCGCAACCTGCGCACCTTCGAGGTGTCGCTGCAGACCACCCTGGACATGCGCCAGGCCGTGCCGCGCGACCGCCTGCTGGTGACCGAGAGCGGCATCCTGGGCGCTGACGACGTGAGCCTGATGCGCAACGCCGGCGTGCACGCGTTCCTGGTGGGCGAGGCCTTCATGCGGGTCGAAGAGCCCGGCGAGGGCCTGCGTCAGCTATTCTTCAGCGCATGACTGCGATCTACCCGACTCCGCGTGACGACGCGCCGCTGGTGGTCTTCGACTTCGACCACACCCTTTATGACGGCGATTCCGGCAGCCATCTGTTTGCCTCGCTGATCAAGCGCAATCCGCTGCGGCTGCTCGCTGCGCTGCTGGTGACGCCGGTAGCGGGGCCACTGGTGGCGATGTTGCCGACCCGGCGTACCGGTATTTCGGTCTATGTCTGGATCGCCACGTTCGGGTTGCACCGCGCGCGCGAGTTCAACCGCGTGATCGATGCCTACGTGATCAAGCACGAGGCGCAACTGCGCGCCAAGCTGTTGCCGGAGGCGCTGGCGGTATTCGCCGCGCACCGGGCGCAGGGCGACCGGGTAGTGGTGGCGACCGGCGCGCCGCCGGAGCTGGCCCGCGCCATCCTTGCGTTTGTCGCCCATCAGGGCGTGCCGGTGATCGGCAGTGAAGTGGGCCCGCGCTTCGGTGCGGTTGGTGCCACGCGCCATTGCCACAACGAAGAGAAGATGCGCATGCTGCGCGAGCGCGGCTATGGCGACATCGATGTGGCCTATTCGGACAGCACCGCGGACCTGCCGTTGCTGCTGGCAGCCAAGGAGCCGGTGGTAGTGAACCCGAAGGTGTCCAAGGTCGCGTATTTCCGGCAGGTGCTCAAGCCCGGCACGCGGATCCTCAACTGGGGTTGCGTGGATCGCGGCGGCGACCGCTGAAGCGTATCGACCAACGGTCGATACCTACCGTTGGCGCGCCACACGCCGGTAGCGCCCTACCGTTGGTAGGGCGGCGGCGCACAGCGCCGCGCTTTACCCCGCCAGCCAGCCGCGCACCGCGCCGCTGATCTGGAACAGGCTGATCGACAGCACCAGCACGCCGACGGCCACCAGCACCCAGCGTTCCTTGACCCGCTTCACCAGCACTGCGGCCAGCGGGGCGGCCATCATGCCGCCGATCAGCAGGCCGGCCACGATGTTCAGGTACTGCAGGCCCATCGAGAGCAGGAAGGTGATCGACACTGCCAGGGTCACCACGAACTCGGCCGCGTTGACCGTGCCGATGGTGGTCCGGGCCTGGCCGCCCCGGGCGAGCAGGGTGGAGGTGGCCACCGGGCCCCAGCCGCCGCCGCCGCTGGCGTCCAGCAGCCCGGCGACGAAGCCCAGCACAGGCACCCGCTTCACTTCCTGGCGCGGCACCAGCTTTCCGGCTGCGCGCAGCAGGATGAAGACCGCCAGGATCAGCAGGTAGCCGTAGATGAAGGGACGGATCGCATCACCGGGCAGCTGGGTCAGCACATAGGCGCCCAGCACGCCGCCGACCGCGCCGGGCAGGGCCAGGCGCAGGAACAACCGCTTGTCTACGTTGCCGGCCACGAGGTGCGAAACGCCCGAGGCGCCTGTCGTGAACACCTCGGCGGTGTGCACGCTTGCGCTGACCGCCGCCGGCGGCAGGCCCATGCTGAGCATGACCGACGATGAGACGAGCCCGAAGGCCATGCCGAGCGCGCCGTCCACCAGCTGCGCGCCAAGCCCGATCAGGATGAACCAGTAGAATTCGCTGCCAGGTGCCATGCCGTCAGCCTAGCGGCAGCGCGTGAAAGGCGCTGTCATGCCGACGTTGGCGCCGGCCGATGGCCGGCATCCGGCGTCATCGGGTGCCGTACAGGACGACCGTCTTGCCCCGCGCATGCAGCAGCCCATCGCTCTGCAGCTTCTTCAGCACGCGGCCGGCCATTTCACGCGAGCAGCCGACCAGGCGGGCCAGCTCCTGGCGCGACACGCGCAGCTGGGTGCCCTGCGGGTGGCTCATGGCCTCCGGTTCGCGGGACAGGTCATGCAGGGTGCGCACGATGCGGTCGGTGACATCCAGGAACGCCAGGCGGCTGGCCTTGCGGCTGGTATCGAGCAGGCGCTTGGAGACCTGCTGGCCCAGTGCGTACAGCAGGCGCGGGGCATCGGTGGACAGCGGGCCCAGGAACAGCTGGTGCAGCCGCTCATAGCTGATCTCGGCCAGCTCGCAGGGGGTCCGGGTGCGCAGGATCACCTCGCGGCGGTCGGTTTCCACGAACAGGCCCATCTCGCCGACGAACTCCCCGGAGCCGAAGTAGCCCAGGACCAGTTCGCGGTCGTCTTCTTCTTCAGCAATTATGGAAACGGAGCCGCTGATCACGTAATACAGGGTGCCGGCGGGGTCACCGGGGCGGAAAACGTCCGTGCGGGCCGGGTAGCGGCGTCGGTGGCTGTGGGCCAGAAAGCGGTCAATGGTGGCGATGTCCAGGGCCAATGGACTTGTGGCAAGGCGCACAGATGACACGTTGAGGCGCTCCCTTTGCTCATGAACAATTCACGGCTATGTGCCGCGAGCTTAACGATCAGGGTTGTGAAGGGCAAACCCCAACACAGCAACTTGTTTCAATGCAAGTTTCGCCCCCGATCACTTTGCCCCATAATTGATCCTTTCCCACCACACACAGGATCGACCGCCGTGGTCAAGCCTTTGCCTCGCCTGAGGTTGCAGGGTTTCAACAACCTCACCAAGGCGCTGAGCTTCAACATCTATGACGTGTGTTACGCCCGCACCGAAGAGGAGCGTCAGCGTTACATTGAATACATCGATGAAGAGTACAACGCCGATAGGCTGACTCAAATCTTGACCGATGTCGCCGAGATCATCGGCGCCAACATCCTCAATGTCGCGCGCCAGGATTACGATCCGCAGGGCGCGTCGGTGACGATCCTGATCTCCGAAGAGCCGGTGATCGACAAGAAGCTGGCGGGCAAGGAGTTGATCTCCGATGCCGTGGTAGCGCACATGGACAAGAGCCACATCACCGTCCATACCTACCCCGAAACCCACCCGCAGGAAGGCATCGCGACGTTCCGCGCGGACATCGATGTGGCTACCTGTGGCGTGATTTCGCCGCTGAAGGCGCTGAACTACCTGATCGAGAGCCTGGAATCGGACATCGTGATCATGGACTACCGCGTCCGTGGCTTCACCCGTGACGTGAAGGGCAAGAAGCACTACATCGATCACAAGATCAACTCGATCCAGAACTTCCTGGCCAAGAACATCAAGTCGCGTTACGAGATGTTCGACGTCAACGTCTACCAGGAAAACATCTTCCACACGAAGATGCACCTGAAGGACTTCGACCTGGACCAGTACCTGTTCGAGGAAAAGGCCAAGAACATCTCGTTCAAGGAACGCATGAAGATCGAAGCGCTGCTCAAGCGCGAGATCGAAGAGCTGTTCCACGGCCGCAACCTGTCCGAGTAACACCACGCGACACCCGCCCGGGCCATGGCCCGGGCGGTGCTGCACAAGGCGGGACGCCCCGCCCTGTGGAACATCTGTTTTGCGCAGAAGTAATGTTCCACGGCAAGCTACCGACGACGGTCCGGTGTGAAGACACCGGGCCGTTTTGTTTTTGTTTAGGAGGCACCCATGCCCTGGATCTACCTGCTGCTGGCCGGCATCTTTGAAATCGGCTTTGCGATCGGAATGAAATATTCGGACGGCTTCAGCAAGCCGCTGCCCACGCTCGCCACGGTCGGCGCGGCACTGGTCAGCCTGTACCTGATGAGCCAGGCGATGAAATCCATCCCGGTGGGCACCGCCTACGCGATCTGGACCGGCATCGGCGCGCTGGGCGTGGCCACGCTGGGCATCTTCCTGTTCGGCGACAGCGCTTCGGCGCCGCGCCTGGCCTGCATCGGGCTGATCGTGGCCGGGGTGATCGGCCTCAAACTCGTTTCGGGCTGACCTTAAAGCCGGTAGGCGATGGTCTTCATGACCTTGGAGGCCAGCGCCATCACGCCCGGAATTGGCGGCGGAAGCTTCCGCGCGCCGGCATGCTCGGCGTGGTCGGCGTGGCGGGCCTCGTCGATCTTCATCACCTTGAGGATCTCGCGGCTGCGCTGGTCGGTCGGGGGCAGGGTGTCCAGGTGCTCGTCCAGGTGGGCTTCCACCTGGCGCTCGGTTTCCACCACGAAGCCCAGGTTCCAGCCATCCCCGCGCAGCCCGGCCAGGGTGCCGATGGTATAGCTGCCGGCGTACCAGATCGGGTTGAACAGGCTGGGCCGGCTGTCCAGCTCGCGCAGGCGCTGGGCGCACCAGGCCAGGTGGTCGGTCTCTTCCTGGGCCGCCTCGAGCAGGTGGGCACGGGTTTCCGGCTCGCGGGCCACCGCGGCCTGGCCGAAGTACAGGCCCTGCGCGCAGACCTCGCCGACATGGTTGATCCGCATCAGGCCGGCGGCATGGCGGCGGGCCGGGGCGGGCATCGGTGCGTCCGGGGTCGCCTCGGCCGGGTACGGGCGGCTGGCCGGCGGGTTGCCGAATACCGTGTCCAGGGCGCGCTGGGCCTCGGTCAGCAGGTGGTCGAGCGGGGTGATCTGGCGGAGCGCGGTCATGCGGTCGGGCATCGCGGCGGGGGGTCATCGATTCTCGCCCCCCGGCGCCGGTCTGCCAAGCCATGCCGCCGGTCGATTTGCATGTGGGCCAAATGGCCAGTACAATCCCGCCTCTTCACAACGCGTGGCAGAGTTCCGGCCGCTCCATGGCCGCAATGAGCCCGACCTACCTGAGTTCTTCCATGAGCACTTTCACTGCAAAGTCCGAGACCGTCCAGCGCGACTGGTATCTCGTCGACGCCTCCGGCAAGACGCTGGGCCGTCTGTCCACCGAGCTGGCCCGCCGTCTGCGCGGCAAGCACAAGCCGGTCTACACCCCTCACGTTGATACCGGTGATTACCTGGTTGTCATCAATGCAGAAAAGATTGCCGTCACCGGCAACAAGCTGCAGGACAAGCTGTACCACCGCTTCACTGGCTACATCGGCAACCTGAAGACCGAAACTCTGGCCCAGGCGCTGGAGCGCCACCCGGAGCGCGTCATCGAAACCGCCGTCAAGGGCATGCTGCCGAAGGGCCCGCTGGGCCGCGCCATGTACCGCAAGCTCAAGGTGTACTCGGGTTCCGAGCACCCGCACGCCGCTCAGCAGCCCCAGGTTCTGGATATCTAATCATGGCTATCACTCAAAACTACGGCACCGGCCGCCGCAAGTCCTCCACCGCCCGCGTGTTCCTGCGCAAGGGCGCCGGCAACATCACCGTCAACGGCCGTCCGCTGGACGAGTTCTTTGGCCGTGAAACCGCACGCATGATCGTGCGTCAGCCGCTGGAACTGACCAAGAACACCGAATCGTTCGACATCATGGTCACCGCCGCTGGCGGCGGCACCACCGGCCAGGCCGGTGCGATCCGCCTGGGCATCGCCCGCGCGCTGGTCGAGTACGACGAAACCCTGAAGTCCGAGCTGCGCAAGGCTGGCTTCATGACCCGTGACGCCCGTGAAGTCGAGCGTAAGAAGGTCGGCCTGCACAAGGCACGTCGCGCCACCCAGTTC
>Ga0160430_100627_pt1 | contig 17812 bp, 18 predicted proteins | sample HID1971I_E0MG_FD_108274 | JGI IMG/M metagenome (GOLD analysis project Ga0160430, IMG submission 108274) | Enriched millipede-associated microbial communities from UW Madison campus, WI, USA - HID1971I_E0 MG | ecosystem: Host-associated > Arthropoda: Insects > Digestive system > Unclassified ...
CGTCGGGCGCGAAGTCGGGCCGCCTGCGCGCCAGGCCCACGGCACGCAGGCCGGGCCGCTGCGCGAAACGTTCCATCGCGGCGCGCCCCACCACGCCGAGCGCGCCCACCACCAGCACCTTGTCCATGGCCTCAGTCCTCCGTCGTCAGCACGACCTTGCCGTGCACGCGGCGCTGCACCAAGTCGTCGAGCGCATCGGCCGCGCGCTCGAGCGGATAGCGCGCCGAGACATGCGGCCGCAGCCGCCCGTCGCCGACCCATTGCATCAGCTCTCGCAGGTTGGCGGCATTGCGCTCGGGCTCGTTGCGCGTGAAGGCGCCCCAGAACACGCCGAGCACCGCGCAGCCCTTGAGCAGCGGCAGGTTCAGCGGCAGGCTCGGGATACGGCCGGCCGCGAAGCCCACTACCAGGAAGCGGCCGCGCCAGGCCATGCCGCGCAGCGCGGGTTCGCTGTAGTCGCCGCCGACCGGGTCGTAGACCACATCGACGCCGCGGCCGCCGGTCAGCGCCTTGATGCGCTCGCGCAGGTCCTCGGCGGCGTAGTCGATCAGTTCGTCGGCGCCATGGTCGCGGCACACGGCGAGCTTGGCCGGGCTCGAGGCCGCCGCGATCACGCGCGCGCCCATCGCCTTGCCGAGCTCCACCGCCGCCAGGCCCACGCCGCCCGCGGCGCCGAGCACCAGCAGCGTCTCGCCGGGCTGCAGCACGGCACGGTCCTTCAGCGCATGGTGCGAGGTGCCGTAGGTCAGCGTGAAGGCCGCGGCGGTCGCGAAGTCCATGCCATCGGGCATCGGCAGCGTGCGCGCGGCCTCGGCCACCACCTCCTCGGCATAGCCGCCCCAGGTGGTGGCGGCGATCACGCGGTCGCCGGGCTTGAACCGCGTGACGCCTTCGCCCACCGCCTTGACGATGCCGGCGACCTCGCCGCCGGGCGAGAACGGCAGCTCGGGCTTGAACTGGTACTGGCCCTGGATGATCAGCGTGTCGGGAAAGTTGACGCCGCAGGCCTTGACCGACACCACCAGCCGGCCCGGGCCGGCCACGGGCGAGGGCACGTCCTCCACCACCAGCGAGGAGGGCGGCCCGAACTGCTTGCAGAGCACCGCCCTCATGGCCGTTCCCCCTGCGCGATCGCGCCCTCGGCGCCCAGCTCGGCGAGCTCGGCGTCGCCGACCGCGAGCAGCTCGCGCAGCACCTCGTGCGTGTGCTGGCCCAGCAGCGGCGGCGGCCGCTTGTATTCGACCGGCGTGGCCGAGAAGTTGAGCGGGTTGGCCACCACCGACAGCGAGCCCGACAGCGGATGCGCGATCTCGCGCACCATCGCGCGATGTCGGATCTGCGGATCGTCGAACACCTGGCGGAAGTCGTTGATCGGCCCGCTGGGCACGTTGGCCTCGCGCAGCAGCGGCAGCCAGTGGGCGAGCGGCTGCTGGCGCAGGATGTCGGCGATCGCCGGCACCAGCGCCTCGCGGTTCGCCACGCGTTCGGGCGTGGTCGCGAAGCGCGGGTCGGCCGGCCATTCGGGATGGCCGAGCACGCGCGCGAGCGAGACGAACTGCGAGTCGTTGCCCACGGCGATCATCATCGGCCCGTCGGCGCAGGCGAAGTCCTGGTAGGGGCAGGTCAGCTGCGAGCGGATGCCCACGCGCTGCGGCAACTGGCCGGCCACCAGGTAGCTCATCGCCATCGAGGAGGTGGCGGCCACCTGCGCGTCGAGCAGCGCGAGGTCGATGTACTGGCCCACGCCGCTGACCGTGTCGCGGTGGTGCAGCGCGGCCAGGATGCCGATGGTTGCGTAGAAGCCCGCGGTGGTGTCCGACACGGGGTAGCCCGCGCGCTGCGGTCCCGCGCCGGGCTCGCCGTCGGGAATGCCGGTCAGGCTCATCACGCCGCTCATCGACTGGAAGATCAGGTCGTAGCCCGGCATCGCGCTGTAGGGGCCCGACTGGCCGAAGCCGCTGATCGAGCAATACACCAGCTTGGGATTGACGCGCGCCAGCGAGGCGTGGTCGAGCCCGTAGCGCGCGAGGTCGCCGGCCTTGAAGTTCTCCACCACCACGTCGGCGCAGGCCGCGAGCCGGCGGATCAGCCGCTGGCCCGAGGGCTTGGCCATGTCGATGGCGATCGAGCGCTTGCCGCGGTTGAGCGCGAGGAAGGTCGAGCGCTCCTGCGTCTCGCCGCCCGCGCGGTCCTTGAGGCGCGCGCCCTGTTGGCGCACGTCGTCGCCGATGCCGGGGCGCTCGACCTTGATCACGTCGGCGCCGAAGTCGGCCAGCATCTGCGTGGCCCAGGGGCCCGAGAGCACGCGGCTCAGGTCGAGCACGCGGATTTTCGAAAGCAGTCCACTCATCGGGTGTGTCCTCAGGCGGTTTCGAGATGGCCGTTGTCGATGACCACGACGCCGCGCGCGGGCACGCTGGCGCGGAAGGCGGCGCGGGTCGGTCCCTCGCGCCAGAGTTCGACCCGTACCGTCTCGCCGGGGAACACGGGCGAGGAGAAGCGCCCGCCCATCTCGCGCAGCGCGGTCGGGTCTCCGTCGCACCAGCGCTTGACGATGCCGTGGCCCGCCACGCCGAAGGTCGCGAGGCCGTGCAGGATCGGGCGCGCGAAGCCGGCCTCGCGCGCGATCGCCGGCACCGCATGCAGCGGGTTGTAGTCGCCACACAGCCGGTAGATCAGCGCCGACTGCGGCGAGGTCGGCAGCTCGATCGCGGCATCGGGCTCGCGCGCCGGTATGGCGTGCGGCGCGGGCTGCGCGCGGCGCTCGCCGCCGAAGCCGCCGTCGCCGCGGCAGAACACCGTCTGGCGCACGGTGGCCAGCAGCTCGCCGCTGTGTATGTCGGCGATCTCGCGCTCGACGAAGATCAGCGCGCCGCGGCCCTCGCCCTTGTCGATCAGGTCGACGATGCGGCTGGTGCCGCGCACCGAGGCCTTGGCCGGCAGCGGCCGGTGGATGCGCGTCGAATGCTCGCCGTGCACCGTGCGCACCCAGTCCAGGCCCAGTGGCAGGTCGCGCATCCAGAAGCCGGGGTAGCCCATCACGTTGGCCATGGTGGGCTGAACCTTCAGCCGGGTTTCGTCGACGAAGGCCAGGTCGGCCTCGTCCATCGGGTCGAGGCCCACGCCGATGCCCAGCGCGTAGACGATGCATTGCTGCCAGTCGTAGTGCTGCTCGATCTGCGGGATCCGGGCGGCCAGCAGCCGTTCGGGGTCGATGGTCATGCGGTCCTCACAAGGTGGCGGCCGTGCCGAGGATGGCGGTGGCCTGGCTCGACAGCACGCCGCCGTTGGCATGCGCGAGCGAAATCTCGACGCCCTCGACCTGCCGCGCGCCGGCGCTGCCGCGCAGTTGCTCGACCGACTCGATCACGGTGAACAGGCCGTACATGCCCGGGTGGTTGCACGACAGGCCGCCGCCGTTGGTGTTGACCGGCAGCCGCCCGCCCGGCGAGATGGCGCCCGAGGACACCATCGCGCCGGCCTCGCCCTTGGCGCAGAAGCCCAGGTCCTCGAGGAACAGCAGCGTGTTGATGGTGAAGGCGTCGTAGACCATCAGGTGGTCGATGTCCTTCGGGCCGACGCCGGCCATCGCATAGGCGCGCTGGCCCGATTCGACCGCGCAGGTGGTCGTGAGGTCGGGCATGGCAGAGATCTGGCGGTGGCTCACGGCCACGCCGGTGCCCAGCACGTAGGCCGCGGGCCGCGGCATGTCGCGCGCGCGCTCGGCGCGCGTCAACACCAGCGCCGCGCCGCCGTCGGTCACCAGGCAGCTGTCGGCCTTGGTCAGCGGGTCGCTGATCATGCGCGAGGCCAGCACCTCGGCGCGGCTCAGCGGATCGCGCGCGAAGGCATCGGGATTGAGTCGCGCCCAGTCGCGCGCGGCCACTGCCACGTCGGCCAGCTGCTCGCGCGTGGTGCCGTACTGGTGCATGTGGCGCGCCGCGGCCAGCGCATAGCTCGACAACGGATAGCGCGGGCGGAACGGCGATTCGTAGGGCTGCGGATCGGGCATCGAGGCCAGCTTGCCGCCGGCCGTGAGCTGGTTGGAGCCATAGCAGATCAGCGCGACCTCGCACAGGCCGAGCTCGAGCGCCATCAGCGCCGACTGCAGGTGGAACAGGAAGGAGGCGCCGCCGACCATGGTGCCGTCGGCATGCCGGGGCTTGATGCCCAGGCGCTCCGCGACGTTGAGCACCGGCAGGCCCGAGGTCGACATGGCGCAGAACAGGCCGTCGACCTGCGACATGCGCAGGCCGCAGTCCTCGAGCGCGAGCACGGCCGCTTCCTGCAGCTGGTCGAAGGGCGTGCGGCCGGGCGCGTTCCAGCGCCGCGTGTTGCCGATGCCGACGATGGCGCCGCGGCCGCGCAGGGGATGCGTCGCGCGGCTCATGGCGTGCCTCCCTCGGCCGGCGCGAAGACCAAGAAGGGCTCTTCGCCGGCCACGATGCGCGCCCGCACGTGCTGGCCGATGCGCACCGCGTCGGGCGCGACGTCCTCCACGCGGCTCATCATGCGCGCGCCGCCCTCGAGGTCGACCAGCGCCACGTTGTAGTCGCCCGCGCGGTCGCGCACGGTGGTCAGCGAATACACGCTGCCCAGTCCCGGCGAGGCGCGCCACTGCAGCCGCGGGCTGCCGCAGGCGCGGCACACCAGCGCGGGCGGAAAGCGCACCGCGGCGCAGTCCTCGCAATGTTGCAGCATCAGCCGGCCTTCCTGCAGCGCCTGCAGGTACTGCGCATCGGGGCCGGGGCCGTCGAATCGGGTGTCGGTGGCCATGGCGTCACTTGCCCTGCCACACGGGCTTGCGCTTCTCGGCGAAGGCGGCCGAGCCCTCGCGCGCATCGGCCGAGCTGAACACGTGCTCGGTCAGCGCGGCCTGGCGTTCCCACAGCTCGGCGGCGGGCCAGTCCTGCGACTCGACCACCACGCGCTTGCTCGCGGCCACCGACAGCGGGCCGTTGGCCGCGATGGTCTGCGCCAGCCGGCGCGCCTCGGCCAGCGCCTCGCCGGGCGCGGCGAGCCGGTTGACCAGGCCGTAGTGGTAGGCGCGCGCGGCCGGGAACATGTCGCCCGTGAGCGCGAGCTCGAGCGCGATGCGGTAGGGCAACTGGCGCGGCAGCCGCACCAGGCCGCCGGCCGTCGCGGCCAGGCCGCGCTTGACCTCGGGCACGCCGAACTGGGCGTTCTCGGCCGCCACCACCATGTCGCAGGCCAGCACCAGCTCGAAGCCGCCGGCCAGCGCATAGCCCTCGACCGCGGCGATCAGCGGCTTCACGGGTGGCTTCGCGGTCAGGCCGCCGAAGCCGCGGCCCTCGATGCTCGGACGCTCGCCGCGCAGGAAGCCCTTGAGGTCCATGCCGGCGCAGAAGGTGCCGCCGGCACCGGTGAGGATGCCGATGCGCAGGTCGTCGCGCCGGTCGAGCTCGTCGAGCGCGGCCGCGATGCCGCGCGCCACCGCGAGCGTGGCTGCATTGCGCGCCTGCGGGCGGTTGATGGTGATGGTCAGGATGCCGTCGCTGCTGTCGACGAGGACTTCTTCGGTCATGGGTGCTTCCTCTGGGGGAGAAGGTTGAACGGGAGGGCGGGCGATTCAGCGCGGCGCCATGCGCAGCGCGCCGTCGAGCCGGATGGTTTCGCCGTTGAGCATCGGGTTGCTCACGATGTGCAGCGCGAGCTGCGCGTATTCGTCGGGCGTGCCCAGCCGCGAGGGATGCGGCACCGAGGCGCCGAGCGAGAGGCGCGCCGCCTCCGAGACGCGCGCGAGCATCGGCGTGTCGAAGATGCCGGGCGCGATGGTGCACACGCGGATCGCCTTGCTCGCGAGGTCGCGCGCCGCCACGATGGTCAGGCCCACCACGCCGGCCTTCGACGAGGCATAGCCGATCTGCCCGATCTGGCCCTCGTAGGCCGCCACCGAGGCGGTCAGCACGCAGACGCCGCGCTCGCCCTCGGCCGTGTGCTCGTTGCGCGCCATGCGCGTGGCCGCCAGCCGCAGCGTGTTGAAGGTGCCGACCAGGTTGATGCGCACGATGTTCTCGTAGGTCTCGAGCGACCCCGGGCTGCCGTCCTTGTCGACCAGCCGCACCGGGCCGCCGCGGCCCGCGCAGTGCACCAGCACGCGCAGCGGGCCGAAGGACTCGGCCACGTCGCAGGCCGCGTTCATGTCGACCTCGCTGGTGACGTCGGCGGGCGCGAAGCGGACCCGCTCGCCGAGGCTCTTCGCGATGGCCTCGCCCTGCGAGGAGGGCAGGTCGGCGATCACCACGCTGGCGCCCGCCGCGTGCAGCCGATGGACCGTGGCCAGGCCCAGGCCCGATGCGCCGCCGGTGACGAGCGCGCTGATTCCTTCTGTGTTCATGAGTGCTTGCCTTGTGCAGTTGGGAAGATGCGTTGGTTCATGATACATACCGATGAGTATCGTTGCAACGAGACCGCGATGGATTCGCGTGGCATGCCACCTGTCCCATAGGGTATTCGCCTAGGGTTCTTTCATCGCGATGGCGTTGACCCGATTAAATACTCAGTGGTATGTTCGCTCCGCGGCACGACGCGTGCCGCCTGGCCCGAGGTCGCGCACCGCGCAAGGAGACGAGATGGATCCGAGACGACGCATGTTTTCGATGGCCGCGATCGCCGCGGCGGCACTGGCTTCGGGGGCGGGCGCGATGGCGCAGTCGCCCGTGCCGATCAAGGTCGGCGTGATCCTTCCGCTGTCGGGCGGCGCGGGGCCGCAGGGCCAGCACGTGACCGAGGCGATCCAGGCCATGGCCGCGCTCATCAACGAGGCCGGCGGCGTGCTCGGACGGCCGATCGAAGTGCTGGTGCGCGATGACGAATCGACGCCGGCGGTCGGCGTGTCGCGCGCCAACGAACTGATCGGGCAGGGCGTGGCCGTGATCATCGAAGGCTGGAACAGCCCGGTGGCGCTGGCGATGCAGCCGGTGATAGCGCGCGCCGGCGTGCTCGACATCACGACCTTCGCGAGCGCCGATGCGGTGCTCTCCGGCGAGGGCAACCCGCTCGCGATCCGCCTCAATGCCTCCAACTCGCAGGGCGGCGCCGCGGTCGCGCAGGCCATCGCCACCGGCTTCAAGGGCCGGCGCATCGCCTTCCTGACCGAGAACGACGCCTACGGCATCGGCACGCAGCAGGCGATCGAGGCCGGGCTCAAGGCGCTGAACCACGACTACCAGAAGGTGGCCGAGGAGAAGTTCCCGTTCACGCAGTCGGACTTCCGCATCGCGCTGACAAGCATCCGCGCCGCCAACCCCGACGTGACCGTCGCGATCAATGCCAACGAGGGCCTGGGCATGCCCGCGATCCTGCGCCAGTTCAAGCAGGGCCGCGTGCCGGGCCAGCTGCTCGCGGCGCTGGGCACGGTGGCGCCGAGCGTGATCTCGGTGGCGGGCGAGGCCGCCAACGGCGTGGCCGGCGTGGACATCTACTTTCCCGACGTCGAGCCCTTCGCCTCCGATCCGGTCAACAAGCGCTTCGTCGCGCGCTCGCAGGCGATGTTCAAGCGCACGCCCGACAAGTTCATGGCGGTGGGCGCGGCCGCGCTGCAGTTCTGGGCCATGGCGGCGAACGAACTCAAGACCTTGGAGCGCGAGCCGCTGGCGCGCCGCATCCGCGGCGGCAGCTTCAAGGGCACGGTGTTCGGCGACGTGAGCTTCGCGCCCAACGGGCAGCTGCAGCTGCCCACCCATGCCTTCACGGTCAGCAACGGCGCGATCGTCGTGCAGAAGCCGGCCGGCAGATAGACGACGAAGAGCCTTTCCCTTCCATAACGAGCTGGAGACACACCATGAAGCTGATTCGCAACCTGATGACGGCGGCGGGCCTGGGCCTCGCGCTGTTCGGCCTCGCGCCGGCCCAGGCGCAGACGCCGCCGACCGTCAAGGTCGGCACCATCTTCCCGCTGTCGGGCGGCGCGGGCCCGCAGGGGCAGCACGTGACGCAGGCGATCCAGGCGATGGCGGCGGTCATCAACGAGAGCGGCGGCGTGCTGGGCCGGCGCATCGAGATCGTCTCGCGCGACGACGAGTCGACGCCGGCCGTGGGCGTCTCGCGCGCCACCGAGCTCGTGAGCTCGGGCGTCGCGGTGATCATCGAGGGCTGGAACAGCCCGGTCACGCTCGCGATGCAGCCGGTGATCGCGCGCGCCGGCGTGCTCGACATCACGGCGGTCTCGAAGGCCGATCCGATCCTCTCGGGCGAAGGCAATCCGCTGGCGGTGCGGCTCAACAGCTCGAACTCGCAGGACGGCGCGGTGATCGCGAACTACATCGCGAAGGTGGTGAAGGCCAAGCGGGTGGCCTTCCTGACCGAGAACGACGCCTACGGCAACGGCGCGCAGGAGTCGATCGAGGGCGAACTCAAGAAGCTCGGCTACGCCTACGAGAAGGTGGCGGAAGAGAAATTCCCGTTCGCGCAGGCCGACTTCCGCGTGGCGCTGACCAACGTGCGCGCCGCCAACCCCGATATCACGGTGGCGATCAACGCCAACGAGGGCCTGGGCATGCCCGCGATCATCCGCCAGGCCAGGCAGTCGCGGCTGCCGGGCGCGCTGGTGGCCGCGGTGGGCACGGTCGCGCCCAGCGTGATCGACGTGGCCGGCGATGCCGCGCACGGGCTGGTCAGCGCAGACATCTACTTCCCGGCGGTGGAGCCCTTCGTCTCGAATCCCGCCAACCAGCGCTTCGTGGCGAAGACGCAGGAGCTCTTCAAGTACACGCCCGACAAGTTCATGGCGCTGGGCGCCACCTCGCTGCAGGTGTGGGCGATGGCCGCCAACGAGCTCAAGACGCTGGACCGCGAGGCGATCGCCAAGCGCATCCGCGGCGGCAGCTTCAAGGGCACGGTGATGGGCGACCTGACCTTCGAGCCCAACGGTCAGCTGCTGTCGCACCACTACCTGTTCAAGGTGGACGGCCGCAAGATCGTGGTGCAGCAGTGAGCCGGGCATGCACAGCGACGCGATGAACCCGACCAACGCCACTGCCACCGCCCCGCCCGCGCTGCGCGTGGAAGGCCTGGGCGTGCGCTACGGCGCGCTGGTCGCGCTCGACGGCGTGGGCTGGGAGGTGGCGCCTGGCGAGCTGCTGGGCATCATCGGCCCGAACGGCGCCGGCAAGAGCTCGTGCTACGACGCCGTGACCGCGATGGTGCGGCGCGGCGGCCGCGTGAGCCTGCACGGGCGCGACGTGACGGCGGTGCCGCCCTACGGCCTCGCGGGCCTGGGCCTGAAGCGCGCGTTCCAGCAGAACGCCTTCTTCGACGACCTCAGCGTGCTCGGCAACTTCGTCGCCGTGCTCGGCGCGCGGGCGCACGCGGGGCTGTGGTCGAGCGTGCTCAACCCGGTCGGCGCCGCGCGCCGGCGTGGCGAGGCCGAGGACTTCGCGGCGCGCCAGCTGGTGCGCTTCGGCATCCCGGCGCTCTACCACGCGATGAGCCCGAAGGAGATTCCCTACGGCGTGCAGCGCATGCTGTCGATCGCGCTGGCCTACGGCGCGGGGGCCAGCGTGCTGCTGCTCGACGAGCCGGCCGCGGGCCTGGGCGGCGAGGACATGGCGGCGCTGGTCGCGCTGCTGTCCGCGCTCAAGCGCGAGGGCGTGGCGCTGGTGGTGATCGAGCACCACATGGAACTGATCATGGCCGTGGCCGACCGCATCTGCGTGCTCGACCTGGGCCGTCAACTCGCCTACGGCACGCCGGCGGAGATCCAGCGGGATCCGCGCGTGCGCGAGGCCTACCTGGGGAAGGCGCAATGAGCCGCACGGATCAGGACACGGTGCTCGAGGTGCGCGGCCTCGCGGTCTCCTACGCGGGCAACCGCGCGGTGGCGCTCGACGCGCTGCGCGTGGGACGCGGCGAGATCCTCGGCGTGATCGGCGCCAACGGGGCCGGCAAGTCGACGCTGGTGAACGCGCTCGCGGGCTGGTCGCGCGGCGATCCGCGCGTGGCCGGCGAGGTGGTGCTGAACGGCGAGCGCATCGACGCCTGGCCCACGCACGACCGCGTGCGCGCCGGCCTGCTGCTGGTGCCCGAGGGGCGGCTGGTGTTCTCGCGCATGAGCGTGGAGGAGAACCTCTCGACCGCCTTCGCGCCGCTGGCCGCGCCCGGGCGCAAGGTCTACACGCGCGACGAGATCTATGGCCTGTTCCCGCGCCTGCACGAACGCCGCGGCCACCTGGGCGCGCAGCTCTCGGGCGGCGAGCGCCAGATGCTGGGCATCGGGCGCGCGCTGATGATGGGCCCGCGCCTGCTGCTGCTCGACGAACCCTCGATCGGCCTGGCGCCGATGCTGGTCTCGCAGGTGCTGCAGACCATGCGAACGCTGGCCCGCTCGGGCCTTTCCATCCTGCTGGTCGAACAGAACGTGCGCGCCGCCATGGAGGTGGTCGACCGCCTCGTGCTGCTGGAGCGCGGCCGCGTGGTCCTCGAGGGACCGGCGGCCGAATTCGGCAACGACCCGCGCATCGCGCAAGCCTACCTCGGAGCCCACGCGGCATGAACCTGTTGCAACAACTCATCAACGGCATCGTGCTCGGCCATGCCTACGCGCTGGTCGCGATCGGCTGGACCGTGCTGCTGGGCGTGGCGCGCCTGGTGAACTTCGGCCACGGCCAGATGTACATGCTCGGCGCCTTCGTGAGCTGGTGGGCCGTGACGCGCGCCGGCGTGCCCTACGCACTGGCGCTGCCGATCGCCATGGCGGTGGGCGCGGCCTTCGGCGTGGCGATGCAGCGCGTGATGCTGCGCGCCACCTTCGAGCAGAACCTGGTCTCGATCATGATCATGACGCTGGGCTTCGGCTACGTGCTGCAGGGCGCGGCGGCGCTGATCTTCGGCTCCACCGGCCAGATCCTCGAGACCGCGCTGTCGCAGCGCGAGATCGACATCGGCGATCTCTGGCTGACCTGGCAGGACGCGGCCATCGTGCTGGCCGCGATCGCGGTCTTCATCGGCCTGAAGTGGACGCTCGACGGCACCCGCACCGGGCGGCTGGTGCGCATGGTGGCGGAGGACCCGAAGCTGGCGCAGCTCGCCGGCGTCAACGTGCGGCGCGTCTACTACGGCGTGTTCGCATTCGAGGGCGCGGCGGTCGCGTTCGCGGCCGGCATGGTCGCGCCGCGCACGCCGATCCTCACCTCGATGGGCTTCGAGGAGGTCATCATGACCTTCGTGGTGGTGGTGCTCGGCGGCATCGGCAGCGTGGCGGGCAGCTACGTGGCTGGCGTGGCGCTGGGCATCTTCACGGCGCTGTTCGGCGCGCTGGTCTCGCCGGCCTACACCACGGCCGCGGCCTTCCTGGTGCTGATCGCGGTGCTGGTGCTGCGGCCCGGCGGGCTGGGCGCCGGCGCGCGCGGGGGAGTGCACTGATGGCCCGCCTGCGTCCGCAGCGCGCCGCGCTGCCCATCGTCGCCGTGCTGGTGCTGTTCGCGCCGGGCTGGCTCGGCGGCGGCGCCTCGGTCTACAGCGCGGCCGTGCTGATCGCGATCCTGGCCGTGCTGTCCTACGGCCTCGACGTGATCGTCTCCGACCTCGGTGAGGTCAGCCTCGGCCACACCGTGTTCTTCGCGGTCGGGGCCTACACCACGGCGCTGCTGTCCACGCGCGCCGGTGCGGGTTCCTGGGCCACGCTCGGCGCCTCGATCGCGCTGGCGCTGGTGTTCGCCGCGGCCATCGGGCTGGTGACGCTGCGGCTGCGCGAGTTCGTGTTCTCGCTCGTCACCTACGCGATGGCGGTGGTGGCGATGACGCTGGCGGCCAACTGGGCCTTCCTCGGCGGCTCCGACGGCGTGCGCGGGCTGCCGATGCTCGATCTCTCGATCGGGCCGCTGACGCTGACCGCGCGCAACGACAAGGAGCTCTGGCCCTATGCCTTCGCGCTGCTGGTGGTGGTGATCTACCTGGTCGACCGTTTCCGCCATTCGCAGCTCGGCGCGGCGGCCATCATGACCCACCTGAACCCGCGGCTCGCGACCATCGGCGGCATCGACCCGGCGCGCGTGCGGCTGCAGGTGTTCCTGTTCTCGGCGCCGATCAGTGCGCTGGCCGGCTGGCTCTACGCCTACCAGCGTGCCTACGTCAGCGCCGACATCCTGGAGAACTACTTCCTGATCCTGATGCTGACGGCCGTGGTGCTGGTCGGGCGCCGGCAGCTGCTGGGCCCGCTGCTGGCGACGGCGCTGGTGCTGGTGCAGGAGAAGTTCTTCTCGCTCGGCGGCTACGTCGACAAGATCGTGCTGGGCAGCGTGCTGGTGCTGATCCTGGCTTTCTTCCCGCAGGGGCTGATGGGCCTGGCCCGTCCGCTGGGCCGCCTGTTCCGCGCGCGCGCCGCCCCGGCCACACCTTCTTTGACCACCCTGGAGACTCCCAAGTGACCGTGATCTGGACCCCATCGCTCGACGACGCCGCCACCCGCTGGCAACAACTGGCCGACCGCCTCGGACGCGAACGCTTCGCGCCGCTGGCGCCCGAGCTCGACCGCGACCAGCGCTATCCCTGGGAGACCATCGAGGCGCTGGTGGCGCACCGCTTCACCGGCCTGTTCCTGCCCACGCAGTGGGGCGGCGAGGGCCAGAGCCTGACCGCCACCGTGGCCGCGGTCGAGACGCTGGGCATGCATTGCGCGTCCACCGCCGCGATCATGTGCGCCTACCAGCTCGGTGCCTTCCCGATCCTGCTGGCCGGCACCGACGCGCAGAAGGACTTCTACCTGCGCGAGATGACGCAGGGCCGCGCCACCAGCTTCGCGCTGTCGGAGCGCGTGGCGGGCTCGGATGCCGCGGCCATCGAGGCCACGGCGGTGCGCGAGGGCGAGGGCTGGCGCCTGCGCGGCGAGAAGTACTGGATCGGCAACGGCGGCGCCTCGCGCTACTACGTGGTGTTCGCCAAGACCGACCCGGCCGCGGGCGGGCGCGGCATCTCGGCCTTCATGGTCGACAAGGAGAAGCCCGGCGCGGTGGTCGACGAGCTGTCCGACAAGATGGGCATCCGCGGCACCCAGACCTCGAACCTGCGCGTCGACGTGGTGGTGCCCGACAGCGCGCGCATCGGCGAGCTCAACCGCGCGCTGCGGCTGGCGCTGCAGACGCTCAACGTGGGCCGCATCATGGTGTCGGCGCAGTCGATGGGGCTGGCGCTCGCGGCCTTCCGCGAGGCCTCGCAGCGCGCCGTCGAGCGCCGCACCTTCGGCCAGCCGATCGGCGAGAACCAGGGCATCGGCTTCAAGCTGGCCGACATGGCGACCGAGATCTCGGCCGCCCGCATGATGCTGTACGAGGCCGCGCGCGCCTACGACGCCGGCGCCGACGTCTCGAACCTCGGCGCCATGGCCAAGCTCTTCACTTCCGAGGTGGCCCACCGGGCGGCGGACAATGCGGTCCAGATCTGGGGCGGCATGGGCTACTGCAAGCCGACGGTCGCGGAACGGCTGTACCGCGACCAGCGCATCCTCGAGATCTACGAGGGATCGTCCGAAATCCAGCGGCTGGTGTTGTCACGTGCCGTGCGCAAGGAGGCGGAAGATCGGGTCAAGTGAATCACGAAAGAGAAGAGGTCGGTGATGGCGAGTGCACAACAGGCGGTGGCGGATCCGGGCGGCAACGAGTCGCGCAGCGAGATCCTGCAGGCGGCGGCGGAACTTTTCATGGAGCTGGGCTATGCGGCGACGTCGATCGACGCGGTGGCGCAGCGCCTGGGCGCCACCAAGGGCCGCATCTACCACCACTACCGCAGCAAGGCCGACCTCTTCTTCGACGTGCAGATCGCCGCGATGAACCGGCTCAACGAGCAGGTCGAGCCGATCGCGCGCGGCGCGGGCGACCCGCTCGAGCGCCTGTCCGCGATGGCGCTGCGCCACACCCAGATCCTGCTGACCGAGTTGCCGATGCAGAAGGTGGCGGTGCAGGGACTGGAGCGGCACCTGCTGGGCGCCTCCTCGGGCGCCAAGCGGCTGCGCTCGGTGGTCAAGATGCGCGACGACTACGAACAGATGTTCGTCGAGGTGATCGACGACGGGGTGCGCGCGGGCCTGTTCGTCGACCAGCCGGCGAAGCTCATCACCAAGCCCTTCTTCGGCGCGCTCAACTGGGCCACCGTCTGGTACAGCCAGCGGCGGCTGCAGAGCGCCGAGGCGGTGGACGACATCGCTCATGCCCTGGCAGCCTTCGCGCTGCGCGGGCTTCTCAAGGATCCAAACCATGAAGCAGCAAGAAAGACAGCCCTTTTCCGAGACCATCTGGGATGAGAGGGAGACCTGGTCGCGCGACCGCATCGAGGCCTTCCAGCTCGATGCCCTGCGCCGCCAGCTCGAGCGCGTGGGGCGCACCAGCAGCCACTACCGCAAGGTGTTCGCCGAGGTCGGCTTCGAGCCCGGCGACCTGAAGAGCTTCGCCGACCTGCGCCGGCTGCCGTTCACGCGCAAGGCCGACTACGTCGCCGGCCTCGAGGCGCAGCCCCCGTTCGGCGCCCTGGCCGCCGTCGAACCCGGCGAGGCCGTGCGGGTGCATTTCTCCTCCGGCACCACGGCCCGGCCCGCGCCGGTGCTCTGGACCCAGGCCGACATCGAACGCTGGGCCGACCTCTATGCGCGCTACCTCTATGCGCAGGGCCTGCGGCGCGGCGACATCTTCCAGTGCATGTTCAACTACGCGTGGTTCGTCGGCGGCCTCGGCGCCACGCTCGCGGCCCAGCACCTGGGCGCGCTGGTGATCCCGGCCTCCTCGGGCGACACCGAGCGCCAGATCGAGACCATCTTCCAGTACGGCAGCCAGTGCGTGATCGGCACGCCCTCGTTCATGGCCCACATGGCCGAGGCGGCCGAGAAGCTGGGGCGCGACCTGACCACCTCGCGCGTGAAGATGGTCTGCGTGGGCGGCGAGCCCGGCGCCAGCATTCCCGGCACGCGCGAGCGCATCGAGCGCCAGTGGGGCGCGAGGATGTTCGACTGCTACGGCGCGCTCGAATGCCAGCCGATCGGCTGGGACACCGCCGCGCAGCTCGGCCCGACGCTGGCCGAGGACTTCATCTACGTCGAGGTGCTGCATCCCGACACCAGGGAGCCGGTGGCCGACGGCGAGCGCGGCGTGCTGGTGCTGACCCACCTCGACAAGGAGGCCTGCCCGCTGGTGCGCTGGTGGACCGGCGACATGGTGGTGCGCGACAGCCGCACCGCGCCCGACGGCCGCACCCATGCGCGCCTGGCCGGCGGCGTGCTGGGCCGCGCCGACGACATGCTGATCATCCGCGGCGTGAACCTGTTCCCCTCGGCGGTCGAGGACATCGTGCGCGCCTTCCCGGGCCTGAGCAACGAGTACCTGCTGGTGCTCGACGACAGCGTGAAGGACCCGCACACCGGCTTCCTCACCGGCGTGAAGCTGCGCGTGGAGCGCGCGGCGGGCGCGCCGGCCGACCTCGGCGAGCGGCTGTCGCAGCGGCTGCGCGAGAAGCTGCAGGTGCGCTTCCACGTCGAGGTGGTCGAGTCCGGCACCCTGCCGCGCACCATCCACAAGGCCACGCGGGTGGTGCATGCCTGAGGCGCGGGCCCAGGGCCTGCCGCGCCCGCTGGCCGGCCGGCGCGTGGTCGATCTGTCGCAGTTCATCGCCGGGCCCACTGCGGCCCAGTACCTCGCGGACTTCGGCGCCGAGGTCACGAAGGTCGAATCGCCGCAGGGCGACGGCGTGCGCACGCTGCCGGGCAACGGCTTCGGCAGCTACTACGCGCGCAGCTTCAACACCGGCAAGACGAGCCGGGTGCTGAACCTGCGCGAGGCCGCCGACCGCGCGGCGCTCGATGCCATGCTCGCGGAGGCCGACGCCTTCGTCTGCAACCTCGCGCCCGCGTCGCTGAGCGGCCTGGGCCTGGACGGGCCGACCCTGCGCGAACGCTTCCCGCGGCTGGTGATCGTGCTGATCTCGGGCTACGGCCAGCAGGATGCGCGCATCTGCATGGACACCATCGCGCAGTGCGAGTCGGGCTTCGCGCTGCTCAACGGCGACGAGGACGGCTCGCCGCGGCTGTCGACCAGCTGGCCGATCGACATGTTCTGCGGCATGTACGCCGGCATGAGCTGCGCCATGGCCATGCTCGACCCCGCGCGGCAGGGCTGCCTGGTCGACCTGTCGATGATGGAGGTGGCGGCCAGCATGCTGATCGGGCCGGCGATGCTCGCGGTCAGCGAGGGCGACGCGCTCGATCCGCCGATGGGCAACCGCGACCGCGCCTCCGCGCCCTCGAGCATCTACCGCTGCGCCGACGGCCACGTCTACATCCTCGGCGGGCTCGACGCCTACTGGCGCCGGCTGCGGCCGCTGGTGGGCGCCGATGACGCGCCGATCAAGGAGCGCATCGCGCGCGCCGCGCATTTCGATGCCCAGGTCGAGGCCTGGACGCTGCCGCGCCGGCGCGACGATGTGCTGGCGCAGATGCGGGCGCTGCAGATACCGGCCGGCAACGTGCGGCCGCCCGAGGAGGCGCTGGCCATGATCCGCGCGCTGCGCCCCGGCGCGGTCTCGCAGGCGCTGCCCTCGGGCGAGCACGTGCCCGCGTTCCCGGCGCTGTTCGACGGGCAGCGGCTGCCGCGCAGCGCGACGCCGCACGTCGGCGGCGGCCTGCGCTTCGCCTGACGCCGCCTCCTTTCCCCTTCTTCCATCCTTCCGATCCGAGGAGCCTTCGATGGCCAGCACTTCTTCCCTTCCCGCCGCCGACGCGCTGCGGGTCATGCGGCCCGGCGTCCACCAGGGACGCTCGGCCTTCATCACCGGGGCCGGCTCCGGCATCGGCCGCGCGATCGCGCTGCGGCTGATGGCGCTGGGCATGGACGTCTTCGGCACCGGCCGCCGCGCCGAGGCGCTCGAGGAGACCGGCCAGCTGGCCGAGGGCCTCGCGGGCCGCTTCGGCTTCGAGACCTGCAACGTGCGCGACACCGAGGCGATCGAGGCACTGGTCGCGCGCGTCGGCCAGCGCCAGGGCATCGACCTGCTGGTGAACAACGCGGGCGGCCAGTTCTTCGCGCCCGCCACCGGTATCAGCCGCAAGGGCTGGGACGCCGTGATCGACGTCAACCTGTCGGCCATCTTCGTCGTGACCAAGGCCGCCTATCCCTTCCTCAAGGCGCGCAAGGGCTCGGTGGTCAACATCTCGCTGTCGGGCGTGGACCGCGGCTCGATGGGCATCGCGCATTCGATCGCCGCGCGTGCCGGCGTGCTGGGCCTGATGCGCACGCTGGCGCTCGAATGGGCCAGGGACGACATCGCGCTCAACTGCATCGGCCCCGGCGCGGTGCTGACCGAGGGCCTGGCCGGCGAGGCCGCGAAGGCGATGCTCGACCGGCTGGTCGATGCCACGCCGATGGGCCGCGCCACCAGCGTGGAGGAGGTGGCCGAGCTGGTCGCCTTCCTCGCCACCCCGGCCGCACACCTCATGACCGGCCAGCTGATCCAGATCGACGGCGCGGCCCACCTAGGCTCGGGCCTGCACATGCTGGCGGCCTGAAGCGATGGACGCTGCTCTCTCGCATGTGAAGGTGCTCGACCTGTCGCGCGTGCTGGCCGGGCCCTGGGCCTCGCAGATGCTCGCCGACCTCGGCGCCGACGTGATCAAGGTCGAGCGGCCCGGCAGCGGCGACGACACGCGCAGCTGGGGACCGCCCTTCCTGCACGACCGCGACGGCCAGCCCACGCGCGACGCGGCCTACTACCTGTGCGCCAACCGCAACAAGCGCTCGGTCACCATCGACATCACCACCCCCGAAGGCCAGCAACTGGTGCGCAAGCTCGCGGCGCGGTGCGACGTGCTGGTGGAGAA
>Ga0160430_100628_pt1 | contig 17790 bp, 11 predicted proteins | sample HID1971I_E0MG_FD_108274 | JGI IMG/M metagenome (GOLD analysis project Ga0160430, IMG submission 108274) | Enriched millipede-associated microbial communities from UW Madison campus, WI, USA - HID1971I_E0 MG | ecosystem: Host-associated > Arthropoda: Insects > Digestive system > Unclassified ...
CCACGCACGAGCCCAGCACCCTTGCGCACCTCGTCCTCATCGATATCCGGCCACTCGAACCCGAGCTTCTCCATCACCCAGACCAGCTCATTCGGCAACATCATTCCCACAGCGACCACCTCCGAAGAGGACTCTATGGTCCGCGCGCCATGGCCGCGACGGGGAGAACTGCCCTCCTCGGCGTCCTCGGTCGGGTGCCGGTCGGTGCGTCAGTTCGCCAGGACGGCCCACTGCACGACACCGTACGTCAACGGAGCCGTCGCACCGTTGCGCGGCGTGATGCCGGTCACGCCGCGGTCGGCGATCGTCACACGCGGATTCAGGGCGAGCGGGAGCGCGATCGATGCACGCACGATCGTCGCCTCGATCTGCGCCGTGAGCTCGCGGGCGTCGTAGATGTCGGTCGTCTGCGCGAGCTGCGCGATGAGGGCGTCGCGCTCCGGATCGGCCTGCCGAGTGATCGATGCAGCGCCATCGGTGCCCCACTGCGCGAGCATCGCCGCGGGCGTCTCGGCGATCGGCACGCGGGTGATCACGGCATCCCATCCGCCCTGCCCGATCGCACCGTCGATGTCATCGGTCCCGCAGTCCGCGGCATCCCATCCGCCTTCACCGGCGGCCTCGCGCAGCGCCGCGAAGGCACCGGCGGCGAACTCGCTGCCGCGGTCGTACAGCACGCAGACCCTGGCCCCCGCAGTGACACCGGCCGCCTCGCGCTCCAGGGCGGCGTCGTCGCCTGGTGCACCCAGCGTCGAGGCGAACCCGGAATCCTCGTTGACGATGTCGTAGACACGCGACCCCGGGGCCGAGATCATCGACGTGGTGCCGGTGTAGGCCGACGACCAGGCTCCTGAGCCGCGGGCCACCAGCGCGTTCGCGGGAGCGGCGTGAATGAAGGCGGTGCGGGCCTGCTGGGAGGTGAAGATGCCTGCCGGGTTCAGCAGCATGGCCCAGACCGTGCCGTCGCCCGTCGTGTTCACGGCGAAGTCCTGACGTTCGAGCTCCTGGATCCGGTCGCGGTTCGCGGTGACGGGTGCGACCTGCACGACATCGACCGTGTCGCCGACCACGGCGATCGGATCGTCGCCCTGCGGGACGAGGTCGATCCGCGCGACCTTCGGCGTGACGAGTCCGCGGTAGGCGGTGTTCGGCACCAGGGCAACGCTCTGCGCACCGCCGTCGCCGTCGGCGGTGAACCCGTCGACCCGGTACGGCCCGCTGGAGAGCAGCAGGTCGGCGGGGATCGTCTTCCCCGGCGAGATCTCGAATCCCTCGTTCCAGACGGTGGCGATCTTCTCGAGGGCGGCCGTGTCATCCTGCTGGATCGCCCGGATGATCTCCTGCTTCGCCTCCATCGGATCATCGGTGCCGAAGGCGCGCTGTCCGACGACGTGCGCCGGGACCGGCGCTGCGACCGCACGCTGCCAGCCGATCGACGGCTGCGCCGAGGTCACGTCGATCGAGCGGGCGAACTCATCGATGGTCGGGACGGCCGGCGCCGCATCGTCGGCGACGGCCTCGCCACCCTGATCGAAGTACCCGGCGGCACCTGCCCAGCCGAGCAGCAGATCGGCGGCATCGAGAGGAATGCCGTCGGACCATGCGGGTTCGGCGAGGTCGTAGCGCACGGTGAACGGCTCGTCCTCGACGATCGTGACGGTGCCGAAGCCCTCGTCGGCGACGAACTCGCCGTCGACCAGATCGCCGAAGTCACCACGGATGGTCTCGGCGATGTCGATGTTGCCCGCGGTGGGGGATGCAGCGGCATTCACCGAGGTGAGCTGCCCCGTCCATCCGACCGAGATCTCGCTGTCGGGCACCACGCTCTCCGGCAGCGCGGGCGCACAGGCTGCGAGACCCAGTGCGAGCACCGCGACGAGCGGTACCGCGACGCGGCGCTTCCCCCTCATGCCGACCGTCACACGAGGTCGGTGTCGTCGGCATCCTCCGCCAACGCGCGGAACGGCTCGCTCTCTTCGCTCTCGAGCCACGCGCGTGCGTACTCCAGCAGCACGGCCGGGGAGTCCTCGGCCTCGGCGGCAGACCCGAAGGGCCCGATGGTGTCTTCGGAGGGGCGCTCGTCCGCGCGCTCGACGGACTGCGTCGAGAGGTTGTACCAGTAGGGCTGCGATCCGCTCATCAGTTCTGCACTCCGCTCATGTTCCCGATTCTATGCGTCGCCTCGCGGATGCCGCGGGCAAAGACAGAGGTCGTGGTGCCGGTCTCCCGACACCACGACCTCTGGAAGGCTCGAGGGCTCAGCCGCCGGCGAGCTCTGCATCCTTGTCGCGGATCGAGTCCGCCATGCGGTCGAGCGCCTGCGCCATGTCGTTGACGGCCTCTGCGGCGTCGTCGAGCGAAGCGGTGAGCTCACCGTACGCGGTGGAGTACGCCTCCGACGCGTTCTCGGTCTTGAACCCGTCCTGCACGAGGTCATCGATGACGCCCTGCAGTTCCTTCAGGGTGTCGGTGACGGTGCTGCGACCGTCGCGGAGTCGCGCAGCCGCGCTCTCCATCTCGCTGTACGTTGCTCCAAAATCATGTCCGGCCATGAGAAACCGCCTCCGAATCGATCGTCTTCAGGCCGTATGCCGACCTCCTGAGACGAGGTTAGCCAACAATGTCCCAGTCGCATACGGGGAGCGGTACCCATGGACCTCTGCCCATGCCGGTCACGCCTTCGCCGGGTCGTCGGCCACGAACGGCATCTGCATCGTGATGGCACGGCCGGCCTGCACGAAGATCCCTCTTCCCACCGGGAAGTCCGAGCGCTTCACGCGACCGAACGGCGACTTGAAGATCGCGTCGCCGTCATAGGTCTCCGGCTTGAGCACGATGCCCTGTCGCCCGGTCTTCCACTCGCCGAGCACACCGATGCTGCCGCTGGCGCGACTGATCTCCGCCTCGCCGATCAGCAGGTGATCGCTGTTGTTCATGGCCTGCAGGAGCGCTCGCATCGGGCGATCGGCAGGTCCGTCCGCAAGGTGCGGCATGTCCTCGATCACGATCATGATCCGGCCGCTCGTCGCCTCGCTCACGACGAGCTCGGCGAGTTCGGTCGCGAGATCCTTCTCGTCCTCGGCCTTGATGGCGCTGCGCACCCACGGACGGAAGTCCTTGAGCTCGGAGCGACGGCTGCCGAAGTGATACATCCGCACGCTCGGGTCGAAGCGCTCCATCGCGACCACGAGGGCCTTGAGGGCGTTCGTCCGGCCGGACGCGGGCGGACCCGAGATCACGAACGATCCGATCGGCTCGAAGCCGTGCGGGGCGAGCGTGTCGTCGGCGACGCCGAACACCGGCATCCCGTTCACCTGTGCCGGCATCTCGTCGGCCGGCACCATGGTCGGCAGCGCGCCGATCTCCGGGAGGTCGCGCACGCCCTCCGCACGCAGCCGTTCGCCGAGCACCGCGAGCGCCTTGGTCTGCTCGACCACGTTCATGGTGCCGCCGAGCACGGCGATCTGCGCCTCGTGGCCGTCGACGATCGCGCGTCCCGGTCCGGACTGGTCATCCAGCACGTCCCGTGGCGTGCCGAGCAGCATGTACTGGCTCGGGTCGCCCATGCGCAGCACCACGCGGCGCGAGATGTTCGCGGCCACGGCGCTCGGCACCGCGTTGCCGCGGTCGGCGGTGATGACCGTGTGCACGCCGAGCGTCCGACCCTCGCCGAGGATGCGCATGAAGATCCGGTAGAACGGCCCTCGGCCTGGCGCGACTTCCCAGTCCTTCTTGAACTCGGGGTAGTTGTCGATCAGGAGCAGGATGCGCGGCATCCGTGCGTCCACGAGCTCGCGGTACTCCTGGACGGATGCCGCGCTCGCGGCAGAGAACGCCGCTGCGCGGCGATCCATCTCGCCGTCGAGGGTGCGCAGCAGTCGCTGGATGCGCTCGACGTCGGCGCCGTCGACCACGGAGCCCACGTGCGGGAGCGCCGACAGCGCACCGAGCGCACCGGACGCGAAGTCGAGGCAGTACACCTGCACACGGCCGAGGTCAGGACGCATGCCTGCGGCCGTGCCGATCGTCTTGAGGAGCGTCGACTTGCCGGAGCCGGATGTGCCGTAGATCACGAGCGAGCCGTCGCGGTCGGGCGAGAACACGCCAGCCTGCTGCAGCTGCTTCTCCGGGACGTCCATGAGGGCGAGCGGGATGCGGCCATCGCCCTCGTTGGGCAGATCCCGCAGATCGACGAGCGGCGACAGATCGTCGAGCCACGGACGGCGCGGCCGCTCGAGCCGCGCCTTGTCTGCGGCGTTGATCAGCGTCGACACGATGCGCTTCTGGTCGTTCGGACCGAGGTCCTCCAGGTGCGAGTCGGACTCTGCGGGCCGGTCGGGCTCCCATTCGCTCGTGGAGCCGAAGCGCAGCTCGGCCACCCGCACCTCCGCTGCGGCGGAGTCGTCGTCCGCCGTCCACCCGCCGGCGTATGCCGACTGGAACGGCACCAGGCGTCCTGGGCCCGTCTTCGCGATCGCCCGACCGGGGATCGAGGCCGAGAACGTCGAGGCGATGCCGTCGTCGACGACGTCGCGGGAATCGGCCTCGTCGGCCATACGAAGGGCGATGCGGAGGTTCGTGTTGGCTCGCAGGTTGTCCTTGATGACGCCGGCGGGGCGCTGCGTCGCCATGATCAGGTGGATGCCGAGCGAGCGACCGCGCTGCGCGATGTCGACGACGCCGTCGACGAACTCGGGCATCTCGGACGCCAGCGCGGCGAACTCGTCGATCACGAGGACCAGCGCCGGCGGGCACTCCGGATCCTGACGCTTCTCGAGCTCGAGCAGGTCCTTCGCCTTCTTGCGGTTGAGCAGGTGCTCGCGGTGCTGCAGCTCCGCACGCAGGCTGGTCAGCGCGCGGCGCACGAGGTGCGGGCTCAGGTCGGTCACGAGCCCGACGCAGTGCGGCAGCTCGACGCAGTCGGCGAAGGCCGATCCGCCCTTGTAGTCGACGAACAGGAACGTGACCCGGTCGGGGCTGTGCGCCGCGGCCATGCCGAGTACCCAGGCCTGCAGGAACTCTGACTTTCCGGCACCCGTGGTGCCGCCGACGAGCGCGTGCGGCCCCTGAGTGCGCAGGTCGAGTGCCATGGCGTCGCTCGGGCCCTGGCCGATGATCGCGCGCAAGGTGCCCGACTTCTTCAGCCGGGGGCGCGGGGTCGGGCTGCGATCCACGATCGTGTTGTTCTGCCGCCAGCGCTCGATGACGACCTGCGGGTCCTCCGCGATCGCCGGGTCGACCAGCTGCAGGAACATCACCGAGGTCGGGATGTCGGAGGAGTCGTGCACCGCGGTGCTCGCGTCGACCACGGGGGCGAGGCGGCGGGCGAGCATCTGCATGTATGCGTTGGAGACGCCCTCGACTCGCACGTGCTCGAAGTTCTCGCCGTTGCGGACGAGGCCCACCTGCGCGTCCTCGAGGCCGGCGGTGACATCGATGTAGCTGCGGCAGACGGCCGGCAGCGACTCGACGGTCGGCGAGACGAACACCGCGTGCACGCCGTGGTCGGCACCGCGCTCGAGCACGTCGGTGAGTCGACCGCGATCGACGGGGGCATCGCTCGACACGAACACGACGACCGAGACCTGTGGCGTGCTCTTGTGCTCGGATGCCGCGCGCGAGACATCGGTGCCGTACTGCAGGGGGTTCCAGTCCTCCTTGAACGGCCCACGGGGCTCACCGCCGCCGCCCGCCGCGGCCGCACGCGAGACGTACTCCTCGAGCGTGCTCAGCAGCGCGGCGCCGGTCGGCGCCGAGTCGGCGAGCGCCATGTCGCGGAAGGGGCTCTTCTCGCTGGAGGTGTGCGGCATCCACTTGAGCCAGTCCAGCTCCGGCGTCCACGCGGAGTCGGCGAAGGCGACCGCCACCACGTCGTTCGGTGCGTGCAGACCGAACAGCTGCACGGCGACGCCGCGCATGGTGTCGGCCACCGGCCCCTGGGGACCGGCGATCCCGATCGATCCGGCATCCGCGAAGGTGTCGAAGACCGGCACGTCGTCGACGAACGCATAGCGCTCCCGCAACCGGTCGACCCGGTCGATGAAGTCGGGCAGTCCCTCGGGCGACTCGGCCTCGTCGATCTTGTTCCGTGCGGGCAGCTGACAGCTGCCGAGCCGCAGCCCGAGGAAGTTCCAGTGCTCCGGTCTTCTCGTCCACAGCATCGGCCCGAGCCGCATGGCGTGGTCGAAGACCTCGGCGACCGGCGGCGCCTCGGCGTTGCGGGCGCGCTCCTCCTCCGGCTTCCCGTGGAAGAAGTCCTCCTCCAGCTGCTCGTACTGACGCTCGAAGAGGAGGAACTCGTGGTTCTCGCCCTTCTTGCTCTGCGCTGCCTGGTTGATGATGTTGCCGAAGGCCATCAGCGGCGTCATCACGATCATCAGGAGCGATCGCGGGTTGCCGTTCAGGGAGTACAGCGCCATGCCCATCAGGATCGGCGCGATCAGGATCGGCCACGGGAACATGCGACCGATCTTCTCGGTGGGCAGACGGGGGACCTTGAACAGCGTTCCCGGGTAGCGCACCTCGACGCGGGGGCTGCGGTTGAACATCAGACCGCCGCCGCGCTCGATGATCGGATCCTCGGTGGCCGAGCCGTCGAAGGAGCGCGCGAGACGCAGTACGAGCGTGGTGCCGCCGATCACGAAGGGTTCACCCTCCTCGACGCGGACACGCTGCACCGCGAGGCCGTCGACGAGCACGCCGTTGGCGGAGTTCAGGTCGACCACCTCGATGTGCGTGCCGACCTCGAGCCTGGCGTGCCGCTTCGACACCATCGGGTCGGTGAGGACGACGTCGTTGCCGGCCTCTCGCCCGACGAACACGTGGCCTGCCGAGATCGGGAACTCCTGGCCCGCGAGGGCGCCGGCCGTCGCGACGAGCACGCCGACGATGTCACGCTGCCCGCCGAAGGCGTAGTCGGGACCGTAGTTCACGATGGATGCCGCGAAGCCGGATCCGATCGGCGCCTCGCCGATCGGCACGTCGGGCTGCAGGGGGACGAGGCGCTCCCCGGTCGGCGGGGCGACGGCGAGCGTGAGCACGTCGCCCTCGGCGACGGGCGTCGACCTGGTCGGATCCGATTCGGCGACATGACGCGCCACATCGGCCGCAGTCGCGGTGGAGTCCGTCTTGATCACGATGTCGACGGGCTCACCGCCCTGGCGATGCAAGGTCAGCTTCAGCCTCATGCTTCTCCCCAAGTCCCGCTGGGCTCGCCAGCGACCATCGTGCTTCGTTCAGGCGCGGTCATACCCGGACCACGGTGGCGACGCGGTCGCCGAGTCGGATCATGTCGCCCTCGATCGCGCCGACCGGTGTGCCCGGCGTGACGCCGTACTCCGTGCCGCCGCGGATCAGCCCCGACCCGTTCGTCGAGCCGCAGTCGGCGAGTTCGATCCCGCCGTCGACCGGTCGGACGAGCAGGTGCGTCTTCGACAGCGACCTGCTGTCGTCGGCCAGGGCGATCGCCCGCGCTCCGGGGTGACCGGTCGGATCCGGGTTGCGGCCCAGCAGGACGGGCTCCGACACCAGGATGCTCTCGCCGGTGTCGAAGCGCAGTCCGTAGCGTGCGACGGGTTCGGGCGCGGCGACCGGGGCCGGTGCGGATGCCGGCGCCGGCGTCGGTGCGGCGATGGGCTCGCGCCGCTGGGCCGGCGGTTGCGCCGGCTGCGGGGCCGGTGCTGGTGCTGGGGCCTGCTGCGGTGCGGGTGCCGGAGCGGCAGGGGCTGCGGCGGCAGGGGCTGCGGCGGCAGGGGCTGCGGGGGCAGCGGCAGGGGCTGCGACGGCAGGCGGATCCGGTACGTGCAGTGGGGTCGGCGCCGGGATCGGAGCCGGCGCGGGCTGCGGCGGCGGGGTCGGCAGCGCGGTCGGCGCCGGGTGCGACGGCAGCCCCGCAGGAATGCCCACGTTCGGGAACTGCGGAGCGGCCGGGGATCCCGGGGCCTCGGCGTCCGAGATCCGATAGCCGCCGAGCACCGGCTTGCCTGCCTCGCTCGGTGCGGGCCCGGTCGGTGCCGCCGTCTGCGGCAGACCGATCGTCTGGCGCTCGTTCGCCTCGTGCGGCCTGGCCACGCCGAGCACGCCGGCGCTGGCGCGGTTGCCAGGGCGGTACTGCGGCTGCGCGGCGGGATCGCTGGACGTCGCCAACGACGGCAGCGCCGAGCGCTCCGGCGTCGGCTCCGCCTTCACCATCTTGCGGGCGACCCGCATCCGCTTCTCGTCGTACGGGTTCAGGCCGCGGCGGATGTCGACGAGCCACACCTTCGACGCCTTGTCGTGGAGCCCTCGACCGCGTCCCTCCGGGTCGAACGTCGGCGAGCTCAGGAGGAGGGCAGGGCCGAGCACCGGCACGATGCCGGATGCGCCCAGGATGAGGAAGCGCAGGAAGACCGCACCGACCTTCGGGCGCTCCAGCGTGCGCACGTTGACGCTGCGGATGCCGGCGACAGCCTTGCCGATCGTCATGCCCTTCAGGCCGTGCAGGATGAGCTGCACGATGAGGAAGACGAGCGTGAGCAGGGTCGTGACGGCGGCCATCACCACGGCGAGCACGAAGCTCGGGTGGTTGATCAGGCCGTACGCCGAGATCGACCCGTCCGCGAACTTCAACAGCAGCGGGACCGCACCGAGCCAGAGCGGCAGCTGCAGCACGACCCAGATCGCCGCATCGCAGACCGCGGCGAGCGCGCGACGCCCGAAGGGCGCACGCAGCATCCCGAGCGCGGCGGCGTACGCGGGGTCAGGGCGACCGGCGGCATCGAGCCCCTCGATCGTCTGCGTCTTCTCGTCGATCTCCCAGATCATCCTTCGACGCACCCTCTGGCGGGCTCGGACACTCGTCCGTCGTCCCGTCGCAGCATGACGTCGATGCACACGGTCCCTGTCGCGGCGCCGGTGAACTGCGCCGTCGGGGTCTCGGTGCGCTGCGGGTCGACCGCACCGGAGACGTCGACCACGCTCCAGATGAAGGAGTCGCCCTCCTGCGCGGCATCGTTGACCCAGGTGAACGCGATCTGGTCGCCCTGCCGGGTGCCGGTGAGATCGACGACCTTCGGCACGAAGTCGGACACGACGTCCTGCGGCTCGGTCGTCTCGGTCGCCTCCGGTGGCGTCTGGATGCCGGAGACCAGCACGTTCAGCCCGACGATCGCGCCGATCACGACCGCGACGGCTGCGACGGCTGCGACGGTGATCCACAGTCCTCTGCGGCTTCGCCGCGGCGCCTGCTCGGACGGGCCGGAGGCGGAAGGCGGCGCGACGGGAGCGGAGAACGCGGGTGCGGCCGAGGGCACGGCGCCCGGGGCGACCACCATGGGCGGGCGCAGGAGCGTCCGGTCGTCGGGCTCCGGCGGCGCCGTCGGCTGGGCCCGCATCTGGGTCGCCTCCTCGGGGGCGTCCACGCGCTGCGGGGAGTCGAAGCGCGGCACATCGGGCAGCACGGTCGACGGCCCCTTGGGCTGCGTCGGAGCGGAGGGGCGGGTGAAGGACGAGACCTCTGGGTCGATGCTGACGATCTCCCGCACGCGGGTCAGACCGTCGCCGTCGTCCTCCAGGTCCTCGGCTTGCGGGTGGTCGTCGACGATGTCGATCGGCGTCACCGAGTGCGAGAGCTCGATCTGCACCTTCTGCAGCGCGCGGGCGAACGCGACGGCGCTCGGGAACCGGTCGTCCGGGTTCTTCGCCATCGCACGGTCGAGCACCCGCTGCAGGCTCGCCGGCGAATCCGGGCGTCCGAGCGAGGGCAGCGCGGCGCGCTCGATGCGCTCGATCAGGTCGGCGCTGGAGTTGCGCTCACCCGGTCGCTCGAACGGCGTGCGTCCGGCGAGCAGCGTGAAGAGCGTGGCACCGAGCGCCCACACATCGGTCCTCGGGCCGCTCTGCGGCACCTCGGCGAAGGACTCGGGCGGCGACCACGGGATCGACATACCGGATGCCTCGCCGGTCGCGCCGGTCGTCGACGCGATGCCGAAGTCGGTGAGGGCGGGTCGGTTGTACTCCGTGACGAGGATGTTCGCGGGCTTGATGTCGCGGTGCAGGACACCTGCACGGTGGGCGGTCTCCACGGCACCTGCGACCTGCACGCCGACGCGCAGCGCCTCGGCCACCGAGAACGGCTCCTTGCGCGCACGCAGCTGCAGGTTCGGCCGAGGGCAGTACTCCATCACCAGATACGGACGACCGTCGCCGGCGACCCCGGCCTGATAGATCGTGACGATGGCAGGATGCGTGGAGAGCATCGCCATCACGTTCGCCTCGTCGGCGAACTCCTGCGCCGCGCCGCTCGAGATGCGGTCGGCGAGGAGCACCTTCACGGCGACGCGACGACGCGGCATCTCCTGCTCGTACAGGAACACATCGGCGAATCCACCCGTGCCGAGCGGTTCCACATAGGTGAAGCCGGGCAGCTCGGGTGGCGGGGAGGGCCGTCGATTCACGGCAGATCCTCGAAGGCGACCGTGACGCCGTCACCGAGGTCGACCACATCGCCGGAGAGCACGAGCGTCTGCTCCCCAGGGTGCAGCCGCATCGGGTCGGCACCTGGGCGCAGCAGCGTGGAGCCGTTCGTGGTGTGCAGGTCGATGACCACGACCGTGTCGCCCTCGGGACGGATCTCGAGGTGGCTGCGCGAGATGTCCTGCTGCGGGCTCTCGACCGCGATCAGGTGCGGCAGGTTCGCGCCGCTCGCCCTGGTCGAACGCGGGCGGCGACCGATGATCACCGTGCGGTCGAGCGCGACGACCTGGCCGGTCGAGACGCGGATGCGGCCGGCGGCAGCGGCATCCGTCACCGGCAGCACCGCGGTCGGTGCATCGTTCGCGAGCGGGGGCTGCTGACGCAGTGCGCGGAGCTCGGCCGCCGAGATGGTGGCGCCGTCGTGGTCGCCGGCCGCCGGGATCGGGGCGGGTGCCGCCGTGGGCGCCGGCGGCGCGGGAGGGCCGGGCACGGAGTGCACCGTGGCGCCCCAGAGCTGGTCGAAGTCATCGTCGGCGGACAGCGTCTCGCCGGTCGCGCCGAGCGTCGCCTCAGGCACCGGTGCCGGCGCCTCCGGCTCGTCGTCGATGACGTCGAGGGCTTCGGTCGCGGTCTCGCTCGCGGGCACGTCGTCGGCATCCGCCACCGAGTCCCCTTCGGATGCAGCCGCGTTCTCGACTGCGGACTCGTGCTCGGCTCCGTTCTCGTCCTCGTGGGCGTTCGCGGGCTCAGCACCGCTCATCACCTCGGATGCGAGCACCGAGTCGATCTGGGATTCGAGCTCTCGCTCCGGAGCATCCGCAGGGATGGGCGCCGGCGCGACGACGGGGAGCGGTGCCACGAGGGGCACCGCGGCGACGACTGCCGGCGCAGCGGGGGCATCAGGAATCGCCGGAGCATCCGATGCCGAGGAGGGGACGGGAGCCGCGACGACCGGTGTCGGACCGAGTGCGCCGCCGAGCGGGGTGTCGTCGCTGGACTCCAGTTCGGCGCTCGCGCCTGCGCCGCGCACGACCCCGCTCTGCACCGGCAGCGCGATCTCTGAGTCCGACTGCTCGACCGTGATCTCGATCCGGCTCGCGCCGCCGATGAAACGCTCGCTCCACGTCGTGACGTCGTTCCCGGAGAGCTCGTGCGTGTCGCCCGAGGCATCGCCGACCTGTGCGCTCACGTCGCCGCGCAACGCGATGCGCACATCGGACCCCTCCGCGACGGCGGCCACGAACGCGGGCAGCGCGGAGAAGGAGCCGCCGGCGTGCGTCGTGAGCACGTCGACCACGGTCGCGAGGGTCTTCTGCTCCGGCATCCGGTCCCACAGACCTGCCACGACGTCGCCGGGCACATCGGGCGGGAGCGCCACGAGGGCGCCGGGGATGACGATCAGGTACCAGTGTCCCGGTCGGTAGGTCGTCTGCATCAGTGAACCCCTCCTGCTGTGGCTTCACGCGGACGCGTGTCCATGTCGATGTCGGAATCCGTCTCCAGGAGCGTGCCGGGTCGCGAGGCGACCAGCACGGCATCCACGATCACGACGGTGATGTTGTCCCTGCCTCCGGCGCTGACCGCTTCGTCGATCAGCATGTCCGCGGCCTTCTGCGGATCGGACGTGGTCTGCAGCACCTCGCGGATCCGGGCATCCGAGACCTCGGAGGTGAGTCCATCGGAGCACACCATGATCCGGTCGCCGAGCTCCGCCGGGAACAACCAGTAATCGGCATCCCCGGTGCTGCTGGCCCCGATGGCCCTGGTGATGATGTTGCGTCGGCGGTCGGTCGCAGCATCCTCGACCGTGAGCTCACCGGACTCGATGAGCTCCTGCACGACGGAGTGGTCGACGCTGATCTGCTCGAGCTCGCCGTCGGCCAGTCGGTAGGTTCGCGAGTCGCCGATGTTGATCGCCAGCCAGTAGCCCATGCCGTCCACCGAGGCGATGACGACTCCGCTGAGCGTCGTGCCGGCGCGGCCGTTGCCGGCCGTCGACAGCTCCTCGACGTTGGCTCGTGCACGCGCGAGCGCGAGGCGCACGTCGTCGAGCTCGAGCGAGGCCCGACCGACGGAGTCCGAGAACTCCGCGATCACTGCGGCGCTCGCGAGCTCGCCGCCCTCGTGTCCACCCATGCCGTCGGCGACGACGAACACCGGAGCGCTCGCGAGGTGCGCGTCCTCGTTCAGTGCACGCCGCAGCCCTGGGTGCGTCGCCGACCCCGTGGAGACGATCAGTGCTGGCCTCATGCGTAGCCGCCGATCGTGACGATCCGATCGCCGATCTCGAGCGCATCGCCGAGTCGGACCGGCACGCGCTGCCCCGCGGGGCACGCGAGGCGCTGCCCGTCGCGGACGAGGGTCATGCCGTTGGTCGAATGGCGGTCGAGCACCCAGCCGCCGGCGGATTCCGCCGCGGCCTCGAAGTGCGTCTTGGAGAGCGAGAGCGTCTCGTCGCGCACCGACACCACGACGGCGCCCTCTTCTGCTGCGGGGTTGCGACCGAAGATCGTGCGGCGCGACACCGAGACACGGGTGCCGTCGTCCCACGTGAAGACCAGACGATGCCCGGGGATGCTGATGCGCGTGTGCTCGATGTCGTCGACGTCACCGGATCCCTCGGCGGCCGGCTCTGCGGCCGGAGCACTCGGCTCGGGAGCTGCGGCCGGAGCTGCGGGCGGAGCTGCGGGCTGCTGCCGCACGGTCTCACCGACCTGGGGCTCGGGTGCCGGGGTCGCTCGGGGCGGCGGACCGTCCTGCGTGATGCCTGGGACGAAGGCGATCAGTGCGTCAGCGGCCGGGGTCAGGATCGGCGCTGCTGGCGCGGCAGGCTGCGCCGGGGCGGCAGGCTGCGCCGGGGACGCCGACGGGGCGACCGGCTGTGCCGGAGCCGGCGGCTGCACGGGGGTCGAAGCAGGGAGAACCGGCTGCACGGGGAAGGCCGGAGCCGGCGCGGCGGGCCACGCGGCCGGTTGCGCGGGAGCGGCCGCGGGATTCGGGATGCCGGGGATCGCCGGCGCGGCCGGACGCGCCGGGGCGGCAGGGTAGCCGGGCGTCACGGCGGTCTGCGAGCCGGGATCAGCGGATGCTGCGGAGGCGCCGGATGCGCTCACCCGCGCATCGAGCATGAGCGAGCCTGCGACCTTGTCGTGCCACCCCTGGAACCGTCCGGAACCGTCGAACAGCGGCGTGAAGTAGCCGACGACGATCGAGCCGGCGAGGCCGAAGATGATGTTGCGCAGCAGCGTCCTGCCGAAGCCGAGCGGGGCCTCGCCCTGCGCTGCGACCAGACGGAGCCCCTGTGCGCGCATGCCGATCGAGCCCTGGCCCGACTGCATGAACGTGTACACGACGAACCAGCCGAGCAGCACGAGAGAGACGAGCGGGCCGCCGATCGCGAGCGTCGTCAGCGCGCCCTCGACGCCTCCGGACATCGTCACGGCGACGAGCAGTCCGCCGCCGAGCACGATCCCGAGCCCTGACGCGATGAGCGCATCGATGAGGTAGCCGATCGCGCGACGGGAGATCGGCGCGATGTGGGCGAACGCTGGCTGCGTCATGGGGTCTCGCTCTCGGATGGGGCGGGTGTACTCGTGCTGCTCTTGTCGATCGTGCCAGGTTCGCGCCGAACGCGCGCGGTCGCCGCCTCGCGGAGCCCCTGCAGTCCGGTCGAGATCGCCGAACCGGTCATGAGCGACCGCAGGCTCAGTCGCGCCTTCGTGCGCTTCCAGAAGCCGGCGTCCTTGCCCAGTCCGCCGACGATCGCGTCGACCTCGCCCCAGAACGCCTCGACGTCTTCGGGGGTGGGATCCGTGGGGCCGAACACGTCGGCATCCGCCCGGTCTGCGAGCGCCACGATCTGCGGCACCTCCAACGTCTCGAGCACGACCGCTGCCTCTTCGATGCGCGTGCCACCTGGTGTGAGCCTGGCGCCGTAATCGACCGCCCGATCGGTGAGCTCGTCCCAGCCGCCGCTGATGCGGTCGGCAGTGCGCGCCGCCGCTCGGCGAGCACGGCGCTTGGATGCCTTCCAGGCGCCGATCACGATGAACGGTGAGGCGAGCAGGGCGATCACGGCGAGCGAGATGCCGCCGATCACGAGGATCGCGCCGATGATCCCGGCGATGTTGAGGCTCTCGTCCTCGGACTCTCGGTCGTCTGGCAGCGTCGGGGGCAGGTCGACCGGCTCCTGCGGCGGGGGCGGCGGCTGTAGCACCTGCGGCTTGGGGTCGACGCGCGGCTTCGTGTTCTGGTCGTTCGGGACCTGATCCTCGGGCGGGGTGGGGTTGAACGGCAGCCAGCCGATGCCCTCGAAGTTGACCTCGACCCAGGCGTGCACGTTGTCGCCGGTGGCGGTGAACGTCGGATCCTCCGCGCGCTCCTCGTCGGGGTAGTACCCCATGACCACACGGGTCGGGATGCCGACCTCGCCGGCGAGCAGCGCCATCGCAACCGCGTACTGCTCGTCGTCGCCGATCATCTGATCGCCGCCGATGAGCGTCGAGATGCGCTCGGCGGTGTGACCGGCGCGCGAGAGCACCTCGCCCTCGAGGCCGTGGCTGAAGAAGCCGCCCTCGGCGAGGAACGTCTCGAGTGCCCTGACCTGCTCGATCGCCGTCTCGGCACCGGAGACCGTCTCGGCGGCGAGGGAGGTGAGCTCCTCCGGCACATTGCTGGGCTTGGGCATCGCGACCGTGCCGAAGCCGACCTCGGCGAGCTGCTCGTCGCTGTAGGCGGGCGGCATGACCGCGTCGACCGTGTACTCGTCGCCCGTGGTGAGCTTCGGAGTCGCGACAGCCGTGCCGGTCTCGGTGTTGACGTAGGTGCCGCGACGCAGCTCCTCGGCTCGGTCGCCGGTGAACTCGATGTCCGAGAGCTGACCGGCCGTCGGCATCCAGACACCGCGGTAGTCCTGGATCTCGATCTTGAGCGTGACCGGGATGCCCTCGGCGTCCGGCGACATGTCGGAGCGCACCGGCGTGAACGCGCTCGACGAGGTCGGTCCGCCGTCGGTGACGTTGAAGACCATGCCGTCGTACTGATCCATCACGGCGGTGCGGATGCGCGCGCCCTTCGGCAGGCCCTGCACCGTGAACAGGTCGTCGTTCACCTCGTCGCGGACGTTCTTGCGGAAGGCCTGCAGCGGGCTCGGGTAGTCGCGGATGTCGAACGGCGGGATGATGACGTCGCGGAACACGTGACGGGTCTCGGCGGGCGCTGCGATCGCGCTCGTGGCGACACCAGCGCCACCGGCGATCGCCAGCACGGCGACTCCGGCGAGCAGTCGGCGGGTGCGCATGTGGGACGCGCGCGAAGGATCGACATCGCCGACCGAGATCGCGGCGTTCTGCGGCGCCCAGATCTGACGGAGCGCCATCCAGGCGATCGCGACGACCGCGAACACGATGCCCTGGGCGATCGGGAACGCGGGCTCTGGCGTGCCGAGCGCGATCACGAGCATGAGCAGGACGCCTGCCGGGATCAGCGCCCACGCGACGAGCGGCAGGCGCAGCGCGAGGGATGCGGTGACGGCGCTCACGACGAGGGCGAGCAGGAACGGCACGAGCAGGTGTCCGTCGACCGCCGAGACCGGGGCGACCGTGGTGAGCAGCTGCTTCCATGCCGTGACCGGACCGACCGCGAGCTTCTGGAGCGTCTCGAGGGTCGGGATGAAGCCGGCGATCGTGGTCTGCGGCAGCGCGAGCGCTCCGCCGAACACGAAGTAGGCAGCGATCACGAATCCGGTGATGATCAGGATGCCCCAGCTGCGCCACGTCGTGACGGCGGCGATCGCGAGACCGAGCACGATGCCGCCGAGCGCTGCGGGAAGGAACGAGGGGCCCGCGAAGGTCGGCCAGAAGCCGACCAGGGCGATGCCGACCAGGAGCAGGGTGGCACCGAGATCGAGGATCCAGCGACGGAGCGGCAGGGCCGCGGATGCTGTCGAGGGCGAGGTCATGCGAGCACCTTCTGGAGGGCGAGGGGAACCTGGTCGAGCGCCCCGACCGTCACGACGTCGGCATCGCCGATGCGTCGCAGCGCCGGGGAGGTCACACGGGTGTCGGTGACGACCGCGAGCACGCGAGCGCCGAACGGGAGGCGGGAGCAGGCGAGACGGAGGTCGTCGGTGCGGACCTTCGAGCCGCAGACCAGCACCACGACGCTGGCGAGCGGCATCTTCGCTGCAACGATGCCGGCGAGTTCGGCGATGCCGCCATCCTTGGGCTTGCTGTCCTCGAGGGCCGCGAGCGAGTCGAGCAGCTGCTTTCCGGTGCCGGCCGGGAGCTCGCGCCCCTGCACGCGAACGTCGACGCGCTGCGAGTCGCGGAGCGCGCGAAGGCCGATCGAGCCCGCAGCCGAGATCGCGAGCTCGAAGTCCTGATCGGTGGCGTAGTCGCCGGTGGAGCGCGAGAGTCCGATCACGAAGTGCGAACGACGCGTCTCCTCGTACTGGCGGACCATCATGGTGCCGGTGCGCGCGGTCGACTTCCAGTGCACGTGACGAAGGTCGTCTCCCGGCTGGTACTCGAGCAGCGCGTGGAACGACACGTCGTCGCGAGAGAGGTCGGTCGCCGGCATCCCCTCGAGGTCGCGCAGGTAGCCGAGCGACTGCCCGTCGAAGAGGACGGTCTTCGGGTGCACGAACAGGTCGACCGGCTCGTCGCGGCGATGCGCGCGCTCGAAGAGCCCGAGCGGGTCGCCGCGGACGACGCTCACCGGACCGACCTTCACGACGCCGCGCTTCTGCGTGGGGATCGCGAAGAGCTCCTCAGCCTCGTCACCCGGCGCCAGACGCTGGATGCCGAACTCGCCGCGACCGGAGCCGACCGGCAGCACGACGCGCGACGGCAGGATCGCCCTGGAGCCGTGGTTCGCGAGGGTCAGCGCGCCGACCGCGCGCTCCCCCACCACGACGCGGGTGCGGGCGAGGTCGAGCGACACGTCGTAGGCGGTGCGGCCGATCAGGAACAGCGCGCACAGCGAGACCGTGATCGCGATCACGACGGCAGCGACCGTGAACTCCGACCAGCCGGCGATCTGTCCGAGGATCCAGAAGCCGATCGCGAGGCCCATCAGCACCCACGCGAGCGGGCGGACCGCAGAGGCGATCAGGCGGAGGCGCGTCAGGACGCGCGCGCCGATGACGGCCGCGATGTCACGCCAGCCGGCATCGCGGTCGACGGCTGCGGGCGTGCTCGTGAGGGCCTCCGTGGTCATCAGGCTGCTGCTCGTGCCTGCGGGGCCTCGACCGCGTCGAGGACCCGAGCGATCACACTCTCACCACTCGTCCCAGCGAACTCCGCCTCAGCATCCAACAACAACCGGTGCTCCCACACC
>Ga0160430_100630_pt1 | contig 17754 bp, 17 predicted proteins | sample HID1971I_E0MG_FD_108274 | JGI IMG/M metagenome (GOLD analysis project Ga0160430, IMG submission 108274) | Enriched millipede-associated microbial communities from UW Madison campus, WI, USA - HID1971I_E0 MG | ecosystem: Host-associated > Arthropoda: Insects > Digestive system > Unclassified ...
ACGAGGTTCGCGACCTCGTCGGCCTGACCCAGGCGTCCGATCGGGTGCTTGCTCACGAGGAAGTCCTTCGCCTCATCGCCCATGTTGGCGAGCAGCGGGGTGTCGATGAAGCCGGGGCCCACCGAGTTCACGCGGACGCCCTTGGCGGAGTACTCGAGCGCCGCCGACTTGGTCATGCCGACCACGCCGTGCTTGGCGGTGACGTAGGCGGGGGATCCGGCGAAGCCGACGCTGCCGAGGATCGACGCGATGTTCACGACCGATCCGCCGCCGTTCGCGAGGATCGAGGGGATCTGCGCCTTCATGTTGCGGAACACCGCGTTGAGGTTGATCGCGATGACCTTGTCCCAGGCCTCGTCCTCGTACTCGGCGGTGGGGGCGGATGCGCCGCCGATGCCGGCGTTGTTGACGCCGATGCGCAGCGGGGCGAGCGAGTTCGCGAGCTCGATGGAAGACGCGATCCAGGCTGCATCGGTGGCATCGCCCACCGAGGCCTCCGCCGTGCCGCCGGCCGCGCGGATCTCTTCGACGACCGCGTTCGCGTGCTCGGCGTTCAGGTCGTTGACCACGACGGATGCGCCGTTCTTCGCCAGCAGGAGGGCGGTCGAGCGTCCGATTCCGCTGCCCGCTCCCGTCACGATCGCCGAGCGGTTCGAGACGTCGTACTGAGCCACGAGGGACTCCACTTCCGGGCGGGCACGGTGCCGGGAGATCTTCTCGGACGGTCCGTCCTTCCCCCCACCCTACGCCCGAAAGGGCGGGGTGGATTCACCTGAATGGACCTCTTGACAGGTGTTCTCCGCGGGCATAACGTACAACCAAATGGTTGCACAAAGAGAACTGAGCGAAGCGGAGGTCGACCGTGTCTTCCACGCACTGGCGACGTCGACCCGGCGCGACATCCTGCGCCGGACGATCGAGCGGGAGCAGTCCGTCTCGACCCTCGCCGCCGACTACGAGATGTCGTTCGCCGCGGTGCAGAAGCACGTCGCCGTGCTCGAGGCCGCGAACCTCATCGTCAAGCGCGCCGAGGGACGCGAGCGGCTCGTCCGCGCGAACCCCGAGATGATCGCCCGCGCCCGGGCGCTCCTCGCCCGATACGAAGAGCTGTGGCGGTCGCGTATCGCCCGGCTCGACGACCTGCTGGCCGAGACTCCTCCGTCCGGCTCATCCGACAACAGCGATACCGACAAGAACGAGCAAGGAGACTGAAATGCCTGTCACCGACGTCACCACCGATGCCGAGAACCTCACCATGACCGTGGTCGCCGACTTCGCGGCTCCGATCGATCGCGTCTGGAACGCGTACACCGACCCGGAGCAGCTCAACCGCTTCTGGGGTCCTCCCGGATGGCCGGCCACTTTCACCGCCTGGGACCACACGGTCGGAGGGCGCGCCGTCTACTCGATGAACGGTCCGCGCGGCGAGAAGTCGTCCGGCGCCTGGGAGTTCGTGTCGATCGACGCGCCGAACGGCTTCGAGGTCATCGACTCCTTCGTCGACGACGAGGGCAAGCCGCTCGAGGGTTTCCCCGCGCAGCGGATGTCGTTCGCGTTCGAGCCCACCCGCGAGGGCACCCGCATGGTCACGACGAGCCACTTCGACTCGGTCGACGCGCTGGAGCAGGTCGTCGAGATGGGCCAGGTCGAGGGCATCAAGATGGCGATGGCGCAGCTCGACACCGTGCTGCAGGACCTCCGCGAGTACGCGCAGGGCAAGGGCACCCGGGTGGAGCTGCTGGACGACACCCACGTGCGCATCACGCGTCTGGTCGAGGGGCCGCGCGAGCTGGTCTGGCGCGCCCACTTCGAGCCCGACCTGATCCGCAAGTGGATGCTCGGCCCCGACGGCTGGGAGATGACGGAGTGCGTCGCCGCCACCGAGGTGGGGCAGTCGTACCGCAACTCCTGGGCGCCGGTCGGCGACACCGAGGGGCAGCCGTTCGGATTCGAGGGCGAGGTGCTCCTGGTCGACGCCCCGCGCCGCGCGGTCACGACCGAGCGCATGCAGGGCCTGCCGACCGAGACGCTCAACGACCTGAACCTCTACGAGGAGGACGGCGCGACCCTGGTCACGCTGCTCATCGAGTACCCCGACAAGGAGACGCGCGACATGATCCTCGCCACCGGCATGGCCGACGGCATGGAGTCCTCGTTCGCCCGCCTGGAGCGGGAGCTGCTCACGGTCTGACGCCGTCGCCGCATCCGCGGGGAGGCTCGCGGCCCGGGCCCGACTCTGGATTTCTGACGATCCACGAGTCGGCCCGGGTGGGCCGCCGGGCCGCATCCTATGATTAAGCTATGCGAGGGAAAGAGCGTCTCCGCCTGGCGGTCACCGTCGGCACTGCAGCAGTAGTAGCGACGCTCGGGCTCGCGGGGTGCGCACCGGATGCTCCTGCGCCGAGCGCGACGACTCAGGTCTCCGAGACGGCATCTCCAGAACCGACTTCCGAGCCGCAGACCGGCGATACCCTCTCCGCCGAGGAAGCGGAGCAGGTCAACGCGTCCTGGGGGCGGGCCATCGACGATAAGGCCTATCCGATGCCCAACGGCGAATGGGTGCTGATCAAGGGCGGCCAGCCGCTTCCGGCGAACGTTGCACAGGCAGTCGAAGCCGCCATCATCCCGCCCTTCGCAGCCAACTACGTCTCGTCGACGTTCGATGGAGCCAAGCAGGAGGCGGCGAACACCGCTCGAGACGCGCAGGAGGCGGCTACTGGGCGTAAGACGGCCATCGTCATCCATGCAATGAACGCTGTCGGCATGAGCGGCGAAGAACCAAGGTGGTCTGTCGGCGACAACACGGCCGGCTATAACGGCTACAGCAAGGACGAGGCGCTTGCCGTAGCGCAAGCGTGGATCGACCAGAGTCCCCACACCCGCATCCTCATCGTGGTGGACGCACTCGGTTAGAACGCTGTCACCCCGACAAGGAGACGCGCGACATGATCCTCGCCACCGGCATGGCCGACGGCATGGAGTCCTCGTTCGCCCGCCTGGAGCGGGAGCTGCTCGGGTCTGGCGCCGTCGCCGGCCCGGCGTTTTCGTCCGCAGGGGCGGGGCCGAGTCGCCGTCCGCCGACGCGGAACCCGCCGGGCGGGATAAAGTGGAGACACGATGAGGATCACGCGCCGCACTCTGCTCCTCGGCGCCGGAGCCGGCGTCGCCTCGGTGCTTCTCGCCTCCTGCACCCCGGAGCCCGCGCCCACCCCGACGCCCACCCGCACGCGTGAGCCCGAGCCGCCGCCGGGTGTGCCGGCCCCGGCCGCCAGCATCCGCAGCACCTGGACCAGCGACCCGTTCGCCCTCGGCGCCGCCAGCTTCACGCCGGTCGGAGTCCTGGGCGCGACCCGCACCGCCCTGGCACGACCGATCGACGACCGGCTGTTCTTCGCGGGGGAGGCGACCGACGAGGATGCTCCCGGCACGGTGCGCGGCGCGATCAGCTCCGGCACGCGTGCGGCGGAGGAGCTCATGGGCCCCGGAGTCCCGGGGGAGCGGGTGGCCGTGGTCGGCGCCGGCCTCTCGGGTGCGACCGCCGCCGCGCTGCTCGCCGCCCGCGGCATGCAGGTCACGGTGTTCGAGGCGCGGGACCGCGTCGGCGGGCGCGTGTTCTCCCGCGTCGACGACGCGTGGCCGGTGCCGGTGCAGCTCGGAGCCTGGCTCTTCGGCGAGGATGACGCCGACGTGCTCGACCGCCTGACCAGCGGCGAGGTCGGCATCCTCGACCTGGCGGGCGAACTGTGGCGCACACCGGACGGAGACATCGATCCGGTCGACCCGAAGCCGTTCACCGCAGCCCTGACCGCGGCGCAGGCTACTCCGGAAGATTCCTCGGTCACCGACGCTCTGACCACTGCCGGTATCGATCCGGCCGATCCCGGGACAGCCGCGCTGCTCGCCATCCTCGCCGCCCGCACCGGTGCCGACGCGGACGAGCTCTCCAGCTGGTTCGCCCCGCCGCTGCCTACGGGAGACCCCCGGGCCGCGGGCGACAGCCTCACCCCCTTCGTCGAGCACGCGCTCGACGGGGTGCAGGTCGGCCTCAGCTCGCCGGTTGCGCGAGTCGCGTACGACGACACGGGCGTGAGCGTGCGACTCGGCACGGGGGAGGCCCTCTCGTTCGACCGCGTCGTCGTGACGGTGCCGCTGGGCGTGCTGCAGGAGCGCAGCATCGAGTTCGACCCGCCGCTGCCCTTCGCCAACCGCGGCGCGATCTCGGCCCTCGGCATGGGCGCGATCGAGACCGTCTGGCTGCGGTGGGACGAGCCGTTCTGGGACAGCGAGGAGTCGATCTGGCACGCGGTCGGCGGCCACGTCATGATCCCGACCTGGATCAACCTGCGCCCGGCGACGGGGGAGAACGTGCTCGTGGGCATCGTCGGAGGCGCCTCGGCCGCGGCTTTCGCGGAACTTGACGAGGATGCGGCGCTCGACGCGGCGCTCGCCTCCCTCTCGATCTACGTCTGACTGTGCCTGCCGCGGGTGCGCAGGGGCGCCACGTCGCTAGGCGCGCACCGGGGTCTTCTCCCGTGCGTCCTCCGGCTCGCGATCTCCGTCCACCGTGGGTCCTCGTCCGGCGGGCCGGGCGTCTCGTCGGCGTCCGTGCGCAGCCGTCTCGGCAGCGGCATCCGACTGATCAGCACGAGCAGGGAGGCGACCGCCGCGAAGGTGCCGAGCGCGATGGCGGACGAGACCAGGAACTCCAGCGGCCCGCTCACCTGTCGCGGGTCGAGGAAGTAGTACGGGTACCAGCCGATCAGCGGCCCGCGGATCATGGTGGCCACGCCCCAGAGGATCGGGTACGCGAGCGTCACCGGAACCACGCGCCACGGCACGGACCGGTGCCCCGGCGCCAGCGCCCAGGCCGCGACCGTCACGGCCGGCAGCCAGAAGTGCAGCACCTGATCCGACCAGGGCACGTCGATGCGGATGCCGCGGACCCCCGCCTGCCAGACGAGGATCGCGAACACCAGCCCGGCCGTGATCGTCCACGTCAGCACGAGCGCCAGCGCCACGGTGAGCCAGCGCGGATCCCTGGCGCGGCGCAGGGCGATGATGCCGGCGACCGTCAAGAGCACCACGAACGCGATGTTCGACTGGTTCGTCAGGTAGGCGAAGAAGTTCTGGCTCGCGACCGTGTGCGAGGCGAGCCCCCAGCTGAGCCGGTGGATGAGCGCCACCAGGCAGACGGCGGCCGCGCTGAGGCGGAGCAGGCCGAAGACCGTGCGGGCCTTCACCGCCGCGTCACCGCCCATTCCCTCATCCGCCGAGTCTACGGATCCGGCGCTGCACGGAGCCTCAGATCAGGCGGCGGAGCGCCTCTTCCAGCGTGACACCCTGGGCTTCCGCGCGGTCGCGCAGCCGGGCGTGCTCGTCGCTGGAGAGCGGGAGGCTGAGGACGATCGGGTCGTCCTCCGGCGCATCGAGGCCGTCGAGCAGGTCGGAGGCCTCGGCCCACAGCGGCTCCGCGAGCGAGGCCGGTGCCGCGGGGGACGGCGCGGATGCCGCAGCCGCGGCGACCGAGGCGCCGGACCCGCGCGCCTGACCCGACACCGCGGCAGGTGCGGACGCGGCGACCGGTGCGGAGGCCGCCACCGCAGCGCCGGCATCCGTCCCGAGGGTGAAGCCCGGGCCCCGGCGCGGCTCCTGCTTCGCCTGGTAGGCCTTAGCGGCGGCGTTCGCGCGTTCGTCGGCGGCTTCGTTCAGCGGGTGTCCCGCGTGTCCCTTGACCCACGAGAACTCGACATCGCGGCCGCGGATCGCCTCGTCGATGCCCTCCAGCAGGTCGCGGTTGAGCACGGGGCCGCCGTCGGATTTGCGCCAGCCCTTGCGCTTCCAGCCCGGCATCCACTTCGTCACGGAGTCGATCACGTAGCGGCTGTCGCACTCGATCAGCAGCTTCTCGTCGGTGCCGGCCGTCGCGCGCAGCAGTTCGAGCACGGCACGCAGCTCGCCCTGGTTGTTGGTGCCGTGCGGGGAGCCGCCGGCCGCCCAGTTGTCGTCGTCGATGTACCAGGCCCAGCCGTTGGGGCCGGGGTTGCCCAGGGCGGAGCCGTCTGCGGCGGCGGTGATCGTCATCCCTCCACCGTAACGGTGGGGGAACCGCTGCCCCGTCGCCGGGCGCGGATGATCGCTCAGTCGTCGGCGGGCTCGTCGTCTTCCGGCTCGGTATCGGCTGTCGACGCGGCCTCCGGTGCGGGAGGCGCCACCGGGAACAGCACCGAGCTCAGGTCACCGCTGGCTTCTGCGCCGAGGCCGATCGACAGCGGGTCGACGACCGGCGCCGTGTCGAGGACCTCCGACTCGGAGCGCTCGAGCGGCTCAGAGGGCAGCACCCACTGGTTCTCTTCTTCTTCCGACTTCTGCTGGAACAGTCCCATGGGTTCCATTGTGAACCCGCGCCCGCCGGGGAGCGCCGGATTCACACGGGATTGATCGGATGCGTCGCCCGCGCCGGCGGTCAGGCGGAAGCCGCGCGCACCGCTTCGACGAGCGCGCGCCACGGGCCGTCGAGGGCGGAGTCGGGCAGCTCGCGCTCCCGGCGCTCCGACGGTGTGCGGGCACGGATGCTCCACACGAACCGGTCGGCGCCGGCGTCGGCATCCAGGTCCTGGTCCCAGGGGCAGCGATCGATCAGGTCGATCCACTCCACCGCCTCGTCGGGTGCCGCCTCCACGCGCCACTGACGGCGGATGCCGGCGATCCCGCCGGTGCGCACCACCGCGATCACGACCTGCGTGTCAGTCGGTGGAGGGAACTCGCTCATCTCCATAGACTCCCACGGTCGCCCAGGCGCGTCGAGCCGCTTCGGCGGTGGCGGCGTCGATCGCGGTCGCGGCGGCGACGGTGGCATCGGCGAACTGCGTGAAGGTCGCGGTGCTCGACAGGCCGCCGGTGAGTGCGCGGTACCAGACCGTTCCCGCCCGCTCCCAGGCCTTGCCGCCGAGGTCGATCGCGAACAGGGCGAACGCGCGGTTGGGGATGCCGGAGTTGATGTGCACCCCGCCGTTGTCCTCCGTCGTGCGGACGTAGCCGCTCATGTGGTCGGGCTGAGGGTCTTTACCGAGCTCGTCGTCGTCGTACGCGGTGCCGGGCGCGATCATGGAGCGCAGGGCCGCACCCTCGACCGCGTCGGTGAAGATCTCTGCGCCGATGAGCCACGTCGCCTGGTCGGCCGTCTGTCCGAGCGCGTACTGCTCGGTCAGGGCGCCGAACACGTCGGCGATCGATTCGTTCAGGGCGCCGGGCTGCCCCTGGTACTCGAGGTTCGCGGTGTGCTGCACGACGCCGTGCGCGAGCTCGTGCCCGATCACGGTGAGCGAGCCGGTGAAGTGCTGGAAGACCTCGCCGTCCCCGTCGCCGAACACCATGCGCTCGCCGTCCCAGAACGCGTTGTCGTAGTCGACGCCGTAGTGCACGGTCGCGTCCAGCGGTGCGCCGGCGTCGTCGAGGGAGTTGCGGGCGAAGGCGGCGAGCAGCATCTCGAACGTGGCCCCGAGACCGTCGAAGGCCTCGTTGACCGCGGTGTCCTCCACCGGGGCGTCGTCTTCGCCGCGGACCACGGCGCCCGGGAGCTGCTGGGTGTTCCCGGCATCGCTGATCGTGCGGTTCGGCGCGTCCGACAGCTGCGCCACGAGGTCGCCGTTCTCGTCGATCGACAGGTCGATCCGGGCGCGGAACGGCGGACGGCCCGCGGTGAGCGTCTGCCGTGCGGCGGCGGCCGCCTTGGGGAAGCGACCCGACTCGGCCAGTCGCGCGAGCAGATAGGACGGAACCACTCCATGACGTCGTGCGGATGCTGTGCTGCTCATGGTGCGACCCTACGCCGGGCTGCCGACGTTCGGACAGCTCCGCGTGCTCCGGTGCGAGGTCAGTCGCGTTCGATGCTGAGGACCGTCGTGCGCATGCCGTCGGACTCGTACTGCACCGGCATGCCCGGGTGCTCGACCGAGAACCAGAAGACGCCGTCGTCGGTGTCGTACTTCCGGCAGGTCAGATCGCCGAGGGGAGTCGACAGGCTCACGGTGGAGACGCTGGTCGTCTCGGCGTCGAACGCGGCGTGGCCCTGCAGCTCGGCCCACGTCACGCGGTTCGAGACGACGGCGTTCGGGTCCTCGACGGCCCAGCGATCGAGGGTCGCGCCCTCGTCGTCGGTGTCGCGGAAGCGGTTGACGTGCTCGCCGAGAGGGCCGTCCGGGCCTTCCAGCAGCAGATGGATCACCTTCCCCGTTCCGGTGGCGTCGCGGATCTCGGCGGCGGTGAAGGGGGTCGGCAGGAGTCCGGGGCCGAGCAGGTGCGGATCGGTTTCGGTCATGCACCCAGTCTGCGCCCCCGGGCAGCGCCGACGGTATCGCCGGCATGAGTCGTCGCGCGGCGCGAGGAGGATGACACCTCTCCCGTCTGGGGCTATCTTTGTTTGACTACCGAAACAAGATGATTCGAGGACACCGTGGCGCCGGCTACCCAGACCGTACATTCCGAGGGTGAGATCTTCCGGCTGGTGCGCACCGGAGCGGCGCAGTCCCGCGCCGACCTCGCCCGCCTGACCGGGCTCTCCCCGTCGACCGTCGCCCTCCGGGTGGAGGAGCTGATCGCCCACGGATACATCGAGGAGAACGGCGAGGGCGAGTCGCGCGGCGGCCGACGACCTCGCGTGCTCACGGTGAAGGCGGGCGGCAGCGTCGTCGCCGGCGTCGAGCTCGGCGAGCAGCACGCGACCGTCGCGCTGTTCGACCGCCGGGCCGAGGTCGTCGCATCGACGGTCGCCCAGGTGTCCCTCCTCGACGGCGTCGAGAGTGTCGTGAGCCAGGTGTGGGAGTGCGCGCAGGGTCTCGCGAAGGACAACGGCGGACTGCGGCTCGAGGGCATCGCGATGAGTCTCCCCGGACCGGTGGACTCGCGCACTTCGCGCCTGCTCGCACCGATGCGGATGCCGGGATGGAACGGCGTCGACGTCGGCGAGGTCCTCGGCTCCGTCACGGGGCTGCCGTTCCTGATCGACAACGACGCGAACGCCATGGCCGTCGGCGAGTTCATCGAGCGGGGCGGCGAGCAGGAGCAGCTCGTGTTCGTGAAGGCCGGGAGCGGCATCGGCTGCGGCATCATCCTCGAGGGCGCCGTCTATCGCGGGTTCCGCGGGGTGGCCGGCGACATCAGTCACGTGGCGCTGCACAACGCCCCGCCCATCATCTGCTCGTGCGGACGCGTCGGCTGCCTCGACGTGGTCGCGAGCGGGGCCGCGATCGTCGACGCCTTGAAGGAGGCGGGCGTGGCCGTGGAGTCGCTCGACGACGTGCTCGCGCTGGCGCAGGACGCGCATCCCAAGGCCACGTCGGCTCTCCGGGAGGCGGGCGCGCGAACGGGCGAGGTGCTCGCGACCATCATCAACTTCTTCAACCCGCAGGCGCTCGCGCTGGGCGGGCGCCTGGCCACGGCCGACGCGTTCGTGGCGGGCGTCCGCCAGGCGCTCTTCACGCTCTGCTTGCCGATGTCGACGGATGCGCTGGAGATCGGGGTGAGCCGGGCCGGTGCGCTGGCGGGGGCGCGCGGTGTCGCCTGGGAGCTGCTGGAGCGGATGCTCGACCCTGCGAGAATCGATGAGGAGCTGCGCAGCGCCGCCTAGTAATTTCGGCAATCGGCTCAAGTTTGTACCGATTTGGAACAAGTTGCCGGGTTTGCTTCGACGCGCGATCTAGACTCGGAGCATGACCGAGACCTCCACGCTCCCGCGCATCGCCATCGCCGGCATGGCCATCGAGTCCAGCACCTTCTCACCGCACCGCGCCGGCGAGCGGGACTTCCTCCGTCTGGAGGGCGACGACCTCGTCACCCGCTACGACTCGCTGCGCGAGGGCGAGATGCGCGGCCGCGCGGAGTGGCTGCCGGTCTATTACGCCCGGTCGATCCCCGGCGGTGCGGTGCTGCGCGAGGTCTACGACAGCATCAAGGCGCGGATCTGCGACGGGCTGCGGGCGCTCGTCGCCGACGGCGAGAAGCTCGACGGCCTGTTCTTCGACATCCACGGCGCGATGAGCGTCGTCGGGCTGGACGACGCCGAGGGCGACCTGATCACCGCGATCCGCGAGGTGATCGGATCCGACGTCGTGGTCTCGGCCTCCATGGACCTGCACGGCAACGTCTCGCGCACCCTGATCGAGAACGTCGACATCATCACCTGCTACCGGCTGGCCCCGCACGAGGACACGTGGGAGACCCGCGACCGCGCGATCCGCAACCTCGTCGAGGCGCTCGAGAGCGGCGTCACGCCGCGCCGCGCCTGGGTGCGGGTGCCGATCCTGCTCCCCGGTGAGAAGACCAGCACGCGCGTGGAGCCGGCGAAGAGCCTCTACGCCCGCATCCCCGAGATCGAGTCGCGCCCCGGCGTCACGGACGCGGCGATCTGGATCGGCTACGCCTGGGCCGACGAGCCGCGCTGCCACGCGACGGTGGTCGTGACCGGTACCGACGACGAGGCGACCGCGGCCGCGGCGGCCGAGCTCGGCCGCGCCTTCTGGGACGTGCGCGACGAGTTCGAGTTCGTGGGCCCTCCCGGCACCCTCGACGAGGGCGTCGCGGCCGGTCTCGCCGCCACCGACACCCCGTATTTCATCAGCGACTCGGGGGACAACCCCGGCGCCGGCGGCACGGGTGACGTCACCTGGACCCTCGCCCAGCTGCTGCAGAAGCCCGAGCTGACGGCCGATGACGCGCCGGTCACGCTCTGCGCCTCGGTGTTCGACAAGGGCGCCGTCGACATCCTCCGCGGCCACGCCGTGGGTGAGCGGGTCTCGGTCGAGGTCGGCGCGCGCGTCGACAGCGGTCCGCACGGGCCCGTGCTCGTCGAGGGCGTGCTGCACAGCCTGCACGAGGGCGACGTGGATGCCGGCGGGATCGCGGTGATCCGCGTCGGCGGTCTGCACGTGATCGTCACCGAGTTCCGCAAGGCTTACCACGACGTCTCCGACTTCACCTCGATCGACCTCGACCCGACGGCGGCGCAGATCGTCGTCACGAAGATCGGCTACCTCGAGCCGGAGCTCTACGCGATCATGCGCGGATGGACGCTCGCACTCACCCCCGGCGGCGTCGATCAGGACCTGGAGCGCCTCGGGCATCACCGCATCCAGCGCCCGATGCATCCGTTCGACGCGTTCGAGGTCGCGCCCGATCTTACCGCCGAGATGGTCGGCTGAGGCACCTGCCCTGCTTTTCGCTGGAATCGAAGGAAGTTAGTTACTTAAACGTAACAAGAGCGACTTCTGTCCCTGACTTTGTTCGGGCATGATTCAAAGTACGTCATAAATCGGACGAACGCTTCGGGTGACGGGGCGTTGAACAAGGAGGTTTACATGCGATCTCAGTCGCTGCGCCGCCGGCTGCTCGCCCCCCTGGGTGCGCTCGCCGTCGCGACGCTCGCCCTCACCGCCTGCCAGGCCGGCACCTCGGGCGACAACGGGGCAGGCGAGAAGGACACCGTCAGCTTCGCGCTCCAGGTCGGCACCGGACCCAACTGGATCCTGCCGATCTCGTCGCCGGACAAGATGGCCACCCACAACAGCGCCATCAAGGCGACGATGTGGCCGCGTCTGTTCGAGTACAACGGCGTCGACGGGGAGATGGGCTGGGACGAGCTGGCGTCCGCCGCCAAGTCCTACGAGTTCTCCGAGGACCGCAAGACCATCACCATCACGCTGAACGACCTCGACTGGTCGGACGGCGAGCCCGTCACCTCGCGCGACGTGGAGTTCTGGTACAACCTGGTGCGCTTCAACGGCGAGAAGACCGGTGGCTACTCCGCCGGCCTGATGCCGGACAACATCACCGAGTTCACCACCATCGACGACAAGACGTTCTCGCTGACGATGGACAAGGTCTACAACGAGGAGTTCCTCCTCGGCAACCAGCTCAGCCTCATGTACCCGATGCCGCAGCACGTCTGGGACAAGACCAGCGCCGACGGCGAGATCGGCGACCACGACCGTGACGCCGCGGGTGCCGCCGACGTCCTCGACTACCTCTTCTCCGAGGCCGAGGACATGAAGACCTACGCGACCAACGACCTGTGGAAGACCGTCGCCGGTCCCTACACGGTCAAGAGCTGGTCCGACTCGGGTCTCGTCGAGCTCACCGCCAACGAGAAGTACACCGGCGAGGACAAGCCGAAGATCGACAACGTGCGGTTCCTCCCCTTCACCTCGGCCGACGCCGAGATGAACGTGGTGCGCTCGGGCGACGTCGACTACGGCTACGTCACCAGCTCGCAGCTCACGAACGAGAAGCAGTTCACCGACCTGGGCTACAGCCTCGAGCCGTGGGCCGGCTGGTCGATCACGTACATGCCGTACAACTTCGCCAACCCGGAGAAGGGCTCCTTCTACAAGCAGCTCTACGTGCGCCAGGCCCTGCAGCACGCCGTCGACCAGGAGACCATCTCCGAGGTCGTCTGGCACGGCGCGGCGACGCCGGACTACGGTCCCATCCCGCAGACGGCCGACTCCAGCGGCCTGTCCGACGTGCAGAAGGACAACCCGTACCCGTTCGACCTGAAGAAGGCCGAGAAGCTCTTCACGGACAACGGCTGGGTCAAGGGCTCGGACGGCACGCTCGAGTGCGCCGACGCCGGTGCCGGTGCGGGCCAGTGCGGTGAGGGCATCGCCGCCGGTTCGAAGGCCGAGATCGTCGTCACCACGCAGAACGGCTCGCAGGAGACCGACAACATGATGGCGGAGATCCAGTCGTCGCTCGGCAAGATCGGCGTCAAGATGACGATCGACTCCAAGCCGCTGGACACCGTCCTCACGCAGGCGCAGGAGTGCAAGACCGGCAGCGCGTGCACGTGGGAGCTCGTCTTCTTCGGCACCGCGGGCAGCTGGTACTTCCCGCCCTACGCCACCGGTGAGCGCGTCTTCGCGAAGGACACCAAGTGGAACGCGGGCCAGTACGACAACCCCGAGGCGGAGGAGCTCGTCCAGGCGATGGCCTTCTCGACCGACCCGGAGATCGCGAAGAAGTACTCCGAGTACCTCGCGACCGACCTCCCGGTCATGTGGATGCCGAACCCGGTCTACCAGGTCTCCGTCGTCCGTGACGGACTCGACATCGCCCACCAGGACCCGGGTGCGTCGTTCCTTCCGCAGCGTTGGTCCTGGACCAAGTAACAGGCAGGTGACATGAGCGTGGTGGAAGCAGCGCAGAACGCGCAGCAGCAGAAGAAGGAGAGGGCCGGCGGCCCGCGGTTCTGGTGGTACCTGTTGCGACGGGTCGGCCAGGGCGGGATCGTCATCCTCATCGTGACGCTGATCGTGTTCGCGCTGCTCCACCTCGCCATGCCGCAGGGGCCGGCCGCCGGCATCCTCGGCATGCAGGCCTCGCAGGAGCAGATCGACGCCTTCAACAAGGAGAACGGCTTCGATCTGCCCCTGTGGCAGCAGTACTTCCACTTCCTCGGGCAGCTCGTCCAGGGCGACCTCGGGGACTCCTTCAAGCTGAACCGACCGGTGGCGGACGCCATCGGCCAGCGTCTCCCGAAGACGCTGATCCTCGCCCTGATCTCGATGCTGTTCGCCCTGATCATCGCGATCCCGATGGGCATCTTCCAGGCCGTGCGCCGCGGCAAGGCCGCCGACTACGCGCTCACCACCTGGAACTTCATCGTCTACTCGACGCCGTCGTTCTTCCTCGGCCTGATCCTCGTGATCGTGTTCGCGCAGTGGCTGCGGCTCGTCCCGGCCCAGGCGCCGCAGGGCGAGACGGTGGGCGACGTGCTCGCCAACCCGGCCGGCCTCGTGCTGCCGGTGCTCACCGCGGCACTCGGCATCATCGCGACCTTCTCGCGCTACATGCGCTCGGCCACGATCGACAACCTCTCCGAGGACTACGTCCGCACGGCGCGTGCGAAGGGGACCTCGGTGCCGGTGGTGATCACCCGCCACGTGGTCCGCAACTCCCTGACCCCCGTGATCGCCATGCTCGGCTACTACCTGCCGGTCATGTTCGGCGGCATGATCGTCGTCGAGTCGCTCTTCAACTACCCCGGCATGGGCCTGCTGTTCTGGACCTCGGCGCAGACCTCCGACTACCCCGTGCTGATCGGCTGCATCCTGGTGATCGCCCTCGCGACCGTCATCGGATCGCTCCTCGCCGACATCATCCAGGCGCTGCTCGATCCGCGCACCCGAGAGGAGCTCTCGTGAGCACGACGACCATCGTGATGCGCACGCTGACCCCGCGTCAGCGCGGCATGCGCCGCTTCCTGCAGAACAAGCTCGCGGTCTTCGGCATCGTGACGATCGTGCTGTTCCTGCTGTTCTGCTTCCTGGGTCCCCTGATCCACCCGACGGACCAGATCCACACCGACCTGCGCAGCACGATGCTGCCTCCGGGAAGCCCGGGCCACCCGCTCGGCACGGACGACGTCGGATACGACGTGCTCGGACGGCTCATGATGGGCGGTCAGATCTCGATCCTGATCGGACTCGCCGCGGGCATCCTCGCCACCGTCATCGGCACGCTCTGGGGCGCCATCGCCGGATACGTCGGCGGCGCCGTCGACACCGTGATGATGCGCGTCGTGGACGCGGGCATCGCGATCCCCGCGACGTTCCTGCTGCTGATCCTGTCCGCGATCCTGCGCCCGAGCGTCCCGCTCATGATCTGCGTCATCGGCCTCGTCTCGTGGCTGGTGCCCGCCCGTCTGGTGCGCGCCGAGTCGATCTCGCTGAAGTCCCGTGAGTACGTGCTCGCGCTGCGCGCCATGGGCGGTACCCACTCCCGCGCGGTGCTCAAGCACATCGTCCCGAACACGGTCGGCACGATCGTCGTGAACGCCACCTTCCAGGTCGCCGACGCCATCCTGCTCGTCGCCTACATCTCGTTCCTCGGGATGGGCCTGCAGAAGCCGGCCACCGACTGGGGCGCCATGCTCACCAGCGGCATCACCTACACCTACGCGGGCGCCTGGTGGCTGATCTTCCCCGCCGGATTCTGCATCGTGCTGACCGTCTGCGCCTTCAACAGCATCGGCGACGGCCTCCGCGACTTCTTCGACGTGAAGGGGCGTGCCGCATGAGCGACGCACTGCTGTCGATCTCCGACCTCCGGGTCACGTTCCGCACCGAGGACGGCGCGGTCGAGGCCGTCAAGGGAATCGACCTCGAGGTCAAGCCCGGCGAGGTGCTGGCCCTGGTCGGCGAGTCCGGCTCCGGCAAGTCCGTCACGGCCATGGCGATCCTGAAGCTGCTGCCGAAGTCGGCGACCGTCACCGGATCGATCCGCCTCGCCGGCCGCGAGCTGCTGCCGCTCCCGGAGAGCGAGATGAACGCCGTCCGCGGCGCCGAGATCTCGATGGTGTTCCAGGAGCCGATGACCGCGCTCAACCCGAGCATGCGGATCGGCGACCAGATCACCGAGGCGATCCTCAACCACCGTCAGATCTCGAAGGCCGAGGCGTGGGAACGCGCCGTCGAGATGCTCCAGCGCGTGGGCATCCCCGATCCCGCACGGCGGGCGAAGAGCTACCCGCACGAGCTGTCCGGCGGTCAGCGCCAGCGCGTGGTCATCGCGATCGCGCTCGCGTGCGAGCCGCAGCTGATCATCGCGGACGAGCCGACCACCGCGCTCGACGTGACCGTGCAGGCCGAGATCCTCGACCTCATCCGCCGTCTGGCGGCCGAGTCGGGCACCGCGTTCCTCCTCGTCACGCACAACATGGGCGTGGTCGCCGACATCGCCGACCGGGTGGCCGTGATGTTCCGCGGCACGATGGTCGAGGTGGGCGACACCCGCACCGTGCTCACCGCACCGCGCGAGGACTACACGAAGAAGCTCCTCAGCGCCGTGCCCTCGCTGCCGGACATCGCGAGCGTCGTCGAGCGGGACGAGGAGCCGGAGCCCGCGGCCGCCGTGCTGGGGCTCGATGCCGCGAGCGTGACCTACCGTCGCGGAGGGCGCCCGTTCCTCGCGCTCGACGGCGTCAGCCTGCGCATCGCCCCGGGCGAGATCCTCGGCCTGGTCGGCGAGTCGGGGTCGGGCAAGTCGACCCTCGGACGTGCGGCACTCGGACTCCTTCCGCTGTCCAGCGGTGGCATCACGCTGTTCGGCGAGAAGGTCGGCCGTGGCGGCGTCTCCGGACGTCGGGAGCGCGAGCTGCGCGGTCGTGTCGGCGCCATCTTCCAGGACCCGGGTTCGAGCCTCGACCCGCGCATGACGGTCGGCGAGGCCATCGCGGAACCGCTGCTCGTGCAGCGCCGGCGCTTCCCGACGAGCGGCAGTCAGCGTCGCGCCCGGGTGGCCGAGCTCCTCGAAGCCGTCGAGCTGCCGAGCACCTACGCCTCGCGGTACCCGCATGAGCTCTCCGGTGGCCAGCGCCAGCGCATCGGCCTCGCCCGCGCCATCGCCCTGGAGCCGGAGCTGATCATCGCAGACGAGCCGACCTCCGCGCTCGACGTCTCGGTGCAGGCCGCGGTGCTGGAGGTGCTGCGCACCCTGCAGGCGAAGATGCACTTCGCGTGCCTCTTCATCAGCCACGACCTCGCCGTCGTCCACGAGATCTCCGACCGGGTGGCCGTGATGCTGAAGGGCGAGATCGTCGAGACCGGATCCGCCGACGAGGTGCTCCTGGCTCCGCAGCATCCGTACAGCCGGCGCCTGCTGGCGTCTGTTCCGGTGCCGGACCCCGACAAGCAGGCTCTGCGGCGGGAGGCCCGCGCGGCCGCGCGGGTGGCCACCCCGTGACCCGGGGCGAGCCGACCCGATCGACCAGGAGAGTGCAGGAAGGCGCCCCCGTCGTGCTCGGGCTCGACGTCGGGGGCTCGAGCGTCAAGCATCTGCTCGCGTCCGCGCGCGCCTCGCTGGACACCCCGCCGAAGCCCCTCGATCGGGGCCGACACGCGACGCCCAAGTCGTCTCCCGTGGAAGGGCTCGCCGCCATCGCGTCGTCGCTCCGCGGTGATGCCGACCTCGAGCGCGTGGTGCTGTCGATCCCCGGACTCGTCGACGAGGCGGCCGGCGTGGTCGTGCGCTCGACCAACATCCCGGCGCTCGACGGCCGACCGCTGGGCGCACAGCTCAGCGCCGAGCTCGGCATCCCCGTCGACGTGATCAACGACGGGCATGCGGCCGCCGTCGCCGAGGCCTCGTGGGGCGCCGGTGCGGGCGTCGACGACGTCTTCGTGCTCGCGCTGGGCACGGGCATCGCCGGCGCGCACGTGGCGCACGGACAGGTCGTCCCCGGAGCACATGGCTCGGCGGGCGAGCTCGGACACATCACGATCGAACCCGAGGGGAGCATCTGCTCCTGCGGGCGCCGCGGCTGCCTCGAGACCATCATCGGCGCTCCCGCCCTGCGCAGGGCATGGGTCGCGGTCGGGGGCACCGGCGGGCCAGAGGGGCTGCTCGCGGCGCACTCCGCGGGGGATGCCGCGGCCACGGTCATCGTCGAACGGGCGTCGTCGGCGCTCGCGGAGGCGATCCTCACCCTGTGCGCGCTCGTCGATCCGGGCTGCATCGTGATCGGCGGCGGGCTCGCTCAGGCGCCGCATCAGCTGGTGACCCTCGCCGAGCGCTACGTGGGCGAGCGGGCCTCGTTCCACCGGGTGCCGCCCATCGTCCCGGCCACGCTCGGCGAGTGGGCCGGCGCGAACGGCACGGTCCTCACCGCCCTCCGCCGCCGCTGACCCCCACCCCTACTTCCCCCCCACCCCCCCCCCCCCACCCCCACCCCAGTCGAGAGCACGGGATCTCGCCGAGTGCACG
>Ga0160430_100633_pt1 | contig 17724 bp, 19 predicted proteins | sample HID1971I_E0MG_FD_108274 | JGI IMG/M metagenome (GOLD analysis project Ga0160430, IMG submission 108274) | Enriched millipede-associated microbial communities from UW Madison campus, WI, USA - HID1971I_E0 MG | ecosystem: Host-associated > Arthropoda: Insects > Digestive system > Unclassified ...
GCATCGCCCACCCGGCCTACAGCCTCTCGTACGCCAACCGCCGCCGCGTGGAGAGCGCGCGCGCGCTCGCGCTCAAGCCCCCGCTGCTCCTGCTCGACGAGCCCACGGCCGGCAGGAACGAGAGCGAGACCGCCGAGATGCTCGAGATCATCCGCGGCCTGAAGGCGCGCGGCCAGACCATCCTCTTGATCGAGCACAAGCTCGACCTCGTGATGCAGCTGTCGGACCGCGTGGCCGTGCTCGACGACGGCCGCAAGATCGCCGAGGGCCGGCCCGACGACGTGCGCAACGACCCCGCGGTGATCGAGGCCTACCTCGGCCACCGGCAGGTGGGGCAGGCACGGCCCGAGGCGGTGCCCGCATGATCGCCACCGTCGCCCGCACCGGACTGCCGCCGTCGCCCTTGTGGGGAGACGGCCGCGACGAGGACCATGCCGCGCCGGCCGTGCCGCCCGCTGGCCCCGCGGTCCGCACCGCCGTCCATCCGCTGCTGCAGCTGCGCAAGGTCAACAGCTTCTATGGCCCGGTGCAGGCCCATTTCGACCTCGACATCGAGGTGCGCAAGGGCCAGATCGTGAGCCTGCTCGGCGGCAATGCCAGCGGCAAGTCGACCACCATGAAGATCGTGCTGGGCCTGCTCAAGCCGCGTTCGGGCGAGGTGCTGTTCGACGGCGTCTCGACGCTGGGCCTGAGCACGCCGCAGATCATCCGCAAGGGCATCGGCTCGGTGCCCGAGGCGCGCCGGCTGTTCCCGGCGATGACCGTGCGCGAGAACCTGCTGATGGGCGCCTATGCGCGCAACGACCGCCGCGCGGTGGCCGAGGACCTCGAGCGCATGCTCGAGCTGTTCCCGCGCGTGGCCGAGCGCATCGACTTCCAGGCCGGCACGCTCTCGGGCGGCGAGCAGCAGATGGTGGCGATGGCGCGCGCGCTCATGGGCCGCCCGCAGCTCATCTGCATGGACGAGCCGACCATGGGCCTGTCGCCGCTGTACGTGGACAAGGTGCTCGAGCTGATCGCGCGCATCAATGCCCAGGGCGTCTCGGTCTTCATGGTCGAGCAGAACGCCAGCCTCGCGCTGCAGATCGCGCACCACGGCTACGTGCTGCAGACCGGGCGCATCGTGCTCTCGGGCCCGGCTGCGGCGCTCCTCGACGACCCGCGCATCCGCGATGCCTACCTGGGCGGCGACGGCGCAGCGCGCACCGCCTCCTGAACTTCACACGCCCCCCACGGGAGAACACACGACCATGTCATTGAAACTCGACCACATCGTCATCGCGGTGCATGACCTCGAGAGCGCCATCGCCGACTACACGGCGCTCGGCTTCCAGGTGCTGCGCGGCGGCGACCATCCGGGCCGCACCACGCACAACGCGCTGGTGGTGTTCCAGGACGGCAGCTACTTCGAACTGATCGCCTGGCGCGCGCCCTCGCCCGAGGAGCGCTGGTGGCAGCTGCTGCAGCGCCACGGCGAAGGCATCGTCGACTTCGCGCTGCTGCCGCGCAGCACCGCGATCACCGTCGAGGAGGCCAAGGCGCGCGGGCTCACGCTCGACGGCCCGCTCGACGGCGGCCGCCTGCGTCCCGACGGCGAACGCCTGCGCTGGCAGACCGCGCGGCCCGCGACCGCCGACCTGCCTTTTCTGTGCGGCGACCTCACGCCGCGCGCGCTGCGCGTGCCCGAAGGCGATGCGCGCACGCATCCCAATGGCGCGCTCGGCGTCGCCAGCCTCGCGCTCGCGGTGCACGACCTCGACGCCACGCTCGAGCGCTACCGCGCGCTGCTCGGCGACGGGCATGGCGAAGTGGCGGTGCATATCGGCGAAGCCGTGGCGCTGCCGGGCAGCGGCGTGCGGCTGGCCGTGATCGCGCTCGGCGGCAGCGCGCTGGTGTTCTCGTCGCCGCGCGCAAGCGCCAGGACCGATGCCGCCACGCCGATCGGCCGTGCGGTGGAGCAGCGGCTCAGCGCGCGCGGCGAGGGGCCGTACGCGCTGGTGCTGCACACCGCGGCCACGCCGTCGCCCGAGGCGCCGGACCTCGCGAAAACGCATGGCGCGCTGATCGAATTCGCGCCGGCCGCGCGCGAAGGCGTCGCACGGCGCGCATCGGCGCTCGACAGCCTCGTGGGCGGCTGAGGGGCGCGGGGGGCCGCTTACTTGTCGGCGTGCTCGTCCCTGGCTTCTTCGCCGTCCTCGGCCGACTCTTCTTCTTCCTCTTCCTCTTCCTCTTCCGATTCCTCGAAGTACTCGGGGATCGGCTGCTCGGCCAGCGCCTTCGCCAGCTGCAGGCGGAACTCGGCCAGTGCCTTGGCCGACTTGGCGATGTCCTTCGCGCCCTGGTCGGCGATCTTCTCGACCAGCAGGGCCGGTTCTTCCGACAGGATGATCTCGATGTAGTGGTCGGCGAGTTCGGCGGCGGCGATGAGCTTGGCGTCGGTGGACATGCGGTGCTTTCAGTGAGGTGGAGAAAGACGCCATCCTGCGCAGCGAAGGTGACGCCGGCACTACACACGCCGGCGCGGGGGTGTCACGCGTGCGTCATCGGAAGCGGCGTCAATGCCCGGGTCCGCAACAAGCCGGGCCGCCACGCGCGGCCTCGCGTCACGCCATGAATCCTGTTCATCCACGGCCGACGGCCCGACGAGCGCGTCGACCGCCTCGTGATCGAGGCGCAGGCGCGCCGGATCGGAACGTCCTGAGCCGCTCGCGTGGGCTCAGGAGTCGCGGCGATAGAGCGCCCACCGGACCGTGAGGATGTCGGCCGCGATCTTGGCGGCGTTGGCGCCCGCGTAGTCCTGCGTCGGGTCGAACTCGAAGCCCTCGCGGTAGCGCACCACCTGCCCGTAGTCGCGGTCGAACACCATCGGCCCGGTCAGCTCGGCGGGGTCGGTGCCGGACGGCACGGCCATGAATTTCTCGGGATCGGTGACGCTTTGGTAGAGATCGACGCTGAGCTGGGACATGGTTTTTTTCCTCGAGGTCTTGGTCGGGGGAATGATCGGCCCCCGGCGCGGGCAGCGGGCAGTCCTCCACCGGCAGGGCGAGTCGGCAATGGCCTACAGAAGACGCACGGTCCGATCGATACGGTGTATCAAGGCGTGGATGACTGCGCCAATTTCTTCGCTGGGGAACAAGCATGCAAGACAACCGGGACGCCGCCTTTGCGGCATGGGTGGGCGCCGAGGACGCGGCCCAGGCGGCCATTCACGTGCTGCACCAGCGAACGCGCGGCGGCCGTACGAAGGTCGCGCCCCAGGAGATCGAGCAGATCGCGCGCCTGCGCAAGGAAGCTGACGTGCGCTTCGCCGCGGTGTGGGGCGTGCTCGGCGCGACCACTGCCGTGGCCATGCCCGAAGAAGCCTTGCCCGAGCCGTTGCCGCGCGTGGAACGGCCCCAGCGCATCGTGGTGGCACCACGCGCCGCGCAGGCGCAGGCGCTGCCTTCGATCGCGATCTGAGCGCGGGCCGCGTTGCGCGGCACTCGTGCGCCGAGCCGTCCAGAAGCGCTATCTCTTCTTGCGTAGATCAATCGCGTTCGCGTGGCGAATGAGCCCGCGGAGTGCCGGGATCCTCGATTCGGTCGCTCCTTTTCGACGTACGGCAAGACTGGCGACGACACCAGCGAGCATCGCGCAATATTCCAAAGGGCGAGTCTCTTGCCGACAGCGCCGATCGTCGGCCGCGCGGCAGCGGTCTTCATGACTTTCGTCATTTCGTTTTTCGCTCGAGGCGGCACTAAGATGCCCGCCCATGGCCCACGCCGCACCCCTGTCGCCGCATGCCGCGCCCTTGCACGGCGAAGCCCCGATGCCGCTTCCGGCGCGCGGCATCCTGGTGGTCGACGACCATGAGCTGGTACGCCTAGGTCTGCGCGCGCTGCTGCTGGCTGAGACCGGCAGCGTGCCGGTGTACGAGGCGCGCTGCCTCGCCGATGCCCTGCACCTTTATGCGCTCCATGCGGCCTCGCACCACCTGGTGCTGCTCGATCTCGACCTGCCCGATTCGCAGGGGCTGGACACGTTGGTGCGCTTCCGGCGTGCCTTTCCTTCCTCGCCCGTGATCGTGCTCTCGGGCAAGGACAGCCATGCGCTGATGCATGGCGCGATGGCGCTCGGGGCGCAGGCCTTCCTGCCCAAGACCGGCCACCTGGGCGAGGTGCTGCGCTACGTGAGGGACAACGACCTGATCGGCCTCCCGGTCCGGCCTTCGACGACCTCGAGCAGCGCGCCCACGACGACGGCGCGCGCCGAGTCGCAGCCGCAGCTCAATGCGCGCCAAGTCGAGATCCTCGACTGGCTGCTGGCCGGCAAGTCGAACAAGGAGATCGCGCAGCTGTCGCACCTGACCGAGGGCACGGTCAAGAACCATGTGTCCACCTTGCTGCTGCTGTTCGGCATGCGCTCGCGGGCCCAGCTCATCAGCAGCCTTCGATAAGCTCTTCGCGCCATGCGGCCTTCGATTGGAGATGCCCGCATGCTCGCGATGACCGAAGCGCCTCCACCAGAACTGGCCCGGCGGGTGCTGCGCGAACAGGTGGCGGCGGTCCATGCGAACGCGCCGGCCGCCTATCTCGCGGACATGCTCACAGCGCAGGCGCTGGGCATCGGCCTGTTCGTGGCCACCTGGCGCTGGCAGGTGCTGTTGTGGATGGCGCTGCACCTGGCATTGACGCTGCGACGCGCCTACAGGCGCTACCGGCGCAGTCCCGACGCGGCCGAGCATCCCGAGTACTGGGCGCGCTTCAATGCGCGCAACGTGCTGCTGCGCTCATGCGTCTGGGGCCTCGCGCCCTGGCTGTGCGTGCCGCCGGGGCGCAACCTCGGGCTCTGGGTGATGGTCATCGTCATGATGATGGGCGGCTGCGCCGGCGGTGCGCTGTCGCTGGCGGTTCTCAAGCGCAACATCCCGCGCTTCATCGTGCCCAGCATGGCGAGCCTGACCCTTGCGCTGGCCTGGCGCGGCGACACCGTTCATTTGTTCCTTGCCACCGGCTGCCTGCTCTACATGTGCGTGATGATCACCTTCGCGCTGCAGCACCACCGGCTGCTGACGGCCTCGCTGACCATGCGCTTCGAGAAGGAGGCGCTGGCCGAGCAGCTGAGCCACCAGATCGCCGCGACGCAGCGCGCCAGCGAGGAGAAGACGCGCTTTCTCGCCGCGGCGAGCCACGACCTGCGCCAGCCGCTGCATGCGATCGCGCTGTTCGGCGCCGTGATCGAGAAGAAGCTGCAGGGCAGCGAGGAATGGGACCACGCGGTGCGGCTGATGGATGCGGTCGGAACGCTCGGCGATTCGCTCGACACGCTGCTCGACATCTCGCGGCTCGACGCCGGCGAGGTGGCGCCGCGGATACGGCCGGTCGAGCTCAATCCGCTGTTCCTCGCGCTCAACAACGTGTTCGCGGCGCGGGCGGCCGGCAAGGACCTGCAGCTGCGATTGCGCGCCACGCCGTGCTGGGTGCTGAGCGACCCGCAGCTGTTGCAGCGGCTGCTCTCCAATCTGGTGGACAACGCGCTCAAGTACACGCCGCGCGGTGGCGTGGTGGTGGCCGCGCGCGCACGCGGGCCGCTGGTGTGGATCGACGTGCGCGACACCGGCATCGGCATCGCGCCCGAGCACCTGGGCCGCATCTTCGACGAGTTCTACCAGGTCGGTAATCCGGGGCGCGATCGCGCGCAGGGGCTGGGCATCGGCCTGTCGATCGTGCAGCGGCTCTCGCGCCTGCTGGCGCATCCGCTGCAGGTGCATTCGCGACCGGGGCGCGGCAGCCGCTTCCGCATGGTGTTGCCGGCGGTGTCGGCCCTGGGTGTCGCGCCCGCCATCGCACGCGCGGATGCCGTGTTGCTGCTGCCGCGGCGCGTGCTGTTGATCGACGACGAAGCGCCGATCCGCCAGGCCGTGACCGGGCTGCTGCAGGCCCATCGCGTGGCCATCGACGCGGTGGCCAGCGAGGCCGAAGCCGAGGCCGTGCTGGCGCAGGCCGCGCAGGGCGGCTCGCCGGTCGACGTGCTGCTGTGCGACGTGCGGCTGGCCGATGGCGCCGACGGACTGGCCGTGGCGCAGCGGCTGCGCGCGCGCTTCGGCCCCGGCCTGCGCGTGCTGCTGATCACCGGCGAGACCGCGCCGCGGCGGCAACGGCAGATGCACGACGCCGGCCTGCAGGTGCTGCTCAAGCCGGTGGCCGCCGACAGGCTGCTGCAGGCCCTCGCGGCACCCGCGCGGCACGAAACGACCACCGATCGCGCGCACGGCTGAACGTTTTTTCGTGCCGAAGGTCGATGACCTTCGACACTAGATCGCAGGGGTCGCGATCCCTACCGTGGAGGCCTTTTCATCCACTCGCTTGAAAGAAGGAAGGCCTCTCATGAACACCCGTCTTGCCGTTTGCCGTGCCGTGCGCACCCCTGTCGCGCTGCTGACCATGAACCTCGTGCTGGCGGCCTGCGGAGGTGGCGGCGGTGGCGGCGGCTTCGCCGGCTTCCCGGTCGCTCCCGCACCCGCACCCGCGCCCGCCGCGCAGACACCCCCGCCGGCCCCCGCTCCCGCCGCGGCCTCGATCACGACGCAGCCATCGAACACCACCGTGGGCCAGGGCGTGCCCGCCACGCTGAAGGTGCAGGCCGCGCATGCCACGGCCTACCAGTGGCAGCGCAGCACCGACGGCGGCGCGCACTGGAGCGATGTGGCCGATGCCACCGCCGACAGCTTCAGCACGGCCGCCAGCCAACTCGCCGACAGCGGCCAGCAGTTGCGCGTGCGGGTGACGGGCGCCAGCGGCAGCGTGACCAGCCGGGCCGCCACGTTGACGGTCAAGCCCTGGGTCGCCACCGTGCTGGCGACGACGGGCGTGAGCTACAGCAGCCCGTATCAGCTCGCGCTCGATGCGAGCGGCGCGAAGCTCTACGTGGCCATGGGCGGCAATGGCTCGGTCTACCGGATCGACACCGCCAGCGGCAGCGGTGCAGAGGTGACGCCGGGCGCGACGATGAATGCGCCGGCGGGCCTGGCACTGGCGGCCGACGGCACGCTCTACGTGAGCGACCAGCATCGCATCAGCAAGATCGCGCCCGGTGCCACCACCGCCAGCACCTGGGTCGGCGGCGGCAGCAGCGGATACGCCGACAGTCCGGCCCCCGTGATGTTCAACAACCCAGTGAGCATCGCGCTCGACGGCGCGGGCAACCTCTTCGTGGCGGACACGGAGAACAAGCGCGTGCGCAAGGTCGCCGCCGACGGCACCACGAGCACGCTCGCGGGCGACGGCACGCAGGCCTACCTCGACGGCGTCGGCACGGCCGCGCAACTGGCGAGACCGCAGGGCCTCGCGCTCAGTCGCGACGGCAAGACGCTCTACGACACCGACACCGACAGCCCCTGCCTGCGCAAGATCGACGTGGCCAGCGCCACCGTGAGCACGCTGCTGGGCGATTGCGCCAACGGAAACGCGGGCGCGGGCGTGGTCGACGGAACGGCGGCAACGCCGGCCAAGCTCGGCTACTCGTACGGCGTGGCGGTGGATGCGCACGACAACGTGTTCCTGACCCATGCCTGGGACGGCGTGGCGCGCGTGGTCACGCCCGCGGGCGAGATCAGCACCCTGCAGGACGGCAGCGGCGTGCCGATCGCCTTCAACTTCCCGATCGGCGTGGCGGTGGCCGCCGACGGCACCGTCTACGTGGGCGCGAACCACGGCAACCAGATCCTCAAGCTCACGCTGGCGCCCTGAGGGCGCAGGAGACGTTCTCCCGCGCCATCGCCGGTGCGCGGCGTGGCGGCCGCCTACTTGGCGGCGCCCGCCGTGCCCAGCCCCAGCTTGTCGATCACGGCCTTCTCGGTCTTCATGGTGCGCACCGCGTACTGCTTGTAGGCGGCGCTGTCCATGTAGAAGGTCTCCATGTCGAACTTGGCGAGCGACTCCTGGTAGTTGGGCATCTCCATCGCCTTCTTGAAGGCGTCGTGCAGGATCGCGACCACCTTCGGGTTCGCGCCCTTGGGCAGCACCAGGCCGAAGGGCGAGGCCTGCACCATGTCGATGCCCGACTCCTTGAGCGTGGGCGCGTTCGGGTATTTCTTCGAACGAGTCTCGCCCCAGGTCGACAGCAGCCGCAGCTTGCCCTGGTCGACGTACGGGCCCCAGCCCGGCGTGTCGGCCACCGACATCACATGGCCGCCGAGCACCGCCTGCAGCGATTCGGAGTTGCCCTTGTAGGGCACGTGATTGAACTCCACGCCGGCCTGGATCGCGATCGCCTCCATCGTCAGGTGCAAGGTGGTGAGCGCACCCGGCGTGCCGTAGCTCAGGCGGCCCGGGTTGGCCTTGGCATAGGCCAGGTACTCGCGCATCGACTTGATCGGCGAATCGGCGGGCACCACCAGGCCGAAGGAGTAGCCGGCCAGGCCGATCACGTAGCTCAGGTCGTTGGCCGGGTCCCAGTTGAGCTTGGTGGTGTAGGGCAGGCGGAACACCGGCAGCGGCACCTGCGCGAGCGTGTAGCCGTCGGGCGCGGTGGCCTGCATGGTCTGCGCGGGCAGCACGCCGCCGGCGCCGGGCTTGTTCTCGATGATGACCGGCTGGCCGAGGATCTTCGATGCGTTCTCGGCCAGCACGCGGAACGGCACGTCGGTCGAGCCGCCGGCGGTGAAGCCGATCAGCACGCGGATCGGGCGGACCGGAAAGGCATCGGACTGCGCGAAGGCGGGAGCGGCGGCGAGGCCGGCGGCCAGCAGCAGGGCGTGCAGCGCACGGCGGGTGAGGGTGGGTTGTTTCATGGAAGGACGTGCGAACGAAAAACGGAAAAGGCGGTGCGGCCGCCCCGCGAACGGGACGCGCCGCACCGGCGCCGTCAGGGCGCGGGACAGCCGCCGCGGCTGGCCGAGGAGAACTTGCAGCCGTAGTCGGCGCGCGCCACGGTCGCGGCGTCGAGCACCTCGTCGCCGGCCGGCTTCACGCCGTTCTGCTCCCAGTTCGTCATCGCATCGAAGGCCTGGGTCTGTTCCTCGGTCGTGAAGTCGCAGTGGCTGATGCCGCGGATCGCGCGCTGCACCAGCCACTTCGAGGTGCCCAGCGCATCGGCGCGGCGCTTGTAGATCTGCTCCATGCTGAACGGCACGTAGACGTCGCCCAGCGTGTGGATGGTCACCACCGGCACGTCGATGCGCGCATTGGACTTGGGGAACCAGCGCAGGCCGTCGCGTCGCAGCCGGTTGGCCTCGGGGTCGGCATGCAGCCGGTAGGCGCCCTGGTTGAAGGTGATCTCCTCGGCGTTCTGCGCCGGGTCGTTGTCGAGCTGGTAGACGATGCCGGTGGTGTCGTAGCCATCGCGGTTGAGGATGCCGTTGATGGTGCCGTCGCGACCGAAGGTGCCCCACACGGTGGCGTTCATGCTGCCCGCGAAGCCGGCGTCGAACATCGGGCGTTCGCCGCCCGTGAGGTTCTTGACGATGGCCTTGTACTTCTCGCCCTGCGCGGTCGTCGCGCTCGGGAATCTGGTGAACAGCGCGGCGCGCACCGTGGGCAGCAGGTCGGCCCAGTTGCTCACCGGCCAGCCGGTGACGGGCAGGCCGGCCAGCTGCTGCGCCGCGATCTGCGAGGCGCCGAAGTAGTTGTAGAGCTCGGTGTCGCCGAGCACGCCGCACATCGGCACCGCGCCCGCATAGCGCACCTTGTGGTTGGCCGTCTCCGTCGCTTCCGCATCGACCGCGGCCGCGGCCACGTGGCCGCCGAGCGACTGGCCGACGATGTAGGTCTTGCGCGGCGCATCGAGCGTGCGGCCGTTCTGCGAGGCGATGCGCTGGAAGGCCAGCGCGAGCGCGTTGGTGTCCTCGACGCCGGCGCGCACGTCGTAGTAGTTCTTGGTGTAGCTGGACGCGGCCCAGGCATAGCCCTGGCCGATCAGGTGCGCGCGGATCGTGGGATCGCTCACGCTCACGACCGGGCCCGTGCCGCCGTAGCCGTGCGCGTACATCACGAGCATGCCGTTCCAGTTCTTCGGCACTTCGACGCGGTAGCCCGCGCCCTCGAGCACGCCCCACCAGCGATCGGTGTCGGGCGCGCCCGAGAGGGCCGCGAACGGCAGCTTGGTCTCGTCGACCGTGAACTGGCGGCTGTCCTGGGCGCGCGTTTCCTCGGGCTCGGGGGCGGCCGGGGGCGGCGGTGCCGGGGGATTGCCGGCGCCCGCGCCGCCCGCACCAGCCTGTTGAGCGGCGAGGGCTGCGGCCAGCGCCGCGGCGCTGGCGCCCGACGAATCGCCGCCACCGCCGCCGCAGGCTGCCAGCGTCGCGGCGGCGATGAGCGAGAGAAGGGTGGCGCGGCGGCCCGGATGGCGATGGAACTTCACGAGATGTCTCCTGCGTGTGGGGATGGGTTCCGCGTGAATCGATTAATTTCGTTCAGCGGAATTAGATTTATGGAACGTTCTTTCGAACGATGGCGAGTATCTTTCCGCTCGCGTTTCTCTCGTATAGGGAATTCCATGAACCGTTTCCAAGCGCCGAAAATATAATTCCGTACAACGAAATTAAATGGAGAGAAATGCATGGGACGCACCAAGCAGATCGACTTCGAGGAGGGCGCCGACAGCCCGCGCTTCGTGACCGCGCTGGCGCGCGGGCTGGACATCCTGGCCGCCTGGGGCCCCGACGAGAAATGGCTCACCAGCACCGAGCTCGCGCGCCGCACGGGCCTGCCCAAGCCGACCATCGCGCGGCTCGCCTACACCTTGGTCGTGGCGGGCTATCTGCGCCATTCGCGCGAGACCGGCAAGTACGCGCATGGCGACAGCCTGGTCGCGCTCGGCATCACGATGGTGTCGAACCTCAAGCTGCGGCGCATCGCGCGGCCCTACATGCAGGACCTGGCCGACCGCTACGACGCCTCGGTGTCGCTCGGCATCCGCAACGGGCTGTCGATGCTCTACGTGGAGAACTGCCGCTCCAGCGCGCCGCTGTCGCTGGGCCTGGACATCGGCTCGCGGCTGCCGGTGGCGCGCTCGGCGATGGGCCATGCCTACCTCTGCGCGCTCGACGCGAAGGAGCGCGAGCGGCTGCTGGGCGAGATCCGGCTGGCCGACCGCGAGCGCTGGCCGCAGACGCAGCAGGCGATCGAGACCTCGCTCGCGCACTGGCGCGAACGCGGCTTCACGATGGTCGTGCGCGGCTGGGAGAGCGACATCAGCGGCGTGGGCGCGGCCATCCGGCAGGCCGACGGCAACGTCGTGACCTTCAACGTCGGCGGCTCGGCCAGCCGCTTCGGCCGCGAGCTGCTCGAGCAGGACATCGGCCCGCAGCTCGCGCGCATGGTCAAGGTGCTCGAGTCCTTCGTGCGCGTAGACGACAACTGAGCGGGCGTTGCCCGCGGTGCGTGCTCAGGCGTGCCGGGCCAGTATCCGTTCCGCGTCGCGCCCCGGCGACAGCCCGAAGGCGCGCGCATATTCGCGGCTGAACTGCGTGGCGCTCTCGTAGCCGACCTCGAAGGCGGCCGAGCTCACGCTCTGGCCGTGCGCCACCAGCAGCGTGCGTGCCTGCAGCAGGCGGATGCGCTTCTGGTACTGCACCGGGCTCAGCGAGGTCGCGGCCTTGAAGTGCCGATGGAAGGCCGACGCGCTCATCGATGCCTGCTGCGCCAGTGCCTCGACCCGCAGCGGCAGCGCGAAGTCGCGCCGGATCCACTGGATCGCCCGGCTCACGCGCGAGAGGGCGCTGTCGGGCATGGCGATGCCGCGCAGCATCGCGCCCTGCGGTCCCTGCAGCACGCGATAGAGGATCTCGCGCTCGTAGACCGGCGCCAGCGCCGGGATGTCGGCGGGCCGCTGCATCAGCCGCAGCATGCGCACCCAGGCATCCATCAGGTCCGGCGTGACCGCGGCCACCGAGAAGCCGGGCTCGGGCTTCTGCGCGAGCGCGATCGGCGGCAGGTCGGCGATCAGCGACGCGATCACCGCCGGCTGCAGGCTCAGTGCCACCGCGAGATAGGGCTCGCCGCCCGGCGCGGGCCGCACCGTGCCGGCCGCGGGCAGCTCGATGGACATCACGAAATAGGTGGCCGGGCCGTAGTCCAGCGTGCGGTCGCCCACGGTCATCGACTTGCCGCCCTGCAGCACCAGGTTGACCATCGGGTCGTAGACCGCGTTGAGCTCGTGCTCGGGAATCTTCCCCTGCACCATCGCCACGCGCGGAATGCCGGTCTCGGTGAGGCGGTTGCGCGCATGGGCGGCCAGGTCGCGGAGTTCCGCCAGTTGTTCTTCCATAACCTGCATCAGATCGCACCGCGCCGTGCGCCGCAAGTGCCCGCGTGCCAGCGCGGCAGTTTTGGGCAGGCCCGGGGCAGGAATGGGCAGGCCGCGATGCGGGCCGCCACCTATCGTCGATGCACCACCGATTCAACGAAAGCACGCATGAACATCGTCATCATCACCGGCGCGAGCCGCGGCCTCGGCGCCAGCACGGCCTTGCAGGCCGCCAGGCGCGGCATGGGCGTGATCCTCACCTACAACAGCCACGCGGCCGGCGCCGAGGCGCTCGTGCGCACGATCGAAGCCGAGGGCGGCAAGGCCGCGGCCCTCGCGCTCGACGTGGGCAAGGTCGCGTCGTTCGCCGGCTTTCGCGACCGGGTTGCGACAACGCTCGAAGCGACATGGAAGCGCAACAGCTTCGATGCGCTGGTCAACAACGCGGGCTACGGCCTCTTCAATCCCATCGCCTCGGTCAGCGAGGCCGAGTTCGACGGCCTGCTCGACGTGCATCTCAAGGGCCCGTTCTTCCTGACCCAGGCGCTGCTGCCGCTGATGGCCGACGGCGGCCACATCGTCAACCTCACCAGCGCGACCACGCGCGTCGCGACACCGGGCGTCGCGCCCTATGCCGCCTTCAAGGGCGGGCTGGAGGTGCTCACGCGCTACATGGCCAAGGAGTTCGGCGCGCGCGGCATCCGCGCCAATGCCGTCTCGCCGGGCGCCATCCGCACCGACATGACCAGCGACGCGCTCGACCAGAGCCCCGGCTTCGAGACCCAGCTCGCCGCGCAGACCGCGCTCGGCCGCATCGGCGCGCCCGACGACGTCGGCCGCGTGATCGCGAGTCTGCTGTCCCCCGACAATGCCTGGATCAACGCGCAGACCATCGAGGTGGCCGGCGGCTACAACATCTGAAACGGCGCCGCCCATGCTCGACCACATCTTCCTGTCCGTCAGCGACGTGCAACGTTCCATCGACTTCTATGCCGCCGCGCTCGCGCCACTGGGCATCGCCCATCAGCACGACTACGCAGGCAAGGACGGCCCGCCCGGCCACCCCGACCTGAAGGGCTTCGGCGCGCAGGGGCGCGTGTTCTTCTGGCTGCGGCAGGGCCCGGTGAACGGCGAGGCAGTGCACGTGGGCTTCGTCGCCGCGGGCCATGCCGAAGTCGACGCGGCCCATGCCGCGGCCATGGCCGCCGGCGCTCGCGACAACGGCACACCCGGGGCCCGCCTGCACTACGACCCGCGCTACTACGCGGCCAACGTGCTCGACCCCGACGGCCACAGCCTCGAGTTCGTCCACAAGAGCTGGCAGCACCCGCGGGCCTGAGGCCGCTACGCCGCGAACAGCGTGGGCCGCAGCGCCCGCGCGGCATCGGCCAGCGCCTCGCGCGTGGCGTCGAAGGGCCAGCGCATGAACTCGTGGATCATGCCGTCGTAGCGCTTCACGCTGACCGGCACGCCAGCCTCGCGCAGCCGCTCGCCATAGGCTTCGCCCTCGTCGCGCAGCGCATCGAACTCGGCCGTGACGATATGGGCCGGCGGCAGTCCGCGCAGGTCCCCGGCCAGCAGCGGCGAGACCAGCGCATGGGTCTTCAGTGCCCGGTCGCCGAGGTAGTGGTCCATGAACCAGTGCTGCATCTCGCGGCCGATGTTGCCGTACTGCCCCGCGTAGGCCTGGATCGAGGTGTTGATGCGGCGGAAATCGACATCGGGATAGATCAGCAGCTGGTGCGCGATCCGCGGTCCCGCGGCATCGCGCGCCTTCAGCGCGACCACCGCCGCGAGGTTGCCGCCGGCGCTGTCGCCCGCGACCGCGAGCCGATGCCCGTCGGCCCCAAGCTGCGCCGCATGCTCGGCCACCCAGGCGGTGGCCGCGAAGGCCGCGTCGACGCCGGCCGGGAACCTGTGCTCGGGCGCCAGCGGATAGGCCACCGAGACCACGACCGCCTGCGTCGCCACGGCGATCGAGCGCGCGAGGCCGTCGTGCGTGTCGAGGTCGCCGAGCACGAAGCCGCCGCCGTGAAAGAACACGATGACCGGCAGCACCTGCCGCGGCGACGGGTGATAGATGCGCACGTCGAGCGGCCCCACCGCGCTGTCGATGCGCCGGTCGGCGACCGAGGCCACCGGCGCGCCGGGCGGCAGCGCCGCGAGCATGCGGCGCATGCCCTGTCGGATCGCGTCGGGCGCGAGCGTGTGCATGTCGGAGAAGCGGGTGGCGGCGAGGCGATCCAGATGCGCCTGGGCCTGGGGATGAAGCGGCATGTCCTGTCTTCCGGTGGTGAAGGGGACGGCCAATCTACGACTTGAACTTCGGTTCAAGTCAAGCGCTTCTTCGCGGTTTTCTTGCTACCGCACGAGCTCGCGGAAGTTGGCCTTGAACTTCGGGCATTCGACCAGCGACGCATGCGTGCACACGGCCGCGTGCTTGAGGCTGTCGCGCATGGTCTGCAGCCGCTCGATCTCGTGGTCGAGCTCGGTGGCGCGCTTGGCCATGCTGCGTCGCAGCTCGACGTCCTTGGGCGTGGATGCGAGGAAGCGCCCGATCTGCGCAAGCGAGAAGCCGGCCGACTTCGCGCAGTGGATCAGCGCCAGCCGCGCGACCACCTCGGGCCGGTAGGCGCGCCGCAGACCGGTGCGGCCCGCGGACTCGATCAGTCCGCGCCGTTCATAGAAGCGCAGCGCCGAAGGCGCCAGGCCGGCGCGCTGCGCGACCTCTGCAATATCGAGCATGGGATGTCTCCATCGTGGATCTCGTCGGCCGGGCCTCAGGCGAATTGCGCGAGGCCATGGCCCACCGACCAATTCTCCTTCGGCGAGTCGACGATGTTCACGAACAGGTCTTCGCCGCGCAGCCCGGGGCTTTCGGCCAGCAGTTCCGCGAGCCGACGGAACAGCGCCTGCTTCTGCTGCGCGCTGCGCGTGTCGAACACCGTGATCCGGATGTAGACCACGTCGTCGCTGCGCGTCACGCCGTAGGCGTTGCCGTGGCGGAAGTTCGCGGGCTCGTGCTCGCTGAGCGTCATGAAGCGGTTGTCCTCGGACACGCCGAGCGCGTCGCTCAGTGCGCGGCCGAGGCCGTCGAGGATCGCCGTTCGATAGGCCTCGGGCTTGCCGGCACGCAGGAAGACATGGCTGATGGGCATCGTGATTCCTTCAAGGGGTGGTGATGTCGGACGATGCTAGTCATACGGAATTGCTATGGATAAATATATCAACGACAATTTTTTGAAATGATTGCACGCCCCCTCGATCTCGACGCCGTCCTCGCCTTCATCCGCATCGTCGAGCTCGGCAGCTTCACGCTCGCGGCCGAGGCGCTGCAGACCACGCAGGCCGGCATCAGCCTCAAGCTCAAGCGGCTCGAGGAGCGGCTCGGCTGCCGGCTGGTGGAGCGCACGCCGCGGCACGTGGAGCTGTCGGCCAAGGGCGCCGCCTTTCTCGAGCACGCGCGCGAACTGCTGGCGGTGCACGACCGCGCGCTTGGCGCCTTCGCGCAGGCGCGCCAGCGGCTCACCATCGGCATCAGCGACCACGTGGCGGGCCCCGAGCTGCCCGCGCTGATCGCGCGCATGAACGCGCAGGACCCGCAGCTGCTGATCGAGATCCGCATCGGCTCCTCGGGCGAGCTGCTGCAGAGCTTCGACCGGCGCGAACTCGACACCGTGATCGTGCGCCTGCATGCGGGCCGCAACGATGGAGAGCTGCTGGCCGAAGAACAGTTCGGCTGGTTCGCGGCGCCGACCTGGCAGCACCGCGCGGGCGAGCCGCTGCCGCTGGCCACCATGGCCGAGCCCTGCGGCGTGCGCGCGCTGGCCGCGCGGCTGCTCGACGAGGCGCGCGTGCCCTGGACCGAGGTCTTCGTCGGCGGTGGCGTCGCCGCCGTCGCGGCCGCCGTCATGGCCGGCCTCGGCGTGGCCGCGCTGGCGCCGCGCATGCTGCCCTTCGGCGCGGTCGACGTGGGCGCGCGGCTTGGCCTGCCCGCGTTGCCGCGGCTGCCGGTGCTGCTGCACACGCGCGTGGGGGAAGGGCGGCCGCGCGCGGCGCTCGAGGCGCTGTCGGTGGCGTTCAGGAGCGTGGTGCGCGCCTAGACATCGGCTCGGAAAAAGTACGCACGGTCGACCGGATCACCGATCGCGGCTTCCAACATGCTCACCGAGCAGCCGACATCAACCGATGCGGAGTTCGAGCGAGGTCAACGAGCAGGCTTGCACTTGATGTTGCCCGTTGATCCGGAACATTCGAGCGTGATGTTGTCGCCCTTGCTCCGATAGTTTTGCAGCGTGACTGTCCTGCTTTCACTCATCGGCTCTGATCGAGGTGCAGACGGCACTGCCGCGGTCGGTGCTGTCTCTGACCGAGAAACAGGCTTGTTCTTTTCTTCGTTGTCGCCGCCAAGCATCCAGGAGATGGCCGTGAAAAACACGACCGTCGCAGCCAGTCCCGAAAGCAGCTTGTTGCGCCGCGTGGAGGACATCTCCACGGCAATGGCGCCCGCGGCAATGATCAGCACCAGGACCATCGCGCCAAGGAATACCCACATCGTTTTCTCGCCTCCTGGCGCGATGGTACTCGTCGGCCCAGAGATGAGTTTCCGCATGCATGCATGCGGACGGTATTGCGGATGGCGGCGACGCCGTTGTGGTCCTTCTCCGCGATCGACAGGGCCGTCGACCGCATTCCACGATCGCCCCTCGTTCGAGGATTCTTCGCGCAAACGTCATAGACGTGATTAAAGAAACCCAATCGACAGCCAAGGAATCGCCGCCACCAGAACCGTCCCTGCCAGCAGCGCCAGCATGTACCCCACGATCGGCCCGATCCCCGCGTCGGGCTGCACGCGCCCGATCGCGCAGGCCGCGTAGTAGCCCACGCCCAGCGGCGGCGCGAACAGGCCCAGGCCCATCGACAGCACCACCACCATCGCGTAGTGCACCTCGTGGATGCCGAGCTGGCGCGCGATCGGAAACAACAGCGGGCCGAACAGCACGATCGCCGGGATGCCCTCGAGCACCGAACCGAGGATCACGAAGATCACCAGCGACACGGCCAGGAACATCCCGGCGCCGCCCGGCAGGTTCGCCATCAGCTCGGCGAGCCAGCGCGAGAAGCCCGACTGCGTGAGGCCCCAGGCCATCGCGGTGGCGGTGCCGATGATCAGCAGGATGGCGCCCGACAGCGAAGCGGTGGCCACCAGCATCGGCCCGAGCCGGCGCCAGTCGAACTGCCGGTAGATCGCGATCCCGGCCACCACCGCGTAGACGATGCCGATGGTCGAGACCTCGGTGGCGGTGGCCACGCCCTCGACCACGGCGGCGCGGATCACGAAGGGCAGGGCGAGCGCGGGCAGCGCCACCAGCGCGAGCCGCAGCACCTGCGACCAGGGCGAGCGCTCGACCTGGCTCAGGTCTTCATGGCGGCTGCGGAAGTGCACCACCACGCACAGCATCAGGCCGAGGATCACGGCCGGCAGCAGCCCGCCGGTGA
>Ga0160430_100634_pt1 | contig 17706 bp, 11 predicted proteins | sample HID1971I_E0MG_FD_108274 | JGI IMG/M metagenome (GOLD analysis project Ga0160430, IMG submission 108274) | Enriched millipede-associated microbial communities from UW Madison campus, WI, USA - HID1971I_E0 MG | ecosystem: Host-associated > Arthropoda: Insects > Digestive system > Unclassified ...
CGCCCATCAGGATCGGGCCGATCGCCACGCCGTCGGTGAACACGCGCACCAGGTTGTAGGCGATGTTGGCCGCTTCCAGGTTGGGCAGCACGAACAGGTTGGCGCGGCCCTTCAGCGTGCTGTCGGGCAGCAGCTTCTGGCGCAGCGCTTCATCCCACGCGGTATCGCCCTGCATTTCACCGTCCACGTTCAGACGCGGGTTGCGCTTGAGCAGCAGCTCGCGCACGGTGCGCATCTTCAGCGCGTCCTTCGAATCGTGGCTGCCGAAGTTGGAGTGCGACAGCAGCGCCACCTTCGGCTCGATCCCGAACAGCTTCATGCGGTAGGCCGCCTGCAGCGTGGCTTCGCAGATCTGCTCGGCGGTGGGGTCTTCCTGCACGTGCGTATCCACGAAGAAGAACACGCCCTGCTGGTTGATCACACCAGTCATGGCCGAGGTCGAGGTGACCTTCGATTCCAGCGGCAGCACGCTGCGCACGTAGCCCAGCTTCTTGTGGAAGCGGCCCACCACGCCGGTGAGCAGCGCATCGGCTTCGCCGCGTGCCACCATCACCGCCGCGATCAGGGTCGGGCGCGAACGCATCAGGTTCTTGGCCGCCGCCACCGTCACGCCGCGGCGGCCGGTGAGGTTGTGGTAGTACTGCCAGTAGTCGTTGAAACGCGGGTCGTCGTTGATGTTGGTGACGTCGAAATCAACGCCGGCCTTCATGCGCAGGCCCATGCGCTCGATGCGCGATTCGATCACGTCCGGGCGGCCGATCAGGATCGGGAAGGCCAGGCCTTCATCCACCACGTTCTGCACCGCGCGCAGCACCACTTCTTCTTCGCCTTCGGCATACACCACGCGCTGCTTGTCCGCGCGCGCACGGTCGTACACCGGCTTCATCATCAGGCTGGTGCGGTAGACGAACTGGGCCAGCTTCTCGCGGTAGGCCCCCATGTCGGCCACGGGGCGCGTGGCCACGCCCGAATCCATCGCGGCCTGCGCCACGGCGGCCGACAGCTCCACCAGCAGGCGGCGGTCGAACGGGCGCGGAATCAGGTAGTCGCGGCCGAAGCTCGGGGTGTCATCGCCATAGGCCGAACCCAGGTCGCTGGCTTCGCGGCGCGCCATCGCGGCGATCGCGTGCACGCAGGCGATCTTCATTTCTTCGTTGATCGCGGTGGCGCCCACGTCCAGCGCACCGCGGAACAGGTACGGGAAGCAGAGCACGTTGTTGATCTGGTTCGGGTAGTCCGAACGGCCGGTGCCGATCAGCGCATCCGGGCGCACCGCGCGCGCCACTTCCGGCATGATTTCCGGGGTGGGGTTGGCCAGCGCGAAGATCACCGGGTCCTTGGCCATGGTCTTGACCATGTCCGCGGTGAGGATGCCCGGGGCCGACAGGCCCAGGAAGATATCGGCGCCATCGACGATCTCGGCCAGCGTGCGCTTGTCCGTATCACGGGCATAGCGCTTCTTTTCCGGGTCCAGGTCGGCACGGCCGGTGTGGATCACACCTTCGCGGTCGAACGCCAGGATGTTTTCCGGCTTCAGGCCCAGCGACACCAGCATGTTCACGCACGACACACCGGCGGCGCCCATGCCGGTGGTGGCCAGCTTCACTTCTTCGATCTTCTTGCCGGTGACGACCATGGCGTTGAGCACCGCGGCGCCGACGATGATCGCCGTGCCGTGCTGGTCGTCATGGAACACCGGGATGTTCATCCGCTCGCGCAGCTTGCGCTCCACGATGAAGCACTCCGGCGCCTTGATGTCTTCCAGGTTGATGCCGCCGAAGGTCGGCTCCAGCGAGGCGATGATGTCGACCAGCTTGTCCGGGTCGTTTTCATTGATTTCGATGTCGAACACATCGATACCGGCAAACTTCTGGAACAGCACGCCCTTGCCTTCCATCACCGGCTTGCCGGCCAGCGGGCCGATGTTGCCCAGGCCCAGCACGGCGGTGCCGTTGGAGATCACGGCCACCAGGTTGCCACGGGCGGTGAGCTCGCTGGCCTGCTGCGGGTCGGCCAGGATGGCTTCGCAGGCGTGGGCCACGCCCGGCGAATAGGCCAACGACAGGTCGCGCTGGGTCAGCATCGGCTTGGTCGCCGTGACCTTGATCTTGCCCGGCGGCGACATGCGGTGATAGTCGAGGGCGGCCTGTTTGAAATCTTCGTTGGACATCGCTTTCTGCAGATGAATGGGCGAGAGGAACAGGGGATCATACCCCCGTTGGCGGTGTTGGACCTGTCGCTACGCTGTCGCGATCATGCTGCGACCGCACATCAGGCAGGCCGTGCGCCGGCGTATGCCACGCCAGCCTGACGGGCTCCGATGACAACTTACATCACCGGAAACCCCTATGAAAAAGCAGGCCGTGCCGCCCAAGGGGGGACGGCACGGACCTGCTGCACACACATCAGGGGGAGGGGCGTGTTCAGCGCGCCGGGGCGGTCAGCGGCGACGGCAGGTCGTCGGTGGCCAGCGGCGGCAGCTCGGCTTCGCGGCCATCCAGCGCCAGCGCCAGGCGGTCACGGTCCAGCGCGCCTTCCCAGCGCGAGACCACCACGGTGGCCACCGCATTGCCGATGAAGTTGGTCAGCGAGCGGCATTCGCTCATGAAGCGGTCCACGCCCAGGATGAGCGCCATGCCGGCCACCGGCACTTCCGGCACCACCGCCAGGGTGGCGGCCAGGGTGATGAAGCCCGCCCCGGTCACGCCGGCGGCGCCCTTGGAGCTGAGCATCGCCACCAGCAGCAGCGCGATCTGGTGGCCGAGGGTCAGCTCGGTGTTGGTGGCCTGGGCGATGAACAGCGCGGCCAGGGTCATGTAGATGTTGGTGCCGTCCAGGTTGAACGAGTAGCCCGTGGGGACCACCAGGCCCACCACCGACTTGCTGCAGCCGGCCTTTTCCATCTTTTCCATCAGCGACGGCAGCGCCGATTCCGAGGACGAGGTGCCCAGCACCAGCAGCAGTTCGGCCTTCAGGTAGCGGGCCAGCTTGAACACCGAGAACCCGCAGAGGCGGCAGACCACGCCCAGGATGACCGCCACGAACAGGAACGCGGTGAGGTAGAACGAGCCCACCAGCCAGGCCAGGTTGATCAGCGAGCCCACCCCGTACTTGCCGATGGTGAAGGCGATGGCACCAAACGCACCGATCGGCGCGGCCTTCATCAGGATGTGGACCAGGCGGAACACCGGGGCGGTCAGCGCCTCCAGGAAGGTCAGCACCGGGCGGCCGCGCTCACCCACCAGGGCCAGCGAAATGCCGAACAGCACCGCCACGAACAGCACCTGCAGGATGTTGCCATCCACGAAGGCGCTCACCAGCGTGGCCGGGATGATGTCCATGACGAAGCCGGTGAGGGTCAGCTCGTGGGATTTTTCCACGTAGCTGTGCACCGCCGTCTGGTCCAGGTCGGCCGGGTTGATGTTCATGCCGGCGCCGGGCTGCACCACGTGCGCCACCACCATGCCCACGATCAGCGCCAGGGTGGAGAAGAACAGGAAGTAGGCCATCGACTTGGCGAAGACCCGGCCCACGGTGCGCAGGTGGGTCATGCCGGCGATGCCGGTGACGATGGTGAGGAAGATCACCGGGGCGATGATCATCTTCACCAGCTTGATGAAGCCATCGCCCAGCGGCTTGAGCGATTCGGCGAAGGCCGGCTCGTAATGGCCAAGGATGGCGCCCAGCACGATCGCCACCACCACCTGGAAATACAGCTGGCGGTAGAACGGCAACGGCTTGGCTGCAAGCGGGGCAGCGGTGGGAACGTGCATGGGAAACTCCGGCAGTGTCACGGGGATGCCGGCCGCAGGCGGCGGCATCGGGCGTGGTCTTTTTACGCCCGCTGCATCCCCACGCAGATAACCTATTGGTACTAGCCCCCCTGTTCAGCCAAGCCCAGTGCCTACACTGCACGGGCACCGCGCCCCCACGGCGGCGGGTGGCCGTGTCGTTCCGGGCCTTGTGGCCCAACAGTTTTCCCGCTCGCGGCCGTTGTTGTTCTGCCCCACTTTTTAGAAGCCAGACCATATCCATGCGCCTGACCCCCCTGTTTATCGCCCTCACCGCCCTGTCCGCCCCCCTCGCCGCGTCCGCCGCGGATTGGGACAACTGGCCGACCAAGGTCGCCTTCAGCGACGGCACCGAACTGGCCGCCACTGCCAACATCGCCTATGACCTCAACGACTTCTCCGGCGCCGACGCGTTCGAAGATGACGATGCGGTACGTCGCAAGGAGTTCGGCGCGACCCTGAAGAAGAAGGGCGTGTACGACGCGATGGTGTACTACGACTTCCAGGCCGACACCTGGCTGGACGTGTTCTTCCGCTTCGAGAGCAAGGCCGTGTTCGGCAAGGACATCGGCCGCTTCCGCTTCGGCTACATGAAGACCCCGGTCGGCCTGGATTCCAACACTTCTTCGCGCGCCGGCAGCTTCGTGGAAACCGCCCTGCCCGTGCAGGCCTTCTACGCCGGCCGCCGCACCGGTGCCGAGTGGGTGCTGGAGCGCCCGCAGTACCTGATGCAGGTGGGCGCCTATGGCGGCAAGGACCTGCAGGGTGACAACCCCGGCACCACCCAGGCCGTGCGCGGCGTGTGGACCCCCGTGAAGGCACCGGGCGATGTGATCCACCTGGGCCTGGCCTATTCGCAGGAAAACCCGCGCGGTTACCGCGACGGCCGCGATGTGCACTTCAATGCCAGCGCCCGCCTGCGCGCGCGCCCGGAAGCCGGCCTGACCGACATCCGCCTGGTGGATTCGGGCTCGCTGGTCACCGCCGACCAGATCCGCCGCACCGGCCTGGAGGGCATCTACATCCATGGCCCGTTCTCGGTGCAGGCCGAAGCGCTGCGCACCACCGTCACCCGTGATGGCAAGCCGGATTACACCGGTGATGGCCAGTACGTGATGGGCAGCTGGATCGTCACCGGCGAATCGCGTCCGTACAGCGCGGGCGCCGTGGCCAACGTGAAGCCGGCGCACGATTACGGCGCGGTGGAACTGCTGGCCCGTTACAGCCGCATCGATCTGGACGACGCCGACGTGTTCGGTGGCCGCCAGCACGACTGGACCGTGGGTGCCAACTGGTACCTGACCAGCCACTTCAAGTTCCAGGCGAACTATGTGTGGGCTGATGCGAGCCGCCGAGGCGTGCGGACCAAGCCTGAAATCTTCGAGCTTCGGGCGCAGGTTCACTTCTGATGTTCAACGGCGGGTGCGTGCAACGCGCACCCGCCGGCACCCCGTAAACTGACGCCATGTACCGCGTCTCCCGCTACCGCCCGTTCCTGTTGACCCTGCTGGTCATGGTGGGCGGTACGCTCCTGGCTGGCCTGGTTGCCGGCCGCTATGCCCAGCAGCGCGCCCTCGCGGCCGAAAGCACCCAGGTGCGCCGCCAGCTGGACCTGTACGCGCAGACCCTTCAGCAGCGCATCGATCGCTTCCGCACCCTGCCCCAGCTGCTGGCGCTGGACCCGGAACTGCTGCAGGCGGTGAGCGACCCGCTGGATGACGCCGAGCGTCACCGGCTCAACCTGAAGCTGCAGCAGGCCAACAACGTCACGCGCGCCTCCACCTTGACCCTGATCGACCGCCATGGCGTGGCGGTGGCCGCCAGCAACTGGGACCAGCCCACCACGAATGTGGGTGAGGACTACAGCTACCGGCCCTACTTCCAGCAGGCCATGGCCAAGGGCACCGGGCGCTTCTACGGCATCGGCATGACCACGGCGGTGCCGGGTTACTTCCTGTCGCAGGCGATCCTCGACCACGAGGGTGATGTGCTGGGCGTCATCGCCATCAAGATCGAGCTGCGGGCGCTGGAGCAGGAATGGCTGCAGAGCACCGACATCGTGATGGCCAGCGATGCGCATGACGTGGTGTTCCTGGCCAACGGCGACGCATGGCGCTACCGCCTGCTGCGCCCGCTCTCGCCGGCCGAGCGCAAGGAGATGCTGGCCACCCGCCAGTACGCCGACCGTTCACTGCAACCGCTGCAGGCGCGCACGCTGGATGTGCTGGCCGATGGCGGGCGCATGGTGCGGCTGGAGCAGCCCTCGCTGCCGCGCCCCATGCTGTGGCAGACCTATGTGCTGGATGACCCTCAGTGGAAGCTGCACCTGCTGCACGATGCCGGCGCCAGCGCCGCCGTGGGCCGCAGTACCGCACTGGCGGCCGGCGGCATCTGGCTGGCGCTGTGTTTCCTCGCGCTGTTCGTCCAGCAGCGCCGGCGCCTGGCCTCGCACCGGCAGCGCAGCCGGCTGGAACTGGAGGCGGTGCTGCAGCAGCACGCACAGGAGCTGCGCACCGCGCAGGATGGCGTGCTGCAGGCCGCCCAGCAGGCCGACAGCGGGCTCAGCCGCAGCTTGGCGCACCTGCCGCAGGGCGTGGTGGTGATCGACAGCGAGCAGCGGCTGGTGGCGTGGAATGCGCGTTACCTGGAACTGTTCCGGTTCCCGCCGGACCTGATCCGGGTGGGTGTGCCCATTGCCGAGGCGTTCCGCTACAACGCCCGCCGTGGCCTGCTCGGCCCGGGACCGATTGATGAGGCCATCGAGCGTCGCCTGAACCACCTGCGCAGCGGCCGGCCGCACATGCGCGAGAGCGAGAAGGACGACGGCACGGTGCTGGAGATTCGTGGCAACCCGCTGCCCGATGGCGGCTTCGTCACCAGCTACGCGGACATCACCGCCTACAAGAACACCGCACGGGAGCTGCGCTCGCTGGCCGATGCGCTGGAACACCGCGTGGCCGAGCGCACCCGCGACCTGGACGAGGCGCGGCGTGAGGCCGAGCGCGCCAACCGCTACAAGACCCGCTTCGTGGCCTCGGCCGTGCATGACCTGCTGCAGCCGCTCAATGCAGCGCGAATGTTCGTCTCGGTGCTGCGCGGCAAGCTGAGTGGCGACGCCCGCGAGCTGAGCGAGCATGTGGATGCTGCACTGGCCGCGCAGGATTCCATCCTCAACAGCCTGCTGGATATCTCGCGGCTGGAATCGGGCACGCTGCAGACCCATGTGCGTGCGTTTGCGCTGTCGCCGTTGCTGGAAACGCTGGCGCGTGAGTTTGGCATTGCCGCCAAAGCGCGTGGGCTGCAGCTGGACTGGGTGGATACCCGTGCGGTGGTAGTCAGCGATGAGGCGCTGCTGCGTCGCATCCTGCAGAATTTCCTCTCCAATGCACTGCGCTATACGCCGCGTGGGCGGGTGCTGATCGGGTGCCGCCGGGTGGGCGACCAGTTGCGCATTGAGGTGCATGACCAGGGCCCGGGTATTCCGGAGTGCCTGCAGGGCGAGATCTTCGAGGAATTCCGGCGGCTGGATGATGGCGTGGACCAGGAGCGCGGGGCCGGGCTGGGCCTGGCGATCGTGGAGCGCATCGGGCGGCTGCTGGGGCACCGCATCAGCCTACGCTCCACACTGGGCAGCGGTAGCGTGTTCGCCGTGACCGTGCCGCTGGGCAGCGCCGACGCGATACCGGCGCCCGCCCCTGCCCCGGTGGCGTCTGCGGATTCGGGTGATGACAGCCCGCTGCGGCAGTGCCGGGTGTGGAGCATTGATGATGACCCGCGTGTGTGTGCGGCTACCCGCGCCCTGCTGGAACGCTGGGGCTGCCGGGTGGAGCTGGCCGATGGGCCGCATGCCGCGCTGGAGATTGCCTCTGCATTGAACGTGCCGCAGCTGGTGCTGCTGGACGTACGCATGGGCCAGTGGCATGGGCCGGACCTGTACGAGCAGCTGTGCGAGCTGTGGAAGGCACGGCCGCCGGTGATTCTGGTTACTGCCGAGCGGGATGATGCGTTGAAGGCGCAGGCAGTGGAGAACGGCTGGGGCTTCCTCTCGAAGCCGGTGCGCCCGCCGGCCTTGCGGGCGCTGATGACGCAGCTGCTGGTGCGGCACCGGGCGTAAACCGGTGTGCACCTCAACCGGTGCGCAAGGCTGTTCTTCGTTGATGGTCATGCCATTACCGAACGTTCGAACGAGGTCGGCGGTCGATCGGGATGCGACCCTACCGGAATCCGCCGGCTGCTTCGGTAGGGTCGGACCCCGGTCGACTGCACGTAACGCTGCTACGTGCGACGAACGCATGACCTCCGAACGGAATGCGCTTCTTCGCTGACGGTCGCGCCATTACCGAACGTTCGAACGGCGTCGGCGGTCGATCGGGATGCGACCCTACCGGGCGCACCCCGCGATACCGGACCAATCCCGTTACTCCGACGCCTTTTCGGTTGTCGTATCGGCCAGCCGTCGGCTCTTCTTCGGAGTGTGGTCCAGATACCGATACGGCACCGGGATCGGCGTTTCATCCAAGGTCAACGTGATCCGCTTGCTCTCCACTTCCACGATCACACGACTACCTACCGGCAGCTCGAACCGGTCCATCCACATGCCGCGTAGTACCAGGCATGGAATTCGACCACCGTCTGGCAGGGGATGACCACCGGGATGTGAGAATGACCCGACACGCAGGCTCTCCGGCACATGCATGCCGATGCGGGTTTGGGGCTGTTCGTTGGAATGCAGATTCGAACTTGAACGACGCATTTGCCACCTCCAAGGAAGTCTCCCTCGCCGGAATGGCGAGGGAGTCGGGAGGTTGAAATCCGCTCAGCAACACACGGCGCGACGTATTCCCACGAGGGTGTTCTATTTCGCCACCCTCCCGACAAAAGGCACGTCAACGTTCAGTTACTGAGGAGATTTCAAGCTCCGAGGCAACACCATGCACCATGCAGCGCGCAAAGTTAAATTGCTTGTTTTGAATGATATTCGAGTATTGATAGGCGCACACTTTGGCTCGTCGCAATCAGCGCGGAAAGGCATACTATTCGCGCAGAAGCCGAGGTAGGGTCGCGCACCTGACGACTGCACGGACGGATGAGCGGCGCGACTAAGGCATGCCCATCCGGAAGACGCAGCTTCGGCGAGGTTGATACTGACACCGCGCTACCTTGCAGGGTCAACGGTCGATTGGCAGGAGAGATGAGATGAATCGAATTCAGGCATCTACCATCATTTACCTCGGAGCCATCGCATCCACGCTGGTGGTTCTGTTCGTGCTGATGTTCGACAGATTTACCTACTACGACTACGAGGTCACGCAGTGCGCGGCTGGCGATGCGACGTTGCATGTAAGGCTCACCGGGTCCTACGACCCGAGCAGACCACGTACCCGCGCGTCCCCCTATAACCTTTTTATCGCGGTTTCCGGCGTCGACGACAAGCACGCTATTACCAGCGTCTCCGTAAGACCAGCGTCGCCTGGCCTGTCGCAGATGCTTCCTTCCATGGAGCGATTTGAGGGAGGAGGATCTGGCGCAAGCGACGTGTCTTTTCGCCTTCTTTCAACCGGGCTCCCGCTCGGGTACGACGACCAGTTGATTGAGGGAACGATTCTGGGAGAATTGCCCGGCGAGCAACCGAGACGCTTTTCTTGCCTGGTCAGGCGGGACCTCCATAGCGAGTGGCGTGCGCCGTGGATAGATGCCTTCATGAGTGTCTAGGCGCCGCGGGACTCCCTCGCACTACACGGAACACGCGGGAAGAAGGTCAGTGTTTCTGACGTTCCGGTGGGGTCAATCGGCTACTCACAGAAGGCCGAGGGAGCTCCCTCGGTTGGATTGGGTTGCGCCCCGGCCGACTGCACGTATGGACTATCGGCGCGTAGAAGGCATGATCTCCAACGCGGGGGCAATGACTATCCTGCCGATCCGTTGCAAAGAGCCGCGGCTCTCGCCTTGGCAGAATTGAGAACCTCCCGGGATGGCCCTTCTCCCTCACCGCGCGCGGACTCGCTGAGAAATGCATAAGATTCCACAGCGGACATGCAGGATGCCTCATCCAACTTCCAGAAGCCGAGACTGTACTGCGCCCCACGATGACCACGCGCCGCGGATATGACCAACCAGTACCGCTTTGCTGGTTCATCTCCAACTGCCTCATAGTGCCTTGACAGCCTAAAGGCTGCAGCCGCATCACCGTCTCGGGCCAGGACAGATTGCTGCTGAAGCTGCACTTCATTCAATTGCGAGCCACTGTCAATCGAACGAGGATCGGCGACGACCTCAATCGGTGGGCTTGGCGGGGGCGGCGGTTGCGATGCAGCTTTTGCATCTCCACTCGCAGCCACCAGCGCAGCTATGATCAGTACGAGCAGGTCAGGATTCATCGTTACCTCCCGACTTCGTCAAAATAGATCCTTTCATCAGGCTTTGCTCTGTCAATCTTGCCATCCGGGGTTTTCCCAAAAGTGCCTTGATATGGAGATGTTGGATGATCCACCGTCCAGACGTACTCAGTGGCAGACCGGACGAGCTTGGAAAGGAGTCTCGACAGCTCCTTCGCCGGAATGGGGCGCCCATTTATGGATTTCGCTGTTCGGCACGAGAATAGCTGCACATGGGTATACCTCGAGAGATCAGCATCCCGCGGAGAGCAGCGGACTAACAGTCCGCTCTACCAGTCGCTTTAGCCCTTCCCGGGCTATCGCCGACGCTTCCTTTTGCGGAGCGGACTGCGGGGTTGTATGGCACCTGGCTTTGGCCCATCGGGGTTCAAAAAGTCGAACGGCCTTCTTCCGCGGCGGAGCACACGGCGAATCACGCCTAGCCAGCCGTCTCCGAACAGCAGTGAAAGCGCTATCGCCGTGTAGAGCATGAGGAAAGCGGCCGGGGGAACTATCGCTCCTTCGTTCATGCCCTGGCAGGATGAGAGTTGGGCACCCAGATGCGCGGCGACTGTCACTTCGATCGATAGCAGACATGCAGCGGCTATGCGCACGTAAGTTACGTTGGCCTTGAAGAGGCCCTTCGACAGGAGGTCAGCCCTTGAGTACAAACCTACAAGCGGCAGCGAGAGCAGCCATGACCACATGAAGGCGCCTGAGGGGCCGGTTGATGTGCACGACATCGTGACCATCAAGCTGCCTAGTGCGAACAGGAAGTAGCCCGTTCCCATCAGGAGCGCCGCTTTCAGGCATTTTGCGAAGATCTGCTCGCCCGTCGGTGGCATGGTTTGGCTCGTCCTTGAGATCGTTACCGGGTTCGCGCGACCTGAGGTGAGAGCGCGTCTTCGGTTTGGGTCATGCCGTTATCGCGATGATGGGCCGTATCGGCGGTCGATTGGGATGCGACCCTACCGGTTGGGGCAACGCATGGTTTGCACCGCGTTGCCACACACGCCGGGCCTAGGTAAGGTCTGCGCCTGCGTCGCCTTCTGGTTCGAGGGCCTTTACCAGTACCGCTGCCTGGGTGCGGCTGACACATTCGAGCTTTTTCAGGATGGCGGTTACGTGGACTTTTACGGTGTTCTCAGCAAGCCCCAGTTCGTAGGCGATCTGCTTGTTGAGCAGGCCATCGGCGAGGCACAGGAGCACGCGGAATTGCTGGGGGGTCAGCTGGGCCAGGCGGGCTGCGAGCAATGCGTCGGATTCGCTGCGCTCTGCTGCCATCGCCGGGAACCAGAGGCCGCCGTCGAGCACTGCCGCTACGGCCTGGCCGATGGTTTCGGCCGGGGCGGATTTGGGGATGAAGCCGGCCGCGCCGAACTGCTGGGCGCGACGGATGACGCGTGGGTGGTCGTTGGAGGAGACGATGACCACCGGGATGTCCGGGTGGGAGCCGCGTACGTGGAGGAGTGAGGAGAAGCCTCGGGCGCCGGGCATCGTCAGGTCCAAGAGGACCAGTTCGATTTCCGGGTACTGGTTGAGGGCGGCCTCGAGGGCTTGGGCGCTTGCAACCTCGATGACCTGCACGGCCGGAAGAGCCTGGCGCAGGGAGTGGACGACGGCGGCGCGGAGTAGCGGGTGGTCGTCGGCTACGAGGATGGTGGTTTCGCTCATGGGGGGATTGTAGGGGGGTTTTTTGGATCCCGCGAAGTGCAGCCACGCATGGCGTGTCCCTACGCGGTGGAATGCCAGCCGTAGTGACACGCCATGCGTGTCATGGGCCGCGGTTGCCACCCTGCGGTAGGGGCACGCCATGCGTGTCCGCGCGGAAAGGAGCGCAACCAGTGCACCCCAAGTGGTTCCGTTCAGCGCGGCTCGGTGCTGCCTTTCCAGGCATCGAGGAACTGGCGGCGCTTGAGGGCATCCAGGTAGACCAGGAGGCCCGGGCCCAGCAGGATCGGGCGGTAGCTGCGGCCGGGGGCGCGGCCGCGTTGGGTGGGGACGATCGACATCAGGCGCGCTTCGCGGGAGAGCACCTGCTGGCCGCGGGGGGATAGCAGGTAGTCGAGGAAGCGGCGGGCTTCTGCTGCGTTCTGGGCCGTGCGCGGGATGATGGCGGTGCGCAGGACGACGAGGGTGTAGTCCTCGGGCTCGACGATGCCCAGTGGAGCGCCGGCGTCGATGCGGGCCTGGGCGTAGGAGCCGAGTACGTTGTAGACCAGCGAGAGCTGGCCGCTGCTTACGCGGTCCAGCAGTACGCCGGTGCGCTCTTCGAGCTGTACCTGGTTGTCGCCCAGCGCGCCTAGCAGTGCGCCGGCCATGCTGCCGCGCTGGCCGTCCTGGGTGGCCAGCAGGTAGCCGACGCTGCTGCGTTCCACGTCGTAGGTGCCTACCTTGCCGGCCAGCGGAGCATCCGGGGCGCGCAGCAGTTCGAGCAGCTGGCGGCGGGTTTTCGGTACGCGGGCCGCTGGCAGGGTGCGGGTGTTGTAGACCATCGCCACCGGTTCGTAGCTGATACCGAATGCTTCATGCCGCCATTGCGCCCACGCGGGCAGTGCGTCGGTCTGCGGCGAGCGGTGTGGCAAGGCGTGGCCGTCGTTGACCAGCTTGGCCTGCAGGTCCATGCCGCTGCTGATCAGCATGTCCGGGCCGGTGGGGCTGTGGCGCTGGCGCAGGTACTGGGCGTACATGTCCTGGGTGATCACGTCCTCGTAGACGATCTCGGTGCCGGGGTGCAGGCGCTGGTAATCGGTGATGACAGTGGCGAACACTTCGATGTCGGTGGAGCCGTGGATGCGCAGCTCGGCCGTGGCGGTGCCCTTGGCCGGAAAGCGCTGCACATCGCCGGGGGCGGCGAACGCCGGCCCTGCCGCCAGCATCAACAACAGGAACACAGTGCGCATCATGCGTGCAGCCTCGGCAGACGGATGGTGGCCACCAGCCCGCCGCTGGGCCGGTTGCTCAGGTCGATCTGGCCGCCGTGGCTGTCCACCACGCGCTTGACGATGGCCAGGCCCAGCCCTGCCCCGCCCGGTGCGGCATCTTCGCCACGCGCGAAGCGCTCGAACACGCGCTCGGCCTCGCCCGGCGGGATGCCGGGACCGTGGTCGGCGATGGTGACCACGCAGTAGGTACCCTCTTCGGTGAGCGCGACCTGCAACGGGCCGTCGCCGCCGTACTTGAGGGCGTTGTCGATGAGGTTCTTGATTGCTTCGCGCAGCAGCAGTGCGTCGCCCTGCACGCGCGAGGAGGCCACGCCCACGGCCAGCTGCACGCGTGGAGCAGGCAAGGCCTGCGGCAGCGCTTCGTGCAGCGCCTGGTGCACGGTTTCCACCATGTCCACCGGGGCGAAGCGCTGCAGGTTGGAGCGGTGGATCACGCTGGCATCGCTGAGCAGCTGGTTGAGCAGGCGGCTCATGTGGGTAGCGTTGCGGTCGATGGCGGCCAGGCTGCGGCGCATGTCTTTGGGGTCGTCGTCGTCCAGCGCCAGTTGTGCCTGCGCACGCAGGGCGGCCAGCGGGGTGCGCATCTGGTGGGCGGCTTCGGCCATGAAGGCGCGCAGGGTTTCATTGCTGCTGGACAGGCGCGCCATGAAGCGGTTCAGCGCGGCCACCATCTGGTCCATCTCGCGCGGCACGCGGGCATCCAGCGGGCTCAGGTCGGACGGCTCACGCCGCGACAGTTCGCGCTCCACCTTCACCAGCGGGCGGAAGGCGCGGTGCACGCCAAAGGCAACCAGCGCCAGCGACAGCAGCGAAAGCACGCCGATGGCGAGCAACGCGCGGTTGACGATGTCCTGCGCTACCGCTTCGCGCGCGCGTCGCGTCTGGCCGACCTGTACACGTACTTCGGCCTGCGCCGATGGCGAGGAAACGCGCCGCGACACCACTACGAAGCGCACGGTTTCACCACTGTACTGGGCATCAAACAACTGGGGTTCGTCCGAAGGCGTGCGTGGCGGCAGAGGGAGATCGGCGTAGCCGGTCACGGTGCGGTTCTGGCCGTCGAACACGCGGTAGAACACGCGGTCATCCGGCGCCATCGACAACAGATCCAGCGAGGCATACGGCAGGTCTACCTGCCACTGTGCATCCACCAGCGCCACCGAGTCGATGATGGACAGCGCCGACGACACCAGCAGGTGATCGTAGGAGCGGTTGGCGGCACGCTGGCCGTAATCGCGGGCGGCAAACAGCAACGCCACGGCGAACACCGCCAGCAGCACGCCCAGGTACAGGGTGAGCGTGCGCCGCAGCGAACTGGGCGCGCGGGTTTCAGCCTTCGGCATCGGGCGTGCCGTCGATGGCTTCGAGCAGGTAACCGCTGCCACGCACGGTGACGATGCGCAGCGGCGCGTCGGCCAGCTTCTTCCGCAGGCGGCCCACATACAGTTCGATGGCATTCGGGCCCGCTTCGTCGTCGAAGCCGAACAGCCCGTTGCCGATCTCGTCCTTGCCGACCACGTGGCCCAGCCGGCCCATCAGGATTTCCAGCAGGCGGTACTCGCGGTTGGGCAACTCAATCGGCTGGCCATCCAGGCTGACCCGGTGCGAGGCGTTGTCGAACTGGAAGCCGCCAATCTGCACCACTTCGCTGGCCTGCCCGCGCGTGCGCCGCAGCAGCACGCGGCAGCGCGCTTCGAATTCGCGGAAGTCGAACGGCTTTCCCAGGTAATCGTCCGCGCCCACGTCCAGCGCCTGCACACGATCTTCGATGCCATCGCGTGCAGTGAGCATCAGCACCGGGGTGGCATCGCCACGCTCGCGCATGCCGGCCAGCACGCGCAGGCCGTCCAGCTTGGGCAGGCCGATATCCAGCACCACCAGATCGAAGCTCTGGTAACGCAGCACGCTGGCGGCGGCCAGGCCGTCGTTCTGCCAGTCCACCGCGTGGCCACTGCGGCGCATGCGGCGGACGATGGCGTCGGCCAGGTCCGGGTTGTCTTCTACCAGCAGGATGCGCATCGAGGGAGAAACAGGCGGGGGTGCGGGAATCCTAGCGCGAGCGGGGTGTGCCGTGGGTTGCGCTGCGCTGCAGCAGGCGCCGACAGGTGGATGACAGCTTCCCCGCACTAGGCTGCGCCATCGCCAGGCACCCCCGTGCGGACGCGTCCCGACAACCTGCGGGTTGGCATGGCCCACACGCCCTGCCCGCTCACCGCCATGTACCTGGGAGGGTTCATGCACTTCAATCTCCTGCGTTGCCGCGGGCTGGCCGCCTGCGCCCTGTTGTTGCCGATTGCCCCGCTCTGGGCCGCCGATGAGGTCGCTGCGGACCGACCGGTCACCGCCACCTTCGGCGGCCGCCTGCACCTGGATTTCGCCGATTTCAACAACGATGCGCGCGGCACCCCGAACAAGGACGACACCGAGATCCGCCGTGCCTGGCTGGACATGTCCGGCAGGTTCTTGGTGGTGGACTACAAGCTGGAAGCCGACTTCTCCGGCGACCAGGTGGAAGCCAAGGATGTCTACGTCAGCCGTGATTTCAGCGGCGGCAAGCTCAGCGTGGGCCAGTTCAAGCAGTTCTTCTCGCTGGATGACCGCACCGGCTCCAACTACGGGAGCTTCCTGGAGCGCGGCAACGCGGGCACCACGCTGGCGCCGCTGTACCGGCTGGGCGCGTCGTGGCAGGCTGCCAAAAACGACATGACCTGGGCGGCCAGTGCCTACAGCCTGGAGAGCATCGATGCGTGGCAGGTGAAGGGCCGTGCAGCCGGCGGCCGCGCCACCTGGGCACCGGGCGCCACTGCCGGCGACGTGCTGCACCTGGGGCTGTCGCTGGCGCATGAGCGCTACGACACCCCGGGCGCCAACGGCGTGCCGGCGCTGCGCATCCGCCCGCGCCCGGCTGGGCACCTGTCCGACAACAGCCGGGTGACCCTGATCGACTTCTCTTCCGGGCGCGATACCGACGTCAACAAGTGGTCGCTGGAATACGCGCAGGTGCGCGGCCCGCTGTCGTGGCAGGGCGAGTTCAGCGGTGCCACCTTCGATGACGGCAGCCAGCGCGGCACGGTGCTGGCGGGCTACGGGATGCTGAGCTGGTTCGTCACCGGCGAATCGCGCGGCTACGACCGCAAGACCGGGCGCTTCGCGCGCATCAAGGACATCCGCCACAAGGCCGGTGCGTTCGAGCTGGCGCTGCGTTACGACCAGATGCGCGGCGAGCAGCACCTGTCCGGCCAGCCGGACCTGATCGATGCGCGCACCGACGCCTGGACCCTGGGCGGCAACTGGTACCTGCGCCCGAACCTGCGCTTCATGTTGAACCTGATCGACAGCCGCAACCGCGATTACCTCGCCGCGGCCACCGTGGACCACACCCGCGCGGTCACCGGCCGCCTGCAGTTCGATTTCTAACCCCCCTTGCAAGGAAACCCGCAGATGATGCTGAGCATCCTCGGTTTTGGCATGGTCATTACGTTCATGTACTTGATCATGAGCAAACGACTGTCGCCCCTGGTCGCCCTGATCACCATTCCCATCGTGTTCGCGCTGATGGGCGGCTTCGGTGCGGATATCGACCAGATGATGCTGGATGGCATCAAGAAGATCGCGCCCACCGGCGTGATGTTGATGTTCGCCATCCTGTACTTCGGGGTGATGATCGATGCCGGCCTGTTCGACCCGCTGGTGCGGATCATCCTGCGCCTGGTCAAAGGCGACCCGATGAAGATCGTGCTGGGCACGGCCGCATTGGCGATGCTGATCTCGCTGGATGGCGATGGCTCGACCACGTACATGATCACTGTGTCGGCGATGCTGCCGCTGTACCAGCGACTGGGCATGAGCGCGTTGAACATGACCTGCGTGACCATCCTGGCGGGTGGTGTGATGAACCTCACCCCGTGGGGCGGGCCAACCGCGCGCGCGGCCACGGCGCTGCACGTGGACCCGGCCGATGTGTTCGTTCCGCTGATCCCGGCGATGGTGCTGGCCTGCATTTCGGTGCTGCTGCTGGCCTGGTACCTGGGCCTGAAGGAGCGCCGCCGGCTGGGCGTGGTGACGCTGCCCAAGGGGGGCAGCTGGATGGATGCCAGCGTTTCCGATGACGGCGCGCTGCCCACCGTGGAAGATGCCGAAGACACCAAGCGACCGAAGTTGCTGTGGGTGAACCTGGGCCTGACCCTGGCGCTGATGACGGCGCTGGTGATGGGCGTGCTGCCGATGCCGGTGCTGTTCATGGTCGGCTTTGCGATCGCGCTGGTCATCAACTACCCGAACCTGGCCGAGCAGCGCCGCCGCGTGGTGAACCATGCCGGCAACGTGCTGTCGGTGGTGTCGCTGATCTTCGCGGCGGGCATCTTCACCGGCATCCTCAACAACACCGGCATGGTGGAGGCGATGTCGCACAGCTTCCTGGCCATCATTCCCGATGCCTGGGGCCCTTACCTGGCGGTGATCACCGCGCTGGCCTCGATGCCGTTCACGTTCTTCATGTCCAACGACGCGTTCTACTTCGGCGTGCTGCCGATCCTGTCCGAGGCGGCCGGCAACTACGGCATCACCCCGGTCGAAATGGCACGCGCCTCGCTGGCC
>Ga0160430_100641_pt1 | contig 17462 bp, 16 predicted proteins | sample HID1971I_E0MG_FD_108274 | JGI IMG/M metagenome (GOLD analysis project Ga0160430, IMG submission 108274) | Enriched millipede-associated microbial communities from UW Madison campus, WI, USA - HID1971I_E0 MG | ecosystem: Host-associated > Arthropoda: Insects > Digestive system > Unclassified ...
GAGGAGTTGCTCGCGCGCCCACGGCATCCCTACACGCGCGGCTTGCTCGCTGCGATCCCGCGGCCTGGAGCCTCGCAGCATGGCCAGCGCTCGAGGCTGACCGAGATTCCAGGCATGGTTCCCAGCCTGAAGCAGCGCATCGATGGTTGCCTGTTCGCTGGCCGCTGTGCTCAGGCGACCGAGCTGTGCCACCGCGCGATGCCGGCCCTCGAGGCAAAGTCCAGTGGGCATTTTGCGGCTTGTCATCATGCGCCCGCCGAGACGATTCCCATGGAGCTTGTTGCATGAGCCATTTGCTCGAGGTCACGAACCTGAAGAAACATTTCCCGCTCAAGCGCAGCTGGCTTGGCCAGGCGACGGGGAAAGTGCATGCGGTGGACGGCGTCTCGTTCCATGTGGAGCGGGGTGAGACCTTGTCGCTGGTGGGCGAGTCGGGATGCGGAAAATCGACTGTGGGTCGATCCGTGCTGCGCCTGTTCGATCTCACGGGGGGGGAAGTGCGCCTGGATGGACAGCGTATCGACAACCTGTCTGCAAGGCAGCTGCGACCGATGCGCCAGAAGTTGCAGGTGGTGTTCCAGGATCCGTTCGCGAGCCTCAACCCTCGTATGACCGTGGCGCAGGTGCTTGCCGAACCGATCGAGAACTTCGAGCCAGGCCTGTCCGGGCAAGCGCAGGGTGCCCGCGTGGAGCGATTGCTGGACCTTGTTCGGCTGCCGCGCGATGCCGCGCGCCGCTATCCCCACGAGTTCTCGGGCGGCCAGCGTCAACGCATCTGCATCGCGCGCGCATTGGCCTCGAATCCACAGCTCGTGATCTGCGACGAAGCGGTCTCGGCGCTCGATGTGTCGGTGAAGGCACAGATCGTCAACCTGCTGCAGGACTTGCAGGCGGAGCTCGGACTGGCCTTGCTGTTCATCAGTCACGATCTGGGCATCGTCGAACACATGACACACCGCGTGGCCGTGATGTACCTCGGCCGTATCGTGGAGCAGGGTACTGCGCGTGAGCTGTTCGCCTCGCCTCGCCATCCCTATACACAAGCATTGCTGTCGGCTGCACCGGGTCAACCCAAAGGCCATCGGCGCATCGTGCTCAAGGGCGACGTGCCAAGTCCGGTTAACCCGCCGGCGGGTTGTCATTTCCATACCCGCTGCAGTCACGCGTTCGACCGCTGTCGCAGCGAAGCGCCCGCGCTGCAGGACAAGGGGGGAGGCCATCAGGCGGCGTGCCATTTGCAGAAACTGCCTGATTGACGAGCCATCACCTCACCAGAGCCATAGAGACAACCATCGCTATTTCCCATGACCGCCCAGACCTCTCCTGACTTTCACGACTCATCGACGGCTGCCGCGCAAGTCGCCGAGTGGCTCGACGCCCTGGCCGACACACTGTCCCAACGCAGGCTCGAGGCAATTCCAGGCTTGTTCGAGGCCGACTGCTTCTGGCGCGACTTTCTTGCGTTCACTTGGAACATCAAGACGGTCGAGGGCGCAGCGTCGGTGCAGGAGATGCTCTCGCACGCGCTGCCGCGCATGGACGGTGCCATCTCTTGGGCGCTCGATCGTGCGAGTGTGCAGTGCGAGGGGGACGTGGTGAGTGCATGGTTCCGCTTCGAGACGGCAGTGGGGCGAGGCCAGGGGCACCTGCGGCTGCGCGCCGGCCGATGCTGGACGTTCTTTACCGCCTTGCGTGAACTCAAGGGTTTCGAGGAGCGCAAGGGGCGCCTGCGCCCATTGGGGGCCGCCCACCACTATGGCCCGGGGCGTACGACCTGGCTGGAGGAGCGCGAGCGCGAAGCTGCAACCCTTGGCATCACCAAGCAGCCCTACTGCGTGATCATTGGCGGCGGGCAGGGCGGCATCGCGCTGGCGGCGCGGTTGCGTCGTCTGGACGTGCCGACCCTCGTGATCGAGCGAAACGCAAAAGCAGGGGATTCTTGGCGCCAGCGCTACAAGTCGCTGTGTCTGCACGACCCCGTGTGGTACGACCACCTTCCCTACCTGCCCTTCCCTGAGGACTGGCCGGTGTTCACGCCCAAGGACAAGCTCGGCGATTGGCTCGAGGCGTATACGCGCATCATGGAGATCAACTATTGGTCGTCCACGAGTTGCGACAGCGCCTGCTATGACGAAGCGACCCAAGAGTGGGTGGTCACGGTGAGGCGCGAGGGCGAAACCATCATGTTGCGCCCCAAGCAACTGGTCTTCGCGCTGGGTGTTTCAGGCTATCCGAGCACCCCGGTCATCGAAGGGCATGAGACCTTCGCGGGTACGCAATGCCATTCGAGTGCCTACGAGGGCGGTGAGGGTTGGCGCGGAAAACGCTGCGTGGTACTCGGCTCGAACAATTCGGCGCATGACATTTGCGCAGATCTGTGGGAGCACGGTGCACAGGTCACGATGCTCCAGCGTTCGTCGACGCTGATCGTCAAGTCCGACACCCTGATGCAACGTGTAATCGGCAAGCTCTACTCGGAGGATGCCCTCGAGCGTGGCATCGACGCGGACCAGGCCGATTTGATCCAGGCCTCCACGCCGCTGAAGCTCTCGGCGCGGATGAATGTACCTATCTACGAGGAGATCGCCGAGGCGGATGCCGAGTTCTACGCGCGTTTGCGCAAGGCCGGTTTCATGCTCGACTTCGGAGAGGATGGCTCAGGCCTGCATACAAAGTACCTGCGCCGTGGATCTGGATACTACATCGATGTGGGCGCCTCCGAGCTCGTGGCAGAAGGCAAGATCGGCTTGCGCAGCGGGGTGGGCATCGCATGCATCGAAGCCAACCGCGTGGTGCTGACCAACGGTGAGACGTTAGAGGCCGACTTGCTGGTGTATGCCACGGGGTATGGCTCGATGAATGCGTGGGTGGCGGACATCGTGTCGCCCGAGGTCGCCGATCGGGTGGGCAAGTGCTGGGGCGTGGGCTCCAACACTGCCCGCGACCCTGGCCCTTGGGAAGGTGAACTGCGCAACATGTGGAAGCCGACTCGCCAGGCGGCGCTGTGGTTCCACGGCGGAAATCTCAGCCAGTCACGTCACTACTCGCTCTACCTGGCGCTGCAGTTGAAGGCACGAATGGAGGGGATCGATACGCCGGTATGGGGCATGGAGCCGGTGCGGCACCTTCGATAGCGCCTGCGGTGGCTATTTGGGCGCTCCCACGTTCGGGGAGAGGATGGAGAACAGCATGCCCCCTGCGTTTGCAAAATGGGTCTACGGCTTCTCTTCTCCTTTCGGCGCGAAATGCGCACAGGGCTCGTTGCAAGAGCTTGCTGTACGGCGCGAACACTGTCCGTCCTCCGTCGGCCAACGATCGGCCGTGTTGAATGTCTGTCAACACTCGCGACCACTCTCAAGGAACTCGCCGGCCCTGGGACAGGATTGAATGAATCAACGGTTTTCGCCGGCTGCTGATGTTCGAGGCTGCGCTCGAGTACTGCATCGCCTACAAGGCTGAAGCGCGCGTACCGGTTGCAGTCGCCAGTGAGGGGCCTGCCCGAGGGCAGCGAAAGCGACGCGCCTCGCCTACGAGATCTGGAGTATGGACGCCATCTTCAACAACTGCTACGAAGATGGCTATCCATGGCGGACCTTTGTAGCGAGAGCCTCTACAGTCCCCAGTATGTGCTTACGCAGCAGTGCTGTGGCATCCGACACGCGGCCCTCGTGCCCCGCCTGCCGCTGGTGTTCTCGGAGGAGATTTGGCTCGACCACGATCCGCCCTATGCCGTACTCCCGGCCGACGCCCCGGCGGCCGATCTCGACGGCTTGGTGGCGTAAAGCCGGCAGCGCTACCCAGGCCAGGTCGTCACCTCGGTCTTTGTCGACGACGATGAGCCGCAGGTGCTGGTGTCCATGGCTTAGGTTCCATGAAGCCGGCAAGCGGCGCATGACGAGAAGCGGATCAAGATCGCTCTTGGCTCTCTTCGCCCTATCGAATACCGGATGAGCCTTGGACTTGCGGCATAAACCAGTCCAAGTTTTTATCCGCACCCGCCGCGAGTCAGGATTCCATGGAAATCAACACCATCGCGCACGCGCTGCCAGGCTGAGCCTGCGGCCTGCGGCCTGCGGCCTACGGCTGGCGTGAAGGCCGGATGTCGTGCATGAAGTACCCGGCGCTCAGCGTGTTGACGGCATCGCCAGCAAAGTCCATCAGGATCCGGCTGCGCTCAGGCGTCATGCTGACGGTGATGAACTGAATCGGCCGGCCCTTAGGGTCGTGGATCACGCGCACTACCTTTAGCAGTGGCACGCCCACTTCGGTCTGCAGCAGCCGGCTTCGCGCGGGGTCGCTGATGTCGGCCGAGATTTCCTGGATCACCCGGCCGAACTTCACACCTTGCGCCAGCAGGATCTCGTAGAGCGCATGTTTGCGCAGTGACGCCATCGTGACCTGTTTGCCCAATTGCGCGGGCACCCAGGCGTCGCTCAGCATGACGGGCATGCCGCTCACGCTACGCAAGCGCAGGGCATGCACGGCCTTCTCGCCCGCGGCCAGCTGCAGCATGGCGGCGACATCGGCCGGCGCCTCGGCGCGTTCCACCAGCAGAACCTGGACGTCGGTGCCGCTGGCCGTCTGGCGCAGGCTGTCGATCAGCCCCAGGCTGGGGTTGGGGCGTGCCATCGGAACGCGGTCCTGACGCACGAAGGTGCCGCGCCCATGGCGGCGCTCCACCAGCCCGAGCGCGGCCAGGTCGGCGAGCGCACGCCGCACCGTGATGCGCGACACGCCGAAGCGTTCGCACAGCGCCTCCTCCTTGGGCAGTGCGCCGGTGTCACCGAAAACGCCCCGCGAAATTTCCTCCCTCAGTACGAGGAAGAGTTGCCTGTGCAGCGAAGTCCCCTTGGAGAACGGGGCGGGCGTGGCGTTGTGCTCGAGTGGGGAAGGGGTCATGGCCGGTGCTGTTGAAAGAAACAGCATAAGGCATGTGCTTCGCCCCTTGACTCAAGTTTATGTTGTAATAACAATATGACAACAGCAGATTCGGGCGGGCGAGTTTCACAGCCCGTCGTCGGAGACAAGGAGCAGTAGATGGAAAGGTCGTTCGCAAGCGTCATGCTGCTGGCAGCGGCGGCCCTCGTTGGCGGCTGCGCCACGACGGGCGGCTTTCAGGTCAGCGAAGTCGGCAGCTTCCATGCCGGCGGGACGCAGGTCGCGCTGTCGGGCCTCGCCGAACGCGAGCTCCGCCTGACGCCCAGCGCGCCGGTGATGAAGGTCAACCCCAACGGCGAGTTCGAAACCGGCCAGCTCTACGTGCAGTACGTGAGGCTGGCCGCGCCGCGCGCCCGCTATCCGCTGCTGATGTGGCATGGCGGTGGCCTCACGGGCGTGACCTGGGAGACCAAGCCGGACGGCGCATCCGGCTGGCAGCAGTACTTCCTCCAGGCGGGGCACGACGTCTATGTGTCCGACGCGGTCGAGCGCGGGCGCGCATCCTGGTCACGCTACCCCGAGATCTACACCAGCGAACCGTTTTTCCGGCCCAAGCAGGAGGCCTGGGAAGGCTTCCGCATCGGCGCCGGCTACAGCAAGGATCCGGCGCAGCGGGTGGCGTACCCAGGTGGGCAGTTCCCGGTGGAGGCCTTCGACCAGTTTGCCAAGCAGGCCGTGCCGCGCTGGGCCACCAACAACGTCGCGACCCAGGCCGCCTACGACGCGCTGGTGGCCAAGGTCTGCCCATGCGTGATCGTCGTGCACAGCCAGGGCTCGGCCTTTGCCATGCAGGCTTCGCTGAACGCGCCGGGCATGGTCAAGGGCATCGTCGCGGTGGAGCCGGGTGGCGCGCCCGACCCGGCCGGCGTGAACCTCACCACCGTCAAGGGTGTACCGCACCTGTTCGTGTGGGGAGACAACCTGGCCGGCAACGAGGGCTGGGCCAGGCTACGCACCGCGCCCGATCGCTATCGCGCCGCATTGCTGGCCCAGGGCGGCGTGGCCGACCTGCTGGACCTGCCGGCCAGCGGCATCAAGGGCAACTCGCACATGGTGATGATGGACCGCAACTCCGACCAGGTCGCCGCCCGCATCCAGGCGTGGATGAGCGCCAACGGCCTGATGAAGTAACCGACCGCACAAGGAGCATGACATGTCGAAGAACCTGACCCAACGCCCCGCATCGGCGGGCCGCCGTGACTTCCTGGCCCAGGCGGCGCTGTCAGCGCTGGCCCTGCCGGCCTTCGCACAACCGGCCGCCTGGCCCAGCAGGCCCATCAAGCTGGTGATCGGCTACGGCCCCGGCGGCGCCGGCGACACCACGGCGCGGCTGCTGGCCGAGGGCATGCAGAAACTGCTCAAGCAGCCGGTGATCATGGACTACAGGCCCGGCGCCAGCGGCATGCTCGCGGCCGACTTGGTGGCGAAGTCGCCCGCCGACGGTTACACCCTCCACCTGACCGACGACGGTGCGTTGTCCATCGGGCCGGCCACCCGCAAGATCAACTACGACCCGCAGGCATTCACTTTCATCGGAAGCCCGGGCGGCCTGCCGCTGGTGCTGTGCACGCCGCCCAGCCTTCCAGTCAACACCGTCGCCGAACTGGTCAGCCACATCAAGGCCCATCCGGGCACGGTGAGCTATGCCACCAGCGGCGTGGGCAGCCTGCCCCACCTGCTCGGCGAGCAGTTCAAGAGCCTCATCGCCGCGGACCTGACCGACGTTCCGTACAAGGGCACCGGCGCGCTGCTGCCCGACCTCATGTCGGGCCGCGTGGCCTTCGCTTTCCCCGCGACCACGGGCGTGCTGAGCCACGTCAAGGCCGGCAGTGTCCGCGCGCTGGCGATCACGTCGCCCAAGCGGATCGCGCTGATGCCCAACGTGCCCACCATGGCGGAAGCGGGCTACCCGCAGATCAACTCGATCTACCGCTCGGCCATTGTCGCGCCGCCCGGCCTGCCGGCTGCCATCGAGGCGCAGCTGACCGCCGCCCTGCAGCAGGTCACGCAGGACGCCGCAACCATCACGCTGCTGGAGACCGGCGGATTCAACGTGGCGTACCAGCCGCCCGCCGCGACCAAGTTGGTCTTCAAAAACGAGCTGCAGAAGTGGAAGGCGCTGATCGTGGCCAATGGCCTGCACCTGAGCGAATGACCGGCGTACCGCCAAACGGAGAAAACCTTTGAAGACCAACCCAACATTGCGCCAGCAGCTTGCCGCGCCCGGCCTCGTCATCGCCCCCGGCGCCTACGACGGCATCGGCGCGCGGCAGATCGAACAGGCCGGCTTCGGCGCCGTCTACATGACCGGCGCCGGCACGTCTGCGGCCCGCGGCTACCCCGATTTCGGCTTGCTCACGATGAGCGAAATGGTGGAGAACGCGGCCGTGATGGCGCGCTCGATCAACCTCCCGCTGATCGCCGATGCCGACACCGGCTACGGCAACGAGCTGAACGTGACCCGCACGGTGCGCGAGTACGAGTCGCGCGGCGTGGCGGCGATCCACATCGAGGACCAGGTCAGCCCTAAGCGCTGCGGCCACCTGGACGGCAAGCAGGTCATTTCGCGCGAGGAATTCGTCTCCAAGATTCGCGCCGCGGTCGAGGCGCGGCGCACGCCTGACTTCGTGATCATTGCCCGCACCGACGCACGCGCCATGATGGACCTGGACGAGGCGATCTGGCGGGCCAATGCCGCGCTGCAGGCCGGCGCCGACATCGCCTTCGTCGAAGCCACGCAGTCGCTGGAGGAAATGGCCGAGGTGCCCAGGCGGGTGCAGGGGCCCTGTCTGCTGAATGTGGTGCCGGGCGGCCGCACGCCCAACATCGACCTGCGCGAGGCCGGGGCCATGGGCTACAAGCTGGCCATCCTGCCGGGGCTGGTGCTCGTCGCGGCCATGGAAGCGGCCGACGCCGCGCTCGCCCAGCTCAAGGCGACCCAGATGCCGCCCACCATCACCCGCGGCGTCGCCGAGACGTTCCGGCGGTTCGGTGCCGACGAGTGGGACGCGCTGCGCACCCGCTTCAACGCCGGCGAAACGATGGGGCGCTGAGATGACACGCAGAACCCTCCGGACTTCGGCAGCACTGGCGCTCCTGTGCATGTCCCTGGCCGCAGTGGCGGCGACGCCCACGCCCTGGAAGCCAACTCGCCCCGTCACCGTGGTCGTGCCCTACACGCCGGGCGGCGGCACCGACAGCGTGGCGCGTGCCGTCTCCAAACAGCTTTCGGTGATCTGGGGCCAGCCGGTGGTCATCGAGAACTTGCCGGGCGCGGACGGCCTCATCGGCACCCGCAAGGTCATCGACGCGAAGCCCGATGGCACAACGCTGCTAATGCAGGTGCCGGCCATCGTGCTGACCCGGTACACGCCGGGCCTGAAGGGCGTCGACCCTGTCAGCCAGCTGCAGCCCATCACGGCGGTGGCGCAGGCTTCCAATGCGGTGGTGATCAGCGGCAAGCTGCCGGCGAAATCGCTCGCTGAATTCGTCGAGTACTGCCGCCGACCCGGCCAGCGCTGCTCGGTCGCCACGACCGACAACCAGTCGCGCATCATGTCGCGCCAGTTCGTCTCGGAAGAGAAGCTGGACAGCACGGTCATCGTCAACTACCGGGGCACGGCCGCCATCGTGACCGACATGATCGCCAACAACGTCGACATGGCGTTCACCGGCATTACCGCGGCGCTGCCCCACCACAAGACGGGTGCCTTGCGCTTCATCGCCACGACAGGGGACAGGCGCGCGAGTGCTTTGCCCGACGTCGCCACCACGGCTGAGGCGGGCTTTGCCCAGTACCGGTCCGTCAACTGGTTCGGCCTGTTCGCGCCGCGGGGCCTGCCGCCCGACGCGGCGCAGGGCCTGGTGGCGGCCCTTCGCGAGGCGGTAAAGGCGCCGGACGTGCGCACCGCCATCGTTGCCGCGGGCGCCGAGCCGCTGGTCAGCACGTCCGACGAATTCGCCGCCCAAGTCAAGGCCGAGGGCGACCGCCTCGGCGCGCTCGTCAAACGCCACCCCCTCGAATAACCCAAGGAATCACCATGACCAGACTTGACATCAAGGGCGATGCCCGTCGCATCTTCGACACCCTCAGGAGTGGCGGCATCGCCATCATCCCCAACGACGCGGGCTATGCGCTGATGGGCGGAACGTATGACGCCGTGCACCGCATCTTCCTTGCTAAGAAGCGCGGCGGGCATAAGCGCAACGCGATGCTGGCTTCCATGGCAACGCAGCGCGAACTGCACGTGCTCGACCAGCGCTCGCAGGACATGGTCGAGATGCTGACGCAGGACTACAACCTGACCGTCGGCGTGGCCGCGCCTTACCGCAAGGACCATCCGCTCATGGCCAAGGTCGATCCGCGCCTCATCGAGGCCAGCACCGGCCACGGCACGGTGGGCCTGCTGCTCAATGCCGGGCCGCTGTTCGAGGAAGTCTGCCGGCTCTGCCGCGAAGCCGAGCTGCCCGTGTTCGGCTCGTCGGCCAATCTGACCGGCACCGGCCCGAAGTTCCGGGTGGAAGACATCCAGCCCGAGTTGCGCGCGATTGCCGACGTCATCATCGACTACGGCCTGCGCAAGTACCACCACTACCAGCGCTCGGCCACCACGCTCAGCTTTGCGACCGGCGAGGTCGAGTGCCTGCGCATCGGCTCCTGCTACGAGCTGATCTGCGACGTGCTGCAGCGGCATTTCAACGTCACCCTGGCAAAGGACCCGGGGCGCGAGGTCAATGCGTCGGGCCACCTGCAGGAGTTCGCATTCAAGGAAGTCAGCTACAGCTGAAAGGGCAGGCGACATGAACAGCATCGATATCGCCGGAGACGCCCGGCGCACCATGGACATCATCAAGGCCGGCGGCATCGCCATTGTGCCGAACGACACCGGCTATGCCTGCTGCGGCTCGTCGATGGACCCGCTGCAGAGGATCTACGACACCAAGCAGCGCGGCAGCCACAAGCGCAATGCCATGGGCGCGGACCTCGAGACCCAGCGTGAGCTGCAGCGGCTGAGCCCGCGCGCGCAGCAGATGGTCGAGGCGCTGGTGGCCGACCACGACCTGCCCGTGGGCGTGATCGGCAGCTTCCGCGCCGGCCATCCGCTGCTGCAGAAGCTCGGCGACGAAGGCATGCGCGCCAGCTCGGCCGTCGGCACCATCGGCATCCTGCTGAATGCGGGCCCGTTCCACAAGGAACTGTCGCGCCTGAGCCGCGAGGAGGTGGTGCCGTTGTTCGGCTCGTCCGCCAACCTGACCGGCACCGGGCCGCGCTTTTCGGTCGACGAAATTCCGCCGGAGATCAAGGCCATTGCCGACATCACGATCGACTACGGCCTGCGCCGCTACCACACCTACCGGCGCGCCGGGACGCTGATCAACTTCGACACCCTGCAGGTCGTGCGCATCGGCGCCTGCTACGAGCTGATCTCCGGCGTGCTCAGGCGCTGGTTCGGCCTCGAGCTGCCACCTGATCCTGGCTTCGAGCAGCTGCCCTCGGGGCACCTGAACGAGTTTGGCCTGAAAGGCGTGGAATGAGCGGGCCGGCGCTTCTTGGGCTGATGCAGGAACAGCCCCTGCTGATATCAAGCCTGATCGTGTTTGCCGAGCGGCATCACGGAGACGGCGAGATCGTCTCGCGACGGGTGGAGGGCGACATCCACAGGACCAGCTGGGCCGAAATCGCCCGCCGCTCGCGGCAGGTCGCCAACGCGCTGGACGCGGCCGGTGTCGCGCCCTCCGGCCGCGTCGGCACCATCGCCTGGAACGGCTACCGCCACCTGGAGCTGTATTACGGCGTCAGCGGCGCGGGCCGGGTGCTGCACACGCTCAACCCAAGGCTGCATCCCGACCAGGTGGCCTGGATCATCAACCATGCCGAAGACGACGTGCTGTGCTTCGATCTGAGCTTCCTGCCGCTGGTACAGGCGGTGCATGCGCGTTGCCCCTCGGTGCGGCAGTGGATCGCTCTGTGCGATGCGGACAGGCTGCCCCAGGACAGCGGCATACCCGGCCTCCTCAGCTATGAAGCCTGGATCGACGCATGCAGCGACCGCTATGACTGGCCCGTGTTCGACGAGAACACGGCGTCGAGCATGTGTTACACCAGCGGCACCACCGGCAACCCGAAGGCGGCGCTGTACAGCCACCGCTCCACCGTGCTGCACGCGTACGCCGCGGCGCTGCCTGACGCCATGGGCATCTCGTCGTGCGACTCGGTCCTGCCGGTCGTTCCGATGTTCCATGTCAACGCCTGGGGCATTCCCTATGCGGGCGCGCTGACCGGCTGCAAGCTCGTGTTTCCGGGCCCGGCGCTGGACGGCAAGTCCGTCCATGACCTGATCGAGGGCGAAGGCGTTACCTTTGCCGCCGGCGTGCCGACCGTGTGGCAGATGCTGCTGGCCCACATGGAGGCCGGCGGACTGCGCTTCACCGCGCTGAACCGCACCGTGATCGGCGGCGCGGCCTGCCCGCCGAGCATGCTGCGCGCCTTCAGGGAGCGCTACGGCGTCGAGGTGTTGCACGGCTGGGGGATGACCGAGATGAGCCCGCTGGGCACGGTGTGCACGCTGAAGAAGAAGCACCTCGCGTGGCCGGCCGAGCAACAACTGGCGGTCCTGCAAAAGCAGGGGCGTGCGCTGTTCGGCGTGCAGATGAAGATCGTCGGCGAACAGGGCGAGGACTTGCCCTGGGACGGCAAGGCCTGCGGCGACCTGCTGGTGCGCGGCCCCTGGATCGTGCGCGAATACTTCAAGGGTGAGGGTGGTAACCCGCTGGTCAGGGACGCGGACGGCGCCGGCTGGTTTCCCACGGGTGACGTGGCCGCCATCGACGCCGACGGCTACCTGCAGATCACCGATCGCAGCAAGGACGTGATCAAGTCCGGCGGCGAATGGATCAGCTCCATCGACATAGAGAACATCGCCGTGGCGCACCCTGCCGTGGCCATGGCCGCCTGCATCGGCGTGTCCCACCCCAAGTGGGACGAGCGGCCGATCATCGCGGTCGTGGTGCGCCCCGGCGCGCAGCTCGCAAAGGAGGAACTGCTGGACTTCTACCGCGGCAAGACGGTGGCGAAGTGGCAGGTGCCCGACGACGTGGTGTTCGTCGAGTCGATCCCGCTCGGCGCGACCGGGAAGATGCTCAAGACGGGGCTGCGCGAGCAGCTCAGGGACTACCGGTTGCCGGATGTGACGGCGGCCACCACAACCAATGGATAGCCACATGCCATCCACCACACTGGACAAGATTTGGAACGCGCACAGAATCAAGTCCTCGGCCGATGGCCTGGACCTGCTCTTCGTGGACCGCCACTACCTGACAGACCTGAGCGGCACGCTCGGCCTGGAGGACTTGCAGGCGGCGCGCCGCCCCATCCGGCGACCCGACCTGAGCGTGGCCATTCCCGATCACATGATCGAAACCGAGCCCAACGGCGAGGCGGCAACGCTGCCGGCCAACCGCCGGTTCGTGGAACCGCTGAAGCAGTTGTCCGCGCAGGCCTCGATCCAGCATCTCGGCCGCGAGTCGGGACGGCAGGGCATCGTCCATGTCACCGCGCTGGAAGACGGCCTGACCTTGCCCGGGCTGCTGGTGGTCTGCGGTGACAGCCACACGACGACCCACGGCGCGGTCGGCGCGCTGGCGTTGGGAATCGGCTCCACCGAGGTGGCGCACGTGCTGGCCACGCAGGCGATCTGGGTGAAAAAGCCGCACCAGGCCAGGGTCCGCCTTATCGGGCGCACCGGCGCGGGCGTATTTGCAAAGGACATCGCGCTGGCTCTGATCGCCAGCCTGCAGGCAGACTTCGGCCGCGAGCATGCGCTGGCCTTCGAGGGCGAGGCTGTGGACCGCATGTCCATCGAGGAGCGCGCGACGCTTTGCAACATGGCGGTTGAACTTGGCGCCCGCATCGGCTACGTCGTGCCCGACGAGACCACCTTCAGCTACCTCGCGGGGGCGAGGTCGGCGCCGGTGGGCGACATGTGGGACGCCGCCGTCGAGGCATGGCGCGCGCTGCGGCCCGACGAGGGCGCGGTCTACAACAAGGAAGTCGAGTTCGACGTGTCCGGCCTGCTGCCGCAGATCACGTGGGGAACCAGCGTCCAGCATGGGATGGCGATCGACGCAGCCGTCCCCGGCGGCAGCGAACTGGAGGCGTCGCGCGCTTACATGGACGTCAAGCCGGGGCAGAAGCTGGAGGCCACGCCGATCCAGCACGTCTTCATCGGCTCATGCACGAACAGCCGCATCGAGGACCTACGCATCGCCGCCGGCATTGCCCGCAAGGGCAAGGTGGCCAGCGGTGTGAGGGCCTGGGTGGTGCCGGGATCGCAGGCCGTGCAGCGGCAGGCCGAGGCGGAGGGGCTCGACGTGATCTTCCGCGAGGCCGGGTTCCAATGGCGCAAGCCCGGCTGCTCCATGTGCGTGGGCACCAACGGCGACACCGTGCCTGCGGGCGAGCGCTGCGTGTCCACCTCCAACCGCAACTTCGTGGGCCGGCAGGGCCCCGGCGCGCGGACCCACTTGGCCAGCCCGGCGACGGCCGCCGCCTCGGCGCTGGCCGGGACGATCGCCGATCCCCGACCCCTGATGGATGCACAGCCATGACCGTCCCATTCCTTCGCCATTCCGGCCGCGCGGCCAGCCTGCCGCTGGACAACATCGACACCGACGTGATCATCCCGATGCAGCAGTTGCTCAGCGTGCCGCGCAGCGAGCTCGGGCGCTGCGCCTTCAATGCGCTGCGCTACGACGAACAAGGCAATGAGCGCGCGGATTTCCAGCTGAACACCACCAAAGGGCGCGGCGCCAGCGTGATCGTGGCCGGCCGCAACTTCGGCTGCGGCAGCTCGCGCGAAGGTGCGGTCTATGCGCTGGCCGGCCTCGGTGTGCGCGTGATGGTCGCAAGTTCATATGGCGACATCTTCTACAGCAACTGTTTGAAGAACGGCATCCTGCCCATCATGCTTTCCCAAGCCGACCTGGACAGTGTCCACGAGGCCATCGCAGGCTCTCAGGAGCCGGTTGACGCCGCCATCGACCTGCAGGCGCAGCGCATTGCCCTCAGCACGGGCCTGTGGTTTCCCTTCGAGATCGACCCGGCGCACAGGCAGCGTCTGATCGACGGGACGGACGAGGTGGCGCTCACACTACAGGCCGAAGATGACATCCGCCGCTTCGAGCAGGGCGACCGTATGGCCCGCCCTTGGGCGCAACGGGCGGACGCATGACGGGCGGCCCGCAGCAGGCCTCGGGGCTGGTTCGCCTCGTTGCCGTCGGCGATGTCTTCCTGAACCGCGACAACCCGGCGGAGTCGTTCGCCCACGTCGGCGAGCTCCTGAAGGCAGGAGACATCACCTTCGGCAATTCGGAAGGCACCTACGCGGTCAACCAGACACCTGACGCCCACATGATGGCCGCGATCATCGCACCGCCCGACAACATCAACGCGCTGGCGCAGACCGGGTTCGACGTCATGTCGGTAGCCAACAACCACATCAACGACTGGGGCCGCGCGGGCATGCAGTCCAGCGTAGAAAGGCTGCGCCGCGAGGGCATCCAGCCCGTGGGTTATGGACGCAACCTGGACAAAGCTTTTGCCCCGGTCCATGTGACATCCGACGGCAAGCGGGTGGCCTTCGTCGCCGCATCAATGATCGGTTCGTGGAACGCTGCGGCCACGGCCGATGGCGACGGCGTTGCCATGCTGGAGATCGAGACGGAGTACCACGACCTGCACCGGCAACCCGGCAGCCCGCCGCATGTGCGGTCACGGCCGACCGGAGCGGCCGCGGCGCGTGTGGCCCGCAGCTTCGAGGCCGCGAAGAAGGACGCGGACTTCGTCGTGGCAAGTTTTCACTGGGGCGTGCACTGCTTTCCCGCCAGCTTGGCGGAGTACGAAGGCATCCTGGCGCGGCTCGCCATCGACCATGGGGCGGACGTCGTGTTGGGGCACCACCAGCACATTCTCAAGGGCGTGGACTTCCACAAGGGCAAGCCCATCCTGCACGGGCTCGGCAACTTCGCATTCGACCTCGTGGACATCGAGAAGATCGCTTCGCCCGCCGCGGTGCGCGAGACCATCGAGATTTACGGCGAGTACGGCATTTTCTCGCGCGAGGGTTACTCGACCGTGCCCTTCCATGAGGAGTCGCGGATGACGGTGGTGGCCCATGTCGGGCTTCGGGCGGGTCACGACCCGGTCGTCGAACTGACGCCGTGCATGATCAACACGAAGGGCCAGCCGGTGCCGATTCCCGCGTCAGATGAAGCTGCGTTTGCCCGCTTCCTGGCCTATGTGAAGCGGATTCACTGGCTAGCGGATCTGGACAGTGACATCCGCCAGAACGGTGACCTCATTTCGATGCGGCCCGGCCCCCGTCATGCAGGACGGTGACGCAGGGCCAGCGGCCGTCATCCGGTGCGCATCTTGCGGCGCAGGCAGTGATGTCGACGGGCGCGACGACGCTGGGGGGCGATGCGACGTTGCAAACGTGCAGCAGTGACCAGGTGACCGTCAGGTCCTGCACCTTGCGCACGTCGATCGTTCCGGCGTCAATCATTTTCGACGGCGCCGAACACGGCAGTACGCTGTGGCCCACGCCATCCGCGGCGGCCTGAGTGCGGATGCGCACGGCATCGGCCTTCAGTACGATCTGAGTCGCGTGCCGGCATCGATCATGGCGGTGTCGAGCAGCCCCCGCCGTCTATGCGCAGAACTGTCCCGGAAAGTTCAGGAATGTGTTCCCGACTTCACGTGAGCTCAAGCTGATGGGCGAAAAGCTGTTCTAAATTGTTGATTTGCTGAAGGATTTCCAGTGGAAACCATTTTCAGCCGCCGACTTCGCGGCTCGTCTCCAGATTGAAAGATCGAGCGCGTCCAAGCTGCTGTTGCGATAAGACGACTTATCGAAACAGCTGCGCTCCTTAAAGGGTCATGTCCGGCTGCCTGTGCGGAACGCCATGGAACATTCGAGAACGCGGCCACGCAGAATGCGCAGCTTGCGATCTATCGTCGAACTAAACGCAAGGATCCCCGCCGACGCGGCCGTGGCCTCTCTCGCCTGCTTCGCCGCTAGAGCGGCAAAATACAGCCACAAGCCACTTTCGGCCACAAGAGGACATCGAAGGAATTCGGCGAATGCCTTCAGAAGTTCTTCACCACACCAATCACCCACATGCCGTGCTATTCCCCTTGGAACGAGTACCTAGAGCTAGGTACCCCACAGTTTGAACAGGCGAAGGCTGTCGTCGTGGCCAAGCTCAGGGCGGTGACGCACATCATCGACTACTACTACCAATCACACGGCTTGCAACTGCCGGCACTTGCCGAAGGCACGGTGATCGATTCGCACCGCCAGCCTCGATCGCTGCGTGAGTTCGCCTTGCGCGAGATGATCTGCCACCACTTCTCCTGCGATGGGGTCGACTTCTGCTCCCTCTACGATGTTGCATCGTTGCTGAGTCCGCAGGTTGAAAAGGAGAGAGCCTATCTGGCGGTAGTGCTACCCTGTGCGACGCTTATGCGAACGCACAAGGAGCGCTTTGCGCCCTCAAGGAGGGCCGAGGATCGCCTTGACTTCTGAATCAATTTTCGCGGATCGGATTTGGGCCTGCCGGGGCCTGTCGGGGCCTGTCGGCGTGAGTCTGAATCCGGCCAGAACCGGACATTCACACTCACGGCTTGAAGGAAATCGATGGCTTGGATTCGAGACATCAACGGTCTCTACAACTTCATCGGCTATGTCGTGCTTTGCGCACCGGACAATTTTCCGGTCAGGGACTACCTTACGGCCGATTAGCAAATGACGCTGGATCGGGCGTTTGCTGAACTGCGCCACGGAGTCAAGTTGGTCATGGCTGACGCTCCCGACTTGCCGCGCATCAACGATTTGGAGAGCGTGCTCGACGAGGCGCTCGGCCTGTATCGAAACGGAGAGATAGTTCGGGCGGCCCAAAGACTTCACGACTTTGAAGCGATGATCTTCAAGTCTTGAATCGGCCAAGAGCAGAAGTTTGGAGGGGCAATTTGTCATCCTTGATGTATCTCGAAGATGGGCGGGCACTGAACCGTTCCAATCTAGGCTACTGCGGCATGCTGGTCCTAATCGCTCGCGAAATTCCCGAACAGCACAAGAGGCTACGCACATGGTTGGAGGACCTCTCCGACCGAACTGCACCCTTCTGTGAGTTCGACATACGCGGGCTGTCGGACGAACATCGACAGACGTTTTGGACTGCCGCCGCTCGTGCTGGCGTGATCATCCGAGCGAAATACGGTGGCGACGCGATGCCGAGTAACGCGTGGGCGGCGGAAAACCTCCTGCATTTGTTGCGAATGCATAGCAGCATCGTGGCTGGCGAGCCGCCGTCGGCTCTTAACGATCTGGATATGACAACGCCGTATTCAGGTATGCCTGAAGATCTTCAACTGCTCTGGCGTGATGCGACAGCCTGACAGGTCTCGGCCCAATCGCCGCTTCGGGCCCCACTGCGGCGGCCGCGCGACCGGCTACAGTCGGCCA
>Ga0160430_100643_pt1 | contig 17431 bp, 16 predicted proteins | sample HID1971I_E0MG_FD_108274 | JGI IMG/M metagenome (GOLD analysis project Ga0160430, IMG submission 108274) | Enriched millipede-associated microbial communities from UW Madison campus, WI, USA - HID1971I_E0 MG | ecosystem: Host-associated > Arthropoda: Insects > Digestive system > Unclassified ...
GCGCTCGACGCCGGCATCCGCCCCCTCCTCGTCGTCACCAAGACCGACATCGCGGACCCGACGGAGTTCCTCACCCACTTCGACGGCCTCGATCTGCGGGTGTTCACCAGCGCCCAGGAGGAGATGCCGGTCGAGGAGATCGGGGCGGCGCTCGTCGGCCACTCCACCGTGTTCGTCGGCCACTCCGGAGTCGGCAAGTCCACGCTGGTCAACGCACTCGTCCCGACGGCCGGTCGCGCCACCGGACATGTGAACCAGGTCACCGGTCGCGGCCGCCACACGTCCTCCTCGACGGTCTCGCTGCGCTACGAGGGCCCCGACGGGACCGGCTGGGTGATCGACACCCCGGGTGTGCGCTCCTTCGGACTCGGGCACGTCGATCCGGCCAACATCCTCGCCGCGTTCACGGAGCTCGCCGCCATCGCCGAGAACTGCCCCCGCGGCTGCACGCACCTGGCGGACGCCCCCGACTGCGCCCTCATCGAGGCGGCCGAGAACGGTGAGCTGGGCGAGACCGGCCGCGCGCGACTCGACTCGCTCCAGCGCCTGCTGCAGACGTTCGCCGACAAGGCGGAGCAGGCCCCCGGCCGATAGGCTGGACGCGTGACTCAGCGCCTGGAACCCGGAACCGCAGCCCCCGACTTCTCCCTCCTCGATCAGGACGGGAACACCGTCCGCCTCGCTGATCTGCGTGGCCAGAAGACGGTGCTGTACTTCTACCCGGCCGCGATGACCCCGGGGTGCACCACCGAGGCCTGCGACTTCCGCGACAGCATCTCCTCGCTCCAGGGGGCCGGCTACCGCGTCATCGGGATCTCCCGCGACGAGCCCGCGACGCTCGCGAAGTTCCGCGAGCGCGACGGACTCACCTTCCCGCTGCTGAGCGACCCCGACCACGCGATCCACTCGGCGTACGGGGCATGGGGCGAGAAGATGAACTACGGCAAGGTCGTGGAGGGCGTGATCCGCTCCACTTTCGTCCTCGACGAGGAGGGCACGATCAGCATCGCGCTCTACAACGTCAAGGCGACCGGACACGTCGCGCGGCTGCGCAAGCAGCTCGGCATCGACGCCTGAGCCCCCGCTCCGAGCCCCGCGCGGATCACTCCGCCTGGGGACGTCCGCCCTCCCGGCGCGCGCTCGAGATCAGCAGCGCGAACCCCAGGAGGCCGGGAAGCCCGACTCCGAGAGTGAACGGCCACGAGACGGGCTGCAGCGTGAGCGACGCCAGCGCGAGGGCGACGGCGAGCACCTGGAAGACCACTCCCCCCGAGCGTGCCCAGGAGCGTCCGACGCGCGTGCCGAACGCGAAGGCCAGCAGCGCCGCGGCGCCGACGAGCGTGAGCACGATCAGCGCGATCGCCGTGGGCAGGGAGGCGGCGTCACCGGAGCCGAGACCGATGAGCTCGATCCCCGCGAAGACGAGGAGAGCGACGCCCTCGAGAGCGAGCACCGCTGCCGCGGCGAGGGCCAGTCGAGGTGCGCGCACGGTGTCTCCTGGTGATCGAAGGGAGAAGAAAACCCTTGATTTCAGGGTATTCATGTAACAGAATAGAGAAAGTCATGTGCTCCCACAGCGGCGTGGGGCGAGTGTTCGCACTCGCATCACAATTCGCGGGCATCCGTCCGCATCTCAAAAGGGTAGCCGAACCCGATCAGCTACCCGAATCCGAGAAGTCGCATCGCGACATCTCTTGAAATCCACACCGAGGAGCCCCCATGGACTGGCGCGATAAGGCCGCCTGCCTGACTGTCGACCCCGAGCTTTTCTTCCCCGTGGGGAACACCGGCCCGGCCGTCGATCAGATCGAGAAGGCGAAAACCGTCTGCGCCACCTGCACGGTCACCGAGATCTGCCTGCAGTACGCCCTCGAGACCAGCCAGGACTCGGGCGTCTGGGGCGGCCTGTCCGAAGACGAGCGCCGCGCCCTGAAGCGCCGCGCCGCTCGCGCACGCCGCGCCTCCTGAACCTCCGGAAGCGGCCTGAGATCGACTCTCAGGCCGCTTCCGTGTGCTCGGGCCCGTTCCGGCTCAGCGCTCGAGCCAGCGCAGCGGAATGTCGATGACCACCTCGGTGCCCTCGCCGTCGCTGCCGTGCCACTCGATCGTGCCGCCGAGCTCGCCCTGGATGAGCGTGCGGATGATCTGCGTTCCCAGCCCCTGGCCGATCCGCCCCTCGGGGAGACCGAGGCCGGTGTCGCGCACGGTGACCCGGAGGTTCTCCTCGGTGCGCTTGGCATCGATCGTGACGACGCCCTCCTGACCGGCCAGCCCGTGCTCGACGGCGTTGGTGACGACCTCCGTGAGCGCGAGGGCGAGCGGCGTCGCGTACTCGCTCGGAAGCACGCCGAAGCGGCCCGTCGACTGCGTCCGGGCGCGGGTGTTCGGCGCCGAGGCGACCTCCGCGACCAGCTTGAGCACGCGGTGGAAGACCTCGTCGAAATCGACCTTCTGGGTCAGCCCCTGCGCGAGCGTGTCGTGCACCACCGCGATCGCGTCGACGCGGCGCATCGCCTGGGTGAGCGCGTCCCGCGCCTCGTCCGAGTGCGTGCGACGGGCCTGGATCCGCAGCAGGGATGCCACGGTCTGGAGGTTGTTCTTCACCCGGTGGTGGATCTCGCGGATCGTCGCGTCCTTGGTGATGAGCTCCTGCTCCTGGTGGCGCAGCTCCGACACGTCGCGGCACAGCACGATGGCGCCGATGCGCGTCCCGTGGTCCTTGAGCGGGATCGCGCGCAGGGAGACCGTGACGCCCCGCGCTTCGATGTCCGTGCGCCAGGGCGCACGGCCGGTGACCACGACCGGAAGCGACTCGTCGACCTGTCGCGACGGCGGCACGAGGCGGGTCGTGACCTCGGCGAGGGACTCCCCCTCGAGCTCGTCGTCGAAGCCCATCCGGTTGAAGGCGGAGAGCGCGTTCGGGCTGGCGAACGTGCTGATCCCGTCGACGTCGATGCGGATCAGACCGTCCGAGGCCCGCGGCGCGCCGCGGCGCGGTGAGGTCGGGGCTGCGAGATCGGGGAAGCTGCCGTCCGCGATCATCCGGAACAGGTCGTTCGCGCATTCGTCGAACGTGATCTGCTGGCGGGACGGGGTGCGCAGCTCTCCGAGGTTGGTGTGCCGGGTGACCACTCCGATGACGGTGGGAGTGCCGTCGGCGCCGCGGCGCTGGCTCACGATCGGCACGGCGCGCACCCGGGTCGGCGTCTCCTCGAACCAGTCCGGCGACGAGGAGTCGACGATCTCCGCCGACTCGAACGCCCCCTGCACCTGCGTGCGCCACTGCGGTCGCACCCGCTCCCCCACGATGTCGCGGTAGAAGAGTGTCGCAGCCCCGCTCGGTCGCGCGTGGGCGACCGCGATGAAGGAGCCGTCGTCGGTCTGTATCCAGATGACGATGTCGGCGGATGCGAGGTCGGCGAGAAGCTGCCCGTCACCGGCGAGGCGGTGGAGCCATTCGACGTCGCTGTCGGTCAGGAGGCCCTGGGCATGGGCGAGATCGCTGAGGGTTGACACCCCTCCAGCCTACGGTCAGATCCGTCAGAGTATGGCCAGCGAGGTCGCGCGCCAGCGACGATCCATGCCGTCCAGCCGGACGGCCACCGCGCGCGTGCGTCCGGGACCGGCCACCACCACGACGGCTTCGATCACGCCGTCACGGGGCTCGGTCACCCGGAGCGAGCGGATCTCGAACGTCGGGCGCGCCGGCACGATGCCCCGCGCGCTGCGAGCCCTGGCCGAGAGGTTCGCCCGGACGACCAGGCTGCGGAACGCCTCCTCGCTGAACCAGCGGGCCAGCTGGTCGACCTCCCGCACTCCGGCGAGGGCCTCGAGCACTCCCTGAGTGAGACTCCGCAGCAGCGGCGCCGGATCGGGGAGCTCACTGGTCGATGTCGGCTGGGGCGCGAAGTACTCGTGAAGCATCATGTCGGACTCTCGGTCGGGGCGGGCGGCAGGGCGTCAGTTGAGCACCGCCGCTCCCGCCTCCGTGGCGCGATCCGGGAAGTATGTGGATAACTCGTACACGGCGATCCGGGTCGCTTACGCTCGGTCGGATGCACTGGGACCGACTGTTCGAAGACCTCGAGGGCCAGCTGGCGTCGGAGTGGGAAACCGAGCGCGCCGTGCTCGACGCCGAGTCGGAACGACTGCGCATCGCGGGGCTCGACCTCCGCGCGCGCCTGCGGATGCTCAGCGGCGTCGGCGCAGAGGCCGTGATCGAGCTGCGGACCGGCCGGCGCCTGCCGGTCACCCTGCAGACGCTGGGCGCGGACTGGCTCGCCGTCGCCTCCCGCGGCGCCGCCGGCGCTCATGTCGCCGCCTCGGCACTGCTGCTCCCCCTCCGTGCGATCGCGGGCATCGCTGCGGACCACGGCATGATCCTCGCCAGCCTCGACGAACCGGCGTCTGCCGCGCCGTCCCTTCGTGAGCGGATGACGCTCGGTTTCGTCCTGCGCGACCTCGCGCGACGCCGCATCCCGGTGCACATCAGCACGCACGCCGGAGACGACGTCCACGGCACGATCGATCGCGCCGCCGCCGATCACCTCGACCTTGCGGTGCACGATCCCGGGCAGCCCCGCCTGGCCGGAGCGGTTCAGGGATTCCGCATCATCCCGTTCTCATCGCTCGTCGCGGTGCGGACCGCGAGCGATCAGATGCCGTGAGCCGACGACGTCCCCCAGACCTCGGGGAAGCTCGCCAGGTGCGATTCCCGCCACAGGGCCATCCGCCGGGCGATCTCGGATTCCTCGGCCAGATATCCGTCCAGGCTCGACTCCTCCACCCGCCAGCGCGGCGGCGATCCCAGCTGTGCGCCGCGGAGCCGCCCCTCGTGGACGAGCGAGACCACCTCATCGACGCCGATGCTGAGCAGTTCGGCGACCTGCGCGGGCGCGAGGAATCGCGGTGCGCGCGAGGAGGGGGCTGGCATGCCCCCCATTGTCGCTCCCCGGTCGCGGCACCGTGCCGGCCCTGTGGATAACCCACGGAGGGAGGGACGGATCTCTGTGACGATGTTCGCCATGGCATCCCTCTCCCGACCTCGACGCGCCCTCTGGGGCGACCTCCGCTTCCTCATCGGCATCGCCCTCGTCGCGCTCTCCATCACCTCCGTGTGGTTCATCGTCACGGCCGCCGACGACGCGGCGCCGGTGCTTCAGGCCACGCACACCATCGTGCGGGGAGAGGCCCTGACCTCCGACGACTTCCAGGTGGTCGAGGTGGGTCTGGGCCTGCTGGCCCCCGACTATCTGGGCCCCGGAGATCTGAAGGCCGACCAGATCGCCACGCGCACGCTCACGAAAGGGGAGATCGTCCCGGCCGCGGCGCTGACCGATGCGGAGCGGAGCCGCAGCACCACCGTCGTCATCGACAGCAGCACGGGCATCCCCGAGGACGTGCAGGCGGGCACCGTGGTCGAGCTGTGGCACGCGCCCCCGATCGACGACGGGAGGTCGCACGACATCCCGCGCATCCTCGTCCCGGAAGCCGTCGTGCGCGACGTGCTCGAACCGGAAGGTGTGCTCGCCGACTCGGGCACCCGCCTGGAGGTCGTGATCGATCGGAGCGATGTCGCCGATGTGCTGGCCGCCGCGACCGGGGGCTCCGCGCTCTCCGTGGTCCCGGTCGGGAGCGGGTCGTGACGGCGGTCGTCGTCGCGATCGCGCAGCCGCGTGCGGGTGAACTCGCCGCCGAGCTCGAGCTCGAGGGCATCAGCGTCGTCGGCATCCTCGCCCCCGACCCGTCGACCCTCGAGCTGCCGGCGGGCGCCGAGGCGATCATCCTCCCCGCCGCTCGCGCGGTGCTCACGGCCGAGCTGATCTCCACGTGCGACCGCGCAGGGGTCCGCATCCTCACCCTCGGCGGTGCGGACAGTCGTCTGTTGGGTCGGCTGGGACTCTCCGCGCCCCTGCCACCCGAGGCCGCCGGGTGGGAGGTCGCCGCCGCACTGGCGTCGAACACGTCCGACACGCCCCGCGGGGCGCCGCGAGAGGCGCATCGCGTCATCGCGGTCTGGGGACCGCACGGCGCTCCCGGTCGTTCCACCGTCGCGATCCAGCTCGCGGTCGAGCTCGCCCGGACCGGGCGGCGTACGGCTCTGATCGATGCCGACACGGTCGCTCCGGCGCTCGCGCTGCTGCTCGGACTCAGCGACGACGCGCCGGGCGTCGCGGCCGCCTGCCGTCGAGCCGAGCGCGGTGCGCTCGACGGCGCGGAGCTGACGCGGTTGGCCGCCACCGTCACGAGCGGGGGCGCCGACATCGAGGTGCTCCCCGGCATCAACCGCCCGAGCCGCTGGCCGGAACTGGCCTCAGCACGCCTGCGCACCACGCTGCGAGCGTGTCGGGAGTGGACCGAGGACACCGTCGTCGACGTGTCGGCCGCCTTCGACGCCGACGACGAGGTGACCTACGATCTGGCCGGCCCCCGACGTCATGCCGCGACGTCGACGACCCTCGGCGAGGCGGATCTGATCATCGCGGTCGCCGCGGCGGATCCCCTGGGCATCAGCAGGTTCCTCCGCGATCACTCGGAGCTGCGCCGCCTCACGGCGCCCACGCCCGTGGTCGTGGTCGTGAACCAGGTCCGCCCGGGGCCCCTCGGGATAGACGCCCGCGGGCAGGTGCGACGCACCCTGGAGCGGTTCGCCGGCATCGGAGACGTCATGTTCCTGCCGTTCGACCAGCGCGCGGCCGACGCGTCTCTGCTGCACGCCCGGCCGATGGCCGACGTCACGCCGCGCTCCCCGCTCCTCGCCGGTGTGCGGAGAGTGGCGGAGAGCCTGTCCCCCGACGCCAGCCCGACGGCTACTGCCGGTAGCTCGCGAGGAAGTTCCCGAGTCGCTCGACGGCTTCGGTCAGCACTCGGGGTTCGGGGAGGGTCACCAGGCGGAAATGGTCCGGCGTCGCCCAGTTGAAGCCCGTGCCCTGCACCACGAGGATGTGCTCCGAGACCAGCAGGTCATAGACCAGCCGCGCATCGTCCCTGATCTCGTGCACGTTCGGGTCGAGTCGCGGGAACGCGTAGAGCGCCCCCTGCGGCTTGACGCACGAGACTCCCGGGATGGACTCGAGGCCCTGCCAGGCGATGTCGCGCTGCTCGTGCAGCCGACCGGTAGGGGCGATCAGCGCGTCGATGGACTGCACCCCCGAGAGCGCCGCCTGCACCGCGTGCTGCGCCGGGACGTTCGGGCACAGGCGCGTCGACGCCAGCAGTGTGATGCCCTCGAGGAAGCCCTTGGCGTGGTCCTGCGGGCCGGTGATGACCATCCAGCCGGAGCGATAGCCCGCGACCCGGTAGGTCTTGGACAGGCCGTTGAACGTCAGGCAGAGCAGATCCGGGGCGAGCGTCGCGGTCGGGATGTGCACCGCCTCGTCGAAGAGGATGCGGTCGTAGATCTCGTCCGACAGCAGCAGGAGCTGGTTCTCGCGGGCGATCTGCACGAGTCCCTCGAGGATCTCCCGCGAGTAGACGACGCCGGTCGGGTTGTTCGGGTTGATGATGACGAGCGCCTTGGTGCGCGGGGTGATCTTCGAGCGGATGTCCTCGAGGTCGGGCTGCCACTCGTCCTGCTCGTCGCACAGATAGTGCACGGGCGTGCCGCCGGCGAGACTGGTCATCGCCGTCCACAGCGGATAGTCGGGGGCCGGGATGAGGACCTCGTCGCCCTCGTCCAGCAGCGCCTGCATCGTCATGGTGATGAGCTCGGAGACCCCGTTGCCGAGGTAGACGTCATCGGGGTCGAAGCGGGGGAAGCCCTCGATCTGCTCGTATCGGCTCACGACCGCGCGACGGGCGGAGATGATGCCCTTGCTGTCGCTGTAGCCGTGGGCGGTCGGCAACGCCGCGAGCATGTCGTGCACGATCTGGTGCGGGGCATCGAAGCCGAAGATCGCCGGATTGCCGGTGTTCAGCTTGAGGATCTTGTGACCCTCCGCCTCCAAGCGCGCCGCCTCGACGAGGGCGTTTCCGCGAATCTCGTACAGGACGTTCTTGAGCTTCGACGACTGGTCGAAGTGGCGCGTTGGTGTCATCGACCAAGCCTACAGCGACGAAAGGAGGGCCAATCCACACGGACTGGCCCTCCTCTCGTCGGAGACTACTTCTTCTTCTTGCCCTGCGCGCGACGCTGCTCACGGTTGCCGGCGGCGGGCGCCGTGGGCTCCGTCCGCTGCCCGAAAGCACCGCGAGGGGCCTCTTCGGGCTCGGGCTGGGGAGCCTGCGCACGCGCAGCCGCCTGGCGCACCCGATCGGTGGCCGCCTGCTGCACCTGACCGCGATCGTTGCGGACCTCGACCTCACCGGCGTCGTTCGCGGCGGAGTACTCGAGACGCTGCTCGCCGCCGTCGGAGGCGAGTCCCTTCGCCTCGACCTCGGCGGTGTCCGAGTCACCGGCACGGCGCACCTCGACCTCGAGGTTGTAGAGGTAGCCGACCGACTCCTCCTTGATCTGCCCCATCATGGACTGGAACATCGCGTAGCCCTCGCGCTGGTACTCGATGAGCGGGTCGCGCTGCGCCATGGCACGCAGGCCGATGCCGTCCTTGAGGTAGTCCATCTCGTAGAGGTGGTCGCGCCAGCGGCGGTCGAGCACCTGGAGCACCACGCGACGCTCGAGCTCGCGGGTCGCCGCCTCGCCCAGCGACTCCTCACGCGTCTCGTAGGCGATCTTCGCGTCGGAGAGGAGTTCACGGGTCAGTCCCTCGGCCGTGATGCCGCCCTTGCGACCGGCGGCCTCCGAGACGACCTCGTCGATCGTGACGCCGACCGGGTAGAGGGTCTTGAGCTCGGTCCAGAGCGCGTCGAAGTCCCAGCTCTCGTTGTGACCCTCGCCGGTGTGGTCGCGGACGACACCGGAGATCGCATCCTCGATGAAGTGCTGCACGCGGTCGGCGATGTCGTCGCCCTGCAGGATGTGGCGGCGGTCGGCGTAGATGGCCTCGCGCTGACGGTTCAGGACGTCGTCGTACTTGAGGACGTTCTTGCGCATCTCGGCGTTGCGCGACTCGACCTGCGACTGGGCGCTGCGGATCGCACGGGACACCAGGCCCGACTCGATCGGCACATCGTCCGGGAAGTTCGTGCGCGACAGGATCGCCTCGGCGGCACCCGACTGGAACAGGCGCATCAGGTCGTCGGTGAGGCTCAGGTAGAAGCGGCTCTCACCGGGGTCGCCCTGACGTCCGGAACGACCTCGCAGCTGGTTGTCGATGCGGCGGGACTCGTGACGCTCGGTGCCGAGCACGTAGAGGCCACCGGCCTCGATGACCTTCTCGGCCTCCTCCGCGACGACGGACTTCATCGACTCGTAGGTCTCGTCCCAGGCGATCTCGTATTCCTCGGGCGTCTCCACGGGGTCGAGGCCCTTGCCCTTGAGCTCCTGGACCGCGAGGAACTCGGCGTTTCCGCCGAGCATGATGTCCGTGCCTCGTCCGGCCATGTTCGTGGCGACGGTGACGGCGCCCAGACGGCCGGCGCGGGCGACGATCTCGGCCTCGCGTGCGTGGTTCTTCGCGTTGAGGACCTCGTGCTTGATGCCCTTCTTGGCGAGCAGGCGCGAGAGGTATTCGCTCTTCTCGACGCTCACGGTTCCGACCAGCACCGGCTGACCCTCGGCGTGACGCTCGGCGATGTCCTCGACGACCTGCGCGAACTTCGCGGTCTCGTTCTTGTACACGAGGTCCGACTGGTCCTTGCGGATCATCGGTCGGTTGGTCGGGATCGGGATGACGCCGAGCTTGTACGTCGACATGAACTCGGCGGCCTCGGTCTCGGCCGTACCGGTCATGCCGGCGAGCTTGTCGTAGAGGCGGAAGTAGTTCTGCAGCGTGACGGTGGCGAGGGTCTGGTTCTCGGCCTTGACCGGCACACCCTCCTTGGCCTCGATGGCCTGGTGGATGCCCTCGTTGTAGCGGCGTCCGACCAGGATGCGGCCGGTGTGCTCGTCGACGATCATGACCTCGTCGTTCATCACGACGTAGTCGGTGTCCTTCTTGAACAGGGCCAGGGCCTTGATCGAGTTGTTGAGGAAGGAGATCAGCGGGGTGTTCGCGGACTCGTAGAGATTGTCGATGCCGAGGTAGTCCTCGACCTTCTCGATGCCGGGCTCGAGCACGCCGACGGTGCGCTTCTTCTCGTCGACCTCGTAGTCCTCGCCGACCTCGAGGGTGCGGGCGATCTTCGCGAACTCGGCGAACCAGCGGTTGGCCTCGCCCGACGACGGGCCGGAGATGATGAGCGGCGTGCGGGCCTCGTCGATGAGGATCGAGTCGACCTCGTCGACGATCGCGAAGAAGTGCTCGCGCTGGACGAGGTCTTCCTTGCGCCAGGCCATGTTGTCGCGCAGGTAGTCGAAGCCGAACTCGTTGTTCGTGCCGTAGGTGATGTCGGCCGCGTACTGCTCGCGGCGGACGGCGGGCGTCTGCCCGGAGACGATGATGCCGGTGGTCATGCCGAGCGCGCGGAACACGCGCCCCATGAGCTCGGCCTGGTAGCTGGCGAGGAAGTCGTTGACCGTGATGACGTGGACGCCCTTGCCGGCGATCGCGTTCAGGTAGGCCGGCAGCGTCGCGACGAGCGTCTTGCCCTCACCGGTCTTCATCTCGGCGATGTTGCCGAGATGCAGCGCGGCGCCACCCATGACCTGCACGTCGTAGGCGCGCATGCCGAGCGTGCGCTTGGCGGCCTCGCGCACCGCGGCGAACGCCTCCGGCATCAGCTGGTCGAGCGTCTCGCCCTTCTCGTAGCGGGCACGCAGCTCCGTGGTCTCGTTGCGCAGCTCGTCGTCGGTGAGCTTGGAGATGTCCTCTTCCAGCGCTCCCACTGCCTTGACGACCTGATTCAGGCGGCGGATGACCCGCCCCTCGCCAGCGCGCAGCAGCTTCTCAAGAGGATTGGCCACGGATGTCATCTCCCTGTCAGTGGGTAAATCGCCGGTCGTCGGTGAACCCGACGCCAGGCATACTTTGCCATGTTACCGGGCCGTGACCTGCACGTCGCCTGCATGGGTCATCCGGTGCGTCATCCGCGTGGCGACAGCCATGGTTACCGAGTATGCATATACTCGGTATTGCATTCCGGACGACGCCACCAGGAGATCATCATGTCGGTACGCCAGAGCCTTCTCGCCATCCTCGACCAGGGGCCCTGCTACGGCTACCAGCTGCGGCACGAGTTCGACCGCCGCACGGGATCCACCTGGCCCCTCAACGTCGGGCAGATCTACAACACGCTCGAACGGCTCGAACGCGACGGCCTCGTGCAGCGCGGAGACGCCGACGAGCACGGGCACATCTACTGGGAGATCACGGACGAGGGCTCCGCCGAGGTCGCGCAGTGGCTCTCCTCCCCCGTGGTGCGCACGCAGGCGACCCGCGACGAGCTGGCGATCAAGCTCGCGGTCGCCGCCACGCTGCCCGGCGTCGATGTCGCCGCGGTCATCCAGGCGCAGCGCACCGCGTCCCTCCGCCAGCTGCAGTCCCTCCAGCGCGCCAAGTACGCCGGCGGCGATGCGGACGGGCCCGAGGAGCTCGCCTGGGCGCTGGTCGTCGACTCCATGATCTTCGCCGCGGAGGCCGAGGTGCGCTGGCTCGACCACACGGAGCAGCGACTCGCCCTGCACCCGCAGCACGCGATGGCGCTCGAGCTCGCGACCGAGCGTCCCAAGCGCGGTCGACCGGCGAAGGCCGGAGCCGCGCTCGCGGATGCCGAGCCCTCGCTGTGAGCGACGAGACGGTCCTGAGCCTCGTCGGGGTGACCCAGCAGTACGGTCACGGTGCCACCGCGGTGTCCGCCCTCTCGGGTGTCGATCTCGAGGTCCGCCGCGGGGAGCTCGTCGCCGTCATGGGCGCCTCCGGCTCCGGCAAGTCGACGCTGCTCGCCATCGCCGGCGGTCTGGCCCGGCCCACCACCGGCGAGGTCGTCATCGAGGGCGCATTCCTCAGCGAGCAGAGCGCGGCGGACGTCGCCCGCCTGCGCCGGCGGTCGCTCGGGTTCGTGTTCCAGGACTTCAACCTGATCCCGACGCTCACCGCCATCGAGAACGTGACCCTCCCTCTGGAACTCGACGGCTTCCGCACGCGGGTCGCACGCCGCGCGGGAAAGGACGCGCTGCAGTCCGTCGGCCTGGCGGACAAGCTCGACTCCTACCCGGACGATCTCTCCGGCGGTCAGCAGCAGCGCGTCGCGATCGCCCGCGCCGTGGTCGGAGGACGACGGCTCATCCTCGCCGACGAGCCGACCGGGGCGCTGGACTCCGTCACCGGCGAACTCGTGCTCCGGATGCTCCGCGGGCGTGTGGATGCGGGTGCGGCGGGCATCCTCGTCACGCACGAGGCGCGCCATGCGGCCTTCGCCGACCGGATCGTGTTCCTCCGAGACGGGAGGATCGTCGACGAGACCCGGCGTGACGCCGCCGAGATGCTGCTGAGCGGGACCCGCCGATGACCTCGACCGTCGAACGACCGGAGACGAGGACGTCCGACCGGTCGGACTCGTCCGCCCGGCGGCCGGGCAGGCGAGCCCGCTGGCGCGTCGCCGCTCGGCTCGCCCGCCGGCAGCTGCGCCGCACTCTGCTGTCGAGCACGCTCATCGGCACGCTCGTCCTGCTCCCGATCGCGGCCATGACGGCCTACGCGATCATCGGAGCGAGCATGATCGGCACGGCACAGGAGCGCACGACCGCGGAACTGGGACGGATGGAGGCCTGGATCTCGGTCGGAGGCCTGCCGGGAAGCGGATTCTGGCAGTCCCCCACCGACACGACGTGGACGGGGTATCCCGACAACTCCGGCAATGCACCGGAGGGGACGCCGCTCACCGATCCGACCAGCGTGCTGCCGTCCGGCACCGAAGCGATCCGCGTCGTCGAGTCCACCGTGCGCGTGCAGACCCCCGACGGCGTGACCGGAATACCCGCGTGGGGAGGCGAGGTCTGGGACCCGCGCTTCGAGGGACGCTACGAGGTTGTCGACGGGGACACCCCTCGGACCGGCCGCGAGATCCTGGCGACCCCGGCCGCGCTCGAGCGGCTCGGGACCGCGATCGGCGACGAGGTCGTCCTCACCGACGACGAGCGCACCTACACCGTCGTCGGAACCCTGGACTCCGCGGTCCTCTCCGATGCGACCTCCGCGCTCTTCTTCCCGGCGAGCGCCGGGCTCTCGGGCGACACCCGCTGGTATCTCCCCGACCTGTCGCTCAGCTGGCCGGACGTCGAAAGGCTGAATGAAGACGGCGTGGTCGCGTACTCGCGGTCGGTGATCCTGAATCCGCCGATCATCTCGGACGAGACGAGGGGCGGGTGGTCCGGAGCAGACGACGGCGCCCTCTGGACGGTGGTCGTCGTCCTCGTCGCCGGCGGCCTCTTCGCGGCCTACGTCGTGGTGATGCTCGCCGGCGCGGCGTTCGCCGTCGCCGCGCGCCGACAGCAGCGATCCCTCGCGGTCGCCGCGAGCGTGGGAGCGTCGACCTCCGACCTCCGCCGGATCATCCTGCTCCAGGGGACCGCTCTCGGTGCTGTCTCCGGGGTGCTGGGTCTCGCCCTCGGCGTCGGCGCCGCCGCCCTCACGATGATGCTGCTCGCGGACGGGTCCTCGACCCAGTTCTGGGGGTTCCATGTCCCCTGGCTGGTGCTGGTGGGGATCCTGGCGTTCTCGGTGCTCGTCGGCACCGCCTCCGCCGCCCTCCCCGCGCGCACGGTGGCGCGCTCCGACACGCTCAGCGCCCTGCGCGGCGCCCGCCGTCCGCAGACGCCCCGCGCGTCGCGGCCGATCTGGGGATCGATCCTGCTGCTGGTCGGCGTCGCTCTCACGATCGGCAGCGCGTTCGCGGTGCTCGCGATCGGAGTCACGGATCTTCCCTGGGACTCGCCCCTGCGGACGATCCCGCCGTTCGGCATCGTGATCGGGCCGATCCTCGTGCAGCTCGGCATCCTGCTCTCCGGACGCTGGCTGCTCTGGGTCACCGCGAAAGGCCTGTCCAGGCTCAGCCTCGCGGCGCGCATCGCCGCGCGGGACGCCGCTGCGAACTCCTCCCGCACCGTTCCCGCCTTCGCCGCGATCGCCGCGACCGTGTTCATCGCCGTCTTCGCGATCGGGCAGATCTCCATGCAGAACGCGGGGACAGCTCGTGACTGGATGTACACGGCGCCCGTGGGCACCCTCGCCATCGGCCTCGAGGAGACCGGATCGGGTGCGCCGCTCGACGACGCCAGCGCGGACGAGGCGGCGGACGCCGGCATCATGCTCGCGGACGGCGTGAGGGCAGCAGGCACGGCCGTCATCTCCCGTCAGCCGGAGATCTGGACGTACGCCAGCTCCGACGACGTCCCCGCCGACGAGATCAGGGTCATCGCGGTGATGCCGGAGCGTCATCTGCTCGACCCGACCGCCGAGTCCTCCTTCACGAACGGACAGAACCGGCCGAACCCGATCGCGGTGATCTCCGCCGATGAGATCGACGACGCCCTCGGCGGCACGCTGACCTCCGCCCAGGGCGCCGCCTATCGGGACGGCGCCGCGATCGTCACCGATTCCCGCTACGTCACGGACGGCACGATCGACGTCGGCGCGTGGACAGGCAGAGAGGCCTACGACGGCAAGATGCCGAACAACATCTGGACCGCCTGGGCCGACGGCCCGCCGCGCAGCGCCCCGGCCTGGGAGCGGAAGGTCGACGCCGTCGAACTCGATCTCCCCCACCAGGCCGTCGCCGTGGCGATCGCCCCGGAGACCGCCGTCGAGTTCGGCATGGAAGCCCAGCCGTCCCTCGTGATCGCGTCGTTCGACGCCCCCATCCCGGTGGAGGTGCGCGACCGGGTGCAGGAGCAGGCGGACGCGCTGAACACCGAGGAGTGGGTCCTCGCGCCGTACTTCGAGAACGGTCCTCCCAGCGACACGCTCTGGATGATCCCGATCCTGACGGCTGTCGGCGTGCTCGTCCTGGGAGCGAGCGGCGTCGCGCTGAGCCTCGCCCGCTTCGAGCGCCGCCCCGACGACGCGACGCTCTCCGCCGTGGGCGGTACCGATGGGCTCCGTCGGAGGATCGGGTTCTGGCAGGGACTCATCATCGCCGGGTTCGGCACGATCGCGGGAGCCGCGGCGGGCGTGCTGCCGCCCATCGGGTTCGCGATCCAGTCGCGAGGCGCCCTGCTGATCCAGGACATGCCGTGGCTGGTGCTCGCTCTGCTCGCCGTCGCCCTCCCGCTCGCGATCGCACTGGTCAGCTGGCTCGTTCCCCCGAGGAAGGCGGAGCTGACGCGGCGGACCGCGATCGCCTGACGTGCCCTGAGCGAACACCGTCCACCTGAAGCGGATGCTCAGCCAGCAGCGGCACGCGGGAAACTAGGATCGGTTCATGGCTGGATTTTGGGGCAGACGCAAACGCGAACAGGAAGAACTCGCCGCACAGGACGCCGATCTCGCACGCCGTGCGGAGCAGGCTCTGGTCGGAGCGGACGAGCGGATCCGCACGACGTCGGATGAGCTCGCCTTCGCGGAGGCCGAGCTCGGCGAGTCGCTCACGGCCGACCTGCGCAAGGCGCTCGCCGCGGTCCGCACGCATCTGCGCGAGGCGTTCCAGCTCCACCAGCTGAACCACGACGAGATCCCCGACACCGACGAGGAGCTGCGCACCAGGAACGCGCGCATCCTGCAGCTGTGCGACTGGGCGCAGGATCTGCTCGACGAGAAGACATCCGTGCTCGCGGAGTCGGTCTCCAAGGTGCGCCGCGCGCCCGAGGTCATCGCACAGGTGCGCGCGGACGCCGCGGCCCTCAGCGCCCGGATCCCCCAGACCAACGAGGCCGTCGCGCGTCTGTCCGCGCGCTACTCGGAGTCCGCGATGCACCAGATCACCGCCAGCGCGGCGGAGGCAGAGCAGCTCATCAGCTTCGCGACCCACAGCGCCGACGTCTCGGAACGCCGTCGCGCCGCGAAGCAGAACGAAGAGGCGAACGTCGCGCTCGAGACGGCGACGGAGGCCACACGACGCGCCTCCGCACTGCTCGACGCGGTCGAGGACTTCGAGATCGAGGCGCTGCGCGCCGAGTCGACCCTCGCCGAGGTGGTGGCGGACTCCCGCGGCGATCTGATCGCGGCGCGCACCGCCCCCGCGGTGCCGGCCGTCGCCGAAGCGGTGACCGCACTCCAGGCGGCGCTGGCCGCGCTGACGCCCGCCGGTCGACCGAATGACCCCTTCGCGGAGCTCTCGCAGCTGCGCGATGCGAACTCCGCCCTCGATGACGCGATCGCGAAGGCCCGCCACCGCGCCGAGAACCCGTTGCCGAGCATTCCCCAGGTGCAGCACGCGATCGACGACGCCGACCGGCAGCTCGGTGTGGCCCGCGGCCTCATCGCCGGGCATCGCGGCTGGATCGGTGCGGACGCCCGCACACGGCTCGCCGAGGCCGAGCGGCTCCGGGTCGACCTCTCCGATCTGCTGCCCGCGGAGGACACCCGCGAGGCGGCGCTGCTGCAGGCGCGTCGCGTCGCTCATCTCGCCGCCGAGGCGCTGCAGCTCGCCCAGCGCGACATCGACTCCTCTCGCCCGCAGGATCAGGACTGGGGCGGCGGAGGAGGCTGGGGTGGCGGTCCCCGTCGCGGTGGCGGCGGTGGCGACCTCGCCTCCGGCATCCTCGGTGGACTCGTGATCGGGAGCATCCTGGACGGCATCTTCGACTGACATCCGGCCGCGACGGCGGCCGAACGCGAGAACGGCCCGATCCCTGTGCGGGGTCGGGCCGTTCTGCATGTCCGCTCAGGAGGCGAGAGCCTCCGATGGCGGAGCCTGAGTGCTCAGGGCGATCACGCCGTAGTCCCAGCCCTTGCGGCGGTAGACGACACTCGGGTGATCGGTGCGCACATCGACGAACAGGAAGAAGTCGTGTCCGACCAGCTCCATCCGGTCGACCGCCTCCTCGACGGTCATCCACTCGGCGTCGAAGCTCTTCGTGCGGATGACGACGGGCGAGTACTCCTCGTCCTCGGTCTTCTGCACCGGCACGCTGCCGGTCGCGACCGCGTGCAGGATGTCAGCCGATGCCGGCTGGACATCGATGCCCTCGAGCGCTCCACTGCCCTTCTCGAAGTGGGCGCCGCGCGGGTGCTGTCGACCATCGACTCGCTTCTCCTTGGCGCGACGCAGCTGCTCGGACATCTTGTCGACCGCGAGGTCGAGAGCCACGAACTTGTCGCCGTCGGTCGCTTCCGCACGGACGACCGGGCCCTTGCCGACCAGTGTCAGCTCGACGGTCTCATCGGGCACCCGGCCGTTGCGATAGACGCGATGGGTGACCTTGACATCCAGGCGCTGCGCTCGGGACGCGAGCATCTGGATCTTGGCGATCTTCTCTTCGACAACGGTTCGGAAGCGATCGGTGATACCCACTCCGACGCCAACGATGCTTGTTTCCATTGCTGCCTCCTTGTCC
>Ga0160430_100645_pt1 | contig 17404 bp, 11 predicted proteins | sample HID1971I_E0MG_FD_108274 | JGI IMG/M metagenome (GOLD analysis project Ga0160430, IMG submission 108274) | Enriched millipede-associated microbial communities from UW Madison campus, WI, USA - HID1971I_E0 MG | ecosystem: Host-associated > Arthropoda: Insects > Digestive system > Unclassified ...
GATAATACGTTTCCGCAGATCCTGTAATCCAGCCCTTAGCAGCAGCCTCCGCCAGGATAAATTGCAACTCGGCATAGTTCATGATCAGACCTGTCAACGGATTTTTCTGTAAGGAAAACTCTGAAGTGCTGAATGCATAAAAATAGGATTGCCGCTGTTCCCTTTCGCCAGCCAAATAGCCGCTTTCAATACCGATGAAGCCCGATTGTCCCGCAGCTATCCCCAGCCTGTTCCGCGTGTTCGCCCCATATTTCGCACTAATATCTATGCGTGGGTCGTCCCAGTCGTTTAGCTTCAGCATAAAGAAGTTTGCCATAGACGGGATGGTAAAATCATTCTCACGCAGCGAGATCGCATACGGACTGGTATACGGATCGGTGGTCACCGTACCGCCTGTCCACTTTAATACAGCAGATTCAGCATTTGAAGCGAAGACCGGATATTTTGAAGGATTCGTATCTACAATCTCCTTAATTTTTGCGATCATTTCGCTGGCCACTTCCTGTTTTCCCGAAAGGCGCAAACGCAGGCGCAGGTGGAGGCTGTTGCAAAACTTCCGCCATAAGCCCATGTCTCCTTTATATACAGGATCACTGGCCGGGTCTATGGCCGTATTACCGGAAAGCAAAGTATTGGCCTCTTCCAGTTTTTCAAACAAAGCCGTATATATCTCTTTTTGAGTGTCGAATGCAGGTTCCACCAAACCTATTTTACCCTGGTTGGCTTCTTTAAAAGGCACATCACCATAGGTATCGGTCAGCAGGGAAAAAACCCAGGCTTCACAAACCCGTGAAATGCCTTTATAAGAATCATTCTGATAGTCTGGTTTGGAAGCGATTTCATAGATATCCTTGAAATTCGTCAGTTCAGGATACCATAGGTTCCAGGTATAATCCGCGACATTTGGGCGGAAGTTATAGCGGAACACGACAAAGTCGTCTTCACTTTGTGTAACAGTGACCTGCATCAGTTCATTGTTAAAACTCCTGTTGCGGGATAGGTTTCCGGCCAGGACATTCACCAGCGCCGGCGCCAATAGCTTATCAGGCGTTGTACTGATGATGTTGATGGGATCGGTATTTTCCCGTTCGAAGCCTTTATCACAAGCCGAAAAACAGGTCAATACAGATAAAAGTGCGGCGGTATAAAGTATTTTTTTCATTGTGATCTTAATTAATACTGATAACTAGATTTACACCATAGGTTCGGGTAGACGGGAATTGCCCGACTTCAAAGCCCTGTACAATATCGGTTCCTGCCAGGGTTCCAAACTCCGGATCAAACATCGGCCAGGTCGACCAGATGAAGAGGTTACGTCCGTAGACCCCAATCGTGGCACGAGATACTTTCAGTGATCTGAGTACCGATCTTGGCAGGGTATAATCAAGGCGGGCTTCGCGGAATTTGATAAAATCTGTTTTATAGGTTGCCCCTTCCCCGTTAATGGTTCCCATAGAATAGGTGTAGAAACCGGTGATATCCGTAGCGACTTTGGTGTTGGGACTATAGCTTCCATCGCCATTTTGCACTACACCTTTTCCGATAGCGCCACTGTAGCGGCCAGGTAAAGTAGCGGTTAGTTTACCAAAATCAGCCAAACGTCCATGGGTGTAGGAATGCCCTACCGCACCTTGCTGCCCGTCGAACAACACATTTAATTTAAATTGTTTGAAGCTGAATTCGCTGCCTATACTGGCCCGGTATTTAGGAATGGTAGTCCCCAAATAAACCGGGGTAGGTGCGAGTTTGGGTATCCCTGTACCTGCATCAAAAACTACTTGTCCGTCCGGCGCACGTAAAAACCCTGTTCCATACATATCCCCCATGCTTCCCCCTACCTTAGCGATGATCTGAACGCCACCGACAGCACTTGACCGCAGCAATACCGTGGTATCGGTATTGGCCAGCGCTATAATTTTATTTTTGTTGGTAGAAAAGGTGGCAAAGGTTTTCCATTTAAAGTCTTTGGTTTGGAGTAAAGTTCCGTTCAGGGCCACCTCCATACCGGAGTTGTCGATCTGACCGGCATTGATGATCTGACGGGAATATCCCGACGAACGGTCTACAATACGGTCCAGGATCTGGTTTTTCGTGTTTCCTACGTAGACAGCCACATCAATACCAAGGCGGTTTTTAAACAATTTGATGTCTGTACCTACTTCGTAAGCCGTCGTTTTCAAAGGCTGCAAATCCGGGTTAGGGATCGTGGTCGGGTTTTGCAGGGAACCGTTCGGATAGGTGCCGTTGGCCGCCAAACCATACAGATAGGCCGTGCGATATGGGACGGTACCTCCGCTGCCCACCTGGGAAATCGAAAGCCTCAATTTTGCAAAGCTTACTTCTTTTGGCAATTTGAAAAAGTCGGAAGCAATAAAGCTCAAGCTGGCAGAAGGATAGAAAAAGCCTGAACTTTTCTCCCTGAATGGATTGGCCAGCGTACTGTTCCAGTCCATACGGCTGGTAATATCTAAATAAAGATAATTTTTATACGCGCCCGAGAACAGGCCATATACACTATTGAGTGAAAAGCGCGAAGTATCCGGCACATAGATCAAAGGATTCGCAGCATTGTCAAAACTATATACATTCGGCTCGATTAAGCCATCTGCCCGGGTTTCATTTTTGAAATACCGGTTCTTCAGCATACTTCCCCCTGCGGTGGCCGTGATGCTAAAATCTGTATTCAGTTTCTTGTTGTACTTCAAAAGAAAATCTCCGCTATACTCCTTGGAAAGGATGTCTTGCGTACGGTAAGAGCCGGTCACCAGACGTGCAGCCGTCCATGGGCGTCTTTGCTCACGGTCATCGCTGGTACGGTCCAATGATGCCCTCAACTGCAAACTGAGTTCTTTCGTAAAAGCGTAGTTCAATTGTACGTTTCCGGTCATCCCATTGCGTTTCGATCCATTGATAAACTCATAAGAGATCGCATAAGGATTTTCCGGCGAAGCCGTAAACACATCTTTGAGCTCCTGAAATTCTTTACCATTTACCCAGTAATTGCGCAACCAGTTGATGTCTGCATTGGGCACCCAGAATACATACCAGTACATCACCGATTGGTTTCCATATCCCATGCCCGGCAGGTTGTCGCTCTCTCTGTTGGTATAACCGGCTTTTGCGGTCAGGCTCAGTTTAGAAGTGATTTTACTGTTGACGGATAACGAAACATTTGTCCGTTTGTAGCCTGTATTTGGGATAATCCATTCATTATCACCATGCGTGGCCGAGAGACGGAAATTTGTATTTTTCCTGATGTTGCCGCTCAGGCTCAAAGAATTGGTAAACGTCTTTCCAGGTTCAAAAAACTCCCTGATCTGATTGGTATAAGGTACCCATGGCGTTGCCTCTTTTGCTGCTGCCTGGGTTACAGGATCATATTGTATGAAATTCTGTCCGTTGAACCGCGGGCCAAAGGCCAAACTGCTGGCACTGTTCACCCCGTAGCCATACGTATCCGCGCCACTTTGCCCTTGTCCATATTCATATTGCAGGTCGGGCCAGCGGTTGGCCTCTTCAGTCGAGTAGTTGGACGTATAAGTGACCGCGATGCTGTTGCTTTTGGCACTGCCAGATTTAGTAGTAATGATGATCGCCCCGTTCGCGCCGCGCTGCCCATATAGTGCTGCCGCACCAGGACCTTTCAATACGGTTACGCTTTCAATATCTTCCGGATTGATGTCATTTATACCACTTCCAAAGTCTACCGGCTGCATACCGTCGCCAGGTGCTGCTGCTGATCCTCCGGTTGCGGTGCGTCGTCCGCTCCCGCTACTGATCACCACACCGTCCAATACGATCAGCGCCTCGTTCTCTCCCGTCAGGTTGTTTTCACCACGCAGGATGACCTTATTGGAGCCGGCCGGCCCGCCATTTGACCGCACCATATTTAAACCGGCCACTTTTCCGGATAAAGCATCCAGCCAGTTACCAGAAGGTGCATCAGTCAGTTGGGTGCTATCTATTTTCGTTATGGCATAGCCCAATGCTTTTTCTTCTCGCTTGATCCCGAGTGCAGTCACCACCACCTCGTTCAACTGGCTATTGGACGAAGTAAGCTGTATATTGACGAAGCCCATCCCTTTGGTCACTTTAAATTCTTCTGCCCGATAGCCCAGGAAAGAGATCTCCAGCACCGCATTTTCATTGACGCCCGTAATAGTAAACAGACCTTCCGTGTTCGTCGTGACCACACGGTTGCTCCCTTTAATCTTTACAGTAGCACCTTGCAGGGGGTGATTGTTTTCATCCAATACACGTCCTTTTACATCCATATTCTGAAAGCCTGAGGCAAGCTGCTGCAATACATCAATGCGCTTAGGCTTGATAATAACGGTCTTACTATCAATAGAAAAACTGAGGGACTGGTACTCAAAAACTTGTTCGAGCACATTCACCAGGTCTGCATTTTTCACCTGTATGCTGACCGGCTTTGAATTTTTAAATACACTTTCGGTGTAAATGAATTCATAGCCGCTCTGGGCCCTAATTTCTTTGATTACTGCTTTTAAAGAAGCGTTTGTCTTAGACAAACTGATTTTCTGGGCCAGTGTGGAGGCACTGACCTGCAAAAGAGATGCTATTAATATAACGGTGGTTAATCGCATAATCAGCAAAATTTTATGGGCATACCGCTTTGGTATGACCAGTTTCTTCGTATAAATTCTATACATTTACGTTATTTTTGGTTCTGTGCAGAATGCCTGTTGCCTCGAAAACTCTGGGCATCTGCGATTAGATGTTGGTTTTTTTATTGACGTCGGCCAAACATAGACCAGAGGTGCTAGTCACACTTCTGGTTTTTTTATGCGCCTTAGTTATTCCCTCGTAAACATTTTTCCATTTTTAAATTTTAGGTTTAACATTCTGGTTGCTTATTGATATATTATTCAGCCTCTGGCTTTATTATTTAGATACAATTATTTTTCTGCCTTCAATTTTAAAATGCGCGCCTCCTGTGGATTCCAATATTCTCAGTACCTGGGATACATTGTCAAAACGGGATACCCCACCACCAAATTTCTCTGTTGGCATTTCCCCGGTATAGACCACATCCACGTCATACCAGCGTTCAATCATGCGCATGATATAGCGTATATCATCGTTTTCAAAAAGAAATTTGTTGTTCTTCCAGGCTACCGCACGTTCCGTATCGACCTGGGCGATCTGGATCGATTGTTCAGTAACCGACGACTGATCGCCCGGCTTTAAGATCTTCGATCCTGAGGGGTTAGATACCTTTACACGCCCTTCCAAAAGTGTAGTGGTCACATCCTCTTCATCCGCATAAGCATTGACATTGAAATGCGTACCCAATACCTCGATCTCCTGACCGTTGGTCTCGACGATGAATGGCCTGTTTGTCATCCCGAGCCTGTCGAAGGATTTAGCCACCTGAAAATACGCCTCTCCTTTCAATTTAACAATGCGCTTCTGCCCGTTTAAGCTGGCAGAATACGTGATGCTGGAGGCAGCATTTAAATAGACCAAGGAACCGTCCGGCAAACGCACATTATAGGTCTCTCCTTTTTCGGTGGAAAGTGTATTCTGAGATTGGTTAGCTGCTTCTCGCAATGATGGGTTGGTAGCAGACAACGGACTCGTGTCGTCATTGCGAGAAGCACTTCGCGACGAAGCAATCTCATAAATCAATTGCCCATCTGCAGCTTTCGTCACCCTGATACCCGCTTCTTTCGCAATCTCTCCCGATGCCACATCAGAAAGCTTGATCTTTCTTCCATCGGCAAGCGTCAAAGTAGCACCTACTTTCCCCGGGGCCACATCATTTGCCACCACCTCTTGCTCAACTTGTTTAAGCGCCACAGGCTCAGCTTTAAAAAACCAAACCCCAAGCACAATCAATGCTATGGCAGCTGCAATACCTGACGCAATGCGCGGCCACAATAACAAAGATCTTTTCTTTGGCTGATCATCAATAATATCGGTCACCCTTTCAAAAGACTGGTTCAGCAAAGCGAGAAGCTCTGGTCTGTCCATCAGTTGCTCTGCCACCGGGCCATCCAGGCTCTCTTCAATCAGTAATAAAAAGGCATCATGATCACGGCCAGATTGCAAATGCTCCAGAAACAGTCGCGCATCCTCCTCTTCCAACTCATCGTTGATGTATTTATAAAATGAGTTTTTTAGTTTTTCTAAATGTTCCAAAGCGTATCCATTTACTGCTAATACACTTGGAAACGACCGGTCATCTGCTCCAAAATAAAATAATTGCAAATAAAATCGTCATCCTGAACCGAGCCCTTCGCGAGCTCACCGCAGGTAATTTATTGAATCGTTATTTAGTAGATTTAAGAGAGCAGCGAAATCGCCGTCAGGGCCAGCACCGTACCAAAAGAAGTATGCCTGGCTTTTAAGAACTTTGTGGCTTTTACAATATGGTCATTGATGGTCGACGGAGAAATACCCAGTTGCTGCCCCACCTCTGCATAACTTTTACCTTCAATTTTGCACAATTTATAAATCTGTTTGCGCTGATTGGGCAGCTCCTCAATGGCATCCATGATGAACCGGTCACTTTCTCTATAAGCGATTGATTCCTCTATGTGCGTGTAGAGTTCCGTGCTTTCACGGGACAAGTAAGCCTAGAGTTTTTTGTCCAGGTTGATCTTACGGATGAAGTTATAGACGGTAAACCTGGAAATCTGAAATAAATAAGATTTGAAAGATTGTTCCGGATCAATCAGCTCGCGTTTTTCCCAAACCTTCACAAATACATCCTGTAAAATTTCCTGGGCATCTTCGGCCGATTTGACCATTTTCAGGATGTTGAGGAAAATTCTGGGGCTATAACCTCTGTAAATTTTTTCAAATGCAGAACGGTCTCCTGATTTAAGCGCAATCAACAGCTGAACCTCCTCCGAATTATTTACTCTTTCCTGATAATACATAGTGCATTTCCCCGCTTATCTTTGCAAAGAAACATATTCAATATTAACTAAATTTTCTCAAATTATTAACAAACAGTTCTGTGCAATGTTAAAAAAGCCCATCGTTCATAGGATTAAAAATTTCTTAAATATTATCTACCTTGGGCTCGGTTTCCGTAAATTTAAACAGAGAAATTCGCAAAATGGCAATAAAACCCCTCATCAATGAAAATGAATTGCTGGCCAAAATAGCCACAGGGGATCAGCGCGCATTCAATGAACTGTTTGAAGCCTATTATAATATTCTGGGTGAGTATGTTTTAAAAATCACAAAATCCCTACCTGCCAGTGAAGAAATTGTCCAGGATACGTTTATTAAAATATGGTTAAAAAGATCCGGTCTGCCCGATATTAAAAACTTCACCTACTACCTGTTTATCCTCTGCCGAAACGGTACCCTGGATCATTTAAGAAAAGAGGCCAAACAGCGCCAGTTGCACACCGAACTGGAAAACCACCTATTGGAGGAAAGTCAGCACGAAGATCAGGACGCACCTACCGAAGTTTACCGGAGCCTGATTGATCAGGCGGTAAACAAACTTCCCGCCCAGGCACAAAAAGTATACATCATGAGCCGTCACCAGCGGCTTAAACATGAGGAGATTGCCAGTCAGTTAAATATCTCCCCCGAAACAGTAAAAAAGCACATCCAGTATGCGATAGCCTTTATAAAAACCGATGTCAGCGTCAATATGGATTTAGGCATTCTGGCTATTTTACTCAGTCCGTTACTGTTCAAATAAATTTTTCTAAAATATCGAATATACACTACCCCTTTTTATCCCATCCTGCGTCTTTAGGGAAATAAGAGACTAAACCGCTATCCTAAAGACATGGAACAAACCAGATTAAACGATCTATTTGACCTATATATAAATGGGCAGATCAGTCCTGAGCAGGAAGCTGAATTCTTTTCCCAGCTGGCGGTCCAGGATAACCTTCATGAACTGGAAAAACTACTAGAGGATACATGGGCGGTTTTCGAACCAAAAGTGAAACCTTTTGACCAGCATGCAAAAACAAGAATGCTCAGGGCAATTTATCAATCGGAGGAAACAACATCAAAGTCCACTCCTAAAAAAATCCGCTTATGGTACACCCGCACTGTAATTGCAGCGGCAGTCCTTGCTCTAGCAATCTTTGGCACAGCGCTATTCTATTGGAATACAAAACCAAAAGGTAATCCCACACAAAACCCGATTTCCATAGCCAATGATATCCCGCCCGGAAAAGCAGGTGCAACCCTCACCCTCTTCAATGGTCAGAAAATAAAACTCTCAGATGTTTCCAGTAAGGACCTGGCCAAACAAACTGGCCTGGAGGTTTCTAAAACCGAAAATGGCCAGCTTGTATATACCGTGTACCCACCACTTTCAGCATTGGGCATGACCGAAGGGTTTCATACCCTTTCCACGTCAAGAGGAGAACAATACAGTGTGGTTTTGCCTGACGGCAGTCAGGTTTGGCTAAATGCAGAATCCTCTATAAAATACCCCACCAGTTTTGCCAGGCAGGGCTCCAGACGTGTTTCCTTAACAGGTGAAGGTTATTTTGAAATTTCTAAGGATACGGCGCATCCTTTTATAGTGGAAACAGATAAGCAGAAAGTCGAAGTACTGGGCACCCACTTCAACATCAACAGCTATACAGATGAGCCATCCATTAAAACAACCCTGATCGAAGGATCAGTGCGTGTCTCCGCATCTGCCCAAACGGTCATACTCAGGCCCAACCAGCAATCCATATTAACAGGTATAAACCCCATTCGGGTCGAGGCCATTGACCCCGAGGAAACGATGGCCTGGAAGAACGGGTACTTCCGGTTCAAAGATGAAAAAATACAAAGCATCATGCGAAAGATTTCCCGCTGGTACAATATCGACATAGAATACATCGGAGAGATGCCATCAGAAGGCATTGCCGGCAGGGTATCCCGTTCAAAAAACATCAGCCAGGTGCTTCAGGCCTTAGAAGCCACCAAATTGGTACACTTTACAATAGAAGGAAGGAAGGTGCTCGTGCGTAAATAGGAAACCGTAAATAACCAGATCCCGACGGATCGGAACCTGGTTGACCTGGCTTAGCCAATAACGAATTATTAACTGAACTGCAGTTGCCTGTGCCGTGGAAAGTAAAGGCGCACTGCTCAACCAAATCCAATACGAATGTATAAAATTTATACCAACAAACCAGGTATACCCTATTGCGTATACCGCAAATTATTGCTTATTATGCGATTGACCACCGTACTATTGATGGCATCCCTGATGCAAGTCAGCGCAGCTGGTTTTGCACAGAAAATCTCTTTGTCCGAAAAAAATGCGTCACTCGACAAAGTCCTCGACAAGATCTATGCGCAAAGCGGATTTGACTTCATCATCAATGCCCAATTACTGCGCAATGCAAAGCCTGTAAACATCAATGTCAGTAACATCGAGATAAAAGATGTACTGCTTAAAATATTTGAAGATCAGGTCCTGGATTTCGAAATACAGCAAAAAATGGTCGTCGTGCGAAATAGAGAGCCTTCACTGATCGATAAACTCGTTGCCAGGTTCCAGGAAATCGAGGTGACCGGAAAGGTCGTAGACGAAAAAGGCCAGCCCATATCAGGGGCCACCATCAAGGTTAAAGACAGGAAGATCATGACGACCACCAATGATCAGGGTGTCTTTGTATTGAGAAACATCCCGCAGGATGCCATGATTGAAATCTACTCCCTCGGATATAAGACCAAAGTGATTCAGGCCATCAAAGAAACCGGCACCCTCGTACTCGATATTCTGATCGGGGATTTAACTGAAGTAAATATTGTCTCTACCGGCTATCAGACTTTACCAAAAGAAAGGGCTACCGGCAGTTTTACTAAAATAGACAACAAACTGTTCAATGAGCAAATCAGTACAGACATTCTGAGCCGTTTAGAAGCTGTTGCCAACGGCGTAAGTTTCAACCGGACGACGCTGGGGGCATCAGGATTGATCATCAGGGGCCTGAGTACGATCTCAGGACCAAAACAACCATTGATCGTCGTTGATAATTTTCCATACGAAGGCGACCTGAATAACCTAAACCCAAACGATGTAGAAAATATCACGATACTGAAAGACGCCGCTGCTTCTTCCATCTGGGGAACCCGGGCAGGAAATGGCGTGGTGGTGATTACGACCAAAAAAGGAAGCCAGAACCAAAAGCTACAGCTCGAATCCATTAGTAATGTAACCATCGCAGAGAAGCCTGACCTGTTCTACATTCCCCAGCTATCCTCTTCACAATACATAGAAATAGAGAAAATGCTTTTCGCCAACAAGTATCGTTTTGCAGATACCTCTTCGACCAGATACCTTCCATTTACTCCTGTATACGAACTGCTTTTTCAGCAGATGAAGGGCAGGATCAGCAAGACCACGCTGGAAGAAAAACTCGCCCTGCTTTCCACCATCGATGTAAGGAACGAATTTACTGACCATATGTACCGCAATATGCTCAACCAGCAGTATGCACTCAATATCAGGGGAGGAAATAATGTGGCAACTTATTATTTCTCTTCTGGTTATGACCGCAACATCAGCAATCTTTACTCCGGTTATGACCGCATCAATCTCAACATACAAAATACTTACAATCCATTAAAGGCCATTAAACTGAGCTCAGGGATCCGGTTTACCCAAAGCAGCAGTTCAAGTGGCAGGACAGCATATGGGGTGATCAGGTCGCAGGACTTACCACCATATATTCAGTTTACCGACCCTTCAGGAAATTTCCTGCCCATTACCCGTGCATACAGACAGACGTATATTGATACGGTCGGAAAGGGAAAACTCCTGGACTGGAAATACTACATGGATGACTACCGGAAAACCAATACCACTGCTGGCATCAATGATATCCTGGTGAATCTTGGTGCTAATTTTACGGTCACCAAATGGCTGAAAGCAGACCTGATCTATCAATATGAAAACCAAAACACCAGCAGCAACATGCTTAACGCTGCGGACAGCTACTTTACACGAAATCTGGTAAACCAGTACAGCCAGATCAACCAGGCGGCAGGTACCGTAAAATACATCGTTCCCAAAGGAGGCATTCTGGATCAGGGAAAAAGTAAGTTGTCTTCACAATCCCTTCGCGGGCAGCTGAATGTTGACCAGCAGTGGGGCCGGCACCAACTGGCCATCCTGACCGGTGCCGAACTACGGGATCAGAGCCTGGATGGGAACAACAACCGGACATATGGTTACGACCCCAATATCCTCACCTTTGCAAATGTTGACCTGACCAATACTTATCCAAGTATTATTAATGGCGCAAGGACTTTTATACCCGATCTGTCCGATTTTACCGGCACCTCCAACCGCTTTATCTCGGGCTTCATCAATGGGTCTTATACCTTTGACAACCGCTTTGTGGTTTCAGGAAGTGCCAGAAAAGATGCATCCAATCTCTTCGGGGTCAACACCAATGACAAGTGGAATTTACTGTGGTCAGCAGGTGCGGCATGGAACATCAGCAATGAAAAACGCTATAAGCTTGACTGGCTTCCCTATCTTAAACTTCGCGCGACCTATGGTTACAGTGGGAATGTAGATTTAAGCAGGTCTGCCGTCACCACCGTTTGGTTCCCTGAAACTTCGCCGTATACCCTCTTGCCGATCGGCCGCTTTTCTCAATTCGGAAACCCTGAACTGAGATGGGAAAAAGTAGGAATGAGCAATATCGCAGTTGACTTTGCCGGAAAACACAACAGGGTCTCAGGAAGCCTGGACTTCTTCTGGAAATCCGCTTCCGATCTTTTTAGCAGTATCCCGATAGATTACACCGCAGGCACCTTGACCACTATGGTTAAAAATGCGGCTTCAATGAAAGGTAAAGGGATGGATCTTTCCCTGAATACGCTTAACCTGACAGGTAAGGTAAAATGGAACAGCAGTCTGAACCTTAGTTTTTATAATGACAAATTAACTAAGCGTTATGTAAATGCCTTCTCGGGGAGTAATTATGTGACTTCAGCCACACCAAACAGCCTTGGTGTAGTTGGAAAGCCACTCTATTCCGTTTTTTCCTATAAATGGAAAGGACTGGATCCACAGAACGGAGATCCGATAGGATTTATCAATGGCCACAACAGCAAGAATTATAATGCGATCACCGGCGATTCGACCAAATTAGAAGACCTCGTATTCAGTGGTTCTGCTCTCCCTACCGTGTATGGGTCTCTTGGCAACACATTCAGCTATCAAAACTTCAGTCTGACCGTCAGGATCCTCTATAATTTCGGTTATTATTACCGAAGGGCAGCGATCAGTTATACTACCTTATTTGCTTCCAATACCGGCGGGCATCCGGAGTATGCCGATCGCTGGCAAAAACCAGGGGATGAGCTCATCACCAATGTGCCCTCCATGGTCTATCCGGGTGTAGCCAACAGGGATAATTTTTACAACAGTTCAGAAGCGACGGTAGAGAAAGGCGACCATATCCGGCTCCAATACATCAATCTGGGCTACGACATCAACAACAACACGTTCAAAAGATTACCCTTCAAAAACCTGAGGTGTTACGTAAACATCAGCAACCTGGGAATTCTTTGGGCCGCCAATAAAGAAGGGATTGACCCGGAATACCGCCGGAGCTCGCTCCCACCAGCAAAAACAGTGTCACTTGGTTTAAACTTAACTTATTAATCTTAATACCATGAAAACAAAATATTTACTCTTCATCTGCCTGGTTGTTTCAACCGTATCATGTAAGAAATTCCTCGACAAAGCACCAAATAAATCCCTGATCATCTTACACACACTGGCCGAAGCTCAAAGCTTGATGGATGATTACATCAATGTGATAAGCGAACCTTATACGCAGGAAATCAGCGCCGATGACTATTACATGACCACACCTGATTTTCTGTCCCTGAACGCTGAGGCGAACAGGCGCGCATATACCTGGGAACCTGATTATCTTTTCGGCAATACTACGGCCACCGAGTGGTATAATTCCTACCAGCTAGTGTACCGGGCGAATACAGTATTGGAACTGATGGAAAAGGTCGAACGAAATAGCGCCAACGCTGCCGAATGGGACAACGTAAAAGGGCAGGCCCTTTTCTTAAGGGCCAGGGTCTTTCTGGCCATCATCAACACCTGGACAATCGGTTATGATGCCAAAACAGCCGGTACGGCCCTCGGTATACCCTTACGCGTAGGCACCGATTTCAATAAGGCATCCACCAGATCTTCGCTGGAAGAAAGTTATCAATTTGTCATCCAGGATTTGAAATCTGCGGTAACACTCTTGCCCAATCAGCCGCTGCATGCTTTTAGGTCGTCCAAACCCGCCGCACTGGGACTGTTGGCAAGAACACTGCTTTTTATGAGGGACTATGACAACTGCTTTACCTATGCCGACCAATATCTGGAACTCAAAACGGAGCTCTTAGACTACAATACACTTTCCGCGACGGCCACATACCCCGTTCCAGAATTTAGTAAAGAGGTGATCTATACCTCCGCTTTACCCACTGCACAGCCCTTAGCCCTCGCCCGCGGAAAAGTAGACTCCCTGTTGATCAAAATGTACAGAGAAGGCGATTTAAGAAAACAGATCTTCTTCAGGGACAACAAAAATGGAACTTATGGATTCAAGGGAAGCTATCATGGAAGCCTCTATCTTTTTTCCGGGATTGCCACGGATGAGGTTTATCTGATGCGGGCAGAATGTTATGCCAGGAAGGGCGGTATAAAGGAAGCACTGGACGATTTAAACACGCTATTAAAATACAGGTGGACCAACACTAAAGCTTTTATCCCTCTGGAGTCCGGCGATCAGCAGGAAACACTAAAGATCATATTACAGGAAAGAAGAAAGGAGCTGCTGTTTCGCGGGCTGCGTTGGCCTGATCTTAAGAGATTGAACATTGAAGGCGCCAATATTACGTTGACCAGAAACATCAACAGTCAAACCTATACGCTGAAGCCAAACGACCTTCGCTACGCATTGCCAATCCCGGAGGGAATAATCGATCTGACCGGCATGCCACAAAACCCAAGATAACTCCTTATGAAACATAAAATAACAGCCACCTTAATGTGTTTGCTTTGCTTCCATTTCGTGAATGGGCAGAACAGGTCTGGTCAACCAAGGCCGGTCCGTATCGGTGAGCAAATTCCGCCAGCATTGTGGGAAATGCCCTTAAAAGTGGTGAACGGTCCTTCAGATAAAAAAATGTTGACCTTAAATGCGTATAAAGGCAAATTGATCATTCTTAATTTTTGGGCGACGTCCTGTGGAAGCTGTATTGCACACATGCCTTCCAATATGGACCTGGCAAGCCAGTTTAAAGATGATCTGTTTTATTTGCAGGTGACCAGGCAGGCCGAAGGAAAGATTCTGGACTTTATGTCAACGAATAAATATATCAGAGGAATTAAGCCAATGTCTGTCGTCGAAGATACTGTGCTCATGAGATTCTTTCCACATAAGCTATTGCCGCATTACGTATGGATTACTCCAGATGGAAAACTTTATGCCACCACTGAACACGGGTCTTTCAACTCAGGAGATATAAAAAAAATGATTGAGAGAAAGGGAATTGACTATACTGCTAAAATAGACCAGGATGTCACCAGACCGCTCTATCTTTCCAATGAAATGCCAGCAAACATCAAAGCTGTTCAATATGGAATTCTTATAAAAGGGAGAATTAACGGCATCGCCACGGTGAAGACTGTCCGGGAAAAAGACGGCCATAGATCAGGGGTCTTATACGCCAATCAAATGCTTTTCAAGATCTATTTGGATCTTGGCAAAAGTTTAATACCAGGATTCAATCGTAAAATGATGATCTGGGAAGTTGACGCATTTAATCTCAATAACAAACCACACAGTTCCCTGACCGATGAAGATTGTTATTCTTTTGACTTCAACAGGAATTCGTTTACCGATCAGGATGTTTTGGAACAGCTGAACATTGCTACAGGTTTCAGCGGCAAAATCGAAAAAAAAGAGGTGGATTGCTACCTTTTGACTAAGATTGGCAAGCTGGATGCATTAATCTCTAAAGGTGGAAAAAGCAGCAATTCCCTTTTTGAAAAATCTGAAAGTTTCTTAAGGAACAATACCTTACGTGCACTGGTAAACCGTTTGAATGATTCTGACATGCCTTACCCGCTGGTGATTGATGAGACTGGGTTTTCCCAAAAGGTGGATATGGTGTTGAAAGCAGACCCAAAAGATCATATGGCATTAAGAAATGAATTAAAGCAATACGGCCTGGATCTGATCCCTTCAAAAAGAGAGATTAACGTGCTGATTGTTTCTAAAAAGTGAATGCAAAAGGCTGGATGGATGTCCAGCCTTTTGTTTTAAAAACCCGCTTTGTTTCCGCTAAAAAATCAAACCACTAACATCAAATCCAAAATAATTCTTTATACTTGGCCAGACAGTCACCGCAACTAGCTTATGAAGTCTTATGATACTTTTTCAGATGCAGAACTCTTTGATTTGATCCGATCAGACGACCAGGCGGCCTTTACCGAACTCTTCGACCGATACAATGCACCGCTCTATGTCCATGCCTTTAAGCGGCTTCAAAGCCGGGAAGAATGTCGTGACCTCGTGCAGGACCTCCTGTTTACCGTATGGCTTAAACGCAAAGACCTCACTTTTAGCACGACTGTATCGGGCTATTTGTACATGTCCGTACGCAATCGGATCTTTAACCTGTTGTCCAGACAAAAGCTAAATCAGCAATACCTTCAAACTGTCCAAAGAATTGAATCAGAAGGCAGCTTATCTACAGATCACCTGGTCAGGTCCAACCAGCTTGCCGCCATTATCGACCAGGAAATCCAGGCCCTTCCTCCTCGTACCCGTGAAATCTTTGAGCTCAGCAGAAAGGGTTTCCGCTCTCACAAAGAAATTGCTGAGCAACTTGGCCTTTCCGAGCAAACGGTTAAAACAACCGTCAACAACGCGCTAAAAATCCTGCGCACCAAGCTAGGATCCTTGTTTTTCCTCTGCCTTTAAAATTATTTTCAAATTCATTACCCCCTTGCCCCCGTAAGATTGTCTTTAACCCCCGAATGCAGCCCTCAACCTGCTGCTTCGGGATAAAATGAACCAACAACAATTAGAACACCTCCTTCAACAATACAACCAGGGAATCTGCTCCGATGAGGAAAAAGCACTGTTGGAAACCGCCTACCTCCAGTGGAACCAGGATAAGCAGCCCGACATTTCCCATGAAGACCTTCAGTATGATCTCCTGCAAAACAGGCGGCTCACCCTTGCAAAAGTCGCAGCGACACCAGCTAAGATGAAACTCTGGCCGAAGATTGCCGCAGCTGCAATGCTGGCTATGATCCTATTCGGCGCCGGATTATTATATTTCAACAAATCACAGCACAGCCAGCGGCTTGCAGAGATCAATCAAATCCAGCCAGGTAAAAACGGTGCAACCCTAACCCTCGCCAATGGCAAACAAATCCTGATTACAGATGCCCGGGCAGGAAATATAGCCGTTCAGTCCGGCATCAGAATTACCAAAGGCGCAGACGGACAACTGATCTATGAGGTCACCAGCAATCCGGGAGCAACAACTGAATACAATACGCTTTCCACCAATCGCGGGCAACAAGCAAAACTGCGCTTGCCCGACGGCACACTGGTCTTTCTGAATGCTGCATCATCTTTAAAGTATCCGGCCAGCTTCGCCGGACAAAAAACAAGGGAGACCACCCTAATCGGGGAGGGTTATTTCCAGGTTGCCAAAGACAAAGCTCATCCATTTGTGGTCAACACAGCGCGACAAAGCGTAGAAGTACTGGGTACACATTTTAACATCAGCGCCTATCCTGATGAGCCCGCCACCAGCACAACCTTACTGGAAGGATCGGTAAACGTTCAAGCCCGTGCTGAACCTGGTTCAGTATCATTGCTCCCGTCATGGTCATTGCGGCAAGAAACCCCTGAAACAAGTTCAGGGCAGGCTAGGCAATCTCATCCGGCCATTACCCTCAAACCCGGACAGCAAAGCATCTTAAACGGCAGCAGCTTCAAACTTAAAGAAGTCGACACACAACAAGCCATAGCCTGGCAAAAAGGCTACTTCCGGTTTTACGACGAAAACATACAAATCATCATGCACAAGATCGCACGCTGGTACAACGTGGACGTTGAATATAAAGGCCAAATCCCAACAGAGGGATTCAACGCCCGCATTACCCGTTATAGCAAGATCACTGATGTGCTGGACATCTTAGAAAACACAGGGGCTGTTCACTTTAACATAGAAGGGAGGAAGATTATCGTCAGCAAATAGACAAAAACGGCCATAAATACCAAATCCCGACTGGAATCGGGACTTGGAAAGGTTTGGCACATCAATTAACTAAATGATCAACTAGCGCAGGAGCCTGAAGTTTTCGAGGCAAAAGGCATTCTGCTTTACCAAACACAAC
>Ga0160430_100647_pt1 | contig 17364 bp, 13 predicted proteins | sample HID1971I_E0MG_FD_108274 | JGI IMG/M metagenome (GOLD analysis project Ga0160430, IMG submission 108274) | Enriched millipede-associated microbial communities from UW Madison campus, WI, USA - HID1971I_E0 MG | ecosystem: Host-associated > Arthropoda: Insects > Digestive system > Unclassified ...
CAGGAGGGGGATCAGGTTGAACACGAAGAGGGCGATGTTCAGCGACCCGAGGATGCCGATGAGCCCGGCCGCCTTGTCGGAGACGGCGAGCTGGTCGGTCGCGGCGACCTCGCCAGCGACACGCCCGACGCCGACGACGCTGATCGGCCCGTTCGGGTCGCGCTCGTCCGGCCCGAACGCGGCGTTGGCCACGTCGACCATGCGCTGCGGGAGGTTCACGATGATGCCGGCGACGCCCGCGATGTTCTCGCCGACGGTCGGCAGCACGGCGGTCGCCGACTGCTGCACGCGGGCGGACGTCGGGCCGATGCCGACGAATCCGACGTCGGTGGTGACGGGGGTGCCGGTCTCGTCCTCGACGACCTGGCCGTTGGCGTCGGTCACGTAGCGCTCGCTGAGCGCGGGCGTCACGGTGAGGGTCTGCTCGGCGCCGTCGCGCGTGACGACGACGGCGAGCGGCTCGCCCGGGTGCGAGCGGATGATCGCGGTCGACTGCTCCCACGACGTGATCGGCTCGCCCTCGATGGAGACGAGGACGTCGCCGGGCTGGAGGCCGGCCTCGGCACCGGGCGCCGCCGGATCACCCGGCTCGCACGTCTGCCGCTCGCTCGTCGCGGGCAGCACGCACTCGTTGACGGAGGCGACGGTCGTGGTCGTCTGCGGCACGCCGAAGCCCATGAGCAGCACGCCGAACAGCAGCACCGCGAGCACGAGGTTCATGAACGGGCCGCCGAACATGATGATGATGCGCTTCCAGACGGGCAGCAGGTAGAACGCCCGCTTCTCGTCGCCAGGGGTGATCGACTCCTGGCTCGCGTCGCGCGCGTCTTGGGCGAGGCCCTTGAAGAAGCCCGTGGAGTCGGCGTGCACCTGGCCGCCCTTCGCGGGCGGGAACATGCCGATCATCGAGATGTAGCCGCCGAGCGGGATCGCCTTGACGCCGTACTCGGTCTCGCCGCGACGACGCGACCAGACGGTCGGCCCGAAGCCGATCATGTACTGGGTGACCTTGACCTTGAAGAGCTTGGCCGGCAGGAGGTGCCCGATCTCGTGCAGCGCGATCGAGACGGCGAGGCCGATGACGATGACGACCACGCCGATGATGAACGGCAGCACGGATTCCATCCGATGAGCGTACTGCGAGAGGCTCGATGTCGCCTGACGCTCCGCTGTGAGGCCGCTATGGCTGCAGCGGGGGCCGGATGCCGCGGCTCAGGCCCGCGCGATGCGCGCGTTCGCGGCGGCGCGCGCGACCCGCTCCGACTCGGCGAGCGACGCCAGCGTGAGCCCGCGCTCGGGCGGCTCGTGGGCCTCGACGACGGCCTGCACGGTGTCGACGATGTCGAGGAAGCCGATGCGTCCGGCGTGGAATGCGGCCACCGCCTCCTCGTTGGCGGCGTTGAACACGGCCGGGTAGTCGCCTCCTGCGCGCCCCACCTGCTTGGCCAGCCTGATCGCGGGGAACGCGTCGTGGTCGAGCGGCTCGAAGGTCCACGACGACGCGACGGTCCAGTCGAGCGGGCGGCCGACCGCGGCGACGCGGTTCGGCCAGTCGAGGCCGAGGGAGATGGGCAGGCGCATGTCGGGCGGCGACGCCTGCGCGATGGTCGACCCGTCGACGAACTCGACCATCGAGTGCACGATCGACTGCGGGTGCACGGTGACGTCGATGCGGTCGTACGGCACGTCGAACAGCAGGTGCGCCTCGATGACCTCGAGGCCCTTGTTCACGAGCGTTGCGGAGTTCGTCGTGACGACGAGCCCCATGTCCCAGGTCGGGTGCGCGAGCGCCTGCGCGGGGGTCACGTCGGCGAGCTCCTCGCGGCGGCGCCCGCGGAACGGCCCGCCCGAGGCGGTCAGCACGAGCCGGCGCACCTCGTCGTCGGTGCCGGAGCGCAGCGCCTGCGCGATCGCGGAATGCTCGGAGTCGACGGGCACGATCTGGCCCGGCGCCGCGATCCTCGTCACGAGCTCGCCGCCGACGATGAGCGACTCCTTGTTCGCGAGGGCGAGGGTCGTGCCGCGCTCGAGCGTGGCGAGGGTCGGGCCGAGTCCCACCGATCCGGTGATGCCGTTCAGCACGACGTCGGCATCGACATCCCGAACCAGCTGCACGGCCTCGTCGATGCCGACGGCCGTGTGCTCCACGCCGAACTCGGTGGCCTGCGCCTCGAGCACCGCGCGGTTCGAGCCGACCGCGAGGCCGACGACCTCGAAGCGGCGCGGATTCGCGCGGATCACGTCGAGGGCCTGGGTGCCGATCGAACCGGTCGAGCCGAGGATGATGACTGAGCGCACGTGACCACTGTAGGCCGAGGCGCTCGCCCGGTGCGGGCGCCGCTCAGCCGATGACGGCGACGGCTGCCACGCGCGGCCCCCGCACGGGCAGGTCGTGGAACACGACCCCGCGCCAGAACGACCCGAACTCCGGCACGCTGCGCTCGATGCGGCCGAGTCCGCCGTCGGCCCCGGGGATCGACAGCGCGAGCCGCGACGGCTCGATGAAGTCGGTGTGCCCGAGCGCGCGCAGCAGCGCGGTCTTGCGCGCCCACAGCGTCGCCCGAACGCGTGCGGACCGGTCGCCGTCGTCGAACGATCGGATCGCCTCGCGCTCCGACGGGTGGAACGCGGCCTCGTCGATGAGCTCCCCCGCGTCGATGGAGACGGGCTCGACCGCGACCCCGAGCGGATGCCTCGTGCCGGCCGCGGCGACGATCGTGTCGCCGTCGATCGCGACATCCGCGAACCAGGGCGCACCCGAGGCCGTGAGCGGATACGCGACCGTGACGCGACCGTGACGCGCGCCGCATTCGGGGCAGGCGTGCACGAGCTCCACGTCGTCGGCCGGCACGGACGCCGCGTGCGAGATCAGGCCGCGCAGCACGAGGTCGACACCGGGCTGACGCCGACCGCCGGCGTGCACGAGGGCGCGCGCCCCCGTGTCTCCGAGCTCGATGAGCTCCCCCTCGGCCGTCACGTCCACGCCCCCATCCTCGCGCACCGGGACGTTCGTGCCCATATACCGGGCGAGGAATGACGACGGGCCTAGGGTCGGAGGGTGACAGAGCAGGACGCAGTCGAGAGCCCCGAAGACGCCGAACCCATTCGGCAGGGGCCGGCCTACCGCATCATCCGCGGCTTCCTCCGGCCGCTGGCGCTGGCCGTCTACCGGCCCAAGATCACGGGCACCGAGCACGTGCCCGCCACCGGCCGCGTCATCCTCGCGAGCAACCACCTCTCGTTCATCGACAGCGTCGTGATCCCGCTCGCCTCGCCCCGCCCCGTGCAGTTCCTCGCCAAGAACGACTACTTCACCGGCACCGGATTCCGCGGCTGGGTCTCGCGCACGTTCTTCACCGCGATCGGCGCGGTCGGCGTCGAACGCGGTGCCGGGGCCGACGCGCAGGCCGCGCTCGACGCCGGCCGCGGCATCCTCGAGCACGACAACGCCTTCGCCATCTACCCCGAGGGCACCCGCTCGCTCGACGGCCGCCTCTACCGCGGGCGCACCGGCGTGGCCTGGCTCGCCCTGCAGACCGGCGCCGTCGTGGTGCCCGTCGGCCTCATCGGCACGCAGGAGATCCAGCCCGTCGGCGCGAAGCTCCCGCGCGTGCGCCCCGTGACCGTGCGGTTCGGCGCCCCGATCGACGTCTCGCACCACGGGCCCGCGACCTCAGGGCGAGCTCGTCGCGCGGCGACCGACGAGATCATGGCCGGCATCCACGCCCTCACCGAGCAGGAGCTCGCCGGCGTCTACAACGAGAAGCCGCCCGAGGGCACGCTCGCGAAGCTCGCCGACCGCATCGCACCCCGCGAGCGCCGCTGACGCGAGCGGCGGCACCGGCACGTCGGCCGAGGCCCGACACGCGACATCCGGGTGATTCCCAGCGCCATGGACGGACGCACCGGTAGGGTCGTGCCGATGAGCTCCCTCGGTCGACTCGCGCGCCTCACGGCTGCGGTCGCGGCGATCCTGCTGCTGGCGTCGTGCGCCCCGGCCGACACCGCGCCGCTGCGGGTCGACCGGACCCTGCCCGAACCGCCGACGTCCGAGTTCGACCCGGCGCTCATCGTGAGCGACGACGCGTTCTACGACAGCACGGCCATGGGCGAGCGTCAGATCCAGGAGTTCCTCGAGGGCGTCTCGTGCCGCGCCGACGAGGGCGTCCCGTGCCTCGCCGACTTCGAGCAGACGACCACGACCCAGCCCGCGGTCGGCGGCGCGCACTGCGCCGAGTACCGCGGCGGCGTCGACGAGCCCGCGAGCCGCATCATCGCGAAGACGGCGGTCGCCTGCGGCATCAGCCCGAAGGCCCTGCTCGTGCTGCTGCAGAAGGAGCAGTCGCTGCTGACCAGGCCGACCCTGTCGGGCTACGAGCGGGCGACCGGCTACGCCTGCCCCGACACGGCCGACTGCGACCAGAAGTACTTCGGCTTCTTCAACCAGGTCTACAACGCGGCCTGGCAGTTCCGGCAGTACACCGAACTCCCCGAGCGCCGCTACATGATCGGCGAGACCTCCATCGGGTACAACCCCGACGCCGCGTGCGGGGCGAGCACCGTGACCATCCGCAACCAGGCCACGGCGAACCTGTACAACTACACGCCCTACCAGCCCAACGCGGCGACCCTCGCCGACCCCGAGGGCGGCGACGACTGCGGCGCCTACGGCAACCTCAACTTCTGGCGGCTCTGGAACCGCTGGTTCGGCGACCCGACGCTCGAGCGCTTCCCCGCGTTCTTCCCGCCGTGCACGCGGCTCGTCGGCGGGCACGCCTGCGCCACCGAGCCGACGCTGCCGGCGGTCGCCGAGACGCCCGACACCGCCTGAGCCGCGCGCGACCCGCCGTGGGGCCGTTGCGATGCGGCGCGAACGGCGCGAACGGCCCTCGGCCGTGACGCGCGTCAGCCCGCGACGATCGCGACCGGCTCGTGGTGCACCGGGAAGGCGACGGATGCCGCGATGAAGCACTTCGCGGCCGCCTCGGCGTGGATCTCGTCGGCGAGCGCCAGCATCGAGGCATCCGCCACCGTCACGCGCGGGTGCAGCGTCGCCTCGCGGAACGAGCCGCCGCCCCGGCCGTCTTCGACCATGACGCCCGTCGCGGCATCCGTGTAGCCCGTGACGACGACGCCGTGCAGGGTCGCGACGTGCAGGTACGAGAGCATGTGGCACTGGCTGAGCGCCGCGAGCAGCAGCTCCTCGGGGTTCCATCGCTCGGCATCGCCGTGGAAGACCCGGTCGCTCGAACCCGCGAGGTCGTGCGCCTTGCCCGCGGCGCGCACGACGTGATCGCGCCCGTAGGCCCGGTAGCCGGTCGTGCCGGTCTCTCGCGCGCCCGTCCACTCGACCTCGACCGCGTACGCGTGCTCGCCCAGCTTCACGATGCCCCTCTCCGACGCACCGTCGGCGCGATCGAGACCACGCTAGCCGAGCCCGGACGCCGCACGGGCCGACGCCGGCCGCCCGCGCAGCCCGCGGCCGTCACCCCCTCGGCGCTAGTCTGGAAGGCATCATGACTGACACGCAGACACCCGCAGAGACCCCGGCCGCCCCCGTCTACACGGTGCCGCAGGAGCGCCGCATCGTGACGGCGATCCCCGGCCCCAAGTCGCAGGCGCTGCACGCGCGACGTGCCGCGGTCGTCTCGGCCGGCGTCTCATCGGCGCTGCCCGTCTACATCGAACGCGCCAACGGCGCCGTGCTCGTCGACGTCGACGGCAACCAGTTCATCGACTTCGGCGCAGGCATCGGCGTCACGACCGTCGGCCACACCGAAGAGAGCGTGGTGCGCGCCGCCGCCGCCCAGCTGCAGGACGTGATCCACACCCTGTTCACCATCACGCCCTACGAGGAGTACGTCCGCGTCGCCGAACTGCTCGCCGAGCACACGCCCGGCACGCACGCCAAGCGCACGGTGCTCGTGAACTCGGGCGCCGAAGCCGTCGAGAACGGCGTCAAGATCGCCCGCAAGCACACCGGCCGCCGCGCCGTCGCCGTGATCGACCACGCCTACCACGGCCGCACCAACCTCACGATGGCGATGAACTACAAGGCGCACCCCTACGCGACCGGGTTCGGCCCGTTCGCGGGCGACGTCTACCACGCACCCAACTCCTACCCCTACCGCGACGGGCTCTCGGGTGCGGATGCCGCGGCCCGCACCATCGCCTACCTCGAGAAGGTCGTCGGCGCGAGCGACCTCGCCTGCCTCGTCGTCGAACCCGTGCAGGGCGAGGGCGGATTCATCGTCCCGGCCGACGGCTACCTGCCCACCCTGCAGACCTGGTGCACCGAGCACGGCGTCGTCATGATCGCCGACGAGATCCAGTCGGGCATGGCCCGTACCGGCGCCTGGTTCGCGAGCGAGCACTTCGGCTGGGTCCCCGACCTCGTGCTCTCGGCCAAGGGCATCGCCGGCGGCCTCCCGCTCGCGGGCGTCACCGGCCGCGCCGAGATCATGGACGCCGCGCACGCCGGCGGCCTCGGCGGCACCTTCGGCGGCAACCCCGTGGCCTGCGCCGCAGCGGTCGCGGTCTTCGAGTCGATCGAGCAGCACGACCTCCTCGGCGAGGCCGCGCGCATCGAGGCGACCCTCAGGGGCGGTCTCGAACGACTCGCCGCCCGCTACGACGTGATCGGCGACATCCGGGGCATCGGCGCGATGATCGCGATCGAGCTCGTGCAGCCCGGCACCGCGAACACCACGAAGACACCGAACCCCGAGGCCGTGAACGCGCTCGTCGCGTTCGCCGCGCAGCACGGCGTGCTCCTGCTGAACGCCGGAACCTACGGCAACGTGCTCCGGTTCCTCCCGAGTCTCGCGGTGACCGACGCCCTGATCGACGACGCCATGCGGGTGCTCGACGACGGCCTCGCGGCACTCGGATGACCGGCACCTTCTCCGCAGCAGACGCCGTCCAACTCGCCGTGGTCGAACGCAGTGGTTTCACCGAGTCCAGGCACGCCGGCTCCGCCGTCGTGCTCTCCCCCGACGGCGAGCTCCTGCGCTCCCTCGGCGACGTGTCCTCGCCCGTCCTCCCCCGATCGGCCCTGAAGCCGTTCATCGCCGTCGCCGTCATGTCGTCGGGCGTGACGCTCCGCGGCGAAGACGCGGCCATCGCGACCGCCAGCCATTCGGGCACGGCCGCGCACGTCGCGCTCGTGCGCGGACTGCTCGCACGCGCCTCGTTGCCCGAGTCCGCGCTCGGCTGCCCGCCGGCCACGCCGGGCGACCGCACCGCGCACGAGGATCTCGTGCGGTCCGGCGGCCAGCGCGAACGCGTCTACATGACCTGCTCCGGCAAGCACGCGGCCATGCTCCTCGCGTGCGTCGCCAACGGCTGGCCGATCGAGGGTTACCTCGACCCCGCCCACCCGCTCCAGCGTCGCATCCTCGACGTGCTCGAGCGACTCACGGGTGAGCGGGCGACCGCGACCGCGATCGACGGCTGCGGCGCGCCCGTGCACGCGATCAGCCTGACGGGCCTCGCCCGCGGCACACAGAAGATCACGACCGCATCGTCGTCGTCGCCGTTCGCGCTGTTCCGCGAAGGAGCCGCGCTCACCGAGGCGGTGCGCGAGAACCCCTGGGCGATCGCCGGCCCCGGCCAGCCCGACACGATCGCGATCGAGCGCGTCGGCGTGTTCGCGAAGTTCGGCGCCGAGGGCGTGATGGTCATGACCGCGCCCGACGGCACGACCACCGCGCTGAAGGTGCTCGACGGATCGTCGCGCGCCTCGACGATCATCGGGCTCCGCCTGCTCGCGAGCACGGGAGCGATCGAGGATTCCGCGGTCGACCGGGTCGCCACCGAGCTCGACCTCTGGGTCATGGGCGGCGACCGCCGCGTCGGCGAGATCCGCGCCACGATCTGACGCGGAGGGTTCCGCCTCGCAGCCGATCCGTCCGGCCCGCAGGCCGGTCGAGTCGGCGGCGGCCGTCCGGTCGGCCGGCCGTCCGGTCGGCCGGTCGTCCGGTCGGCCGGTGGTCCCGTTCGTCCGGTCGGCCGGAACGACGGATGCCGCACCGGAACGTTCCGGTGCGGCATCCGATGGATCGCTCGGTTCGGGTCAGCCGAGCTTCGCGAGTCGTTTCGCGCGCGCCGCACGGGACACCTGTGCGCCGATCACGAGGACGAGTGCGAAGAGGAACACCGCCGAGGCGATGACGTTGGCCTCGGCGGGGATGCCGCGCGATGCCGAGATGTACACGTACTTCGGGAACGTCGAGACCGAGCCCGAGTTGAAGTTCGTGATGATGAAGTCGTCGAAGCTCAGCGCGAACGACAGCAGGGCGGCCGCGATGATGCCGGGCGTCAGCAGCGGGAACGTGACCCGCCAGAACACCTGCGACGGCGATCCGTAGAGGTCCCGCCCCGCCTCCTCGAGCGCAGGGTCGAGGCTCGCGACACGGGCCTTCACCGTCACGACGACGAAACTGATGCAGAACATCGTGTGCGCCAGGATGATCGTCGTCATGTCCTTCGGCACGCCGACCGCGAGGAACTGCGCGGCGAGGCCCGCACCGAGCACGACCTCGGGCGTGGCCATCGGCAGGAAGAGCAGCAGGCTGATCACCGAACGCGCACGGAACCGGTAACGCACGAGCGCGATCGCGATCATCGTGCCGAGCGTCGTGGCGATGATCGTGGCGACGACGCCGATGATGACGCTGTTCGCGAAGGCTTCGCAGACCGCACCGCCCTCGACGTTGCAGACGTTCAGCCACTTGTCGAAGGTGAATCCGCGCCACGCGATGTTCGACTTCACCGAGTCGTTGAACGAGAACACGAACGTGTAGACGATCGGGATCAGCAGGAAGACGAACGCGATGACCGTGTAGGCGGGCAGCAGCCACGTGCCGAGACCGACCCGACGCGACCGCACCGGACCGCCCGCTCGTGGACCGCGCCCCGCCAGCTCCGACTGCTCGCTTTCGGCGAGCCCGCCGAGCACGGCGGCCGCCTGGACTTCTCCGCTCACAGCAGGTCCTCCGTTCCGGAACGCTTCACGTAGACGCCGACGAGCACGAGGATCGCCGCCATCAGGATGATCGAGAGCGCCGCGGCCGCCGGGTAGTTCAGCAGCACGAGGAAGTTCGCCTCGATCACGTTGCCCATCATCTGCGTGTCGGGGCCGCCGAGGAAGTCGCGGCTGGCGTTGACGTAGTCGCCCGCGGCCGGAATGAACGTGAGCAGCGTTCCCGCGACGATGCCGGGCATCGACAGCGGGATCGTGATCTTGCGGAACACCGTGAACGGGTTGGCGTACAGGTCGCTGCCCGCCTCGAGGTAGCGCAGGTCGAGCCGCTCGAGCGTGGTGTACAGCGGAAGCGTCATGAACGGGATGAAGTTGTACGTGAGGCCGAAGATCACCGCGAACGGCGTGCCCGTGAAGTGCGCGTCGGGCCCGAGGAGCGAGAGCGCCTTGAGCGAGGTGATGACGAACGACTCATCGGAGAGGATCTGCTTCCAGGCGAGCGTGCGCAGCAGGAAGCTGATGAAGAACGGGGCGATGACGAGCACGAGCATGAGGCTCTGCAGGAGCGGCCACCGTCGTGCCGTCACGCCGATGAAGTACGCGAGCGGATAGCTGAACAGCAGCGCGAACACCGTCGCCGCGAGGGCGTAGCCGAACGACCGCAGGATGTGCGGCCAGTACGCGGTCATCACGTCGACGTAGTTCTGCCAGTTGAACGCGTACTGGTACTGCCCGATGTCGCCGTACTCGAGCGGCGCCTGCAGGGAGGTGAGCAGCAGCGAGACGAGGGGCGTCAGGAAGAACAGCACCAGGTAGAGGATGCCGGGCAGCAGGAGGAGGAGCGCGATGCGGCTCGACTTGCGTGGTGCCTGGGGCTGGGCCTCCGCGGTCGTGAACGCGGCGAAGGCCATGCTCAACCCTCCCCGAGCTCGGCGACCAGGTCGTCGCGGCGCTGCGCGGCGATCGCGGTCGTCGAGTCGTCGGCCGGGAACCGATCGGTCTCGACCGCGCCGTCGTCGAGCCCGAAGCCGTGCTCGACGAGCCAGCTCGACCAGACCTCGTCGCCGACGCCGACGCTCGGGCCGGACCCGGTGTTCTGGGCGAACACGAGGACCGTGCCGTGGCCGGGGACGTCGACGAGGTACTGCGTGCTCACGCCCGAGAACGACACGTCGAGCACGCGACCAGGGCCGACGACGTTGCGGTCGGCCGACGGAGCGGGCGCCTCGATGTGCAGGGACACCTTCTCGGGGCGGACCCCCACCGTGACCGCGCCGTTGTGGCGATGCGCCCTCGCCTTGGGCACCACCAGTCGCGTGCCGCCGACGTCGACCGAGACGGCCGTGTCGGTGGAGCCGACGACCTCGCCCGAGAACAGGTTCGACTGGCCGAGGAAGTTCGCGACGAACACGGTGCGCGGCAGGTCGTACAGCTGCGCGGGGGCGCCCATCTGCTCGATGGCGCCCTTGTTCATGACGGCCACCGTGTCGGCCATGGTCATGGCCTCCTCCTGGTCGTGGGTGACGTGGAGGAACGTGAGGCCGACCTCCTCCTGGATGGTCTTCAACTCGAGCTGCATCTGCCGGCGCAGCTTGAGGTCGAGTGCGCCAAGCGGTTCGTCGAGCAGGAGCAGTGCGGGGCGGTTCACGATCGCTCGGGCGAGCGCCACGCGCTGCTGCTGGCCGCCGGACAGCTGCTGCGGCCGACGCTGTGCGAGGTGGTCGAGCTCGACCAGCCGCAGCGCCTCATGGGCCTTGCCCACCGGGTCGGCGATGCGACGTCGCTTGAGCCCGAACGCGACGTTCTCGATGATGCTCATGTGCGGGAAGAGCGCGTAGCTCTGGAACACGGTGTTGACGGGTCGCTCGTGCGACCTCGTCGAGGTCACGTCCTTTCCGCCGATGAGGATGCGCCCCTGCGTGGGTTCTTCGAGCCCGGCCACGAGGCGCAAGGTGGTGGTCTTGCCGCATCCGGACGGACCGAGGAGGGCGAAGAAGGACCCCGCGGGGATCTTGAGGTCGAGGTCCTGGATCGCGGTGAACCCGGGGAACCGCTTCTGGATGCCGACGAGCTCGAGGTCGGCGCCTCGCTCGGCGAATTCTCGCACTGCCATGATCTGGATCTCCCTCAGGCGCCGAGCAGGATGCTCTGGAACTGGGCCTGGTACTTCTGCTCCTCGGCGCCCGAGAGCGATCGGAAGATGTGGGCCTTGGAGAGCGTCTCGTCGTTCGGGAAGATCAGCTGGTTCTCGGCGAGCTCGGGGTCGATCGCCGCGGCCGCCTCCTTCGCGCCCACGACGGGCGTGATGTAGTTGACCCACGCGGCGACCTCGGCAGCGACCTCGGGCTCGTAGTAGTAGTTCATGAGGGTCTCGGCGTTGGTCTTGCGGGTCGAGCCGATCGGCACGAGGAAGTTGTCGTTCCAGAGCGTGCCGCCGGCGTCGGGGATCGCGAACTCCCACTTGTCGCCGGCCTCGGCGTTGATGACCGTGATGTCGCCCGACCAGCAGATCGCGGCGAGGGTGTCGCCGCTCTTCAGGTCCTCGAGGTAGGCGTTGCCCTTGATGTTGCGCACCTGGCCGCTCTCGACCTGCTCGGTGAGCACGTCGATCGCCGCATCGAACTCCGCGTCGCCCCAGTCGCCGGCGATGTCGACGCCGTTCTGCAGCATGATCAGGCCCATCGTGTCGCGCATCTCGGAGAGCACGCCGACCCGGCCCTTCAACTCGGAGGACCAGAGGTCTTCGACGGAGGCGAGACCGTCGGGGAAGGCCTCCTTGTTCCAGCAGATTCCGGCGAAGCCGCCCTGCCACGGCAGGGAGAACGCGCGGCCCTTGTCGAAGTCGGGGTCGCGCAGGGCCGGGCTGAGGTTGGCGAGGTTCGGGATGTTGTCGTGATTCAGTTCCTGCGTGTAGCCGAACCGGATCCAGCGGGCGACCATCCAGTCGGTGAGGCACACCGTGTCGGCGCCGATGTCCTGGCCGAGCGCGAGCTGGTCCTTGACCTTGCCGTAGTACGTGTTGTTGTCGTCGACGGCGACCTCGTAGTTGACCTTGATGCCGGTCTGCTCCTCGAAGGCCTGCAGCGTCGGGTAGTTGCCCGAGTCGTCTTCGTCGATGTAGGCGGCCCAGTTCGCCCAGTTGAGCGTCTTGTCGTTCGCCGAGTCGTCGGCCGCCGCGGTGGGCTTCGCCGCGGCACCGCCGGTCGAGCACGCCGCGAGCGCGAGGGCGGATGCCCCGGCGCCGGCGCCGGCCAGCATCGTGCGACGACTCATCTGCGATGCGCGAGCGCGGGCGATCAGCGAACGGATCATCGGGTCCTGGGGAAGGGGCCGAGAGTTCACGGGTGCTCCATTCGGGTTCAGCGACGTTGCCATGGGGTGCGTCGATAGTGCCACACTGCGGGGCCGAATTCACGCATGGATGTCCGAATCGTTAATTTCTGGGAACAGAACGTGCGGATTCAGTGCCCCGCGGCGTGATAGGCGATGATTTCCGTCGTTGGCCATGCTCGACGAACGGCCGCTGCGCCCGGCTCGACGACCCAGCATTCAGCGTCCCCGTCATCGAGCAATGGAGGAAGCGCGACGGGCCCGGATCGAGCGGCGGTTGCCGGGGCGAGCGCGCGGAACTCGCGCATGCCCCCGTGCACGACGATGTTCGCGGACTCACGGGCGCGGGCCGCCAGGGCGAACGAGGCCGACCAGGCGTCCGCGTCGCCGACGACGAGCGCGGGTGCGCGCCCGAGCGCGGCGAGCACGTCTCGCTCGCCCCCGGGCACGAGGCGGACGGGCGCGCGCCCGTTCGCCGACATCAGGGCGAGGTCGCGCTGCACGACCGCCGAGACCACGGCCGTGAACTCCGCGTCGAATGACACGGGAATGGGAGCGACCGCGACCGGTCTTCGCGGCGGCGGCGCCTCGACCACCTGCAACCGGCGCGTGCGCCACTGCCCGGCGCCCGGTGGAGCGTCGCGCTGCCAGAGGTCGCCGACTCCGCCGGCGTGCGAGAGCTCCGCCCGGCTCGGATGCCGCAGGTGCACGGCCCCGCCGAACAGCTCGCGCATGCCGCCGAGCCGGTGGGCGATCGTCGCCGCGGCGGCGACCGCGAGGCCGAGTCGACGCCCATCGTGCAACAGCTCGCCGAGCATCGTCGTGGCGGCGTGCCGGTACTCGTCGGGCCACGACGCGAACCGCGTGTCGAGGTCGTCGACCACGAGCAGGCGCGCCTCGACGAGTCCGGACCGGGCCGTTGCGACGAGGTCGGCCAGCAGCTGCCAGTCGGCGGCCGGCCCGCCCCCGAGGCGCAGCACGGCGGCCGGCCCGGACTGCGCCGCCGCCGCGGACTCGATCGCGGCGAGCGTCGTCGAGCGACCGCTGCCGGGTGCGCCGAGCACCAGGAGGTGCCCGTCGGTGGCCGGCCGCCACTCGGCGAGGCTCCGCCGTTGGAGGTCGGGCTCGTCGAGCAGGCCGAACACGATCGGCGAACCCGTGCCGGATGCGTCTGCATTCGCGTCGGCGCTGGATGTCACGCCATCCACACTCCGGGCGGCCTCGAGCTCCGCGGGTGAGAGTCGTGCCGGCAGCGGGTCGAGCCACGGCCGTCGCACCGCGGGCGACGACGCGAATCGGCGACGCACCTCGTGGACGGCCTGCGCATCGACCATGGCGGACTGGAACGGCACGGCGTCGCCGTCGCCCCGATCGACGATGCCGCGCCCCGGACGGTCGGCGGGGATGCCGGCAGCCGCATCGGTGCCGACGACGGCGAGGCTGTCGGCGCGATGCATCACGCGCAGCGAGATCCGGATCGGGGCGTTCGCCGTGACCTGCTCGCCGAGCACGCCGTTCGGTCGCTGCGACGCGAGCACGAGGTGCACGCCGAGCGAACGCCCTCGAGCGGCGATGTCGCCGATGACGGCGCCCAGGTCTCGGAACCGTTGGATCATCGCCTGGAACTCGTCGATCACGACGACGAGTCGGCCGAGCGGGGCGTCGTCGGGCAGGTGCGCGATGTCGCGGACGCCGGCGTCCCTGAGCATCCGCTCGCGGTGCCGGAGCTCGGCCGTGAGGCTCTGCACCGCGCGCTCGGCCTCCGGTTCGTCGAGGTCGGTGACGACGCCCGCGACGTGCGGAAGGCCCGCGATCGGGGCGAAGGCCGAGCCGCCCTTGAAATCGACGAGGAGGAAGGCGACCCGCTCGGGCGGATGCGCCGCGGCCATCTGCAGGATCCAGGCGAGGAGGAACTCGCTCTTGCCGCTGCCGGTCGTGCCCGCCACGATCGCGTGGGGCCCGTCGGTCACGAGGTCGAGGTCGAGCACTCCCCCGGCGACGGCTCCGACCGGCACACGCAGACTGGATCGACGCCGGTCGGGCTCACCGGGCATGGGGAGGTCGCGCACGGAGACGATCTCGGGCAACGCGGTGGCGCGGCGCCCCAGACCGGCCCGGTCGGCGAATGCCACGGCGAGGAATGCCCAGGCGGTCGCCTCCTCGAGACCCAGGAGGTCGGGCTCCAGCATCGTGCCGATCTCCGTACCGCGCCGGCGCAGCGTCGCCGTTCGGGGCCCCTCGAGGTGGACCACCATCGCGAGCCCGGACGGCAGTTGGTCGGGGTCCTCGGCCAGGACGACGGGGAGCACCGAGCCCGACGTAGCATCGGCGAGCCGCGCTCCGTTCACCTCCACCGCCGTGCCGGGCGAAGCACCCGGCACGGCGGCCGCCGACGGCTCCGCACCGAGCGTCAGGTCGCAGACGACGACCGTCGACGACGAACCCGCGTGCGGGAGGGCGCCGACCCACTGCCATGCGGCGGCATCGGGAGCCTCGAACGAGATCGCATCGGGTCGCGCGACCCGCGCGCACTGCAGGACGGCCGATCGCGACGCCGCGCGGACGAGCGGGATCGGGCCGGCGAACCCGACGCCGCCCGAGAGCTCGACCACGACCGGAGCACGTTCGAGTCGGCGCGCGTGGTCGAGCGCGGCCCGATCGAGCTCGTCGGCGGGCGTGCCCTCGACGCGGAGCGTGCTCTCGACCGTCGCCGCGCCGAGGACGATCGGTCCGATCTCGTCGCTGCGCCACTCCGGCGCGTCACCGGCCTCCACGATGCGCCCGGCCGACGGATGCCGCCGCCAGGCGGCCTCGAGCTCGATCTCGTGCCTCAGCCCGACTTCGGTGCGCAGCCGCGCGAACGCGGACTCCCGGTCGACCGACGCACGCCGGACCGCGCGGCGGGCCTGGCGTCGACCGTCGAGCACCGTGGCGATCGCCAGGACCGGCCCGAGCACGGCGAACGCGAGCGAGATCACCGATCCGGTGATCGTCCACAGCACGACCGCGCCGACGACGGGGGCGATCGCCGCGATGAACGGGAACCCCGGCGGAGTGGGTTCCGGCACGGTCGCGGGGAGCGACAGCGGAAGCCGGGTGTCGTCGGGCGGCGCGAACAGGCGGGTCGGCATCCCGTCATCCGACCATGACCTGCGGCCGCACGGGCGTCGTTCCTCGCGAAGGGGCACGGCGCGAGACATCCGCCGACGGTGGAGGACGTGTGCGGAACGCCGTCAGGAGACGGTGAAGGACTGATCCGCGAGCTCGACGACCGTGCCGGAGGCGACCAGGTAGCGTCGCCCCGGCTCGCAGCGGATGACGTCGTCGGAGCGGCGCACGATCGTGCCGTTCGCGGAGAAGCGATCGGCGATCCAGAGCGTGCCGTCGTGGGTGCCGAACTCGAGATGGGTCTTGGAGACCGAACGGCTCGGGTCGTCGACGTGCACGAGGTGGTCGAAGCGCTCGCCCGGCTGCGGCAGCGGACGCCGCCCGATGAGACCGGTTCCGAACACGACCCGCACCTCGCCCGTGCCGAACCGCAGCACGAACCGTGGGGTCGTCTCGGGCGACGGCGCCGACCCGGCCGACCCGGCCGAGCCGGACGAAGCGACCGCGACGGAGGCGACCTCGAGCGGCTCGACGCCGACCGTGGCAGGAGCGGCGGCCGCGGCATCCACCCCCTCGGCCTGGAGCCCGACCGGCACGCTCACGACGCCGCTGCGCCGGAACCCGGGACCGAGCGAGGTCGTGTCCCCGGGCCTCGGGTCGGGGCGGCGACGGGACTCGGGAGTCGCGCTCGTCGAACTGCCGCAGTGCCCGCAGAACATCGCGCCGTCGGGCAGGGCGGCACCGCAGATGCGACACCTCATCGTCGACCCCCTCTCCGGCTGACAGCGTACCCGCCGAGCGACCTGAGCGAGATCGCCGCCCGCCACCGCTCGCGTCGCGTGCGCGGAGCGGCGATGCGTCGCTGCAACTCGTCGACCGAGCGCCAGACGCGCTCGTCGTCGCCCTGTTCGGGACCGCCGGGGGCGAAGACGGCACGGTCGACGACCGAGGCGAGCACGAGCGGCGCGAGGCCGCCGACCGTGACCGCCTGCTCCGCCCTCGTCGAGTTCGGCCTGATCGGGTACCCGTAGTCGGCGGCCGTGTCGGCGAACTCCTGCCACCCGCCCTCGATGCGGTCGACCGGCGAGTCGGCCGTGCGACGCACACGGCGTCGACGGATCTTCGCCACGATCACCGCGAGGAACGGGCTCGCGAGCAGGGCCAGCACGACGACGGAGAGTCCGGCGATCGTGGCGACGGTCGTGAGCACGCCCAGCCACCGACCGAGGTCGTCCTGCGGCCGTTCGTCGGAGTGGTCGGCGGGCGAGTCGTTCTCGTCGACCTGCGTGCGCTCGGGCGGCGGCGGGAGAGCGGACTCCGGGCGCGAGACCACCTCGGGCTGCTCGGGCTCGCGGTCTGGGATCTCGCGCGGTTCGGGATTGGGGTCGAGCGCGATCCAGGCGCCGTCGGCACGCTGCACCTCGATCCAGGCCTGCAGGTCGCCGCTCCGGAGCACCGTGACCTCATCGGCCGACGAGCCGGCCGTGCCGGCAGTCGCCGGAGCCTCGTACCCCACGACGACGCGCGCCGGGAAGCCGATCTTGCGCGCCATGAGCGCCGCGGCCACGGCGTACTGCTCGCCGTCTCCGACCATCGGCTGGTCGGATGCGAGCTGCGCGAGGCGATCGAGCGCGTGGCCCGAGCGGCTCGGCACGGCGTCCGCGGCGGTGCCGTGGCTGACGTACCCGTTCTGGTGGAACCCGTCGATGACCCCCGCGAGGCGGCGTCCTGGCGCTTCCGACAACGGCGCCCACCGGTCGAGCAGGTCCTGGAGCTCGGGCGGCAGTTCCGGCGCGGTCGGGACGACGCTCGTTCCCGGCTGCATGACGCCGATCCGCACGGGGTCGAGCATCGCGACCGACGACGCGACATACGTGTCGCCGCGCTGGAGTCCGGTCGTCACGGCCCCCGTGCCGGTGGTGTCGTTGTAGACGAACCCGTCG
>Ga0160430_100650_pt1 | contig 17314 bp, 13 predicted proteins | sample HID1971I_E0MG_FD_108274 | JGI IMG/M metagenome (GOLD analysis project Ga0160430, IMG submission 108274) | Enriched millipede-associated microbial communities from UW Madison campus, WI, USA - HID1971I_E0 MG | ecosystem: Host-associated > Arthropoda: Insects > Digestive system > Unclassified ...
CCTCCCCCGACCCGGTGATCTTCCTCGAGCCGAAGAAGCTGTACTGGGCCAAGGGCGAGGTCGACACCTCGATCACCGCCGAGCTCGGTTCGGCGCGCATCGCCCGCGACGGGACGGACGTGACGCTGCTCGCCTACGGCGCCTCGGTGCCGCTCGCACTCGAGGCCGCCGAGGTCGCCGCCGCGGAGGGTCGCAGCGTGCAGGTGGTCGACGTGCGCTCGCTCTCGCCGTTCGACGACGCCACCGTGACGGCCGCCGTCCGGTCGACCGGACGCGCCGTGGTCATCGCCGAGGCTCCCGGTTACGCGAGTGTCGCCTCCGAGATCCAGGCCCGTGTGTTCGAGCGCTGCTTCGAGTACCTCGCCGCTCCCGTGCGCCGCGTCACCGGCTTCGACACGCCCTACGCTCCGCCGAAGCTCGAGCACTGGTACCTGCCCGACGTCGACCGCGTGCTCGACGCGATCGACACCCTGCACTGGGACGAGGACGCATGAGCACCCCGCTGACATCGCACACCGGCACGCGCGTCTTCCGGCTGCCCGACCTCGGCGAGGGACTCACGGAGGCGGGTCTCGTGCAGTGGCTCGTCGCGGTCGGGGACACGATCACGACGGACCAGCCGATCGCCGAGGTCGAGACCGCCAAGAGCGTGGTCGAGCTGCCGTCCCCGTTCGAGGGGGTCGTCACCGCACTGCACGGCACGGCCGGAGACACCATCGACGTCGGCGCGCCGGTCCTCGAGGTGAGCGCGCCCGCGACCGCCCAGGGCGAAGACCCCGGAGATGCGCCGGCGACGACGGGCGACGCGGCCACCGCCGAGCCCGAACACGAGGCCTACCGCCAGGAGGAGCGGGCCGGATCCGGCAACGTCCTCATCGGCTACGGCACCACGGCACCGGAAGCGAAGGGGCGTCGCCGTCCGCGGGCCGGCGCGGCCCGCCCCGCCGGATCCGCATCGGCAGCGACCTCGGCACCGACGCCCGCACCGGCACCGACACCCGCACCGGCGGCGCCGTCCGCTCCCACCGAACGCCGTCCCGTGGCCGTCCGCTCCCCGCTCGTGCGCCGCCTCGCGCGCGATCTGGGCCTCGACGTGCACACGATCGCCGCGACCGGCGCCGACGGAGCCGTCACCCGCGCCGACGTGCTGCGCGCCGCCGTCGACAGCGCCGTGGACGGCGCTGCCGCACACCACCGCGACACCGCGACGGGCGCGGGCGAGTCGGTCGACGGCCTCACGGTCCTCTCGCGCGAGCGCCAGTCGCCGTTGCGGCGCGCCGTGAGCGCGAAGCTCAGCCGCAGCCGGTCCGAGATCCCCGAGGCGACCGTCTGGGTCGACGTCGACGCGACGGCGCTGTGGGACCTCCGCGGGCAGATGGCACCCGAGGGCGGCAGGGCTCCGTCCCTCACCGCGCTTCTCGCCCGCTTCGTCCTGATCGCGCTGGAGGAGCACCCGGTGCTGGCATCACGACTCAGCGACGACGGCGACGAGCTGATCTCGTTCGAGGGCGTCAACCTCGGCGTCGCCGCCGACACCGAGCGCGGACTCCTGGTCCCGGTGGTCCCCGGCGCGCACGCCCTCAGCGTGGACCGGCTCGACGCCGCTCTGCGTGAGCTCGCCGCGACCGCCCGTGCGGGGTCGATGCCTCCGGAGCGCCTGCGCGGTTCCACGTTCACCCTCAACAACTACGGCGGTCTGGGCGTCGACGGCTCGGCGGCGATCATCAACCACCCCGATGTCGCGATCCTCGGCATCGGCCGGATCCTCGAGCGGCCCTGGGTCGTGGACGGCGCGATCGTGGTCCGCCGGATCGTCCAGCTCTCGCTCGTCTTCGACCACCGGGTGTGCGACGGCGGCTACGCGGCCGGGTTCCTCCGCCGCGTGACCGAGCTCATCGAGCACCCGCTTCGGACGTTCGGGCGACTCTGACCGGAATACCGAACTTCTTGCGCTCCCCCGTGGTCGATGCGCTACGCTCGGCGATTAACTGACCGACCATTCGGTCATGAAAGATCGTCGGCACCTCGCCGTCACCCACCACGGAACCGCAGAACAATGGAGTTCGCATGACGTCAGCCGTCTCCGCCCACACCCCGACCGGGCGGATGCCCGCCGAGGAACGTCGAGTGCTCGCGAGCACTCTCGTCGGCACCTCGATCGAGTGGTACGACTTCTTCATCTACGCCCAGGCGGCCGGCCTGGTGCTCGCACCGCTCTTCCTCGCGCCGATCGCCGAGACCAGCCCCGGGCTCGCGCAGGTGCTGTCGTTCGCCACGATCGGCATCTCGTTCCTCTTCCGCCCCCTGGGAGCGATCGTCGCCGGCCACCTCGGTGACAAGCTGGGACGCAAGAAGATGCTCGTCTTCACGCTGATCATGATGGGCCTCTCGACCTCGCTCATCGGCATCCTGCCCACGTACGCCGCGATCGGCGTCGCCGCCCCGATCCTGCTGATCCTGCTCCGCATCCTCCAGGGCTTCTCGGCGGGTGGCGAGTGGGGCGGCGCCGCCCTGATGGCCGTCGAGCACGCGCCTCGCGGCCGGCGCGGCCTGTTCGGGGCCTTCCCCCAGATCGGCGTCCCGGTGGGCATGATCCTCGCGACGTTCACGCTGTGGGCGCTGACGACCTCGATGTCGCCGGAGGCCTTCCTGGAGTGGGGCTGGCGCATCCCGTTCCTGCTGTCGATCGTCCTGATCGCCGTCGGCTACGTGATCCGGCGCGCCGTCGACGAGAGCCCGATCTTCGAGGAGCTGCGCCGGCGTCGCAAGGAGGCATCCGCACCGCTGGGACAGCTGTTCCGCTCGAACACCAAGCAGGTCATCCTGACCGCGGTCATCTTCATCGCGAACAACGCCGCCGGATACCTGCTCATCGCCTTCTTCGCGACCTACGCCGTCACCGCGCTCGGCATGGACCGCCCGCCGGTGCTGCTGGCGACGACGATCGCCTCGTTCGGCTGGCTCATCTTCACCCTGTGGGGAGGGCATCTCTCCGACCGGCTCGGCCGCATCCGCACCTTCCAGATCGGCTACGTCGCCCTCGCCCTCTGGGCCGTGCCGATGTGGTTCCTGATCGACACCGCGAACATCCTCTGGTACTTCGTCGCACTGTTCGTGATGACCTTCGCCCTCGGCCTCTCCTACGGCCCCCAGGCCGCCCTGTACGCGGAGATGTTCCCGGCGAACGTGCGCTACTCCGGCGTCTCGATCGGCTACGCGCTCGGCGCCATCCTCGGCGGCGCGTTCGCCCCGATGATCGCCGAGACGCTGCTGAATCAGTTCCACGCGGCCTGGACCATCGGCGTCTACATCGCCGTGGCCTCGGTGATCTCCCTGATCGGGGTCTCGCTCGTGAAGGAGACCAAGGACGTCGATCTGCTGACCTGAGCTGTCGGCGGATCCGGGATCGCGGACGACGGAGGGTCTGTGCCATAATTACCATACGATCGGTCAGTAATTCCTGCTGGCCGATCGTACGGACCACCCCCGAGACGACGCAGTCAGGAGATCCGCATGACCGAGGCCTACCTCGTCGGAGGCACGCGCACCCCGGTCGGACGATACGGCGGAGCCCTCGCCGGGGTCCGTCCCGACGACCTCGCCGCCCTCGTCGTGAGGGAAGCGGTGCGGCGCGCGGGCCTCGACGCCGATCGGGTCGAGATCGACGAGGTCATCCTCGGCGCGGCGAACCAGGCCGGGGAGGACAACCGCAACGTCGCCAGGATGGCGGTGCTGCTCGCAGGACTCCCCGACAGCGTGCCCGGCATCACCGTGAACCGGTTGTGCGCGTCGGGGATGTCCGCGGTGACGATGGCCGCGCAGGCGATCCGGGCCGGCGACGCCGACATCATCGTCGCCGGCGGGGTCGAGTCGATGACCCGCGCGCCCTGGGTGCAGGCGAAGCCCGAGAAGGCCTGGGCCAAGCCCGGAGCCGCGTACGACACCTCGATCGGCTGGCGGTTCCCCAACCCGCGCCTGCTCGCCCGCGACAAGGCGACGTTCTCGATGCCGGAGACGGCCGAGGAGGTCGCCCGGGTCGACGGGATCACCCGCGCCGAGGCGGATGCCTTCGCGGTCCGCTCCCAGCAGCGCGCCGCGGCGGCGATCGCCGCCGGTCGCTTCGCGGCCGAGATCGTGGGAGTCCCGGTCCGCGACGGCGAGTTCCTCGTCGACGAGGGGCCGCGGCCCGACACGACACTCGACGTCCTCGCACGCCTGCGTCCCGTGGTCGCCGGGGGCGAGGTCGTGACGGCCGGGAACTCGAGCGCGCTCAACGACGGCGCGTCCGCGATCGTGGTGGCGAGCGCCGAGGCCGTCGAACGCCACGGGCTGATCCCGCGGGCGAGGATCGTCGTCGGCACCAGCGCGGGGATCGCGCCCGAGATCATGGGCCTCGGTCCGGTCCCGGCGACGCAGAAGGCCCTCCGCCGGGCGGGGCTCTCGATCGACGACATCGGTGCGATCGAGCTCAACGAGGCGTTCGCGACGCAGTCGATCGCCTGCATCCGACGCCTCGGGCTCGACGAGTCGCGCGTGAACGCCGACGGCGGAGCGATCGCCCTCGGCCACCCGCTCGGCTCGTCCGGCTCGCGCCTGCTGGTCACGCTCCTCGGGCGTATGGAGCGCGAGGACTCGCGGTACGGCCTCGCCACCATGTGCGTCGGTGTCGGTCAGGGCGCCGCGATGATCCTGGAGAAGATGTGATGCCCGCAGAGCAGCCCTCCCCGGCGCCGCTGCTCGTCGAGCGACACGAGGACCGCGTGGTGGCGACGCTCCATCGTCCGCACAAGCGCAACGCGATCGACCAGGCGACGATCGATGCGCTCCACGTGCTCTGCGCCGAGCTCGAGGAGTCGCCGCGCACCCTGATCCTCACCGGCGCCGACGGCGTCTTCGCGGCCGGAGCCGACATCGCCGAGCTCCGCGAGCGTCGGGCGGCCGATGCGCTGCGCGGCATCAACGCCCACGCCTTCGTGCGCCTGGCCGAGTTGCCCATGCCCGTGATCGCAGCGATCGACGGATACGCTCTCGGCGGCGGCGCGGAGCTCGCCTACGCCGCCGACATCCGCATCGCCACCCCGACCCTGGCGATCGGCAATCCGGAGACCGGACTCGGCATCCTCGCCGCAGCGGGTGCCAGCTGGCGCCTCAAGGAGATCATCGGCGACGCCCGGGCGATCGAGCTGCTGCTGACCGGCCGCACGGTCCGCGCCGAGGAGGCTCTGCGCATCGGTCTGGTGTCCGCCCTGCATGAGCCGGACGCCCTGCTGCCGGCCGCCCACGCGATCGCCGACCGCATCGCCCGGAACGACACCGCGGCGACGGTCGCGACCAAGCGCGTGTTCCGCGCTCCCCGCGACCGGCATCCCGCGGCGGATCTGGAAGCCCAGGCCGAGCTCTTCGAGAGCCCCGAGAAGTTCCGCCGCATGACCGACTTCCTGGAGCGGAGAGACCGATGAGCGAGACCGACAGCACCCCCGCACACGTCGGGGTCCTCGGCGGCGGACGGATGGGCGCCGGCATCGCGCACGCCTTCCTGCTCGCCGGATCCTCCGTGACCGTGATCGAGCGCGATGACACCGCAGCCGCCGCCGCATCGGACCGCGTCCTCGACTCGGTGGATGCCTCGATCGACCGGGGCACCGCGCTCGAGGAGGCGACCTCCTACCGTGCGCGGTTCGCGACGGGCACGGATGTCTCGTCGTTCGCGGCGTGCGACCTCGTGATCGAGGCCGTGCCGGAGGACATCGCGCTGAAGATCGACGCCCTCACCCGCGTCGAGAAGCAGCTGGCTCCCGGCGCCGCGCTCGCGTCGAACACCTCGTCGATCTCCATCGACGAGCTCGCCGCCGTGCTCGAGAATCCCGAGCGCTTCCTCGGCATGCACTTCTTCAATCCGGTACCCGCCTCCACGCTCGTCGAGATCGTCCGCGGGGCCACGACCGGACCGGCGCTGATCGACGACGCCCGCGGATGGGTGCGCGCCCTGGGCAAGACCCCGATCGTCGTGGCGGACGCCCCCGGCTTCGCGTCCTCGCGACTCGGCGTCGCGATCGGGCTCGAGGCGATCCGGATGCTCGAGGAGGGCGTCGCCTCCGCGGAGGACATCGACGCCGCGATGACGCTGGGGTACAAGCACCCCGTGGGTCCGCTCCGACTCACCGACATCGTCGGACTCGACGTCCGACTCGGGATCGCCGAGTACCTGGCCGCGCATCTGGGCGCGCGCTTCGAACCTCCTGCACTGCTGCGACGACTCGTCGCCGAGGGCCACCTCGGCCGCAAGAGCGGACGCGGCTTCTACGAATGGGACGCCTGATGAAGGGAACCGAGATGACCGAGATCCTCCCCAGCTACCTGCAGGGCGCCTGGTGGGCGCCCTCCCCCGAGGCGGACGCCGCCGAGGTGCGAGACGCCTCGACGGGAGAGGTGGTCGCCCGGGTCTCCACGGAGGGGATCGACCTCGGCGGCGCCCTCGCCTACGCCCGCCGGGCCGGCCAGGCCTCGCTCGGCGCGCTCACCTTCCATCAGCGCGCGGTGCGCCTGAAGCAGCTCGCGCTCGCGCTCACGGAGCGCAAGGCCGAGCTCTACGAGATCTCGAGCCGCACCGGCGCGACGAAGCAGGACTCGTGGGTCGACATCGACGGCGGCATCGGCGTCCTCTTCGCCTATTCGAGCAAGGGCCGGCGGGAGCTGCCGAACGCGACCGTGTACGTGGACGGCGCGGTGGAGAACCTGTCCAAGGACGGCTCCTTCCTCGGACGCCACATCTACACCCGCCTCCCCGGCGTCGCGGTGCAGATCAACGCCTTCAACTTCCCGGTCTGGGGATCGCTCGAGAAGTTCGCCCCCGCGTTCCTCGCCGGAGTCCCGACCGTCGTGAAGCCGGCGACCCCCACGGGATACCTCGCCGAGGCGATGGTGCGCATCATGGTGGAGTCCGGCCTCCTCCCGGAGGGATCCCTGCAGCTCGTCTCGGGTGGCGTCCCCGGGCTCTTCGACGAACTGCGACTGGGCGACCTCGTGGCCTTCACCGGATCGGCGTCGACCGCCGAGCGCCTGCGCGCGCACGACGCGGTGCAGACGGGGGGCGTGCGCTTCACCAGCGAGACCGACTCCATCAACGCCTCGGTCCTCGGCACGGATGCCGTGCGCGGCACGCCGGAGTTCGACGCCTACGTCACGCAGCTCGTCACCGAGATGACGACCAAGGCCGGACAGAAGTGCACCGCGATCCGTCGGGCCATCGTGCCGGAGGCGGCCGTGGACGACGTGATCGGCGCGGTGCGGGCGCGACTGTCGGAGCGCGTGGTGCTGGGCGATCCCCGAGCCGAGGGCGTCACGATGGGGCCGCTCGCCTCGACCGCCCAGCGCGACGAGGTGCTGCGTCAGGTCGCGCGTCTGCAGGAGGGCGGCGGCGAGCTGGTGATCGGCTCGACCGAGGCCCCCGCGGTGCGGCACGGCGACGGCAGCGATGCGCCCGCCCCCGACGGGGCCTTCCTCTCCCCGATGCTGCTCCGATTCCCGGATGCGGAGAGTCCCGCCGTCAACGAGATCGAGGCGTTCGGCCCGGTGTCGAGCATCATCGGATACCGGTCGCTCGAAGAGGCCTCGGCGCTCGTGGCCCGTGGCGGCGGCTCGCTCGTAACCAGTGTCGCGACGCACGACCCGGCCGTCGCGACCGCTCTCGCGACCGGGATGGCCGCCTACAACGGGCGCGTGCTCTTCCTCGACCGCGACGACGCGCGCAGCTCGACCGGACACGGCTCCCCGCTCCCGAACCTCGTCCACGGCGGCCCCGGTCGCGCGGGTGGCGGCGAGGAGCTCGGCGGCATCCGTGCGGTGCTGCACCACATGCAGCGCACGGCCGTGCAGGGCTCCCCCGAGATGATGACGGCCCTGACCGGGGTCTGGCATCAGGGGGCCGCGTCCCGTCCGTACCTGGACGGCGACGGCATCCACCCGTTCCGCAAGTCACTGGCGGAGCTGCGCATCGGGGACCAGGTCGTGAGCCCCTCGCGCACCGTGACCCTCGCCGACATCGAGACCTTCGCGGCGTTCACGGGCGACACCTTCTATGCCCACATGGACGAGACCTCGGCCGCCGCGAACCCGTTCTTCCCGGGGCGAGTGGCCCACGGGTACCTGCTCGTGTCGTGGGCGGCGGGGCTCTTCGTCGACCCGGCGCCCGGCCCGGTGCTGGCGAACTCCGGTCTGGAGAACCTGCGGTTCCTGACACCGGTCTCCCCCGACGACCAGATCCGCGTCGAGCTGACCGCCAAGCTCATCACGCCGCGCGAGACCGACGAGTACGGCGAGGTGCGCTGGGATGCGGTGCTGAAGAACCAGCACGACGAGATCGTCGCGACCTACGACGTGCTCACGCTCGTGGCGAAGGAGCAGGTGGCCGCGTAGTCCGCTGCGGCGTCCCGGTCAGACGGCCGGGGCGGCCGCTGGGACGTCCGGACGTCGCAGACCGTCCAGGGCGAGCGCGACGACGTCGTCGGCGAGCCGATCGGCGCCCTCGCGTCCTCCCGGGCGATACCACTCGACGATCGAGTTGATCATGCCGAACACGAGCCGGGCGACGACGCTGGCATCGATGTCGGAGCGCAGCTCCCCCTCCGCCTGCGCCTCCTCGACGAGAGCCGTGATCCGCCGGTCGAACACGCGACGTCGCGTGAGCGCCTGGCGCTCGACCTCGGTGTTCCCGCGCACGCGCAGCAGCAGCGTCACGGCGGGGAGCTGCTCCACCAGCACCCGCACGGCTCCGCGCAGCACGTGCTCGAGGTGGTCCACCGCGCTCGCATCCGCGCTGCCGTCCGCGGGAAGAGGGTCGTCGACGACGGCCTCGAGCCCGCTCAGCGCCGCATCGAGCGCACGGTCGAGCATCTCGTCCTTCGACCCGAAGTGGTGATAGATCGCGGACTTCGACAGGCCCAGGCGCTCGGCGAGCATGCCGATGGACGTGGCGTCGTACCCGTGCTCGTTGAAGGCGGTGACGGCGACGGCGAGGATGCCCTGCTGGTCATAGCCGGGGCGGCCTCGTCGCGTGCTCTGCATCTCGGACATCACCCACAGTCTCCCATCCGACCCGCGGTGATCCGCGCACCGGCGCACGCGCGGCGTCGGAGCATCGGATCGAGTCAGCGCAGGTCGTAGACCCGCTTGAACTTGCCCTCGCTCCGCGGCAGGGCGCCCGGCTCCTCCAGCTGCACCGCGACGGAGGAGCCGACGAACACCTTGATGCGCTGTGCCAGCACCGCTGCCGCGCTCCGGCAGGTCTCCACGGACAGGTCGGGGTGACGCTCGATCCGCACCGTCAGCGCGTCCATCCTCCCCTCCTTGGAGAGTTCCAGGATGAAGTGCGGCGTGAGCTGCTCGATGCCGAGCACCAGCTCCTCGATCTGCGTCGGGAAGAGGTTCACGCCGCGCAGGATGATCATGTCGTCGTTGCGGCCGGTGACCTTCTCCATCCGCCGCATGCCCGGGCGCGCGGTACCCGGCAGCAGTCGGGTGATGTCGCGCGTGCGATAGCGGATCACGGGGAACGCCTCCTTCGTGAGCGAGGTGAACACGAGCTCGCCACGATCGCCGTCGGGCAGCGCCTGGAGCGTCTCCCCGTCGATCACCTCGGGCAGGAAGTGGTCCTCCCAGAGGTGCGGACCATCCTTGGTCTCGATGCACTCGTTGCCGACGCCCGGACCCATGACCTCGCTCAGCCCGAAGATGTCGAGGGCATCGATGTCGAGGCGCTGCTCGAGCTCATGCCGCATCTCGTTGGTCCACGGCTCCGCGCCGAGCACCGCGACCTTGAGGGAGGTGGAACGGGGGTCCACCCCCTGCGCCACCATCGCATCGGCGATCGTGAGCAGATAGCTCGGCGTGCACAGGATCGCGTCCGGTTCGAAGTCGAGGATGAGCTGCACCTGCCGCGCGGTCTGCCCGCCCGACATCGGGATGACGGTCGCGCCCAGCGCCTCGATGCCCGCATGCGCACCCAGCCCGCCGGTGAACAGGCCGTACCCGTACGCATTGTGCACCTTCATGCCCCGTCGGATGCCGCTCGCGCGCAGCGAGCGGGCGACCAGCGACCCCCACCGGTCCAGATCGCCGCGCGTGTAGCCGACGACCGTCGGGCGACCGGTCGTGCCGCTGGAGGCGTGGATGCGGGCGACCTCGGTCATCGGAACCGCGAACATGCCGAACGGGTACGTCTGGCGCAGGTCGTCCTTGGTCGTGAACGGCAGACGCCTAACATCATCGAGCGAGCGGATGTCATCGGGGTGCACGCCCGCCGCATCGAACTTCTGCGTGTAGAGCGGCACGTTCGCGTAGGCGTGATGCACGGTCCACTGGAGCCGCTCGAGCTGGAGCGCGCTGATCTCCTCGCGACTCAGACGCTCCTCGGGATCGAGTTCGTCGGGTGCGGGAGGGCGGACGGTGAGGGTTGCGGTCGTCGTCGACACGGTGGGCTCCGTCGGATCGGTGTGTGGTCAGAGCGTCTGGCTGGTGGTGCGGGAGCGGCCGCGGAACTCGGCGACGGGCTCGCCGTGCTCGTCGGCGACGGTGACGTCGTAGATGCCCGAGCGGCCCGACCTCGCACGCCGGACGGCCGTCGCGGTCAGGGTCTGCCCCGACACCGTGGGCTTGAGGAAGGAGATGTCGGCACCGGCGGCGACCGTGACCCGGTCGTCCTCGTTGCAGGCGATCGCGAAGGCGGTGTCGGCGAGGGCGAACACGAACCCGCCGTGGGTGATGTGGAAGCCGTTCGTCATGTCGTCGCGCACGCGCATCGACACCACCGCGTGGCCGGGATCGTCCCGCTCGACCACGAGACCGAGCATCGCCGATGCCCGATCACGCTCCATCATGGCCCGGTTGGGTCGCACGGCATCCGCCGTCTCCGTCGTCGCCTCTGTCATCGCCGACCTCCTCGTCGCGCTCCGCACGGGACAGCCGCGTCCCGACCGCCCCATACTAACCGAACGATCGGTCAGGAATACAGTCCAGAGGCGGAATCGAGCGTCGGTGCCGCGCGCGTCAGCTGATGGAGAGCGGCGGCAGCAGCGTGGCGTCTTCGATGGTCACGCCGGTGATCACGGCATCGGGGTCGCTGGCATCGCGGTCGGCACGGAAGCGGATCGTCCCGCCCTCCCGGGTCGACCACTCGTAGAAGAACTCACCCGAGGCGACGACGGTGAGGAACGTGCCCTCGGGGAAGGCTGCGACCGCATCGGAGATCGCGGCACCGATGCGCACGCCGCCCGTGGACGGGAGCACGGCGCCGTCCGCGTCGGTGTCGCCGTCGAGATTCGCGATTCCGGCGGTGATCGCGTCGAGCGTGGAGCCATCCTCCGTGAACCAGAGGACAAGGGAGGCCGTGCCGTCCGGACTCACCAGACGCACCGGGTTGTCCGCCCAGTCGAACTCCGCCACGGTCGCACCGGGCACCGCGGCCAACGCGGTGTCGCGGTCCGAGCCCAGCAGGAGCGGGCCGGTCCCCGTCGAGGACATGTCCCACTCGCCCCACGGTGCATCGGCCGCACCGGGCTCCGGTGACGCCGGCACCTCCGGCGGGTTCGCGGTGAGCTCGTCGATCAAGGTCGCGCGAGCCTCGACGGCACGGTCACGCAGCAGCAGCGCCACCGCCTCGGCGTCGAAGGCGGACTCCTCGCGGGAAGACTGCGTGAGATGCACGATGACGTTCCCGACGGCCGCGAACGCGTGATGCGCGCTCCACGGGTTGCCGGCGAAGTCCGCCGAGAAGGTGCCGGCGAACGCCCGGACCCCGTCGACCTCCGGAGCGGCGAAGCCCTCGAAGCTCCCCGGGCCATCCGCCTCGAATGTCGCGCACTGCTCCACCGTCGATGCCAACTGGTCCATCCGCGCAGCCGCGATCTCCTCGGAGGCGAACTGCAGGATGTACTGCCCGCCGGAGTCGTGTGCGCCCTCCGCCTCCTCACCCCAGAGCACCGTGCGTGCGCCGATGCTGCGCATCGACGTCTCCGTCATGAGCAGCCCGCAGACGGCCGGAACGAACTCGGCGCCGCCGCCATCGGAGTACTGCAGGAGCGCGTCCGTCACCGGACCCGCGGACGGCGAATCGGGGAGCAGGCCGGCGACCTCGTCGGGGGTCAGCGCGAACAGCTCCAGCTCGTCGCCGACGAACGCGAGCGGCCCGGCGTAGGGCTCCGGCGCCGGGGTCTCCGGTGCCGCCGTGGGCGTCGGGGTCGACTGAGGCGCCGGTGCGCATCCCGGGAGCAGAAGGAGAGCCGCGACGAGGAACCCGCCGAGCACCCCTCCGCTCCGCGACGTCCTGTTGTGCAGCACTCGAGACATATGTATCGACCCTCCGTCGAGATCGTGCGCCCCTGCGGGCCCCCTGAGCGTCAGCGTAGTGGGACGCTCCCGCCTGGCCGCAGTGCCGGGCCATCGTCGTCATCGGAACGTGATGAAACGCATACCGCCACGGGCATATGCCCCGTCACGTTCAGCGCCCGGCGCTCCCGGCGAGGATCTCCCTCGCGGCCTCGTGGGCCTCCGCCGCTGTGGCTGCGTTGCGGGCAGACTCCGCGGCGCGGACGCAGTCGTCCTCCGTGACCGCATCGAGTGCCGCCGCGACACGGCCGAGGGAGCGCGGGGTCATCGACAGGGAGGTCGCGCCGAGACCGACGAGCACCGGGGCCAGGGTCGGGTCTCCGCCCGCCTCCCCGCACACGCCGACGGGCTTGCCCGCCGCACGACCGGCGGCGCCCACGATCCCGATCAGGCGGAGCACCGCAGGCTGCCACGGGTCGTTGAGGTCGCCGAGGTCGCTCAGGAGCCGGTCCGCCGCCATCGTGTACTGGGCGAGATCGTTGGTCCCGAGACTCACGAAGTCGACGACCTCGAAGAGCTCGGCGGCGAGCAGGGCGGCCGAGGGCGTCTCGATCATGATCCCGACCCGCTCGAGACCGGCGCCCCGGCACCGGGCCGCGAACTCCGCCGCCTCGTCGACCGTGGCGACCATGGGAGCCATCACCTCGACATCGGCCGACTCCTGCTCCGCCGCCGCGGCGAGCGCGTGCAGTTGATCGTCGAGGAGGCCGGGGTTGCGGCGGGCGATGCGCAGTCCGCGCACTCCGAGCGCCGGATTCTCCTCCTGCTCCGCGTTCCCGAACGGGAGCGGCTTGTCGCTGCCGGCGTCGAGGGTGCGGACCACCACCTTGCGCCCGGGGAACGCCGCGAGCACGCCGCGATAGGCCTCGATCTGCTCCGCCACGGTGGGCGCATCGCTCCGGCCGAGGAAGCAGAACTCGGTGCGGAAGAGCCCGATCCCCTCCGCCTGCGCCGTCGCTCCCGCCCGGGCATCGGCAGCGCCGCCCACGTTCGCGAGCAGGGGCAGACGACGCCCGTCCGCGAGGCGGCCGCGTCCGTCGAAGGCGACGACGGTCGCGGCGGCCCTCGCATCGGCGACTTCGGACTCCGCCGGGTCGACCTGCACCGTGCCCCGGTCGCCGTCGACGAGGAGCACGGCTCCGTCGGGAATGCCGACGGCGCCGGTGACCCCGACGACGGCCGGCAGACCGAGGGAACGCGCGATGATCGCCGTGTGGGAGGTCGGACCGCCCTGCTCGGTGACGAGGGCGACGCACCGGCCGCCGTCGAGGGCCGCGGTGTCGGCCGGCGCGAGGTCGGTCGCCACGAGCACGAACGGCTCATCGCGCTCCGGGACCCCCGGCATGTCGACCTGGAGGATCTCGGCGATGATCCGGTCGCGCACATCGCGGATGTCGGCGACGCGCTCAGCCATGCGCCCGCCCAGAGCGGCCAGCCCCCTTTCGTGGCCGGCAGCCGTCTCCCACACCGCGCGCGCGGCGGTGCGCCCCTTCGCACGCACCAGCGCGGTCGCCTCGGACACCAGCTCCGGGTCGGAGGCGAGCAGGCGTGACGCATCGAGGATCGCCCGGGTCTCCCCCGTCGCCTGCGCGGTGCGGGAGCGGAGCTGATCGGCGACCGCGACGGCCGCCCACTCGATCGCGGAGACCTCGGCGTCCCGATCGGGGACCGCGACGACGGCGTCCGCGTCGGGCTCCGGAAGCGCCGGCGCGAGGTGCACGACGGGGGCGGCCACGCGGCCCGGGCTCACCCCGCGCCCCTGCAGCACGGTGCCGGAGGAGATCGGGACGGATCGCGGGCTCGACTCCGCGGGCTTCGCGGCCGCCGACGCCTCGGCCTCGGATGCGGATGTCGGCGCCGCGGTCATGGCCTGCTCGGTCCCCTCGCCGAAGCCGTCGTCGAACAGGCCGGAGAGCCGGTCGAGCACGGCGAGCGCCTCGGGTCCTCGGGCGGACAGCTCCAGTTCGTCCCCCTGCCGCGCCCCGAGGACGAGGAGGCGGGTGAGGCTCGCGGCCGAGGCCTCGGGGCCGTCGGGCAGCCGCCGGAGGCGCACGTCCACTCCGGCGGCGGCCTCGGCGATCAGGGCGGCCGGTCGCGCATGGATCCCCTGCGGATTGCGGACCCGGACCGTGCGCACGAGCGCGTCCGCCTCGGCGGAGTCGGCGGGCGATGCGGTGGATGTCGGAGCAGGAGCCCCGGGCGAGGAGTCGGGAACGGCGGCATCGAGCTGCCCGGTCTTCGCCCCCAGCGCGGCAGAGGCTTCCTCGGCCACCAGGTCCAGTGCCCCTCCCGCCGCGGCGGAGACGACCGCGGCGAGCAGCCCCTCCACGAACGGAGCGGGCGCGAGTCGCACCGGCACGTCGCTCGCGCGCAGTTCGAGCGCCAGCTCCGCGCTGAGCACAGCGGAGCCGAGGTCCATCAGCACGAGGACGCCCTCGCAGTCCTCGGCGAGCGCATCGATCGCGGTCGCCACCGCGACGGCGTCGGTGCCGAGGATCGGCTCGCCGTCGGCGTCCACCCCGGCCCCGGCCGCGACCTCGACGCGCACCCCGCCGCCGGGGACCATCTGCAGGGCGAGCTCGAGCGCCGCCTCCCCGAGTCGTGCGCTGTGGGAGACGGCGACGATGCCGATCATCTGGCGCTGTCCGCGACCGCCGCGGCGAGCGTCTCGAAGAGGATGGCCGTCGAAGCGGCACCGGGATCGAGGTGGCCGGCGCTCCGCTCCCCCAGATAGCTCGCCCGGCCCTTGCGGGCGACGAGCGGCAGCGTGGCGTCTCGGCCCTTCGCAGCCGCGTCCGCCGCCGCTCCGACGGCATCCGGCACCGAGGAGCCGGCGGCGAGCGCCTCGTCCAGCGCATCGACGGCCGGAGCCATGGCATCGAACATCGTCTTGTCGCCGCCCTCGGCCTTCCCGCGGGCGACGATGCCGTCGAGTCCGGCTCGCAGTGCCGCGGCGAGGCCGGGACCGTCGAGCTCGGAGACCGCCCCCGCCGTCATCCCCATACGCAGGAAGAAGGTGCCGTAGAGGGGGCCGCTGGCCCCGCCCACCGAGCTCACGAGCGTCATGCCGACGGACTTGAGCAGTTCGTCGACGGTCGCCGGTGTGCCCGCGCCCAGCTTCTCGCCGACCGCGCTCATGCCGCGAGCCATGTTGGCGCCGTGGTCGGCGTCGCCGATCGCCGAGTCGAGTTCCGTGAGCCAGTCGCGCTTCGCGGTGACCGCGGCGCCGAAGCGGGAGATCCAGTCGGCCAGGACGGTGGTGTCGATCGCCGCCATCACGCGCCCCACCGCAGGCCGGGCGTGTTCACCGGGGCATCCCACAGCCGCAGCAGCTCGTCGTCGGCCTTGAGCAGCGTGACCGAGCACCCCGCCATGTCGAGAGAGGTGATGTAGTTGCCGACGAGGTTCCGGGCGATCTGCACGCCGGACTTCTCGAGGATCGCCGCGACTTCGCCGTACATGAGGTACAGCTCGATCAGGGGCGTGGCTCCCATCCCGTTGAGCATCACGATCGCCGGCCCGGACGCGTCGATGTCGGCGAGGATCGGCTCGACGAGCTGCCGGGCGATGTCGGATGCCGGAGCGAGCGGTTCGCGGTGACGGCCCGGCTCTCCGTGGATGCCGATGCCGATCTCCATCTGGTCGTCCGGGAGGTCGAACGTCGGCTTCCCGGCGGCGGGCACCGTGCAGCTCGTGAGCGCCATGCCCATCGAGCGGCCCTGCCCGTTCACCTTCTTCGCGAGCTCGACGACGGCGGCCAGATCCCGGCCCTCCTCCGCGGCGGCACCGACGATCTTCTCCAGCAGCACGGTGAGGCCCACGCCGCGGCGACCGGCCGTGTACAGCGAGTCCTGCACGGCCACGTCGTCGTCGACGACCACGCTGCCCACCTCGATCCCCTCCATGGAGGCGAGTTCGGCGGCCATCTCGAAGTTCAGGACGTCGCCCGTGTAGTTCTTGACGATGTGGAGGACACCGGCTCCGCGGTCGACGGCCTTCGTGGCCACCTGCACGCGGTCGGGCGTCGGCGAGGTGAAGACCTCACCCGCGACGGCGGCGTCGAGCATGCCGGTGCCGACGAAGCCGCCGTGCAGCGGCTCGTGACCGGATCCGCCGCCGGACACGACGGCGACCTTGCCCTGCGCCTTCGGTGTGGCGCGGGTGATGACGTGGTTCTCCAGGTCGACGGAGAGCTCGGGATGAGCGAGAGCGACGCCCCTCAGCGATTCGACGAGAACGTCTTCGGGGGCGTTGATGAGCTTCTTCATCGTTCGATCTCCTTTGATCTTCTGTGGTCTCTTGCGCGTCTCTTCCGCAAAAATCCGAAAGCAATTCGTTAATGTCGAATATGCTCGGAGCCTGCCGGGTTGTCAAGATCAATCCGGAAGACCGGCACGACCACACCGGCTCGACGACGCACCGGAAGGAGGGCTCCCCCGTGATCCAGGCGATCGACCGCGCGGCGAAGATCCTCGAACTGCTCCAGGGAGCACGCCACCTCGGCATCACCGACCTCTCCGCAGCGCTCAGCCTCCCGCCGTCGACCGTGCACGGGATCGTGAAGTCGCTGCGGTCGCACGGGCTCGTCGCCAAGGAGCGCGGCGGCCAGCGCTACATGCTCGGGCCCACCCTGCTGCGTCTCAGCAACGTCTACCTGGACACGCTCGACGTGCGCGCCAGGGCGATGCGCTGGACGCAGGAGCTCGCTCGCCGCACGGACCTCTCGGTGCGACTCGGCGCCCCGCACTTCACGGACGTGCTGGTGATCCACCACAACCTGCGTCCGGACGACAGCCAGCAGATGCTGGAGACCGGTGTCGCGATCCCCGCGCACGCCTCTGCCATGGGCAAGGTGCTGCTCGCCTACGACCTCGGCTTCCAGCGGAGCGTCTTCGAGCAGCCGTTGCGCAGCCTGACGGGCGACACGGTGACC